>SXGT01365709.1_pt1 | contig 11250 bp, 9 predicted proteins | sample 3176221 | NCBI WGS metagenome assembly SXGT01 (sample SAMN11356862, study PRJNA531348) | freshwater metagenome | isolation source: freshwater sample F1-120 | place: China: Fuxian Lake, Yuxi | collected 2017-12-25
CGGCGGAAGCGCGGTTGGAGCGCGCCGGCCAATTGCTGCGGCCGCATGGGGGGCAGGTTGGCGCGACGCCGGCGAGCATCGCCTATCTTCAAGGCTTGGTTGCCCTGCATCGGGGGGACTTTGCGAAGGCGGAAGAGCGGTTTGGGCGAGCTGTTCCCGAGCGCGCATCGAAATTAGGTAAGGTAGAAGCTCAGATCGGCCTTGGTCGCGTGCAAGAGGCCTTGGTGGCGCTGCAATCGTTGTTCACCGCCGACTGCCCGGATGCGTGGTTGCTGGCGGCGATCGCTTCGGATGTAGCGGGGATTTCGGAAGAGCGTGAGGTCTTCCTGCGGCGCGCCACCGAGATCGGCGAAGCGGCCTTGGCGCCGCATCGGCGACGTCGCTGGCGGGCGATGAATGTTCTCGGCTCGGATTCTCTGGGCCTCGCAAAAATTCCGGGCGTGTTTGGACCGCTTTTGAGCGGGACGGCTAATCAAGACATTGAGCGAGGCGAACAGGCGTTCGGAACCGGCGATTTGGCCGAAGCGATTCGGTGCTTTGTGCGGGCGTTACGGCGGGATTCGGACCATGTCGTGGCCTGGAACGATCTTGCCGTGGCATTGCACGCGGTGGGACGCAGCGGCGGGGCAGCGTTGGCGTTGGATATGGCGTTGCGCCTCGATTCCGACCATGCTGACGCGCGAACGAATCTGACGAGCATTCTCGCGGAGCGAGGGCATCCAGAGTTGGCGGCGCCAGTGGCGCGCGGATTGGCGGATGGTTCCGCCCTTCTTCGAGGACTAGGGGTGTTTGGGGCGGCCGGTTCGGCGGACGAAACACTGCTTTCAGTGTTGGTGGATCCCAGTGCGGAGGGGACTCAATTGGTCAATTTACTTGACCAATTGGCGCTTCAGGATCTGTCGCCCGGTCGGTTCGAGGTGATTCTGGTGGGCGACGCACCGACGGAATCCCGGCCGTTCCACCTTCAGACGGTTCCGAGTGCGCAAAAAGGGCGGGCTGCGGATTGGAATCGAGCGATCGCTGCTGCTCGCGGGCGTTTTTTGGTGTTCCACTCCGGCGACGCGCGACCGGATCGGAGCAACCTTCAGCAGCATCTTTCTGCCCAGTTGGCATCTGCGACTCCCACGGCCATTTTGGGGTCACGGGAGTTTTTGCCGGAGCATCGCGAACATCCGTTCACCGAGCTGATGCAACGTTCGCTTCTGTTCACGGAGGCCGGAAAACTACAGGCGGGACAAGCGGGGGATTGGCGAAATTTTGAAGCCGGAAACCTTTCTGTGCCGAAAGAGGTCGTGCAGGCGGTGGGCGGCTTCGACGAAGCGTTTGGCGAAGCGACGGGCGAAGACCACGAACTGGGCGTGCGCCTGTTCAAGCGGTTTGCGGTTTCGGTCGTCTATCGGCCTGAAATCCACACTTGGCTGGATCGGCGGGTCACCCTAGAGAGTTTCATGCACCGGCAGCTGTTGTTGGGCATGGGGCGGGTGAAACTGTATGCCAAACACAGCGACCTTCCTCGGAATCCGGAAGAACCGCAGCCGACGTGGGATGTTCACCAGTGGATGGCGTTGCGCTCGCTGGTCGACAATATGGCCGGACCGGTGCGAAATTTAGTGCACGAGGTTCGCGAAATCGAGCGGCGCGGCTTGCCGGCTGCCCCAGGCTCGGAAGCGCGAAAGCAAGCGTTTCAGCGGATGCATGATGCGGTGTTCGCGATTGGGTCCTGCGAACTGCGGCGAGGAATGTCCGCCGGGCACTCCCAATTACGCACCTCACAGCTGAATAAAACGGCGTCTCGACTCCAAGAACGGATGATGTCGCTGGTGATCCCAAATCTCAACGGCTTTCCGCATGTGGTGGGCGCATTGGAGAGTTTCCGACGGACGAACCGAGGACCGTATCAGCTGGTGATCGTCGACAACGGCAGCACGGACGGAAGCCTGGAATGGTTGAGAACTCAGCCCGATGTGACGCTGCTGGAGATGGGGCGGAATTTAGGTGCTCCTACGGCTAGAAACCGCGGCCTCGCAGTGGTGGAAGGCGACTTGGTGATGTTCAGCGACAACGACGTGATTTTCACGCCGCGGTGGCGCGAACTGCTGTGCGCGCACTTGGATCTGTGGCCGGATGTGGGCATTGTTGGCCCAGTAAGCGACTATGTGGTCGAGGTTCAGAAGGCGAAACCGCTGCCGGCGGACGACGAAGACCTGGATTCCTGGGCGAGCGAATATGCGGCGAAGCATCGGGGGTCTGGGGTGTACATTCCCCAATTGATCCTGTTCGCAATGTTGTGCCGCCGGGAGGTGATCGAGAAGATCGGGGGGATCGACGAGGATTACAACCCGTGGGGTTTTGAAGACAACGACTATTGTGCCCGGGCTAAGATCGCGGGTTTTGAGTTGCGTATCGCCCAGGATTGCTTCATTAAGCATCTGGGAAGCCGAACATCAAAGACGGCGAACATTGACTATGGTCAACTGCTTTACCGAAACTGGGAGGTGTTCAAGCGGAAGTGGGAGATCGATCCTGCGACTCCGTACGGCCGCATCGATCTGCGTGGGCCGCTGAAAATCGCATTTGATCCCAAGAGACACTTCGTTCCGTTTCGATAGGGGGCGCGCACGCCCGCTTGGAATTGTGGCCAATTGGAATTACGCTTGAACAGGGAAGTGCCATGGCGTCGAAGATCCGTCTGCACGAAGTCAGTCCTCGGGACGGGCTTCAGAATGAGCCGGACATCGTGTCGACGGACGCAAAAGTCGCGTTGATCGAGCACTTGGTGCGCGCGGGATTTGTGGACATCGAGGTCACCTCCTTCGTCAGCCCACGGTTTATTCCTCAATTGGCGGATGCGAGCGACGTCTTGGCGCGGCTTCCGCCGGCGCCGAATGTGCGGTATTGGGCTTTGGTGCCCAACCCTGTCGGATTGGAGCGGGCAAAGAGCGCGGGAATTCGGCACATTGCCACTTTTTTGTCGACCAGTGAAACTCACAACCAAAAGAACCTGAACCGGTCGATCGCTGAATCCTTGTCGGGGTTGCAGCAGGTGATTCACGAGGCAGTGGCAGAGGGGATCGCGGTTAGTGGATACCTGTCGACGGTGTTTGGTTGTCCCTATGAGGGCGATGTTCCAGTATCCAAGGTGATTGAGCTCGCGCATGCACTTCGCGCTGCGGGGGCGGCAGAATTGGCACTGGGCGACACCACGGGTATGGCGGATCCGGAGCAAGTAAAGCTTGTGATTGCGGCTTTGGTGGAGTCAGGGATACCGCTCGACACCATCGCATGCCACTTTCATGACACCCGCGGCACCGCCGTGGTCAACGCTTATGCGGCTTGGCAGGTCGGTGTGACGGCATTTGACGGTTCAATCTCTGGAATTGGTGGATGCCCTTATGCGCCTGGCGCGGCTGGCAATGCTTCCACCGAAGACCTGATCCATTTGTTCCAACGCCTGGGATGTGACGTTGGGGTGGATCTCGACCTTGCATGTGCGGCCGGCCAGTTCATGGAAGGGGTGCTCGGACGCCCGCTTCCAGGGCGTTACCACCAGTACGCTCAGGGTTCGGCGCTCCGACGGGCGCGATCGCGGATCGTCCAAGCCGGAGGAAGTTAGGTGCCAAAGGCGTTTTTACACATGGTCAGCGGAGTGAAGCAGGGGTTGAATGTCCCAATCCCTGCGGATGCGCCATTGGTGATCGGTCGAAAGCGCGGGGATCTGCTGCTCGATGACCCCTTGATCAGTGGACGTCACTGCCAAGTCTCCTACCGAGATGGGAGGTATTACCTGAAGGATCTCGGTTCCACCAATGGGACGGCGGTGGATGGGCGGATGGTCCGCGAGACGCAGCTCCGGCCGGGTGCCGAGCTCACCATTGGAAGTTGCAGGGCCATCCTCTATGTTGGCGACGAGGCGCCCGAGGAGTCCGATGGCATCGCCCGGCCGAACGCCTCGCAGTTGGACTTGGCGTGGTTGTTGGACGAAGAGTTGGTGGAACTTCCCGGTTCACCTGAAAAGACCCGAAATCCTGCCGATGTGATCGGCCAGGATTTGCGGTTGCCACCAGGGCTCAACGCGATGATCGAGGTTGTAGCGGGACAGGACGCGGGCCGCGTGTTTAGGTTCGCACGAGGCAACATTTCCGTGGGCCGACGCCAAGGGGAGGTGCCGTTATCGGATGTTGAGGTGAGCCGAAATCATGCGGTAATTGAGGTTTTTGGGCGAGAGATGATTTTCTTGCGCGATTTGGGCAGCACCAACGGCACCTACCACAACGGCAGGCGAGTGGTGGTTTCGCGGCTTTCGGACGGTGATACGGTGGGGGTGGGCAAGACTGTGATGCGCCTGTCGGTGACCCGCTGAGATGGAGTTGCCGGTGCATCATCGGTTCTTGCTGGATTCGGGCGCATTCGTGGTGGTGCCCGACGGGTTGATCGTGGAGCAGGGTGCCGAGACGTTCAAGGTGCCGATCGAGGAAATCCAGAAGGCGGAGGTCGCCTATCGCCGGTCCGTGCGTTGGCAATGGGTGGCCGGCGGCTGGATGATTCTGGCGTTGGGGATCGGCGTGGTGGGGTTTGATTCGCTGAGAGTGGCGGCATCCTTAGTGTTTTGGGGCGGGTTGGCCTTGGGAGTGTTCGCCGCGGTTTCTCCACGAGACATGTGGATCCGCATTCAACGTGAGGGTTTTTCTTGGTCTTTTCCGGTGATCGCTGCCGATGAGGTCCGTTGGCGGGAGGCGACCGCTGCCTGGAAGCCGACTCGCCCCGATTTGGTGCAAGGTCAACATGCGTTATTGGAGTTTCTTGCGGAAGAGTTAGCAGTGGTCATGTCGCGCGAACGGGCGTTGCGCGCGTTGGGATTGAGCGCCGACGACGCACGTGCCGAAGATGGCATTGAACTTCGGCAAAAGATCGCGTCTAGCTTGGTTTTGTATAGCGCGGCACTGCCGGCGTTCATCGTATTCTTGATGGGGGGGGCATTTCTGCCCGCGACCTTGACGTTTTGGTCGATCGCTGGCGCGGTAGGGCTCGTTATCGGGTTTTTGGTGCTCAGCCTGGGGGGCCTGGCGTTGAGCGCCCGCGTCAGTCGAGTGCACCTTAAGAAGTAGCCCAATGCGAGCGGACGTTTTGGGTGTAGGCCTGCTCCAGCACTTCGGCGGCCGCCAAGACCGCGGCGTCCGAAGACTGTGGAGGAATGACCTTTGTGCGAAGGTAGAGATCGCCGGGTCGTCCAGGTTTCTGAACGCCCTTACCTCGAAGTCGAATGCGCGCTCCCGCTGAATTGGGTGGGATTGTGGCTTTCAGTTCGCCGGTCGGGGTCGGAATCGGGACCGCCGCCCCCTGAATGGCTTCGAGAATCGTAAGAGGGACGTCCATTTCCAGGTCGTCGCCGTCTCTGCGCCACAGAGGATGCTCGGGGATACGAAGTTTCAGCCGTAGATCTCCGCACGGACCGCCCCCCGGGGGAGGATATCCTTGGCCTTTCAACGTCAGTGTGCCGCCATCGCGGACGCCCGCTGGAATTCGAACCGTGAGCGTCTCAGTGCCCGAGGGTCGACCCAGCTGCAGGCGGGTTTCTCCGCCGATAAACGACAACAGGGGGTCGATTTCGAGCTCGGCTTGCTGGTCGCGGCCTTTTCGCGGTCGCCGTGCGCCACCCCCAGAAAAGAACGCCCCTAGGACGTCTTCCATGTCGACATCGCCACCGAAACCGAACCCACCCGCGCCTGGAAATCCGCCACCCGGAAATCCACCGCCGGCACCGCCTTGTTTCGCCCATGCGCGCGCTTGGTTGGCATCAAAACCAGGTTTGGTGGAGACCTCACCAAACTCGTCCCAGAGCTTACGCTTGTTTTCGTCGCCGATAATGTCGTTTGCCGCGTTCACTTCCTTGAACTGAGCATCTGCTTCTGGAGCCTTGTTTCGATCCGGATGGTACTTCCGAGCAAGGTTCTTGTAGGCTTTTCGAATGGTATCTGCGGTGGCGTCCCGGGCAACCCCAAGGACGTCGTATGGGTTTCTCATGCGTCCCTCGCGCGTTAGATGCAATCTACGCCCAAGGTGGGCGACGGCAAGTGCGCCTGATGTTGCGTCCTGAAAACCCCCTAGCGCCGCCAAAGGTGCATCTGACGCAGCGATGGTTGCCCGCACTGGCATTGGCGCTGACGGTGGTTTCGGTGTGGGCGACCTATGTTGCTCGTTGGTCTGAAGGGGGTTGGAGTGACCGTTTCTTGGCGGGGTTTCAGTTTGCCGGCGCGCTGATGTTCATCCTGATGGCTCACGAAGGCGGACATTTGTTCGCGGCAAAGCGTCATCGGGTGGAGGTCGGGTGGCCGATTTTCATTCCGTTTCCGTGGTGGGTGGGGACGCTGGGGGCCGTGATCGGGTGGCGCGGCCTGCCGCGTTCGAGGATGGGCCTGTTGGAAGTCGCGCTGTTCGGCCCAATTTGGGGCGCGGTAGCGTCGGTGTTGGTGTTGTTGGCGGCGCTCGCCATGGGGGAGGGGACGGGTGACGGGTTGCTCGGTCAACCACTGATTTTGAAGCTTGCAGGCTTGCTCAGCGGTCGGGCGGTGGCCGTCGGTGAGGGTGATCCTCTGCTGTTTGCGTCCTGGGTTGGTTTTCTGGTGACGGGACTAAACCTCCTTCCCATTGGGCAATTGGACGGTGGGCACGCGGCGAGGGCGCTGTGGCCGAAGGCGGTGATGCCTTTGCGGTGGGCGACGCTGGTCGCGATCGCGGTGTTGGGTTGGTGGTGGCCGATCTGGTATCTCTGGGCTCTGATAGCGATTTTTACGGGAGAAGCCCCGCAGGTCCGCTTTTCGCCGTTGCCCCCAGAAGCTGCGGCCTTGGCGATATTGGGCGGCGTTTGCTGGATGTTGTCGTTCATTCCGATGCCATGGTAGGTCGGACTCTGGGATGAAAATTTTTCTAATGGGAACTCCTCTACTCTTTGGGGCGGGGGGTTGTCTTGGAAGTGCCGTGCTGGTAAAATTTTTACAAGTGTGGGGGTTGGGTTGCGATCAGCGATGGTGTGTTTCCTCGGGTTGGCGGCGTGCCAGCCTTCCTCCGTGTCCGACCAATTGTTTATCACCTTCGGTTCCGGCGAAAACTCGCCTCCTGCGCAGATCGACATGGACTGCGAAACAGAAGACTGCGACGGGTCCGAGGTGGTTGGCGTAGAAGTGACTTGGGGAGCCGCGAGTTCGGCACCCGAGGACGCCACCGTCGAGCTTGAGCAATACCGGATCGACTACTATCTTCCTGCGCTAGGCGACGAGGAAGTGCCGTATTTCGCGGGTGTTTTAAGCGCGGTGGTTCCGGTCGGAGAGACCGTCTCCTTTAATGTACGCGCCGCGGGCGAGCCGCAGCGGGAGTTTGTCCGCGCTCGAACGGACGATCCTATCGATGGTGTTGCTACGATAACCGTCGCCGGGTACGACCACCGTAATGAAATTGTGCAGGTGTCGGCGGATTTTGAAGTGGTATTTGGCGACTTCTCCGTCGAAACCCCCTAGGACCTGAGGATGACGATGCATTTGTGGAAGCTGGGTTTGCTGGCGGTGGTTGGCGGATGTTCGTTGCCAGAGCGCGCGGCGCTGCCCGATTGGGAGATCGGCAATGAGGACACCGATCCGGTTCCTCCTGATACGGATATTGTCGATACGGACACCGGTGTCGTGGACACCGACACCGACGTGGAGGACACGGACGGCAATGACACGGACGTTGATCCGGACGCTTTTGGCTTGACGGTTCCAGCAAACCTGGGATGGCCGATGCGCATTCGCCGCATGGATCCTACTACACGCTTACCATTGAACGAGCCCTGCACGGTCCCTCGTGGCACCACGTCGCCGACGGACGCATCCATCGAATGCGTCGTCGATGTCAATGAGTTGGACGTAGTGGCGACTGGGTTGCAGATTGATGGGTATGCTCCTGAAGGAATGTGTGATTATTTCGTCCACGAGCACTACTACTACGAATCGTGGGAAGTAGGCGATGGTCCTGTGGAAGTGTCCTACACGGACAACGGCGATGGCACGTTCTCGGATGAGGTGAACTCCGTCAATGGTAAGCCGTATTGTGAGTACGACTATACGGAAAGCTATCCGGAGTATATGGACCCACCAAACTGTTGTTTGGGCGGGTATACGCTCACGGTTACGCTGCCTGGCGGTGATGTGGTGGTGTCCGACGGGCAGTGGGATGGGGATGCGGTAGAGTGCTACGCAGGAGCGGCCTTTTTAGACACGGAAGCCGTGTTTGACGCGGATGGCTGGCCGGCGCGGGTGTACACCTACATTGACGAAAACGCCTCTGTAAAGAACTTCGTTTTCGAATCGTCCATGATGGACTACCATACCAGTGTGCCTTTCGCGAACTGGTACCTCCCTTCGCAGCACGACGGCTCTCGGCCGGCGCCTCTCGCGGGACTGAGGTCCCTTCCATACTACGAGATCGGTTGTGCCGACGGCGCCGAGGAATACGCCGCTCGAATTCGTTATTACGTCCGAGAGTGGAACGAACTGGATGAGTACCTCATCGACGGCGATCCGAACACGACCGGCACCGAATCCCCCGTCTCGGGGCCGTTGGACGATTGGGCAGATTGGGCGGTGCTTGGGCCCGGGGATGACGTCTTCCCATTTGGTTCGGATTAGGATTCGGCCCAGGAGTTCGGACAAAAACGGGCGGAGGGTGCTACGGATCCTCGGCACGGCGCCAGCCCGCGAGGCCGGAATCGTCCCGATGTACCCGCAGCACTTTTTCCTCGTGGACGCTGACCGATGCGACGGTTCCAGGGATGGAGCGCACGTTTCGAGCGCGTGTATACTGCACCTCGGCTTCCGAAAGCTTGCCTTGAAGAAGCGCGATCTGCGCGGCGGCGAGCAAATGTTCCAGGGTGGGTGTTTGACCTTCCTTCATGGGTAGAAGCAGGTGCGCGCCGGGTTGTCCCCGCACGTGCATCCAATAGTCGCGGCCTTTGGCGATCTGGAAGGTGAGCTTGCGATTTGCGGATTCATTTCGTCCTACCAGCACTTTTTCGCCGTTGGGGCCGCACCACTCCGCCCAAGGGCGATGAAGTGTAGGAGCACCGCTGGTTTCCGGTGGAAGGCTCGGAAGGAGATGGGACCACTCGTGGTGGGGCAGCGTTCGGACCCGAATCAAAATGTCGCGTAAGTCCGCGAGCTTTCGTTCGTTGACGTCGAGGTTGCTTAGGACGCGATCGGCGGCGCGATCGAGCCGACCAACGCGGTGATACAGGCGTTCGAGTGTGGACGATGGAGGTTTGTTACTGGCGAACTCGAAGGTGTGGACGACGCTTGGATCCTCCAAGTCCGAGAGCGAAATTGAACGTTGTCCGCGTTTTACCTGATGTAAGTGGGCCGCGAGTGTGTCCGCTTTGCGCCTAAGGAAGGGTGCTTGTGCGGCCGTCTCTAAATCGTCGTTCAAAGCCGTGAGAAGTCGTTCCGTGCGTTCGATCGAACGCTCAAGCCGTTGTATGGCTGACTTGCGTGCTTGCTCGAGTCGCCATTGCTGTTCTGCTGCTTCGAACCATGATTCCGCGGCAGACCCCCAGGACTGCCCGGGCTCGGGGGAAAAACGGGAAAGCCGGTTTTGGGGAACGAACTCAGGCAATGGCGGCAGGGACGGCGGGGCGGGTCCGTCGATGGCGGCCAACGTTCGGTCGCCGTCCAGGAGCCAAAGCCCTCCCGAACGACCGGTTAAACGGAGGTGCAGCGACGACTTTCCGAACTGCAAGGTCAGAACGCGATCCAGACTGGGGTGGAGCGCGGTCAGTGGCCCTTGGAGATGGGCGCGGCAGGCTCCCTGGAAACTAAAGGGATGACTGGGGTTTCGGGGGCGCTGAAGTATCGGGTGGAGGCGCGCAAACGGGCCACGGGGAACCATCAATAGAAAGCAACCGCCAATGCCAAGGATGAACCGATCTCGTGTCGGTTGCCAGACGCCGGTGACGGGCTGCCCGATGAGATCGTCAAGTTCCTTGACTATTTGACTCAGCTCGGTTTGGTTCATACTCATGGGCACCAGACGGAATGGAACCCGCGTGGTAGGGATTAACCTGGGGGAGGCTCGATGGTCCGGTGGAGCCTTGCGGCAGCGATGTTCTGGTCAACGTCGGCGATCGCTGGGGAGTATTACCTGGAGAGCCTTGCCGTACCGGAAAGTGCGGCCGCCGACACCATGGCCGAATTGGCGCGGGCCGATGGAATGGAGTCCCGGGTGGTTCGCCGGTTTCGTGCGGGTGCGGGATGGCAATATGTGGTGATCGTGGCCGGGTTTGACGACGAGCATCGAGCCGAAGAGGCCGCGCAAACATTGGCCGAGAAGGCCGGTAAACCGGTGGCAGTGTACGCTGTGGAAGGAGATCAGGCGCGGATCGTCGACACCAAAAACCCCGAGACCATCGATGTCGATTTGGTGCCCGAAACGCCCCCAGCCGTGGATCCAGAGGTGGCCCGCATCTTAGAGGAGGCGGTTCGCGCTCACGGCGGCTTGAACGGCGGTCAGCTCAAATTGGCAAAAGCCGACCGCGTAAAATTTGTTTTTCGACGGACGCTTCCAGAAGGCCCTTCTGCCGAACATATCTATGGTCGGCGGGGAAGCGATGTGTACTTGGACACGAAAATCCTGTCCGGCGAGGGCGTTTCGAGCACGGTCTGGTTGACCGATGCTGGGGCTTGGTTGTCAGCGTCAGGAAAGCTCGCGAACCAAGAGCCTGCGCGGGTTCGGCAGGTATTGGCGCCCTTTAGCCCGGAAGAGATCTTGGCCTTTCCGTTAGGATTCGCCATGAGCGTTGCAGAACGCCGAGAATTCCAGGAGCTTGCATATGTAGGTTCTGAAGTACTAAACAAGCGTGAGATGGTGGTGTTGCGACATCCCCGCGGCGAAGGCGGATTTTCACTCTGGATCGATGCTGAGCTGCACTTGGTGCAACGAGTGGCGTTCGACGGGGCTTCTGGCGGGGTCACCTATGAATTCCAAGATTGGCGGGTCGGTGATGGGGGGTTGGTCTTGCCCCGTCGAATCAAAACGTTATATGCCGATCAACTGAAGGACGAGATCGAGTTGGAGGAGCTCGATCTGTCGGCGAAACTGCCTGAGGAGTGGTTTCAAGTTCCTGGGGGTTGATTCCAACTACGCCTTGACACGCGGTTCAGCGTCCCATAAGTGTCCAATCGCCTCGTACGAGGTACGGGTGATCGACGCTGGCCCCATCGGGTTTGC
>SXGT01230182.1_pt1 | contig 11249 bp, 8 predicted proteins | sample 3176221 | NCBI WGS metagenome assembly SXGT01 (sample SAMN11356862, study PRJNA531348) | freshwater metagenome | isolation source: freshwater sample F1-120 | place: China: Fuxian Lake, Yuxi | collected 2017-12-25
GGCACCGTGCTCGAGCGCTATGCCTCGAAACAGACGCCCGAGGAGATTGAAGCAGACATCACCCCTCTGCTCGGCTAGTCCCGTCCCAAACCGAGGGCATCGGCCACCCGGTTGATGTAGTTGAACCACGAGGCGATCAGGGTGATTTGCAGAATGCCCCGGTCATCGAAGCCGGCCGCCCTGAGCCGCTCGTGGTGCGACGGCGTCACCTTGGTGGCGTCCTTGGTCACCTGCACGACATAATCGACCATGACCCGCTCGGCGTCGGTCAGCGGCGCCGTCGTGTAATCGGCGGTAACCGCGGCGATCAGCGTCTCATCGAGGGTAACCCGACGCAGAAACTCTGCGTGAGAGTCAATTCAATACCGGCACCGGTTGGTGACCGACACCATCGTGGCGATCAGTTCGTGATGGCGCCGGCTGAGGGGCAGCTCGGGGTCCATCAGCGCGCCGAAGGTCGAGAAGGCGTGTTTCAATGCCCCCGGAATCAGGCTGTGCGACGCGACGATTCCCGAGGTACCGCCGCCGGTCGGGTGGACCGGGCGGTTGTACTCGGCGGGGTAGAGGCCCATTTGGTCTTCGACGGCGCGCTGGAGCTCGGCGCTCGCTTCGGTCATCGGGACGGTGGCAATCCACATGCTCGGCACTCGGTTCTCGGTTCTCGGCACTCGGCGCTCGGCGCTCGGCTTAAGGGATGGGGTTGGGGGAGTCGCCCGGATGGGGCCCATCTAGAGGCGCAACAACGGCCGGGTGAGACAGGTGGCACCACCCTCGGCCTTCAACGAAAGCTCGCGGCCGCGATAGGTCACCACCCGGCAGCCGGCGGCTTCGAGCCGGCTCTTGGTGACCGGATTGTCTTCCAGCATCAGGCAGTGGCGCGGCCCCAGCGCCAGGACGTTGGTGCCCATGGTCAGGAACTCCGACTCGGGTACTTCGACGAGCCGGATGTTCCGGCGTTCGAGCATTTGGACAAACGAAACCGGCAAGAGGCCCGGGTAGGCCACCGCCAAGTCCCGGTCCACCATACTGATCATCGACATCAAGTGGAGGCAGGCGTCCGGACCCGTGTAGTACGGCAGCTCGACGTTGACGATCGCGACCCCGGGTCCGAGGGCATGCTGGAGCGCGGCGACGCCGGCGTAGTTGGTCCGGTAGCCGATCCCGGCCGCCAGGGTCTTTTCGTCGAGCCACATCAGGTCGCCCGACTCGGCCAGGGCATCGCCCTCGAGCCGGGCGATGGTCGGAACGCCCGCTTTCTTGAGAGTCTGGCCGAGCGCCGCTTCTTCGCCGCGGCGGAGCGGTTTGCCCATCCGGAGTTGAATCGCGCCCACATCGGCGATGAGCACGGGGTCGTGGCAGAAGATGGCGTCGGCGTGATCGGCCAGCGGTTCATCGTGCCAAATGATTTCAGCGCCGCTTTGCATCAGTGTTTCGACGAAGGCCTGGTGTTCCGCGCACGCCGCGACCATCTCGGGACGGGCGGTGTAATGCCAGCGGGCCGGATCGGCGTTGCCGAACGCCGGGTCCGGCCGCCGGACCACGACCCGCTTGAGGGGGCCCCACATGGTTTGGCCCCCGAACGACTTGGGCATGCTACCGGCCGAGCAGCGCTTCGGCGCGGACGTAAAGGAACCGGCCGTTGAATCCAAACGGCGAGGCCCCCGGATACGGGAAGATCCCATAGCCGTTGTTGAGACTGTTCTGATCGGGGAAGGTGTCGAACAGATTCCGGACTCCGATCGACCAGTTGACCTGCCCGAACTGGCGGCCGACTTCCGCGTCGATCAGGACCTTGCCGCCAAACCGTTGATCGCAATCGTCGCAGAGGCCCGGCGCGGAGGAGAACTTGCCGTAGTAGGACGACCGGAGCAGCGAGTGGAACCGCTCCCGCGTGTAGTTGGCGGTGACGGTGCCGCGCCAATCGGGCCGCTCCCGTTCGATTTGGAGCTTGGTGAACTTGTCGACCAGTTGGTCGACGCCGGTACCGGCCAATTGCCTAGGAATCGGCCGCTGGCCGACGACCTCGTTCTTGGTGTAGTTGAACCCGGCGTTCAACGTCAATGCCCCGGCCGATCCGACGGCCGTCCGGAAGTTCCCGGTGAGGTCGATGCCCTTGGTCCGGGTATCGACGATGTTCGTAAAGTACTGGGCCGCAGAGACGGCCTGGTTCGCGCTGGCCAGGATCTTCTCGACGCTGTCTCCGCCGATATAGCCACTCAGCAGGATCCGGTCGTCGAGGTTGATCAAATAGGCGTCGGCGGTGAAGGTGACTTGGTCGCTCGGGCTCCAGGCGAATCCCCCGCTCACGTTCACGGCGGTTTCGGCCTTGAGGGGCTTCGCGCCTAACGCAATGGCGGCGGGATCCGACACGGAGAAGATCCCGCTCTCGAACGGCACCTGTCTGCCGGTGGTGGCGTCGAAGCGGAAGTTGGTGATCCGGCTCCCGAAATAATTCTGGGCCAGCGACGGGGCCCGGAACCCGGTACTCAGGGCGGCACGGAGCACGACTTTGGACGACGGCTGGAACCGAAGCGCCGCCTTCCCGCTGACCTTCGAACCGAAATCGCTGTAGTTCTCGAACCGGGCTGCCGCCGTCACCAGCAATTGCTTGCTCAGGTTGGTTTCGAGGTCGAGATACCCACCCCCGTTGCCCCGGGATTGGTCGGTGGCGGTTGAGGGCAAGAACCCGCCGAAGACTTGCGAGCCGCCCGGCGCCACATCGCCGTACCGGTTCAACGCGCCGCCCTGGATCCAGGAACCTTTTTCACCCTCGATCAGCTGGAACGACTCCCGCCGATACGCCAGGCCGGCCGCCACATTGAGCTTGTTCGGAAGCCCGATGTCGACCTGCTTGCTCAGGTTGAGGGTGGTGCTGAGCTCGTTGGCCCTGAGCCCGCCGGCGTAGAAGCTCGTGGCATTGGGAATATTCGGATCGTCGGCGTTTCCGAAGATCCCGTCGAGCCCCGGAGCGCAGGGCCGGTCGAGGCAAGGACCCAACGACACGTTCAACGTGTTGTTGAGGTTGTAGTCGAAGGTGCTCCGGCCGAAGGACGCCCCGAGATCGTATGCCCAGCCGGCGGTGGTGCCCCGGAAGCCACTCGCGGCCGAGATGTCGATGACGTCGGGCCGGAACTCCGGCAAGAACCCGTTCGGATAGATGGCGGGCCAGTTCCGGTCGGAGATCGGCTGGCGGAAGAAACCGTTCCCGGTTCCGATCCGGTGGGTCCAGCCGCCAAACGAGTAGAACTCCGCGCTTCCGGAGGCATTGACCGGCAACCGGAGGTTCACGAACGTCATGAGGTCTTTGGCCAAGCCGTCGCCGACGTGATGGTTCGGCTGGGCGACGTTGTTGTTCTTCTTGGTAATGACCCCGTTGGCGTCGACGTCGTCCGAATCGCCGGTCACGTACTGGTCGCCGACCTCGGCCCAGGCCCGGTTGGTGGGCTCCCGATAGCGATACTCGGCAAACAAGCCGAGCGAACCCCGGCCGAGCTTGAAGCCCCAGCCACCGTTGATATTCGCGGTGGTCCCGTCGTCCGGAAAGTTCTTGCCTACGACGTAGCGGCCGATATCGGAGTTGAGGAACGGCGTGAATGCTCCGTCCTTCATCACCAGGTTGACGACGCCCGCAATGGCATCCGACCCGTATTGGGCCGAGGCGCCGTCTCGAAGGACTTCGATCCGGTCGATGGCGCTCGTGGGCAGGGCGTTGAGGTCGACACCGGTCGATCCGGCCGGCCCGCCAAACGCGAAGGTGTGGACCAACGCCGTCCGGTGCCGCCGCAGTCCGTTGACCAGGACCAGGGTGTGGTCAGGGGAAAGGCCGCGCATCGTGAACGGCCGGACGATGTCGTCGGCATCGGTGACGCTTTGCCTGGGGAAGTTGACCGACGGCGAGACCGCCTGGAGAATGGCGCCCAGTTCGGTCGTGCCTTGCTTGGTGATGACCTCAGCCGGAAAGACATCGACCGGCACCGCGAGTTCGTCGGCGGCGGTGTGTTTGGCCCGGGATCCGACGACGACGTCGATCGGCGCCAACTGGACCGGCGACTTGGTAACGGTGATGTCGACATCGAGCGTGGCATTCGGAGCCACCGTGACTGCCACCGTGGTCGGACGATAGCCGATGACCCGGGCCCGAACCGTCTGGGCCCCGACCGGCACGCCCCGGATCGAGTACCGGCCGTCGGCCGCGGAGATCACCCTGAGGGCGGTTCGATCCACGGTAACCACCGCGCCGTTCACGCCGGCACCGACTGAGTCGACCACCTTGCCGCGAATGATGCCCGACTGCGCCGCCGCCGCGGACGCCATGCCAAGCCACAACGCCGCCGCCAAGCCGAACCCTCGCTGTACACCGCTCATCGCTTGTCTTCCCTGTTTCGGACGATGGACCCACCCTTGATGACGACCTCGATCCGCTCGAGCCTCGAAATGTCTTGAAGCGGATTCCCGCGGACCGCGACCAGATCGGCCCACTTGCCGACGGCAATCGACCCGACCCGGTCCTCCCACCCCATCAGCCGAGCGGCCCCGATCGTCGCGGACTGAATGGCCTGCATCGCAGTCATACCGTAGCGGACCATGTATTGGAATTGCCCGGCGTTCTCCCCATGGGGATACACACCGGCGTCGGTACCATACCCGATTCTGACGTTCGCCGCTACCGCCTTCCGGAACGCGACCCGCTGGGTCTCCGTGGTCTCATCGTTCTTCCGGAGGGTTTCCTCGGGCCAGTGGTCCCGCCGCCCGATGACCTTGATATAGTCTCCGTTGTAAATGTCGGCCACCAACCAGGTGCCGCGCTCAGCCATCAGGGCGATCCCCTCATCGTCGAGCAGTGACCCATGCTCGATCGAGCGGACCCCGGCCCGGACGGCGGCCTTGATCCCGGCGGCGCCGTGGGCGTGGGCGGTCACATAGGTCCCCCGTTTGGCGGCCTCGTCGACCGCGGCGCGGATCGCGGCTTCGGAGAACTCCATGACCCCGACGTCCGTGCCCACCGTCAGGACTGCCCCGGTCGCGATCACTTTGATGAAATCGGCTCCCCGGCCCACGATCTCGCCGACCCGAGCCCTGACCTCTTCGGGGCTCGCCGCCACGCCGAGCCGGAACTCCGCCGGGGCGAAGGCCCCGTTCGGAAGCCCGGTCACCTCCCCGCCGCCGCCGGGCTTCGTCACGTAGGGTCCGGCCACCGCCATGCGGGGGCCCTCGACCGAGCCCTTCTCGATGGCATTCCGGAGCGAGATGTCGATCCCGCCACGATAGGTCCCGACATCGCGCACGCTCGTGAAACCGGCCCGGAGCGTGGCCCGGGCGTTGGCCACCCCGATCAGCGCATCCTCAGCCGGGGTCGACTCGAGCGGTGCGGTAGGTGACGAGCTCTGGATGTCACCCACCAGGTGGGTGTGGAGGTCGATGAGGCCGGGTAGTACGGAATACCGGGTGAGGTCGAGCACCCGGGCGCCCCGCGGCACCGGAGCCGCCGGCCCATGAATCGCGACGATCCGATCGCCGCGGATGACGATCTGCCGATGGCGAAGGACCTCGCCGCGTTCGACATCGATGAGGGCCCCGGCTTTGATGACCAGCGTCGAGTCGCCCGGACCAGATTGACCGATCCCGACGATGGCGGCGAGCAGTGGGAGCCACATGGCTAGAGGCTACCCGGAGCCCCGCCCTTTGGCAACGCAACGGCCGGCGACACCTTGCGGACCATTCCGGGAACCGCGATCCTCCCCGGACCATGACAGACAACCGCTCTTCCCTGGGGGCCGGGGTCACCGCGCTGGTGCTCACCGCACTGCTGATCGCGTTTGCGGCGAAGGGCCCTCCCCGGCCGGTCCCCGCCACCGCGCCGGATTCGGTGTTCTCCGCCGACCGGGCGATGCGCCACGTCCGGGCCATCGCGGAGCGCCCGCATCCGCCGGGCAGCGCCGACCATGCCCGGGTCCGCGACTACGTCCTGGCCGAACTCGGTGCCCTGGGCGTTACTCCCGAAGTTCAGCGGACGACCGCGGTCGGCACCCGGTTCCAGCAGGCGGGCCGGGTCGAGAACGTGATGGCGCGGCTTCCGGGCACCAAGCCGGGCGGCCCCGCCATCATGCTCGCGGCCCACTATGACGGCGTCGGCGCCGCCCCCGCGGCGAGCGACGACGCCTCCGGGTCCGCGGTGCTGCTCGAGGTTCTTCGAGCTCTCCGGGCCGGCGCCCCGCTCGAGCACGATGTGATCCTGCTCTTCACCGACCTCGAGGAAGCGGGCCTGCTCGGCGCCGCGGCGTTCGTGGCCGAGCACCCCTGGGCGCGGGATGTCGAGGTGATGATCAACTTCGAAGCCCGCGGCACCGGAGGCCAGGCGGTGATGTTCCAGACCGGACCGGGCAATCTCGACCAGATCCGGTTGCTCCGCCGCCAGCCCCACGTCGTCGCCAGCTCGATCGCGGTGACGGTCTATCAGTTTCTTCCTAACGACACCGACCTTTCAGAGTTCTTTGCTCTGGGCAAACCGGGCCTCAATTTCGCCTTTGCCGACGGGGTCGAGCGATACCACACCTCCGAAGACGATGCCGAGCACATCGATCCCGGCTCGATCCAACAGGAGGGGGGCGCCGCCCTCGGCCTGACCCGGGCGTTCGGGCATGGGCCCCTGCCCCGGCCGGTGACCGGAAACGCGATCTTCTTCAACCTGCCGTTCTTTGGGCTCGTGGTGTACCCGGAAACTTGGGCCCGCCCAATCGCCGCGCTGGCAATCCTCCTCACCCTCCTCGCCATCGTCCAGGTCAGCCGCCGGGAGCGGCGCTGGATCCTCGGACTCGGGTTGGGCCTGATTGCCATGGTCGTGACCGGGGCCATCGGCGGGGCCGCGGCGTTTGGGCTCGGACTTCGGGCACCGGCCGCGGTGGCGGCCCCGGGCGCGCGGGGAGCCTACGCCCTTGGTTTGGCTCTGATCGGCCTCGGCGCGGTGCTGCTCGTTTGGGCGGTCATTCGGCGGTGGGTCAGCGCGGCAACCACGGGCCTTGGCCCGTTGCTGGTCTGGACCGGACTCGCTGCCGTCGCCAGTTGGAAGCTGCCCGGGGTTTCATTCGTGGTGGCGTGGCCGGCGATCGCGGCCGCCGTCCTGGCTTTGGTACCGGCGAGCGACACGCCGAACTGGTTCGCGCGCCTCCGCCAGTGGCTGCCCCTGGTGGTGGCCGGGGTCCTGATCGTGCCACTCTTGTACGACATGGGGATCGTGGCGCTCGGACTGATCGGACCAGGCGGCATCGCAATCGGGCTGTTCACGCCCGTGGTGGCATGGCTCCTGGTTCCGACCATCGATCGCATCACGGTCGACCGACCCTGGTCCGTCACGCTCGCGGTCATGGCCGCCGCGGTTGTCGCGACCGGCGCTGGAATCGCGATCGGCCGGCGATCGACCGACTTCCCGGTTCGGTCGATCCTGACCTACGCGGAAAACGCCGATGCCACCGATGGGTGGCTCTTGACCGCGGCGGCATTGGCCGGCCCTGGTACCTGGGCCGAGGCGGCGGTCGGACCTAACGCCCGGAAAGTGCCCGTGGACGGGCCCGAACTGCCGAACGAACCACCCCGGTGGCTCACCCAGGTCGCGGGCGGCCGGTTTTCGGTGCTGGCGGCTGCCGCCCCGCGGGCCGGCCTCGGCGCTCCGGTCGTCACCGTCCTCGGCGACTCGGCGGAGACCGCGGGCCGGCGCCTCACGCTCCGGATCGAACCCGGAGGGCAAACCACGGTCGTCGGGATCAGCGTCACCGAAAGCCCGGTCCTTTCCGCAACGATCGATGGCCGGGTCGTCGATCCGAGCCGCTACCGGTTCAAATCGCCCGACTGGCAAGTGGCCTATTGGGCGCCGGCCGATTCCGGATTCACGCTGAGCCTGGTGATCCCGAAGGACGCCAGGCCGGTGGTGGGGTTGACTCGACAAATTGCCGGATTGCCGGCGCTTGCCGGCGTCACCATTCCGCCCCGGCCCGCCGGCGTGTTGCCGAGCCAGACGGGAGACATCAGCGTCGTCTATCGCAAGCTGACTTTCTAGCGGGGTTCGGGCCGCGAACCGGTGACGCCGCTGGTCAGGCGCTCGAGCCCTGAGCCGTCGGCCGCGATGACATGGACGTCCGCGCTTCCATCGTCCTGGGTCACCGAGAAGACGAGCCGGCGCCCGTCCGCGTCATGCCAAGCCCTACGGGTCGAGGCCGGTGCGAGTGACTTAGGGCCTGAGGGGAGCCCGCACCGGTCGTCCTGGAAGGGCGCCCGTCACGAGTTGGCCGTCGCGAACCACGAACGTCCCATTGACCAGCACATGGGGAATCCCGGCGGAGCGGAGCGTCGGCTCGGCAAAGGTGGCCCGGTCGGCGACGGTGGCGGGGTCGAAGATCGTGAGGTCGGCATCGGCGCCGACCGCGACCCGGCCTTTCCGCGCCATGGCGGGCACGTGGGCCTCGAGCCGGCGAGCGGGGAGAATGGTCATCCGGGCCAATGCATCCATCAACGTGAGCGCCTGGTTTTCCCGGACGTACCGGCCGAGGACCCGGGCATAGGTCCCGGCGCCGCGGGGATGGCCGGTCTCGTTCACGAACGGCACCCCGTCACTCGCGATCATGATCCCCGGATGAGCGATGGCCTTCGCGACGTTTTCTTCCTTCATCATGTGGATCACGACCCAGCCACCCTGCCGGCGGTACCGCTCGAAGCTCTCAGCCGTCAGACGTTCCCCGGTCAGCGGCCAAGCCAAATCGCCGTAGTCGAGCCGGAGGTTGCTCTGCCACCCCGGATTGAACATCGCGGATTCGAGCCGGGTCGACCCGGCGGTGTAGGGATACACCTCGGTCGTCACATCCTGACCCGCCGCGCGGACCGAGTCGAGGAGCGCCAGCGACAACGAGATGTCGCCGAGGGAACTGCTCCCGATATGAGCCAAGTGGAGGCCAGCGCCCGCGGCCCGAGCGGCCCCAATGGCCTCGCGGATCGCTCCGATGCCGAACGCCCGGGTGTGAACGAAGACCACCGACTTCCGGTCCGCGGCCACCTTGAACGATCGCTCGATTTCCCCGGCCGTGGCGCCCGGCGAGTAGTTGATTCCAAAACCGACGCCTAACGCTCCCTCGTCGAGGCCCCGGCCGATGCCGGCTTCGAGGGCCACGATCTGCGCATCGCTCGCCGGTTGGTTGGCCCCGGCGGGGAGCGGTCCGAGCCCGGCGGTGGCGCCGGGATTCGTGGGGCCGTGGCCCACCTCGAGACCGTTGTGAAAGACGAAGACCCGGACCGCCCGATGCCCGACCGTGGCCCCGTAGTTGAGGGGAGACTTGCCCGCCCGGGAGTCGTACCACTTGGCTACCGGAAAAACCCCCGCTTCCATCTCGAGGGCCGTGGTAACGCCGTCCCGGGCTTGGATCTCCAGATCGCCCTGGGTCTGGCCGTGGGCGTGGAGGTCGATGAACCCGGGCGCGACGACCAAGCCGGCCACGTCGACTACCTGAGTGCCCCGAAGCGGGCTCGTCGAGATGGCGGCGATGCTGTCGCCGAGAATCCCGACGTGACGCACCGAATCGAGGCCGGACGCGGGATCCATGACCCGGCCCCCGGCGAGCACCACGTCATACGTGGGCTCCGGGGCGCACCCGCTGAACCCGAGGAGTGCCAGGAATAGACCGACCGTCCTCGGGGGCCACATCACTTCGGCCAACCCGACTGCGGCAACCGGGACGTGATCCGGAGCGCGTTGGCGAAGTACACTTTCTTCAAGACGGCGTCCGGCAGATCGATCCCGTAGAGCTTCCAGGTCGCGTGGTACGGCCGATAGTAGTCGAAGTAATCGTCCCGGGTCTCGAACACGCGCCAGAAGTACGGATACTCCTCTGGTTGGAAGCTGTCTTTGCCGAACAAGATCCGATCCTGGAACTTCACGAAGAAATCGTGCGCGGCCCGGGGTTGCCGGCCGATGTCGTAGAGCACCGCACCGACCTCGGTGTGCACGTTCGGGAGCTCTTCCATCAGTTTACCGAGCCGGCCCAGGTCGTTGGCATGCCAGCCCATGTGGGCGATGACGAAGGTAGTCTTCGGATTCCGGCGGAGGAGATTGTCGCGCTCCGTCATCAGTTGTTCGAACGCCGGAAACTCTTCCGGCGGATAGCGGCGGCTCGGGAACAGCGCCAGCTCGAGCCAACGCTCGTTCTGGTAGTCGATCGGCTGCCAGAACTCCTGCGGGTCGGCGGTGTGAATGAACACCGGCAGCTTGAGCCGGGCCGCCGCCGCCCAGATCGGGTCGAGCGCCGCGTCGTCGAGGGCCAGCCGGGATCCGTCGGCCTTCTTGGTCGAGAGGCCGAAGCCCTTGCCAACCTCACCGATCCCGACGGCACCCGCCGCCACCTCCGCTTCGAGTTGGGCCACCGCCCGCTCGGCCCACCCCGGGCCGACGTTCCTGAGGTCGATCCCGGTCAGGAACCGGACCCGGTCCTTCATCGTAGGCGACGCCTGGACCAGCGCGACCTGCTTCTTGAGAGTCTCACCGGTCACGTTATTGGCCGCCACGATCAGCCGGACGTTGATATCGTCGAGCGCCGCCCCGAGCTCAACGAGCCCCTCGGCGCTTCCGAGTTGATTAAAAGGGTGGCCGTGGAAGTCGATGGCCGGATATTTGGCCTTCGGCACCGGATGCGCCGCAGTCTTCAAGGTCGACCGGGGCCGGTAGTCCAAGATGCTGGGCAACGGGAGCGTCGGAGCCTGACAATTGCGCGGCCGGACCTCGGTCATTCCCGGCGGGCAGGATTCACCGGGCTGAATCGTCACGCCCCGGTTCCCGGATCCCGGTTGCGCGGCGAGCGAGGATGCGGCCAGGGCGACCAAGGCGAAGGTGGCAATCGAAACACCGGGACGGACCATGAGAACTCCAAAATAAAGGACCGGGTAATCTACCCTCACTAGTATCTTTCGCTCATCATGACATCCCTTCCCCTCGACGGCCTGGTCGTCCTCGACCTGAGCCACGCCCTCGCCGGCCCCTATTGCACCATGCTGATGGCCACCTACGGCGCCCGGGTCATCAAGGTCGAAGGCACCGACACCACCGACATGGGCCGGACCTGGGGCCCCCCGTTCAGCGGCGCCGATGCGTCGTTCTTTCTCGGCATCAACACCGGCAAGCAGGCCGTTGCGATCAATCTCAAAGACCCCCGGGGCCTCGAACTCTGCCGGGAGTTGATCGCCAAGGCCGACATCCTGATCGAGAACTTCCGGCC
>SXGT01560841.1_pt1 | contig 11249 bp, 11 predicted proteins | sample 3176221 | NCBI WGS metagenome assembly SXGT01 (sample SAMN11356862, study PRJNA531348) | freshwater metagenome | isolation source: freshwater sample F1-120 | place: China: Fuxian Lake, Yuxi | collected 2017-12-25
GCACGCTGTCGTGCCTGCTCGAGGCGATGGAGAACGGGCGCGTGTCGATCGACGGCCGCACGGTCGAGCTGCCGCAGCCGTTCACGGTGCTGGCGACGCGCAACCCGATCGAGTTCCACGGCACCTTCCCGGTGCCGGAGGCCGCACTCGACCGCTTCCTCGTGCGCGTCGAGCTCGGCTATCCCGACGAAGCGAACGAACTGCAGCTCTACACCGGCGCCGATCCGGAGGAGAAGCTGCAGAGCCTGAAGCCGGTGCTGTCGCGCGAAGCGCTGCTGCAGCTGCGCACCGCCGCCGCCGCCGTGCAGGTGCGGCAACCGGTCGCCGAGTACGCCTACCGCGTCGTCACCGCCACGCGCGCGCATCCCGAAGTGCAGCTCGGCGCCAGCCCGCGCGCGGCGATGGCGTGGCTGCGCGCGGCGAAGGCCCGCGCCCTGCTCGACGATCGCGACTACGTGCTGCCCGACGACCTGAAGGCGCTGGCCGTGCCGGCACTCGGCCACCGCGTGTTCCTGCGCAGCGAAGGCAACGCCGACGCGCTGGTGCGCGACGTGCTGCAAGGCGTGCCGGTGCCGCTCTGACCCGCGCTGCGGTGTCCGCCATGGCTGCGCGCGACGACAGCTCGAAGACGAACCCGGCCGCCGCCGGCCGCCTGCGCATCCTGCCGACCGAGCTCGGCTGCAAGGGCCTGTTGCTGCTGGGTGCGCTCGAGCTCGCGTTCCTCGCCACCGCCTACAGCAACCTGTTCTTCCTGCTGATCGTGTTCAGCTGCGTGCTCGGCGGCCTCGGCGCCGTCTGGGGCGTGCGCGAACTGCGCGGCGTGCGCGTCGAGGTCGCCGAACCGTCGCCCGGCCCGGCCGGCCATCCGCGCCCGCTGCGCCTCGAACTGCACGCACCGGGGCGGCGGCCGCTCGACGTCGCCGTCGAGCTCCGCATCGGCAAGCGCACCCACGAGATCGCGCACGTCGACACGTTCGACGGCCGCGCGACGATTCAAGGCACGCTGCCGCCCCTGCCGCGCGGCGTCGCCACGACCAGCGCCGTGCACGTCGTCACGCGGCAACCGTTCGGGTTCTTCTCGGTGCGCCGGCGCTGGCCGCTGCCGCTGACGATCGTGACGCATCCCGATCCGACGCCGGCCGCCATGGCGGCCCTGCGCCGCGGCGACGGCGACGGCGACGAGAGCCGTGCTTCGGGTCGCGCCGGCGGAGCCTCCTTCAGCGGCCTGCGCGCCTTCCGCGACGGCGACGCGCCGAACACCGTGCACTGGGCCGCGACGGCGCGGCGCGGCACACCGATCGTCAAGGAACGCGAACGCGAGGCCGGCAGCCTGCGCGTGCTGCGCCTCGATCGCCGACTGCCCGCGGCGGAGTTCGAACAAGCCCTGGCCCAGGCGACCGCCGCAGTGCTCGACGTGCGCAGCAGCGGCCGGCCGGTGCACCTGCTGGCGCAGGACCTCGATCTCGTCGTGCGCTGCGATCGACCCAGCGAACACGCGGCGCTGTGCTGGCTGGCCGCGGCGACGACGTTGCCAGGCGATGCGCCGGCACCGCCGCAACGCACAGGCGACGGGCGGCTGCCGCTCGACCGCGCCACCGCCGTCGCGAGCAACCCGGCACCCTCGAAGCGCACGACGACGGCGGCCGCGGAGGCGACACCGTGAGCGACCGCGTGTTCCCGCTGCTGCTGGTGCTGACGCTGCTCGACCTCGCGTTCGTGCAGGCCACCGGCTGCGTGCCGTTCGGCGAACTGCTGCCGCTGTGGGCGCTGGCCGCGGCGGCGCCATGGCTGCGGAACCTGCAGCGCCACCTGTGGCATCGCGTCGCCTGGAACGGCGGCGTGCTGGTCGTGTTCATGCTGCTGGTGCAGCACGCGACGACGACCGGACTGCTGCACATGCTCGAAGACGGCCTCGTGCTGGCCGTGCTGTGCCAGGTGCACCTGATCAACAACATCGGCAAGCAGCAGCGCCCCGACCTGATCTTCTTCAACTCGTTCCTGATCGCGTTCGTCACCAGCTTCTTCGCGCCCGACGTCGTCTGGTCGCTGCTGTTCGTGGTGCACGCGTTCGCACTGGTGCCGAGCCTGCAGGTGCACGCGCTCGGCCACGGCGGTCGCTCCCCCTCGGGCCAGCTGGTGGGCACCGTGCTGCGCACCAGTGCGTGGCGTACGCTCGCGATCGCGGTCGTCACGGCGGTGGTGTTCGTCGCCCTGCCGCGTGACTTCCGGCGCGAAGGCCTGTTCGGCGACGCGCTGGCGCTGCGGCAGCAGTTCGAAGCCGGCCTCGCCGACCGCATCCGCATCGACGACGAGCGGCCGACCCGGCTCGGCGAGGACCTGGTGCTCGAGATCGCGCCACCGCGGGGCTCGGGCCCGGCGGTGGTGCCGCCCCACTGGCGCGGCATCGCCTTCTCCACCTTCGACGGCAGCACCTGGCTGCCGCAGGAGGCGAGTCGCCTCGGCAGCCGGCTCGGCACCGATCCGCTGTGGCGGGGTTCGCCCGGCGGCCTGTGGCGGCGCGACGACCCAGCGGACGAACGAGCCGTGCGCGTCGAGGTCCGCCTGCACGAACTCGCCGGCAAGCTGCCGACGCCGCTGGCCGCGACCGAGCTGCGACTGCCGCCGGCGAGCGGGCTGCTGCTCGATCCGAAGTCGCACGGCGGCTTCGCGACACTGCGCGGCGAAGGGCGACCCACCGCAGTCGTCAGCTATGCCGTGGCGCTCGGGCAACCGGCGGCCGTGCTGCCGAGCAAGCGCCTGCTGGCCCACTTCACGGCCCTGCCGGAACAGGGCGTGCCGTCCGCCGTGCGAACGCTGGCCGCGCAGCTGCGCGCCGAGCACGGCGAGGCGGGCGGCGGCGCCGATCCGCTGCACGTCGCGAACACCACGGCAGCCTGGCTCGGTGCGCATCGCCGCTACCAGCTGCCCGGAGGCCCAGGCTTCGCGGAGAACCTCGGCGCCTTCGTGCTCGGCAGCGGCGCCGGCCACTGCGAGTACTTCGCGACCACACTGGCGCTGCTGCTGCGAGCGCAGGGAGTGCCGTGCCGGCTCGTCGGCGGCTACCTCGCCACCGAATGGGACGCCGCACGCTCGGTGATGATCGCCCGCAGCAAGCACGCGCACGCGTGGGTCGAGGTGCTCGACGCCGCGGGACGCTGGCACACGGTCGATCCGACGCCCGCCGCGGACCTGCAGCAGGCGCTGCGAACCGAGCCGGGAACGTTCGGCGCGATCCGTGCCGAGCTCGAGCGTTGGTGGGCCGCGGTCACCGGCTTCGGCCAGGCCGATCGCGCGCGTTGGGCCGCGGCGATCGCCGCCGCCTGGCGCGAGCATCCGTTCGCGCTCGCCGGCGCGCTGGCGGCGCTGCTGGCCCTGCTCTACCTTGCCCGGCGGCGACGGCGCTTGCCGACCACGATCGCACACCTGCAGCGCGCCATCCGCGGCACCGGCCTCCACCTGCACGCCGGCGAGACGCCGCGCGAACTGCTGGTGCGCGCTGCGGCGGCCGCCATGGCACCGGACCGCCTCGAGCGCCTGCGGGCGGCGGTGCGGACCCACGAGAACACGCGCTACGGCGCACCAGCCGGGGAACGACCATGAAGCACGTGACGACCTGCCTGTTCCTGCTGGCGAACGCTGCTGCGGCAGCACGCCCCCAGCAGGATCCGCCCCACGTGACCCTGGAACCACCGCACCTCGCGGTCGGCGTCGACGCTCGCCAGACCACCGAGCTGGTGATGACGTTCGACCAGCCGATGGACCAGAGCACGCACGCGCTGTGCGGCGGCGGTCTCAGCTTCCCGAAGGTGATCGAGGTGACGTGGCGCGACGCGCGCACCTGCGTCGCCAAGGTGTCGCTGCTGCCCGACGCGGTCTACTCGATGGATCTGTCGTGCGCAGGCTCCAGCGGCTTCCGGTCGCGCGACGGCGGGCGCTTGCCGCACACCCCGTGGCGCATCGCGACGCGTGGACAGGCGTTCGCCGAAGGCGAGGCCGCGAGTACGACGGCTCGCTTGTTCCGCGTCATCGACGACCACTACTCGTACCGCGACCGCCTCGGCATCGACTGGAACGAGCTCGAGCGGACCCACCACGACCTGCTGACGACGGCGCCCGACGGCCCGGCGTTCGCGCTGCGATGTGCGGCCATGCTGGCGGCTGCGCAGGACCTGCACGTCGGCGTGCGCTGGAACGACTGCACGTTGCCGACCTGGCAACGCGAGATCCAACCGAACTTCGACCTGCGTGGCCTGCAGAAGGCCATGCCCAAGCTCACGCGCGTCGGCCGCATCGGCCTCACCGCCCGCACCGACGACGGCATCGGGTATCTGCTCGTGAGCTCGTTCGCGCGCGAGCAGCGCGACGACTTCGAGCGCGTGCTCACCACCCTGCGGGACCTGCGCGACTGCAAGGCGCTGGTGCTCGACGTGCGCAACAACGGCGGCGGCGACGAGCTGCTGGCGAAGCGACTGGCGGCGTTCTTCGTCGACGGCGACAAGGTCTACGCCGCGCACCGCGTGCGCGATCCGCAGGCGGCGGAGGGCTTCCGCGCGGTCGAGGAACGGCGCCTACGTGGCAACGCCGAGCCCGACGTGTTCGGCGGCGAGGTCGCGGTCCTGATGGGCCCGGCCAACATGTCGAGCTGCGAGGCCTTCCTGCTGATGATGAAGCAGGCGAAGAACGCCACCCTGCTCGGCGACAACTCGTACGGCAGCTCCGGGAACCCGCTGCCGCAGGTGATCACCGCCAACCTGACGGTGATGCTCCCGAGCTGGCAGGCGATGCTGCCGGACGGCACCGTGTTCGAAGGCGCCGGCATCGCACCCCACATCCACGTCGAGGCGAAGCCCGAGCAGCTCGTCGATGGCGATCCGGTGCTGGCCGAAGCACTGCAGCGTCTGCGCGGCAAGCGCTGACGCACCGCAGCGGCGGCGTCACATCCAGTTCGGCTTGCGCTTGCCGAGGAACGCCGCGAAGCCTTCGCGCGCCTCCGGCGTCGCGCGCAGCCCGGCGATCCACTTCGACGTCACCGGGATCGCGTCCTCGAGCGACAGGTGCGACACGGCGCGGATCAGCTCCTTCGCACTCGCCACCGCCGCCGGCCCCGCGGCCAGCAGCTCGCCCACCGTGCGCTGCACGGTCGCGTCGAGCTCTGCCTCCGGCACCGCACGCTGCACGAGGCCGATGCGCTGCGCCTCGCGGCCGTCGAAGCGTTCGCCGGTCAGGAACAACGTGCGCGCGCGGCCCGCACCGATCTTCTGCATGACGAACGGCGAGATCACCGCCGGCACGATGCCGAGCTTCACCTCGGTCAGGCCGAACTGGCAGTCCTCGCTGCAGAACGCGATGTCGGCCGCCGCGGTCAGCCCGGTGCCGCCGCCGAGCGCGTGGCCGTGGATGCGCGCGACCACCGGCTTCTTGCAGCGCGCGATCGCCAGGAACATGCGCGCCATGCGCTGCGCACCGACTTCGTTCTGCGCCGCCGGCAGCTCGGCCTGCTCCTGCATCCACGCGAGGTCGGCGCCGGCCGAGAAGCTCTTGCCGTTGCCACTCAGCACGACGATGCGCGCCGCCGCGTCGGCATCGGCCGCGGCGAACGCGGCCGACAGCTCCTCGACGACGGTCCCGTTGAAGGCGTTGCGGACGTCGGGGCGATTCAGGCGAACGTGCAGGACGGCGCCATCGCGCACGACTTCGAGGGTCTGGTAGCTGCTCATGCGGGCCACGAAGGTGGCGGACGCGCGCACGGGATTCCAGTGGCTGGCGAGCCGCGATGCCGCACACCCACGATGGAAAGCGGTCGTTGCGCATGCGACAACCGCGGGCCGTGCCTCCCGCCGTTCGCCTGCTGCTGACCGCCGCACTGTTCGCCTCCGGCGGCACGCTGCTGAAGCTCTGCGCGTTCCCTGCCCTCGAACGAGCCGGCCTGCGCGCCGCGATCGCCGCGCTGGCGATCTTCGTCATGCTGCCGGCGGCGCGGCGCTGGCCTACCGGCCGCATGCTGGTGCTCGCCCCCGCCTACTTCGGTGCGACGGTGCTGTTCGTCGTCGCCAACTCGCTGACCACCGCGGCGAACGCGATCTTCCTGCAGTCGGCGGCGCCGCTGTGGATCGTGCTGTTCGGGCCGTGGCTGCTGCACGAACGGCCGACGCGCCGCGACTTCGTGACGCTGCTCGGTGTGGGTGCCGGCATGGCGCTGTTCTTCGTGGCGCCGACCGAGGTGCAGGCGACGGCGCCGAACCCGCGCCTCGGCGACTGGTTCGCGGTCGCGTCCGGCGTCAGCTATGCGCTGCTGCTGCTCGGCCTGCGCAAGCTGTCGAAGGGCGACGACCAGGCGCAGTGCGCGGCGATCGCGTGGGGCAACGCGCTGACGTTCCCGGTGGCGCTGGCGCTCGGCTTCCTGCCGTGGTTCGACGCACCGATCCTCGGCAGCGCGCAGGACTGGCTGGTGATCGTCGTGCTCGGCGTGTTCCAGGTCGGCCTCGCCTACGCGATCCTGGTGCGCACCATCCAACACGTGCCGGCGATGCGCGCGTCGCTGGTGATGATGGTCGAGCCCGTGCTCAACTCGTTGCTGGCGTGGCTCGTGCACGGCGAACGTCCGCACGCGGTGGCGCTCGGCGGCGGTGCCTTGATCCTCGGCACCGTGCTCGCCACCAGCGTGCGCAGCCGGCCGCCGGCGCCGCCCGGCCGGCTGCCGGCCGACACGTAGCTGCGCCGACACGTAGACGCGACAGCCGCGGGCCTTGCCGAAGACGCGGCCCCGGTCACACTGCTGCGATGCGCTCCCTGCTCCTCGTCGCGGCGCTGGCCTTCGCCACGTCGGTTCCGGCCCAGCAACTCGTCTTCGCCCAGAACGACAACCCGTCGTACGGCAGCTATGCGGTCGGCTGGCCGGCGAGCGTGCTGGCGTTCCGCTTCACGGCGAACGCGCCCGTGCTCGCCGCCGCCGAAGTGTTCACCGGCAACCAGCCGCCGGCCGCGCACACGCTGGAGATCCGCACGCGCAACGCGACGACGGGCCTGCCGGACCAGCTCGTCGGCCAGCCGGGCACGTGGACCACGGTGCACACGCGCAGCTGGCAGGGTGCGGTGTTCGCGCAACCGGCGACGCTGACCGTCGGCCAGGACTACTTCCTCGTCTGGCGCGTCACCGGCATGTTCCACCAGCACTCGGTCAGCGCCGACACCGAGCCGAGCAACGTCCCGGTCGAAGTGCGCGTCAGCGACGGCAACACTTGGCACGCGCAGGCGTCGCTCGCGGCCAAGTTCCGCCTGTTCGCACCGTACGCAGCCGGCACCACGTCGACGTTCGGCACCGGCAAGGCCGGTCAGTACGGCGTGCCCACGATCGGCTTGAACGGCTGGCCGGCACTCGGCTCGCCGATCGACGTCACGCTCGGCAGCGCCGCGCGCAACGTGCTCGCCGTGCTCGTCGTCGGCACGCCGATCCCCGGCGGTGTGCCGATCGGCTTCGCCGACCTGTGGGTCACGCCCGACGTGCTGGTCCCGTTCGTCACCAAGACGCACACCAACCCACTGAGCGGCGGCCTCGGCGTCAGCATCCCGGTGCCGAACGATCCGGCGGCGGTCGGCTATCCGCTGTCGTTCCAGTGGGGCGTGTTCGATCCACTCGCCGTCGACGGCTTCAGCCACACCGGTGGCGCCACGGCCCTGATCAACTGACGCCGTGCTCGGCGAACAGGCGGGCGCAGAAGCGCAGCGCCTGCGCTTCCGCCCAGCGGCGCGGCCGCCAGGGAGCGCCGCCGGCGACGAACGCGACGTGGCCGCCGTTCGGCACGAACTGCGGCACCAGCCACGGCGACTGCGCGGCGACGGCGTGCGGCAGCAGTTCGGGCCGACACAGCGGATCGTCGGCCGCGGCGATCAGCAGCGTCGGCCGCCGGATCGCCGGCAGGAACGGCCCACAGCTCTGCGACGTGTAGTAGTGGTCGGCGTCGCGGAAGCCGTGCGTCGGCGCGGTGACGAGGTCGTCGAACGCGCGGAACGTGCGGCAGCGCTTCACCGCCGCCGCGTCGATGCGCCCCGGATGCTGTTCGGCCTTGGCGATCGCCTTCGGGATCAACGTCTTCAGGAAGTGCCGCGCGATCGCGCCGCCGAGCCGCTGGTCGCAGTGCGCCGAGCACACGCCGAGGTCGAACGGCGGCGACACGGCGACGGCTCCGCACAGTGCCGCCGGCAGCGTTGTGTCGTCTTCGCCGAGCGCCTTCAGCAGCACGTTGGCGCCGAGCGAGAAGCCGAGCGCGCACCATGCTGCCCGAGGCCAGCGCGCGACCAGCGTCGCCAGCACGTGGCGGAAGTCGCTGGTCTCGCCGCTGTGGTAGGTGCGCAGCGCCCGGTTGAGCACGCCGCCGCACGAACGGAACTCGAGCACGACCGCGTGCCAGCCGCGCTGCGCGGCACCGTGCACCACTTCGCGCGCGTAGGCCGAACGGCGCGAGCCTTCGAGTCCGTGCAGCACCAGCACGCCGGGCGCGTCGGCGCTCGCACCGTCGTGCACGTGCAGGTGCACGGCGTCGCCGTCGGGCGTCGCCAGCACGTCGCGGCGAAGCGGCGGCAAGCGCCGCGCCGGCACCATCGCCGCGATCGTCTGCGCCAGACCCGCTCGCGCCCACCACACCGGCCGGAACGGCGTCGTCGCCAGCTCGGCCAGGACCGCGGCCTTGTCGAAACCTGCATTCACCGGGTCGGCACGGTAGCAGCCGCAGGCGCCGCCGCTCGCTGCCAAGGCGCACATCGGCACGCCGAGTCGACCAGGATCTGGACGCTCCCAGCTTGGGACGGCGAGGCCGCAGCGGTGCGGCCGCCTCGACGGTGTGCCGATGCCCTGGACATGTCCCTGCTCTCCCATCCTCGCCGCCTCTTCGCCTTCGCCGCCGTCGGCGCCGCCGTCGTGGCCCTCGGTGCCACCGGCGTCGTGCAGGTCCGCGCCGACCGCGCGTGGAACGATCTGCACGCGATGCGGCGCGACCTCGAGCTGCGGCTGGCTGCGCGCGACCATCAGCGAGCGCCGCTGTGGGGCGAGTCGACGCCTGGGCGTGCGTTCGTGCCGTACGCGAACGCGATGGGCAAGGCCCGCGAGCTGGCGCAGACCGACGACGACGCACTGGTGCGCATGCTGCGCCACGACGATGCGCAGACGGCCGAGGATCCTGAGGCCGTGGCGCTGCGCGTGCGCTGGCAGCCGATCCTCGCCGACCTCCATGCCGGCGCCCACGCCGTCGACGCGACGCCTCCTGCGCCCGACGATCCGGAGAGTCCTGGCGCCCTGACCAACCTGCTCGACGCGCGCTGGGTCGCCAACTGCGCGATGTTCGAAGCGCGAGCGCTCCGTCATCGCGGCGAGCATCTTGCCGCGGTGCAGGTCAGCCTCGACGCGGCGACGTTCGCCGCCGACCTGCATCGCCGCGGCACGCTGATCGACCAGATGGTCGCTTCGGCGATCGTCGCCATCGCCACCGCCGAGACGTGGACCGAAGCGGCACTCGGCCGCCTCGACGACGAGGCGCTGCGGCAGCTCGCCGAAGGACTCGAACGACTCGATCCGCTGCTGCCGACGCTCACGGATCACGACGGCGAGATGGCGTTCGCCTTGCGCGCGATCGCCGCGGCTCCGATCGACAACGACTGGGTGCCGGGCAAGTTCGCCGCCTGGCGCCACGGCTTCTCGACCCGCTGGATGTTCGCCGACGCGTTGCAGCAGCAGACGCAGGCCTATCGCCAGCTCGCGAGCGAGACGGGGCTCGACTGGCCGCAGCGCGAAGCCCTGATCGAGCAGCAGACCCGCCAGCTGGTCGCGACCGGCAATCCGGTCTGCGCGGTGATGGTGCCGAACCTGACGGCCGCGGAACGCAACCTGCGCGAGTCGCTGACCATCGTGCGCCTGCTGCGCATGTCGGTGGCCCACCACCTCGGCCGCGAACTCGCGCCACTGCGCGACCCACTCGGCGACGGCCCGCTGCAGGTGACGCCGCGGGACGGCGGCGGCGTGCGGTTGCAGAGCGTCGGCACCGAGCAACGCCGCAAGCTCGCGCGCGACGTGGCGCCGTAGCCCGGTGCGTGGGCGACGAGCCGGTTCCGGACGTCGACCCGCGTCAATTCTGCTTGGCGGCGCAGTCCGGGCAGATGCCGTGCGTGACCGAAGAACCACCATCGGGCGCGAGCCATCGCTCGCGGGCTCGCCATACGACGGCCGCATCGCGAACCGCACCGTACCAGGCACACACCGGCAGCAGCTCCCGCAGCCCTTCGATCTCCGCCCGCGCCGTCTGCAGCGCCAGCACGAAGGCCTGACGGCTGCGATCGGCGAATGCAGACTCCTTCGGCGGGGTGTCGGGGGTCACCGCGGCATGGTGCCGAGCAGGCCGCATGGAGGCCAGCTCCGCCCCCGCGTCAGGGCAACGGCTCGCGCAACTTCTGGACGAAGCGTCGCAACCCGTAGGCGATCGCCCCGATCACCAGCAGCGGGATCAGGAACCTCCCGGCACCGCGCAGCCACGCCAGCACGAAGAACGCGACGACGACGCAGCCGAGGAACCAGCCGGCCGCCATGCGCTGCGCGTTCCGCAGGCGTTCGCCGCGCGGCGCGGTCACGGCGCCTTCCGCCCGAACACCGGCTGCGACTTCGCGAAGCCTTCGCGCACGCCCTCTTCCCACGGCCAGCGCCCCTGCTTGTCGGGCCACACCAACTGCACGACCGGCACCACCTCGCCGGCGTAGGCCCAGCCGATCTGCGGCACCAGCGCCGCGTACTGCGGCTGTGCGACGACGAAGAAGCGCGCGGGGTAGCCGACGAGCAGGCCGTCGTGCTTGCTGTCGGGCAGGAACTTCGCGTCCTCCGATGCTTCGTCGGCGACGACGTTCAGCAGGTCCTCGGCGACCTCCTCTTCGAGCCCGAACACCAGGACCTCGGGCTGGCCGAAGCTCTCCCACAGGCCGACGGTGTACGAATACTCCGGCTGCTCGTCGGTCTGCGGCACGTGGACGACGTGCACTCCGTTCTCGGCGATGTCGGCGAGCAACTGCTGTTGCTCGGGCGTGTGGTCGGCAGCGGGCTCGCGCATCGACGCACTGTGCCGGGCCACGCTCGGCGCGGCAACGGCGCGCATCGCCGAGCCGACCACCTCACATGCGGAACACCGGCGCCTGGTAGTCCGGGATCGGCGCGTTCAGGCTCGCCGACAGCGCCAGCGCCAGCGCACTCCGCGTCTGCCGCGGATCGATCACGC
>SXGT01655332.1_pt1 | contig 11249 bp, 12 predicted proteins | sample 3176221 | NCBI WGS metagenome assembly SXGT01 (sample SAMN11356862, study PRJNA531348) | freshwater metagenome | isolation source: freshwater sample F1-120 | place: China: Fuxian Lake, Yuxi | collected 2017-12-25
ATTCGGAACGCACCCGGACGTTCGCGCGCCGCGCCGAGGACCTTGGCGCACGGAACTCGCCAGTGCGGTGGTCGCCCGACTGCACCGTGGGTCGGTGCCGAACACGGAAATGCCGCGTGCTGCACGATCAGATAGTTCGAAGACGACTCGAGGTCGTTGTCGGTTCCGAAACCGAACACGTTGTTCTCGCGCTTGGCCGACGAGTACACCCACCGTCGCTGATCGCGCGAGAAGGGTCGCTCCTCGTCGTTGTCGGTGACGATGTACTGGCGAAGTTCGGGGCCGACCGCTTCGAGGAGATAGCGCAGATGACCGACGATCGGGAAGTTGCGCAGGATCGCGTGGCGCTTCTGCGTCAGATCGAAGAGTGCGACGACCGCCAGCGCCACGCCGATACCGACGAGCAGCCATGCCCACCACGCAATGACCCGAGCCTACGACCAATCAGTGAGGCGTCATCCAGCAAGACAATGGCGTGCTGGATGACGCCCCCACGAGACGGGTCGTCGGTCAGACGCCGAGCCAGTCGTTCGGTTGCGGGCCGTCGCCGAACGCAACCTCGGTGATGATGCGGTCGTTCGTGACGGAGACGCCGAACTGGTTGCCTCGGAACAGGTGCACACTCCCGGCGTCGTTGTTGCCGAGGATGTCGTCGCCGCGCACACCGATCGCGAGGTCGGCTCGGTTGTTGTCGTTGAAGTCGCGCACGACGAGCGATGCGCCCATGAGGTGGTCCGTGCCCGGTTCGCCGGCGACATCGGTCGATGCCCTCGTGTAGACCTTGCTGCCCGCACCGCTGAGTCCGGCTTCGGTGCCGAAGATCACGTGGAACGCTCCCGTGTTGTCGTAACCCTGCGCGTTCTCGCCGACCACGCCGACGACGAGGTCGATGTTGCCATCGCCGTTGACGTCGCCCGCGTCGGCCGCGGTGCCGAAGTACTCGATCGCTTCGACTTGATCGCCGATCCCCGCGACGTTCTGGTGGAACGTCTGCGAGTCCGCACTCGTGATGCCGTCGTCGGTCCCCTGGAGCACAACGACGACGCCGGCGTCGGTCGTCGCCCCGATGTCGCGCAACGGCACACCGACCACGAGTTCGGAGTTGTCGTCGCCGTTGAAGTCGGCTGTGGCCAGCAGCATGCCGAACCAGTCGCCGGTTCCGGCGGAACCGTCGATGCCCGCGGAATTGCCGTGCACGATGTGGGCCTGGCTGGCCTGGACTCCCGAGGGCGACCCCGGAACCGTTGCCACGTAGCCGGATTGTGCGGGCGCGCCTTGGAACCCGTCGGCCATGGCCGAGACGGCAAGGTCATCGATCGAGTCTCCGTCGAAGTCGCCCGCCGCCATCGCGAAGCCGAGCAGATCACCGGTCGGTGTCGGCGCGTCGATCGACGCGGCAGTGAACGTCTTTTCGGGGCTGGCCGCCGTGATTCCCGCCGCGGTCGCCGACAACACGTGCACGAGGCCCGTGTCGGTACCGGCCGGCGTGTCTTCGCCGCGAGCCGCGATCGCGAGATCGGGCCGACCGTCGCCGTTGAAGTCGCCGGTCGCGAGCGCGTATCCGAACAGATCGTTGGCCTCGCGGGCACCCGCGACACCGTTGACACCCTGTGCGAACGGGGTGGCGGCCGCAAGGTCCGGCCCGTCGCTGCTGCCGGGCACGATGATGACCGCGCCCGTCTCGACGGTCGCTCCGTTGTCGTACAGCGGGACTCCGACAACGAGGTCCGCGTACCCGTCGACGTCGAAGTCGGCTGAAGCCAACGACCATCCCATGCGCGCCTCGTGCTGGTCGGCGAGCCCGATGTCTTCGATCTGCGCCGAGATTGCCGACGTCTCGTCGACTCCGTTCGGACCACCCGGAAGGAAGTGGATCATGCCTTCGTCGATCTCGTCGACGTTGTCGTACGGCGCCCGCACGACGAGGTCGAGATAGCCGTCGCCGTTGAAGTCCCACGGCGCCGCGGGCTCGACCGCGGACGCGGGTGTCGTGGTCGCGTGGAGGGCCGCGGCCGTGCTGGCGGTCAGGAGGGTGATCGCCAGCGCGCCTCGTGCTGTCAAGTGATTCCGCATGACGGTTCCTTTCGGTTGGGTGCCGTGCGAGGCTCCTGACGGTCCAGGTCGAGGCGCGCTTACACGCCCGTGACCTGGGCCGATTCCGGTGGATCAGCCCCGCGGGAGCCCAAGAATCCTCTGGGCGACGATGTTCTTGTTGATCTGTGTGGTGCCGCCGGCGATCGTGAGCGAGCGCGAGTAGGCGCGATCGCGACCCCACCGCCCGTTGAGCGCCGCCGGGCCGAGGACGTCGATTGCGGCTTCGGCGACGTGCTGTTCGGCCTCGCTCCAGAGCAGCTTTGCGATCGACCCCTCCGGTCCCATCGACCGCCCGTGCAGCTCCGCCGAAATGGCACGTTCGGAGATCAGCTTGAGCAGTTCGCCTTCGACGTACAGGCGAGTGAGCCGTTGTCGCACGACGGGGTCATCGATCGCAGATGCCACACCGTCGCGGCCCGCGGTCGTTTTCGCTTCGTCGATCAGCCGTCGAACCTTGCGTCGCAATCCGAGGTGCAGCTTCGCGACGGTGCCGCGTTCGTAGGCGAGCGTCGTCATCGCGACACGCCACCCTTCGTTGACCGGACCGAGCGTCATGTCGACCGGAACGCGTACGTCGGTGAAGAAGATCTCGTTGAAGTCGCGCTCCCCGGTCATGGTGATCAGGGGGCGAACGTCGATGCCGGGAAGGGTCATGTCGACGAGCAAACACGTGATTCCCTTGTGTTTGGGTGCTTCGCGATCGGTGCGAACGAGCAGCTCGCACCAGTTCGCGAGGTGTCCGAGCGTCGTCCACGTCTTCTGGCCGTTCACGACCCACACATCGCCGTCGCGAACGGCAGTCGTCGTGAGTGCGGCAAGATCGGAGCCTGCGTTCGGTTCGGAGAATCCCTGACACCAGATGTCGTCGCCGCGCAGCATCCGTGGGAGGAGGCGGCGACGTTGTGCATCGGTGCCGTGTTCGATGATCGCCGGCGCGATGTTCGACAGGCCGATCGGATTCAGCGTTCCGGGCGCGTCGGCTCGGTGCATTTCTTCGGCGAGCACCACTTGCTCCATGATCCCCGCGCCGCGTCCGCCCCACTCGGGTGGCCAGGCAATTGCCGCGTACCCGGCGTCGGCCAACAACGCGTTCCACCGCCGCATCACGTCGAGCGTCGCGGCGTCGAGGTCGAGGCTGACGCCGCTGATCGCTCGAAACTCGCCATCGAGGTTGGCCTCGAGCCAGCTGCGAACCTCCGAGCGGAACGACTCAGCTTCGGCCGGGTACGCGTAATCCATCACCGCGCACCGTACCCGGGGTAGGGCGGTGTGCGCCACGAGTTGCTTGTTGACAATGGCTGTTGATAGAGTTGACGGCGTGCACACGGTCGACGAGTTGAGCCGGCGCATGCGTGCGGCCGGCATGCGGGTCACGCCGCAGCGTCAGGCCATTGCCGAACACCTCATCGGCAACATCACGCATCCGACCGTCGAGGCGATTCACGACGTCGTGCGGGCTGCGATGCCGACCGTCAGCCTGAAGACCGTCTACCAGACCGTCCACGACCTCGAGGCGCTCGGCGAGGTTCGGCTCCTCGACCTCGGCACCGGTTCGGTACGCGTCGATCCGAACGTCGAAGTCGATCACCATCACCTCGTTTGCACGCGTTGCGGCGCCGTTCGCGATGTGACCCCCGATCTCGAGACGTCGATCGCCCGACGTGAGCGGCGCGACTTCACGATCACCTCGATCGAAGTCATCTTTCGAGGGCATTGCGACACCTGTTCTTGAAGTACCACCTACCAGTCACAACCAGACAACAAGGGGAGAACCCAAATGCCGGACCTGATGGGCAGCAAGACGCACGACAACCTGAAGGAGGCGTTCGCGGGCGAGAGCCAGGCGAACCGTCGCTACCTCTACTTCGCGCAGAAGGCCGACGTCGAGGGCTACCCCGACGTCGCCGCGTTGTTCCGTTCTGTCGCCGAAGGTGAGACGGGTCACGCGTTCGGCCACTTCGACTTCCTCGCCGAGGTGGGCGACCCCGCGACCGGCGAGCCGGTCGGGAGCACCTCGGAGAACCTGAAGTCGGCGATCGCGGGTGAGACGTACGAGTACACCGAGATGTACCCCGGCTTCGCCAAGACCGCTCGCGATGAGGGCTTCGAAGACATCGCCGAGTGGCTCGAAACGCTCGCTCGGGCTGAGAAGAGCCACGCGGGTCGCTTCGGCCAGGGCCTCGAATCGCTTTCCTGAACTCGACTCGCGGTTTGGAATTCGGCCCCGGGGTACTCCCGGGGCCGCGTTCGTTCCGGACCGGTTCTAGCCACCCGAGGACTCCGATGTCGCTCTACGACCCGCTCGCGCCCGACTACTACGACTCGACCGACGCGCGCGCCGAACGAGACCGAACCTTTCACCAGTGTTCGGACTGTCGCGTGTGCGTGAAGCTGTGTCCGAGCTTCAAGGATCTGTTTCGTTTCATCGACGATCTCGGCGGTACCGAACGCACCGAGGAGCTGACGCCCGAGCAGCACCGACACGTCGTCGACGTCTGTTATCAGTGCAAGTTGTGTTACGTGATCTGTCCGTACACCCCCGACCAGCAGCAAGAGTGGGTCATCGATTTCCCGCGCTTGATGCTGCGGTCGCTGGCGATCCAACAGCGTGAGGGCGAGGGTCCGGGGCACAACGCTCGACTGTTGGCGCGTACCGATCTCCAGGGCGCGGTGGCGACTGCGGTTGCGCCGGTCGCCAATCGAGTTGTACAGATTCCTGCGGCGCGCGCGGCGATGGAGAAGGTGACCGGAATCTCCAAGGTTCGCCTGCTGCCGAGCTACGCGCGCGAGCGGTTCAGCAAGTGGTTCCGTCACCGATCGCGGCTGTCGAGCGGCGGACCGCGCGGCGAGGTCGCGGTGTTTCCGACCTGTCTGGTCGAGTACCAAGAGACGTCGATCGGCAAGGCGCTCGTCAACGTCTACGAGCGCAACGGCATCGGGTGTTCGCTGCCGCCGGGCCAGGTCTGTTGCGGGATGCCCTGGCTCGACGCGGGCGACACCGAGAAGTTCGTGGAGCACGCTCGCAAGAACGTCGATGCTCTCCTGCCATCGGTGCAGGCGGGGAAGTCCGTCGTCGTGCCGCAGCCGACGTGTGCGTACACGATCAAGAACGAGTACCCCGACTTCCTCGGCACCGAGGCGGCGCGCCGAGTCGCCGCGGCGACGTTCGACGCGAGCGAGTACCTGATCGCACGGCACAAGGAATCACCGCTCGACACCGACTTCTCCGCGGGGAAGACCTACGAGTCGATCCTCTGGCAGAACGCCTGCCACTACCGCGCCCAACAGATCGGACCGAAGTCGCGCGACGTCATGGCGCTCACCGGCGCTGTGGTGAAGATCGTCGAACGATGCTCCGCGATCGACGGAACTTGGGGACTGCGGGCCGAGAACGTCGAGATGGCGAAGAAGATTGCGAAACCGCTGATGGAACAGATCGCCAAGAGCGACGCAGAGTTGGTCACCGGCGACTGTCACTTGTCGAATGGAGCGATCCTCGAAGACACCGGACGCAAGCCGCTGCACCCGCTCGAGGTGCTGGCCCGTGCCTACGGCGTCGAGGCGTGAGCGCCGTGCGCAAGTTGACCCCCGACGACATTCTCGATCTGCGTGCCTACGAGCGCGTTCGAGACGAGCGTCGGCGTGCGGTGATCGAGTTGAAGCGTCGCCGTCGAGTCGCACTCGGCGAGTTCGTCTCGTTGGTGTTCGAGAACACCGAGACCATGCGCCACCAGATCCAAGAGATGGCGCGGGCCGAGAAGATGCTGCGCGACGAGCAGATCGAGCACGAGGTCGCGACCTACAACGAACTCATCCCCGACGATGGGCAGCTGTCGTGCACGATGTTCATCGAACTCGACGACGAGGCGAAGTTACGCGAGTGGCTGCCCCGTCTGGTCGGTATCGAAGACTCGATCGTGTTCGTGCTCGCCGACGGTGTCGAAGTGCGCGGCTATGACCCGGAGGCTGATCGTTTGACCCGCACCGACACGACCGCGGCGGTGCACTTCTTGAACTTCGATTTCGACGAAGCTCAACGAGCGACGTTCGCCGCCGGCGCCGTCCGGCTCCGTTGTGATCACGTGGACTATCCCGTCACCGTCGAGCTGACCGCGACGCAACTCGACGAGCTCCGTCAGGACCTGCTGCATCATGCGTCGATAGACCCCAAGAATTCGGGTCTATCGACGCACCTGGGGGAGGGGTGACGGTGGAGATCTCGGTTCGGCGGCTCGACCCGGGTTTGCCGTTGCCGGCGCGCCAACACGAATCGGACGCCGGCTACGACCTCGTCGCGGCCGTCGATGTCGAGCTCGCGCCCGGGGAGCGCGCGCTGGTGCCGACCGGTGTGGCGATCGCGATCCCGGCCGGGTACGCCGGTTTCGTGCAACCGCGCTCCGGGTTGGCCGCGAAGCACGGCGTGTCGATCGTGAACACTCCGGGACTGATCGACAGCGGCTATCGCGGCGAGATCAAGGTGATGCTCATCAACCACGATCCCGTCGAATCGTTTCGCGCCGCCCGCGGCGACCGCATTGCCCAACTCGTGATCCAACGCGTCGAGGACGTCACCTGGCGCGAGGTCGCCTCACTCGACGACACCGATCGAGGAGCCGGCGGTCACGGCAGCACCGGCCGGTGATGCGCCGCTAGGGTCGGCGGCTCATGGTGCAGGGTCGACGGTTTCGGTTCGGGGCGATCTGCTCGGGGAAGGGTCTTGCCGACGCCGACGCGTTCACCGACATCGCGCGACGTGCCGAAGCGCTCGGCTATTCGACGCTGTTCGTTCCCGATCACTTCGTCGACCATCCGCTCGCACCGACAGTCGCGCTGGCCCACGCCGCGGCGGTCACCACGACGTTGCGCGTCGGTCCGCTCGTGCTCGGCAACGACTACAAGCATCCGGTCGTCCTCGCCCGCGAGCTGGCGACGCTCGACTACCTCTCGGGCGGTCGCCTCGAATTCGGGATCGGCGCCGGGTGGATGACGGCCGACTACGAGAAGGCCGGAATCCCACTCGATCGCCCCGGCGTGCGCATCGCCCGGCTGGCCGAATCGATCGCGATCATCAAAGGTCTCCTCGCGCCCGGCGAGTTCAGCTTCGAAGGCGACTACTACACCGTGCGCGCGCTCGACGGACAGCCCAAACCCGTGCAGCAGCCGGTGCCGCTGTGCATCGGGGGCGGCGGACCGAAGGTGCTGGCGCTCGCGGCGAGCGAAGCTCAGATCGTCGGCGTCAACGCGAATCTCCGTGGCGGGGTCGGCGACTCGCCCGACGCCATCTCGTCGCTCACCGCGGCCGCGACCGACGAGAAGCTCGAATGGTTGCGCACCGCAGCCGGTGATCGTTTCGACGACCTCGAGATCCAAACGCTGGTCGGTTTCACGATGATCACCGACGATGCTGCGCCGATCCTCGAGGGCATGGCCTCGCACTTCGGCGTGACCGCGGACGACGCGCGCCTCGCACCGGTCGCGCTGGTGGGCTCGCAGTCGCAGATCGTCGAACTGCTACACGAACGTCGCGAACGTTGGCAGATGAGCTACATCGTGATCGACGCAAACTCGATCGACGCGTTCGCGCCGATCGTCGCCGAACTCGCAGGGACCTAGAAAGGGCATACATTGGGATCGCAACACAAGTTCAGGTTCGGGGTGCAGTGCGGGGGCGCACTCGACGGCAAGCAGTGGCGTGAACTCGCCCGCAAGGTCGAGGATCTCGGCTACAGCACGTTGTACGCGCCCGATCACTTCATCGACACCGTGCTGGCGCCGATGCCCGCGCTGGCCATGGCGGCGGAGGCAACGACGACACTGAACGTCGGTGCGCTCGTGTTCGACAACGATTACAAGCACCCGGCGATCCTCGCCAAGGAGATGGCGACGATCGATGTGCTGTCGGGCGGTCGGACCGAACTCGGCATCGGCGCCGGGTGGATGCAGGTCGACTACGACGCGCTCGGGATTCCGTATGACTCACCCGGTACCCGCATCGCCCGGCTCGACGAGGCGCTCCAAGTCATCAAGGGCTGCTACGCCGACGGCAAGTTCTCGTACTCGGGTTCGCACTACACGATCGCCGACTACGACGCGCTCCCCAAGCCGGTCAAGGGGCACATCCCCGTGCTGATCGGTGGGGGTGCTCCCAAGATCCTGCGCCTCGCCGGGCGCGAGGCCGACATCATCGGTATCAACCCGAACCTGCGGGTCGGTGCGATCACGGCTGACGCGGCGCGCTCGGCCAGCGCGGAAGAAACCGCGAACAAGATCCAGTGGATACGCGAGGGTGCCGGCGAGCGGTTCGACCAGATCGAACTGCAGATCCGCTACTTCCTCCACGCGATCACCGACGACAAGATGTCGTTCGCCGCCGCGGTTGCGCCCGGGTTCGACTCGACGGCCGAAGAAGTGCTCGGGTCGGGCGCCGCGTTGCTGGGCACGCTCGACGAGATGCTCGACACGTTGCTCCAGCGCCGCGAGGAGTGGGGCGTCACCTACATCATCGTCGGCAACGACTTCTTCGAGCAGTTCGCTCCGGTCGTCGCCAAACTCGCCGGCACCTGACCACTCGCCCGCTTCACCCAATGTGCGTCATGAGTGGCAGAGAGTGGTCGCGTCATGACGCGCATTCGGCTGTGAGGTGGGTGGGGATCCAGTCGAGGAGTTTGGTGACGATCGCGTCGCGGGACTTGTCGAGCAGGTGGCCGTCGGGTTCGAGAATCATCAACTCGCCCTGCCCGGCGATCATCCGCACCACCTCGCTCGTCTGCGCGGGGAGCAACTCGTCCTGCATGCCATGGATCAAGAGCAGGGGAGCGGTGAGGTGCTCGGCCTCCTCGCAACCGGCCGATTGCGTCGCGAGCGTCACGACACCGCGGCAATGTTCGGCGAGGACCGTCCCGGCCTGAACCGCCACGGCGCCACCGAACCTGTGACCAACGGTGACGAACGACCGTGCTCCCGAGCGCGACGCCAAGTCCGCCGACGCGCAGACGTCGTGCACGCAGCGCGGCAGATGGTTCGGCTTTCGGTAGCCGATGCGAATCGTGCCGATACCGTCGGCCGCGAAGCGCTCGCCGAGTTCGGCATACAAGCCGTCGGAAGGGCCGAGCATCCCGCCCATCGCGCCGCCCATCATCAACACGACGTGCTCGCACTCGGGGTCACCGTGCCAGAGCAGGGTGAGCAGTCCCTCCATCGTGTAGATCTCGATGTGCCGCAGCGTCGGGGTGACCTGCCACTCCTGGGCCGCCATCGCGCCGAGCAGATCGAGTGGGCTACGGGCCGATCCGGGTTGGCTCACGGCGGAGCACGCTATGGCACGACGATCGTTCAGAGCAGGGTGCGCAGAAAGTCGCGGGTTCTCGTCTGTTCATCGCTCGACCCGAACTCGGCGGCAACGAAGTCGGTGACGCCCGCGTCGGCGATCGCGCCGACGGCCTTTCCGACGGTTGCTTCGTCGCCGACGATGGCGACGTCGGCCGGGCCGGACGCGCCTTCTTTGTCGAGCATCGCCCGGTAACTGGGCAGCGTTCCGTAGACGGCGAAGTCGGTCGCAGCACGGGTGCGCGCCTCGTCGGGGTCGTTGGTGATCATCACCGGGAGGCTGGCACCGACTCGCGGCGTCGGCTTGCCGGCCCGTTCGGCGGCGGCGTTGATGTTCGGCACGATGTAGTCGCCGAGCGTGTTCGGTCCGGTCATCCACGTGATGGTGCCGTCGGCCGTGCCGCCCGCGAGCTCGAGCATTCTCGGGGCCAATGCCGCGATCATCACCGGTACGGGCTGGCGGTCGGTGACGACCAGCGGCGAGTTCGCGGTGAGGGTCTCGCCCGCGAAGCTCACGTTGCCGTCGCGCAACATCGGCAGCAAGATCGAGAGGTACTCGCGCATGTGGCGGGCCGGCTTGTCGTAGGACAGGCCCCACATCATCTCGACCACGATCTGGTGTGACAACCCGATGCCGAGCGTGAATCGCCCGCCCGATGCCGCCGCCGTCGTCAGCGCCTGGCTCGCCAGCATGGTCGGATGACGCGGGTAGGTCGGGACGACGGCTGTCCCGAGTTCGATGCGTGGAACCTCGCGGCCGACGATCGCGAGCGTCGTGATCGCGTCGAGCCCGAAGATCTGCGGCAACCAATAGGAGGCGAAGCCTTGCGCTTCGGCGGCTCGCGCCGCGCCGATGATCTGATCGATGCCCTGGCCTTGGGTGTCGCCGCCGAAGATGCCGATGCGCATGCGCTGCTCCCTTGATCGCGGGCTTCGGACACTAGACGTCGACGAGAACCTGCCGATGGGGTGAGTATGCGGCGACGAGGTTCGATGTCCGGTGTGGTCTTGGCGTGCTTGCTCGCGATCGCGGGCTGTGGCGGAGACGACGACCCCGAGCGCGCCGGCGGGTCCGATGACACCGGTTCCGAGGCGGCGACGGGCGGAGACGAATCCGATGCCGGCGAGCCCGACGCCAGCGGTGCGGAGTCGACCGGGCTGCCCGCCGAGTGCGACGGGCCGTGGGCGTTCGACCTGCGCGCGGCGAACGCGTGGGAAGACCTGCCGGTGATCGAGGAGCCGACCTTCGAGTTCACGAGTGCGCTCGCGGTTCGTCTCGAACCAGGGATCTACACGCTGTACCTCGCCGATTACGAGCTCGATCCCGTGGTGTTCACCGACTACGAGACCGACCACCCCTCGGCCGACAAGACGCTTGCGACGCTGACGATCAACGCGTTCCGCAATGCCGAAACGCTCGACAAGGAATTCGACGAGCTGGCCGCGGGTGATGTGGTCCCGGCGGACAACGAGATCGACGGCGAGCGCCGGTTCGGCGTCGTGATCGAGCGCGGGCTCGGGTCGGGCGGTGAGGAACCGTCGGATCTGTACAACACGTCGTCCGGTCCGGTCGGGCAGGCGACCGTGGTCGCCGCGACGGACGATGCGCTGTGCCTCGACGTCGACTACACCGACTACGAGAACGAGGGCTCCACGAACGGCGTGGCCGACGAGTACCCGGTGCAGAAGCACCTCGCCGGCACCTTCTCCGCCCCGATCGTCGACTTCTAGCGGGTCGAATCGAGATCGTCGATCACGGCGAAACGACGGGTGAGCCGACGGGCGTTCGTGCTATCTTGCTCGCCGCAACGCGGACGTGGCTCAGTTGG
>SXGT01757325.1_pt1 | contig 11249 bp, 29 predicted proteins | sample 3176221 | NCBI WGS metagenome assembly SXGT01 (sample SAMN11356862, study PRJNA531348) | freshwater metagenome | isolation source: freshwater sample F1-120 | place: China: Fuxian Lake, Yuxi | collected 2017-12-25
CCTGACTGTAAATCAGGTAATCCGCATGGATGGGTGGTGCAAATCCATCAGTTCCCACTAAGCCATTGTTACCGCCATAAGCGGATAACTACAAATAAACTCTTTCGAGGAATTTGTAAGTGAATTAACACTAATGGCCGATTGGCCCTATCGTACATTGGTTAGTACTCCAGACTTTCAATCTGGGTAAGCGGGTTCGATTCCTGCTAGGGTCACTGAATAATTTTAAAGGAGATAGACAATGAGCTACACTTTTCCAGCTAGTGAAGAAGTTTATGCTAGGGACTTGCTCGCCTCTCAAGGTTATACTGGTAACTTTGAGGATGTAAGCTACCACGGTTACGAAGGTACAGTTATGTATTGTGCCCAGAATTCAGTTGGTAAGTGGGGTTGTGTTAGTTACTCCTACGGTACTTGCGAAATGTGTGGAGCTATCAGTAGTGATGAGGAAGCTAAAGAACTTCTAGACGATAGTTTTGCAGGTGACTTGGATAATAAGCCTTCTGCCGGGTGGTAATAAAATGAAGATTTCGTATAAGCAAGATGACATTCACGAGCCGGATACTGTTACTATTACTTGTAGTAAGGCGGAAGCCGCTGCTTTGAAGTATTACGCAGAATACTTTGCCGACGAGTGCGCCACCTACGCCGGCCAAGCCGCCGCCCGAGTGCCCGGCAGTAGTATTCTATTCAACTTTTCTATAGAATTCCAATCCAAGCTCTTTAAGTGAGTAAGAGAATAGAAATAGACGGTAAATTCTACCGTTACCGCCGAGGAAAGTTGGTAGAAATACCTCCTGAGTGGGTGGGTAAAGTAACCAGTCCTCAGACTATTGCTAATCGAAATAGTATCAGCAGACGCACAAGGTCATCTAAGAAGAAAATAGATAGAACTTAGTTTGAGAGGGGGTGATTACAGCCTGACTATCACTGAAAGTAGCTTTAATTAGCTACTGAATGCCTCTATAACTTAATGGTTAAAGTACTCGCCTTTTAAGCGATGAAATCTAGGTTCGAGTCCTAGTAGGGGCACTATGACTAAAGAAGAATTGATTGCTAAAATTATCGAGAGACAAGGGATTGACACTGTTGTTGTACAAGACTCACATAATGAGTGGGTAGTTAAATATGTAAATGGTAATGAATCTTCTTACTGCTACGAAGAAGAGTTCATTCTAGGCTCTAGAACTAGATATTGGCTTAATCAATTAAACAAACTGTATCCTTAGCTCAGTGGATTAGAGCACCCGCCTTCTAAGCGGGGGGTCGTAGGTTCGAGTCCTACAGGATACACGAAGTTAACACTAAGTTAACACGGAGGAAACCTTGGATTACATAATTATGTGGAGAGATAATCTCTTTGACTGGCACGAAGTAGAGTGGGATTTCTTGGATTTAGAAGAAGCTCAGAACTATCTAAAGTCTGTCAAGGGACATCCTACTAGGGTTTACTGTCTTTTCATCAAGCTGAGGTAAATATGAAATTCACTCGTAATAAAGCTACTCCTGTTGTTACTCCTCCTGATACATTTACTCTAGAGTTATCTCTTAATGAGATGATTTTCCTTAAGAGTATGTGTAGTTACTACGCCGCCGCCGCGCCCGGCGTCGCCGCCGCCCGAAGATTTATGGACCTAATTTCAGAGGCTCCTTGGTCTTGGAGTGATACGGATATCCTCTTTAAGCATCTTAAGTAGTATGAAAAATCATATATGGATATTTTCTGTTGTTGTAACCGGTGTAACTGGTATACCATATACTAACTTTTATGCTTTTTCTACTAAGGAAGAAGCAAGAAACATCCGGTCTTTTTGGCGTAATAGAGATATCTATACTGTGTCGCCTATTCGAAAATATAAACTTCTCTAAAGGTTGTCATGGCACGTTAAGTTAGGTATGGGTCAAGTCAAACCAAAAGCTGAATCCCTCACCTACGCCGACGTAAAATCTTGATTGATTTCCTTTCTTTTTCCTTGCTTGATGTTATTTTAGGATTATTTGTATGTGTAGCTCTGGATAGTCCATAAGTAATATCAAGCCCCTGGCCTAATAGCTCAATGGTAGAGCATCTCTTTTACACGGAGAGGGTTGTAGGTCCGATTCCTACTTAGGTCACTTTGGAGTTTCCCGTGAGAATAACAAGAGTAGGTAAGCCAGATAGAGGTGGGTATATCAATTGCCAGTATTTTGGTGTTGGTGACCCAATCTATTACGTAGACTTTGAGGATAATGTTCGATGGCTCTACATTAGAGCTAAGAATATTAAAGAAGCTAAGGAGAAAGTCCGTGGTAAGAAATAAGAAATACGAAGAAGTTGGTGAATATCCTTTTAGCCGTAGTGGTAAGCAGATTGCGTTTTGGAAGAGAGATATTCTATGAAGATTCAAATTAATAAGGCACCTCCTGTTGTACAATCTCCGGATACTTTTACTCTTACTGGTACTCTTGAAGAGTTGAGTGCTATTAAGACGTTTGCTAATTATTACGCCGCTGCTAATTATTACGCCGCCGCGCCCGCGAGCCACGCCGCGCGAAGATTAGCAAATAGTATTACTCAGGTTGATGCTTATACGTGGAATGATTCTTCTAAACTATTCCTATCTGAGTAGTAACAGGCCCTATAGTGTAATGTAGCACCGCTAGGCTTATACCCTAGATAACGCTAGATTGGCGTCGTGTGTTGGTTCAAGTCCAACTGGGGCTACCGCTTGGCTCCGTAGAGTAAAAGAAAGAAGGATTAAAATGGTTGTTCGATTCTCTAAGCATGAACTTGAGATTCTACTTGAGGATAACGCTGGTTTCTGTACTCAGTGTCAGGAGATTACCGAAGAAAGTGGTATTGAACCTGATGCTGAAGAATATGAGTGTGGTGTATGTGAAGGGCCTTTTCTTGAAGGTGTAGAGAATGCTCTAATTATGGGACATATTGAGGAGTACGAGTAATGCCTACTTTCTTTGCAGTTCTAATTCCCTGGTGTCTGTTTTACTTCTTTACTGTTGGAGCAATGGTAGCAGTATCTCCTGAGGATTGTTTAGATATTAAGCTACGAGGATGGGTATTTCTTTTTCTACTTCTTCCTGTAGCTTGGATTGTAGGGTTCTACAGAGCTATTAGAGAGTATTAGCCTAGGTCGGTGAGGCGTCACCAGGAAACTAGGGAGGTCACGAGCCCCTAATTACAAAGTACTGTGAAAGTCCTACTCTTGCCCAGAGTAATCGATGGAAACAGTCACCTAGGCCCTGGGTATCTACCCCAACGGTAGAGGGAGTGGTCTTAGAAGCCACAAAGTCTCGGTTCGAGTCCGAGGATACCCACCAACCATTTTCTTGAGGAAATATGATTTATAGAACTAAAGTAATATTTGATGGCTCAGTAGCAGATGTTTATCAAACTCCTACTTGGTTAGGGTGTGGTCCAGACACCGCTAAAGAAAGAAAATTCATTCAAAATGAAATAGACAAGGGATGTAATGACTATTTTTGGACTACATGGTGTTTCTTCCCTATGCACAAAGACTATATAGAATACCCTGATGACATTTGTATAGTACAATGGAGTGAATAATGTATCGTATTGCTAATGATAAAGACTTGTTTGTTGGTCGTCCAGTTATTCCCTGTCATAATAGAGCTACTGCTGAGTTCTACGTAAAACAGTGTAATAAGATGGAAGATGTAAAAGATGACTGGGAAGAGTATCCTACTGGTGGTAACTATTTCGTAGTTTACGATTCTACGCAGGACTAATGCGCCCTAATCTCAAAGATGTAATTGCTCTAGTTAAGAATACTGGTAAGTCAACTGTATACTTCTCAATTCAGGAGGGTATCTTTAAACTTACTATTAACCCTGTACCCAACTGTGTAGAAGTTTCTATTGGTTCCAATATTCGTAAGAGTGTAAAGAAAGGTCTGGATAATCTTGAAGCACAAAGCGTTGAGTCTCGAAAGTCTGCTAGAGCAACTATTAAGTCTGGAAGTAGTGATAGTGCAGAAGGAGACGGGTCTGATTCAGACTGAGTTTCCAGAGCAGCTTCTTAATGCTGCAATGCAGAGAAGCGTAGAGTTGAAGGATTTAACTCCTATTGCCCTCACTGTAGCTGCCTTAACTAAGGCTTTAGTTGAGCCTATCGAGTACGAGTTGAATGGTTTTACTATCAAAGTGAATAAGAAGGATTAAATATGAAGAAGATTAGCACTGATATGTTTACGAATACTAGATTTAGTATCTCTATGGATAGCTCTCTTGAGGAGGTTGTATGATTACCGAAGATATGTGGAATAACTTTCTTACTACTGAGTTTGAAGTTACTATCCCTGACTGTAACTGTGGTTGTGGTACTAAGGCATATACTCTCAAGGTTACCCCTGAGCAAATGTGGGATAAGTACATGAAGGCTGTCGATATGGTAGGTCTGTTTAAGGCTTACGAGGAAGGTGTATCGGAGTATCAGGGTGTTGTTGGTGGGGCTGTTATTAAGGCTGTGAAAGTTGCTAACTGATGTGGACCCTAGTACTTCTTATAACTGGTGTATTGAGTATCGTGGTTGCTGGGTCTTTTCTAACCAATAAGGAATAATTATGAGTGAATTAAATCAGAATGATTGGCTTGCGTTTATTGATGCTACTTTTAAGATTGAGGGTTATGACCAGGACGGTGCTCTTAGATTAGAGGAAGAACATACTGCTCAGAGTGCAGTTGATTTTTTTGGTATGGCAGATTTAGTTGTTGCCTGGGAAGCCTATAAGAACGGTTCTTGCAAAATGACTAATTCTGACGGTACTCTGAATGCTGTCTTTACTCTGATTAAGGATAACTGATGTCTGATACAAGTGAGTGGACTGTAGCTACTGTAAAGGTATTCTCGGTTTCTCCGCATCCTAACGCGGATAAGCTAGAGCTGATTAAGGTAGGGGTAGATACTGAGTGGTCTTACGTAATAGTGCATGCCAAGGGTACTCTTGAGCCTGGTGACTTGGTTACGTATGTCTCGGTTGGCTCCCTGGTTCCCCTTAGCGACCCGTGCTGGTCCTTCCTTAAGCCTCGGGCAGAGGGAAAGACTCAGTATCGCATCCGTGCCATGAGCCTACGTGGTATCAAGAGCCAGGGTATTCTAACTGACAAAGTAGCTGGCGCTAAGCTAGGTGAAGATGTTGCTGAGAAACTGGGTATTGAGAAGTACCTTAATCCTGATGAGGAAGTTAAGCTACCTACTCTCCCTAAGCGGTACGGCTTCTTCCGTCGTCTGCTAAAGAAGCTATTTCGTTCTCAGAATGAGAAGCTAGATGAGATGATTCCTGAGTATGGAGTCACTAATCTACGCAAGGTTCCTCTATTTACTGATGGGGATAAAGTTCTCTACACTGAGAAGTTGCATGGTACTAATGTACGGTTTGGTATGGTTAATGGTGAGTTAGTAGTAGGCTCTCACCGTAGAATTGTATCGGATAATCGTAATTGGCTTGATAAGTTACTGCGTAGAGGTGCTCCTGGTGGTGGTTTCTATAAAGAAAACATCTGGGTTAATACTGTACTTACACAGGCTAATCTGAGTGAGATGGAAGATAATGTAATCTACTACGGGGAGATTATTGGTAAGACTAGAGGTGGTAAGGATATTCAGCCTGGGTTCAACTACGGTTTTGATAAGCCTACTCTCCGTATCTTTCCTTCTGCATATAATCTCAAGACTCAGAGATGGCAGTTTGCTGGTGTTACTATAGCTACTCCTGTACCTTCTTATCAGGCTAAAGTTTTTGACCAAGTACTACTAGAAGAGATTGCAGAGTGGGATAGAGTAGACAGAGAAGATTTGTCTGGTACTCCTAATAATATGAGAGAGGGTATTGTAGTTCACTCTACTGATTTCCCTGGTGTTGCTGGTAAGTGGGTATCTTTTAGATATAAGGAACTGTAGGAGTTAATCTCTCCTAAGGAGCTGTAAGATGGCTAAGTATAAGAGTGTTCTGGTTACTGCTGATGTTCTTGAGAAGGAATTAGATGCATGTAGTAGTGGGATTGCTTTCTTTAAGGATAGATTCCCTGAAGGTATTAGAATTAGTAACTCCCAGGATGAGATGAATGAATTGTTGGAATCATTTGACAGCAATGACTGGGATTTATGGGAGTATTTATCTTGGTTTATTAATGTTACTATGGGAAACTGTGGCCTTAAATCATATCCAGGATCTAATATTTATAGTACAGAATTCCACGTATGGGATGGTGGGGCATTCCTCTCGGATTGTAAGCTTCTAAAATGAATATTATCGTAATTGCAGGTGCTCCTGATACTGGCAAGACTACTTTCTCTAAGAAGCTAGAAACTTCTATGCCAGTTATCCACACCGATGACTACAAGGATATCCCTTGGGAAGATCAGAGTAAGGTATTAGCTACTAGAATTCTTGATTCTTTTAATAGTCCTATTAGAAACTGTATTGTTATCGAAGGTCTATGTGCATTAAGAGGTGTTCGTAAGGCTGTAGAGTATGGCTGGGTACAGGATGGCCCCGTACATATGGGAGGGTGTAAGGTAACAGTATTCATGTTTGATACTCCCTATGGACCAGCCTATGATGCTTCTGCTGCTAAGGCTCAACGTACTATTCTTGAAGATTTGGTTAAGAAGTTTCCTAATACTACTGTATATAATGTAAAGGGTGAATAACTATGACTGCTGAACAGGCTCGTTTTGTTAATGATTTGCGTGGTGCTGTAGGTGTTGCTTGTAGTCTGAATAAGACTGCTAATGTAGCTGACCTGATTGCTGGATTGATTGCTATTACTGTAGCTGCTGCATATGAGCAGGGAGTACTAGAAGTCACTGTTAAGGCTTTCCAGGACTGTGCTGATAACGTTGAGCGTCTTGCCAAGGAGACTGTATGAATATTCCTATGCTTCGTGATTTGAATGATAAGGTTGATGAGATTGTAATGAAGTATCCAGATGCTACTATCGGAGAGCTACTTGCTGGTCTTGTTGCAGTAACTCTTGCTGCTGCTAAGCAGGCTAATGAAGTTGAATTTGCAGGTGCAGCCTGGGATAAGGCATTCGAGGTTGTCAAGAGTACTGATATCGCCTCTCTGATGTCTCGGGGTTCTCTTTCCAACTGAGGTAATATGCTAGTCATTGGTTCGGTAGCTCTTTCTAAGTACATCTCTGGTTTACGTCCTCGTGATGTAGATGTTCTAATTCCTAGTATTTCTCCAATGGAGGGTGGAGTTTTTACTACTACCCTTGGAAACAGAACCGTACCCATGGAGATTACTAAGAGTGCTCCAGGCTCTACCGATGACTTGCTTTGTGTTCTCTATAACGAAATGGCACCTATTGAAGTCCTGTACTGGCTCAAGATGTCTCATCGGTATAAAAAGGACTCTCCACATTTCGAAAAGACCCGTAACGATATTCTCCTAATCAGAGGTAGATATCCTTACGTCAAGGATATGAAGCCTGGTTGGTTTGAGCAGCGAGAGAAAGAGACGTATACTGCTACTCCTAAGCTGAATGTGTCGAAGGAAGAATTCTTTGATGTAGAAAAGACTGGAGTAGTTCAGCACTACGACCACGATTGGCTACACACAGTAGTAGCACGTATCGTCAATGGCACTCACACTCCTACTTACACTCACTACATGAAGGATGGGGCCGCTGTAGCCTGCGACCGGGGCAAGTTTGAGGCCCTGCCACGCTTTCAGAGGGTCTACGGGGTGATTGAGGAATCAATGGTATTAGCCCTAGAACGCTCTCTTATACCTCAGTGGATTCGGGGAGTAGGTAATCCCTGGGCTACGCAGTATGCAACCTATAAGAAGGCTCTGCAAAAGGTGTGCTCGTCGATTACTGGAGGATGGTTTCGAGAGTTTGCATGGGAAAACTATGACCAAGCTATTCTTCTCTGTCCTGACAATTTCTGGGAAGAGGCTTTAACTATTATTGAGAAAGAGGGTAATCGTCTTGTCTGATTTAAAAAGTATTCTACTTGCTGCTCCACAAGGGAGTCATTCCCCTGTTGATAATAAGTTGAAAGAGATGATTAAGAGATGGGATGCTCCTCCTACTGCTATTCAAATTCTAGAAGTATTAGACCACGCTATTAATGGAGCGTTAGCATCTAGCACAGTAGTTATGGTTTTGCAGATTGTCTATCGTGCTACTCTTGAGTCAGAAGGTAAGACCCATGAAGAAGTAATTACTCATGCTAAATGGAGAAATGAATAATGCCTACTATTAAAGAAGCTAAGGCTGAGTTTGCTAGAGAATTTGAATCTCTTATGGATAAAGTAAGAGAACTGTGTGATACACACGGAATTACATTTGCTGACAATAGCAATGTAAGTCAATTACTAGGAAAAGTACCAGATAAGATTGTGGTTAGTGATGGATATTGGGATTCTTCAAGATGTTGAGTTTCGAAGAAAAGATTGAGAAATGGTATCCAGAGATATGTAGTAATATCTACTGTGGTGCTTCGATTCCTCCTGAGTGGGAAGATATTGTAGTAGATGCTCTCGAAGAACTACGTAAGTATCCTATCAGTGTTGCTCAGATTAAAGAGAAGTTTGGTGGACTAAGAATCTACTATGACTGTGGAGAAGAGTTTGGTGGAGATATTAGAATGTATGTAGATGAGATAATCTATGAAGCTGTATGCAAAGCCCACAAGGTGCATCCATAATACTAAGTATTTCATGATTATGAAATAGCACCCCTTGACAGCCCTTGACGACCACCCTTGCAGTGGTTATGATATAAGGTGTAGGGGGAGGGGAGGTGCTCTTGCATCCCTCTCTCCCTTTTATATTTCCTGAGCGACTGTGGAGCGAAGGAAGGAAGGAACGAAGTGACAATGTCTCAGCTTCTCATTCTCTTCGGAGATAACGACTTCTCTTATCTCGGCAGACGTATCCTTGAAGTAATGAAAGAGGATATTGATTTTGATGATGTAACTAAGGAGTGGGTAGTTAAGTATTGGAATACACTTGCACACCCGATGTACATGTGTGCTCAATTAGATTTCAATCCCATGCCTAACCCTACGTGGCTTCTTATTACTGAGAAGAAAGTACTTCTTGGTAAGGAAGTATCTATCTTCTTAGAAGAGAATTATCAGAGAATGGCTAATTATGAGTGGTTCATGTTAAGTTCTAATGATGGAGGACATAATTTTGAAGTTACTGTGATTTAATACCTCTGTATGGTCTAGATGACTGCGTTAGTTAGAGTATGAGATAGTAGAAAAGGTATGGCGCCTAGCGGGTTCTACGAAGTAATACTAAACCTAGTGATGCGAGTTGCAAATACTCGACGGGGGGCTACTGAGGATTCGTCTAACGGCTAAGACTCTTGGCTTTGAACCAAGAAAAGTGGGTTCGACTCCTACATCCTCTACAACGTGCTAGATGACCTCTAGATACTAGGCTACTTCTACACTTTCTAGAGCACAGAGAATGCCGTTTGAATCAGACAGATTGATTGAACTGTATGATGAACCAATAAAGAAGGGAATTGTATGACTTATATTAATGATGAGTGTGAGAAGGAGTTAATTGCTATCCTAAAGAAGCATGGAATCACTAGCTTAGGAATGCTTTGCTATAACGACCCTGATAAGGTGAAGGAATTAGAAGCATTTGATGAGGATAAGTGGAATGAGAAGTATGATGCTTGGATTAAGGATAATCCTGAACCTACCTTTGAATACAAGGGTGAGTGGTACAACACCCCCGAATATAAAGAGTATCTTAATAACTACCGTTCGTGGGAAGAGAAGAGAGATGCTGAGGTAGGCCCCCCTAAGGAAGCTATCACTGATGACTTATTCAGTGAATCCTATGATTACGTAGACTATGTTCCAGGGATATGGTATTCGTCGAGGTGTTAAGATGAAATTCGCTGACCTTCCCATTGGTACTAAGTTTGTAGATGATATTGTTTTAGGCGCACATAGTTATGACTACCTAACTAAAATATCTGAATCATCGTATGTATACGAAAGCACTTTAACTGAGTGGGGATGGAACTGGGATAGTGATGTATATCCTGTACTAGAGTGGGAGGACCAATGTACTACACTGTAGCTGCTGATTTTGAACTAAGGCTGAGTAGCGAAGTACCGGTAGAGTGTAATCCCCTACCGGTTTTTTCGTCTCAAGAAGATGCAACTGAGTTTGTAAAGAAGATTCAACCCTACTATTCTACGCATATCTCTGTATATAAGATTGTAGAAGTAGCAACCTATAGAGGAAAGAAAGAGGACTAATGTTTTATCATTATTCACAAAATAATAGCGGCGGTAATTTTGATTACTACCCAGAAGGTATTGGCCTATACTTTGATGGTAGCGGGGATTGTCCTTGTTGTGGCTATAGATGGAGTGAAATGTGGGATGAGAGTGAAGGTAAAGAAGTACCTACTGTCTACGGAGTACCTGTAGAAGAGTATGACCCTAGAGATGGTATTAAGTGGATTGATGGGTACGAGACTTTTGTACATTACGCAGATGGCTCTTTCAAAGGATTTCACGAATGACTGAATTAGTTCTACCCGAAGGTTTGAAGCCTAAGATTCGTACTGACCTAATTGCTCTCCGTAAGAAAATTGGTGGTCTAAAAGCAGAGAAGAAAGGTGGGGTGATGTTCCCTGTCAAGTCTGCTAAGGACCTAATGGTAAAGCTGCGTGATGCTGCTGATGAATTACAGATGCCTATGGCTGGTTCTCCGGTTGCTATGGAGTTTGAGGAAAGAGCCCTAAGCCTTGGTTACACGGATGAAGTAACTACCCGTACTACTTTCAGTGAAAAGACCGAAGATGAGGATGCTTCGGAACTAGTAAAGACTGAGACTAAGCGTACTGAGCGTCCCTCTACTATTGTAACTTGCAAGGTAACTGTCCGCTTCATGTCGGATGATGGTTCCTTCGTAGACTTCGTAGGCTTTGGTCAGGGTGGAGATACCCAAGACAAGGCTGGAGGAAAGGCTTCTACCTACGCGTGGAAGGATGCTCTAACCAAGGCTCTCTCGCTTCCTGATGCTGATATGGTTGATACTGACGATGAGCAACCTTTCGAGGATAAGAGTGAAGTAAAGAAAGAGCCTGAGCGACCTCTTGCTAAAATCCTCAAGCAGTTTGCAGATGCTACTACCTTGGCAGATGTAGAGACGGCTAAAAACGAAGTCAAGAAGTATACTTGGGGTCCACAGGAGCGTGATGTTCTACAGGGTGCCTTAATCAAGGCCAAGGGTAGA
>SXGT01722398.1_pt1 | contig 11248 bp, 7 predicted proteins | sample 3176221 | NCBI WGS metagenome assembly SXGT01 (sample SAMN11356862, study PRJNA531348) | freshwater metagenome | isolation source: freshwater sample F1-120 | place: China: Fuxian Lake, Yuxi | collected 2017-12-25
ACTACAACACTTGGCCGGATGCCGGTACGACTCCCTTCCGCAGCGAGAAGAATTCAAATTGGGAAGGTGCCTACCGCGTGCCCACGTTTGTCCGTTGGCCCAGAAAGTTTCCGGCCGGCGTGACTCTCAACGGCATCGTCTCGCATGAGGACTGGCTTCCCACCTTTGCTACCATCGCTGGTGCAAGTGATATTAAAGACAGGCTCAAGATTGGCGTGGAGATCAACGGCCGTAAGTATCGCAACTACATTGATGGGTACAACCAACTTGACTACCTCAGCGGCAAGACCGACAAGTCCCCCCGTAACGAGTTTATCTATGTGAATGACGACGGCCAAGTCGTAGCGATACGCTACGACGCATGGAAGGCAGTTTTTCTTGAGAACCGCGGCGAAGCCTTTGGTGTCTGGCGCGAGCCGTTCACAGAACTTCGAGTTCCCCTGCTCTTCAACCTGCGGCGGGATCCGTTCGAAAGGGCCCAACACAATGCGAACACCTATAACGATTGGTCCCTCGACCGGCCGTTTGTAGTTGTACCAATGCAGCAGATGGCCGCGAAGTTCCTCATGACCATGCGGGAATATCCGCCGAGTCAGACCGCCGGGTCGTTTAACCTGGAGAAAATCCAGCGGACGATCGAAGCTGGTGCCACCAGCAAATGAATGCCGACAGCCGGGAAAGCCAGATTCGTCGAGCCACACGAGAAGCTTATTGAGCTACGTGGGCGTCGTAGCACCACGTAAGGCCCAAGCCGGCATAGTACGCTGCCACCGACGCTTCCGTGTTGCCGAATTGATCCGCAGCTTTCAGCAGACCGCCCGCGAACAGGTCCAGGTTGAGCCCGCGGAACAGCACGTCGCTCCGACCGATGCCGGTTGTGATGCGATGTTGGTTGATTGTGGCCGTGCTCGCTGCCTGAAACAGTTGAATTTCAGATTGGGCGACGGGGAATCCGTTGAGACGGCTTCCGACCTCGTGGTTGAGCGGATTGGTGTTGTAGGAATACCCAAGACGGAATTTATTGCGTCCTCGGGTCAGTTGGCTACCCACCGCGAGGGCCCACTGATTGACAAACAAATCTTCCCATAGCGCCGCGTCCTCCCAAAGCTTGTAATAGGCGTCGGCCGCGATCAACAGATTGCCACCGAGCAGACGACGATTCGCATAACCGAAGCCAAGGGTTTCTGGCTGGTCAATGGAAAGATCACGGTAATTACCGTTCACGAGGACGGCATCGGGAAATGAGAACCCCAGTTTTGTTTGGTAATAGAAGCCAAGTGTATCGTGGCCGGTCAAGTCGTAGTCGAATCCGAAAGTGCCGCGAAGCGCATAGTCATGGACCATGGCGGTGCTTCCCAATGGCTGCCCAATCAACTGGACAAACCCCATTTGCTCGAACCCGGTCCCGAGCGTGAGTGCCGCACCCGCGGACAACCGGTCGGTCAGGTCGACGCCGGCGGCTAGGTTCACGCCCAGCACGAAGTACTCGCCACTTAGATTGTTGATCGTGTCATTGTCTGGAACACGGCCACGGTACTCAGCGCCGAGCCCGCTAAGACCAGCGACACCGAACCCGAACGTCCCGGGCATTCCTATCGGACGGAGATCCTGGGCCACTCCGATCTCTGTTGCCGCGAACCCCTGGGTGCGAGATGTGGCGCTAAAGGGCTGGCCAGGGTTGACTTGGTTGTTGACACCGTTGTTCCTGATCGTCGGGTAGCCTTCTACCCAGCCACCAGACACCGTGAATTGTGTCCCTTCGAATTGGGACAAAGTTGATGGATTTCCGAAGATGGCGGCCGGCACGTCCTGAGGCATGGCCACACTTACACCTGCCATGCCCCCTGCAGCTGGGGTCATGACATTCTGCGTGTCCGTGCCGTATCCCTGTCCGCGGGCCGCCGGTGGTGGGGACGCCAGCGCGACACCGAGGATGATTGCGACCTGGAAACACCCTTTGCTCATGGCGTACTTCCTTTTGCCGACCTCTCAATCCAACTTGGATCTTGCGGTCAGGTGCTGCTGATCGATCTCCCTTAAAATCGGTAATACGGGATGTTTTGGCCATTGCGGCCGGTTTAGCCTGCATAAGCGTTACACGCATGACAAATTACCATACGCGTGGATTTCACTTGCAGAGTCGGGCCATTCTTATTTTCACAATCCAAACGCGCTGGATCGGGGGGCTCAGCGGCAAAATGGGACGGTCAAATCAGGCAAATCGTCCCGAGTGATGATCCATTCATCGTGCGCAACATCGTGGGCATGCCGTTGATCCTCGAACGCCACTCGTTGGTCGGACCAACTGTTCCAGTACAGCACGAAGGTGGTGCGGGGAAACGAACTTCGTAACGACTTCAGCAAGAGCCGATTATCGAAGGTGCCGTCACGCTGCTGCAGGGGAGGGCCAAATTCGCCCAAGCCGAAGGGCTTCCCCAAGGTGATCAAATCGTGATAGCCGGCCAGTAGCTCCGGCCCGTCGTAGGCATCCAATGCGGTGACGTCCACATAGGCATCCCCGGGATAAAAGTGAATCACCGACTGGGTCGCCCCGCGTTCCACATGCGGCGAATAGACCCACAAGAGATGGTCCAATCGATGCGTTTGCTGAAAATACTCGAACATATGTCGCCACAACTTTACGAATTCCGACTGTTCGAGCCGACTCCACCAAAACCAATCGCCGTTCATTTCGTGCAGCGGACGCCATAGGACGGCAATCCGTGCGTCACGCAGCGCAGCCAGCCCATGGGCAATGCGGTCCAATTCCGCATGCCAGCGATACGAGGCCGTTGTGCCGGGAGTCATCAATTGCGCGAAGTCCACGCCCGTCAAGTCTTTGCTGTCTCCTTGTGTCCAGGGATTATCCGCATGCCAGCTGATGGTGATCAACGATCCTTGCCTCGCCGCTGCAATCAGCCAATCATTCCCCGGTTGCAGCGGACCCGGTGGCGAGGTCCAATGTTGATAGTCGGTGCCGATCAAGGCCGGGTGTCGCTGTGTCTCGTTCCAGAATCGTTCCAAAGCCTGTGGGCCCTCTTGGGGCAACTCGTGAATGGCGCCGAGATGCTGTCCGAGCAATACCCGGTGCGTCTTCCGCTCGGGTAACTGAATGAGAAGGTCCAAGACCTGTCGGGCCGATTCACTAATGCGTCGTTCAGGTGCGGCGGCGACGGACTCGGCGATTGGCGGTGACTCAGCACGGGGCATGCAGCCACTCCAAGTCGGTAAGGCCACGAGCCCCAGGCCCATGAGAAGCAGAATAACCTTTACAACGTCCATCCGCGCCCAGTGCATTAGCCGACATCTCCTAAGTCCATGGCTTGTCCGTAGCGGGTGATCACCATGCGCTTTAGACGCGCGTATTCAGGTTGGCGGAGATCGGGATCGTTCCGAATCAACTCGTCCGCCATGTTGCGAGCTTCTTGCAAAATCTCGGCATCCCGTATCACATCGGCGATGCGCAACGGCGGCAAGCCATGTTGCTGGGTACCGAAGAGATCCCCGGGGCCGCGCAGTCGAAAATCGGTTTCGGCCAATTCGAATCCATCCGTGGAAGCCAGGAAGGCCTGCAACCGTTGTTCGGATTCGGCCGTGACCGGATTGGCGAAGACACACACAAAGCCGGGATAGGGACCCCGTCGGACGCGGCCGCGCAGTTGATGCAATTGAGCCAAACCGAATCGTTCCCCATTCTCGATGGTCATGAGACTGGCATTGGGTATGTCCACACCAACTTCCACGACGGAGGTGGCGACGAGTACCTGAGTCTGCTGGGCCAGGAACGCGTCCATGGCCGCCCCCTTTTCCTCGGCCGACAGCCGGCCGTGTACTAGTCCCACGCGGAATTCCTCCAGCGGGCCGTTGGTGAGAGAGGCGTACATTTGTTCGACACTGGAGACGTCGGACTCGTCCGAGCCGTCCACCAGCGGTGCTATCACGAAACCTTGCCGGCCTTCGCGAAGTTTGCGACGGAAAAACTCCCACCAGGCCTCGCGCTGCGCATCGTCACCGCGATAGGTATGTACGCCCTGGCGGCCGGGCGGATTGCCACGCAGCGTGGACACATCGAGGTCGCCGTAGAGGGTCATCGCCACGGTGCGCGGGATGGGAGTTGCGGTCATGACCAAATAGTGGGGATCGCGGCCGGCGCCGCGCAATTGGGCCCGTTGCTTGACACCAAATTTATGTTGCTCGTCCACCACCACCAATCCCAACCTCGGCAATTGCATCTCGGCATGGAGCATGGCCTGCGTGCCTACCACAATATCCCTCTCTCCGGCGGCTATTTCCGTCTTCAGGCGATTCCGTTCGGCAGTCGTACAGGCTCCGGTTAACAGTGCCAGGCGGACCTGGGCCTTGGCTAGACACGCCTGCAGTGTCTGCCAGTGCTGGCGGGCCAGGACCTCGGTGGGGGCCATCAGCGCTGCCTGTTGACCATGCGCGACAGCCAAGAGCATGGCGTAGATGGCGACAACGGTCTTGCCGCTCCCGACGTCCCCTTGCAATAGCCGATTCATCGGGACTCGGCCGGATAGGTCCACACAGATTTCCTGGATCGCCTGTTCTTGATCGGCGGTCAAGGCAAAGGGAAATAGACGGCGGATGCGGGCATCGATGCGGGAATCGATCGGCAAGGGCTCCGCCTGACCCCGTTGACGTAGCTGGTAGCGACGCAGGGCGAGGGCCAATTGCAACACGAGCAGTTCCTGGTACACGAACCGTCGGCGCGCCTGTTCCAAACTGGCCGCATCGCGCGGAAAATGGACTTGGGGTAAGGCGGCGGCCATGGGCCAGACGCGCATGCGATGCAGAACGGCATCAGGGAAGACCTCGTCGATCGCCGTCTGGCACAGCTCGAGTACCCCCTGCACGATGCGCCGCAGTTGTGTTTGCTTGAGACCTTCGGTGAGTGGATAAACGGGGAGCAGCGGACCGGCGGTCACCCCCTCCGACTCAATGCTCTGCACACGTGGATGCCGCATCTCCCAGCACATGCCCTGGCGTTTGACAACACCGGAAAGCATGATGCGTTGTCCAAACTTAAACCGTTGGCGGAGGAACGGCTGATTGAACCAAACCCCGCGCAGGTGCTCGTCCCCCTGGCGAACGAGAATGCCAAGGACCGATCGTCCCGAGTCGCTGACGCGGGCGTCGATTTCCTCGATGGTTCCTGCAATGCTAACGGCATCCCCTTCGCGAACCTCGCCCAGCGTCTTCACGCTGGACAAGTCCTGGTAATCTCGGGGGAAGAAAAACAGCAGATCTTTGGCGGCGTGCAGTCCGAGCCGTTGAAGCAAGGCGGCCCGTTCGGGTCCGACCCCTTTGAGAAACTGCACGGGTGTGTGCAACAACTCACTTGCCGTTTTGGATGGTGCCGCACACATGGCGAGACGTTAGTGCCAGGGGCCACGGGTTTCGGATACGGGGCGCGCGGGTGTGACCAAAACACTCAGGCGATCGAGCTACAAAAACTTTTGGTAGGCGGCCACGGCCATTTCGTCACAGCGTTCATTTTCCGGGTGGCCGCTGTGCCCGGCAACGCGATGGTAGGTCAGTTGGTGACGGGAGGCCAACTCGTCCAGCTGTCGCCAGAGTTCCTCATTTTTGACCGGCTTCCAAGCACGACCTTCGCGACGACGCCAGCCGTTGGCCTTCCAGCCTTTCAGCCACTCGCTGAGGCCTTTGCCAACGTAGACGCTGTCGGTATACAAGGCCACGCGACAAGGCCGTTTGAGGGCCTCCAGGCCGCGGATAACGGCCAACAACTCCATGCGGTTATTGGTCGTTTCCTGCTCAGCGCCCGCCCCTTCCATTTCCTTGCCCGTGGCGACGTGGCGCAGCACGAAGGCCCAACCGCCGGGGCCTGGATTGCCGCTGCAGCCACCATCTGTATACAGATGTACATGTACTGCCGTCGACGGGTCGGCGGCGGCGGGGCGACGGGGCGAGTCGGCTGGGTTCATGGTCGTCCTTAACCTGTGCGTCATGGGTTACTGTCGGGCATCGGCTGCGGCGTGCCACCGCGCGCGTCACGGGCATCTTCCGAGCCATTGGTCGCGGAGTCGGGGTGCGACGCGATCAATCCGCCGGACCACAGCCGACCGGTCGAATTGTCGGATGCTTCCGCCGGCGACAAGCTCCATGGGACCGTGACCACGAAGGAGCTGCCGGTGCCCAACTCGCTCGTGAAGGTGATCTCCCCGCCCAGCAGCTTACACAATTCCTTCACGATCGACAGGCCCAGTCCGGTGCCGGTGAATTCCCGAGAGAGATTGTCGCCAGTTTTCTGCGACGTCCCCTGCCGGAATTTCTCAAAGATGATGTCGCGATCCTCCTCAGGAATACCCACGCCCGTGTCGGTGACTCGGATGATCAATTGTTCCTGAGGCGAGCGTTGGACTTCCACGCAGATGCGTCCCCCCTCGGGAGTGAACTTGATCGCGTTCGAAAGCAAGTTGGTGAGAACTTGTTGGATTTTTCCCTGGTCCTGGAACATCAACGGGAGATTGGGGTCACACACCAGATCCAAATCGATGTTCTTTTCTTCGCTCAACGATCGGACGAGATCGCACTGTGCATGCACAATGGCCTCAATCGAGAACTCCGTGGGCTGGAGTTCCATCTTGCCACTTTCCATCTTGGCTAGGTCGAGGATCTCGTTGATCATCTCCAGAAGGATCCGTCCCGAGCGACCGATATTTTGCACGTAGCGTTTTTGTTTGTCGTTGAGGGAATCGATTCCCTTCAGCACGTCGGAGAAACCAATGATGCTGTTGAGTGGAGTTCGCAGCTCGTGGCTCATGTTGGCCAGAAACTCGCTCTTCATTTGGTTCATTTCGTACAGTTGCAGGTTCAATTTGGCCTGTTCATCCACCTTTGCGTCGAGACTCTCATTGGCTCTGCGGATTTCATTTTGAGTGTCCACAAAGTGGCGTAGCATCTGATTGAACGAGCGTCCCAGATCCTCGAACTCATCGTTCGTATGGATTTCCGCGCGACGTGAATAGATGCCGCGGCCGATTTCGTCGCTGACGTCGCGGAGGTGGGCCAAGGGTTTCACGATCACGTATCGAACGACCGCGTACAGCACGATCATCGCCACGAAGACGGTTATGATCGCCGTTGTCAACAGGATAGCCCGATGTCGGTTGATCTCCTTCTGCATGAGTTGGTCGGGCAACGTGATCTTGACCACACGGAAGGGCATCTTCTGGATGTCCGACTGCACGAAATTTCCGGTCGTGGGCCCAGATGAGGTTGCCATCACAACCTCATTCGTAGGAGGCTCGTGGCAACGGGCCAACGTGCAACCGCTCCGCCACTGGACGACCTGGTAGTACTGGTATTCGCTCAGGTTCTTGATGCGCCGATCGCGGAAAGGGATGCTGGGCCCGGGCTCAAAGGAGGAATAGGGGGGCGGTTCCGCCAGGGACCGGGCCGCGGAGTCCTCGTCGGAATCGGCCTCGGAATCCCTGCCGATGGCTGTTGGTAGCGAAGCGGGGGGCGGATTCATCACCGCTGCCAGGTACTCGGCATACTCGGCTTGCATCTCGCGCACCAACTGGGCCTCGTGCTGGTCCCCTGGCGTTTGAATGGGAACTCGCTCGGTCCCCTGCGAGGAGACGATATCGGCCGGCGGGAGGCCGTCGACCTCCGCGCTGTCTGGCGAGGCGAGGATCCCCCATTGGTAGTCCACTGTCAGCATTTCCCGAGTGATGGTATCCACCATTTTGCGCATCACGGGGTCGTCTTCTTGAGCATCCGTCTGCCAGTCGCGGAAGTGGAGTCGCAAGAGGGTCGTCTCGACGGCACCTTGGCCCGTGATGCGAATCTGCTTATAGACCAGCTGCAACGTTTGCTCGCCATACCACCAGAAGCTGCCGGTGATCAGCAGCAGCAGGCAAGTACCGAACAGCAGTCGGCATTTCCGCTCGAGATTTGATTCACCAAGCACTCGCTTGATGGAACGGTACGACATAATGCACCTGAACTGCCGTCGTGACGAGTGATTCCTGACGCTCGCCTGCTCTTGTACGATTGTACAGACAGTCTTCCGCGGGAGCCAGTGGGGCCAGGCCGGCGTGTTGTTTCCTGTCCCGCGCGAAAGCCATCATGTCATGTGTCGTCGATCCCTCTTAGTCGCGATTACAACATATCCAACGGATCGACGTCCACAACTCGTTGGACATCGGCTTCGCCCTTATGAGCCTCGGTCGCGGCTCGCACACCCTGCAGCATTCCTGGGCCATCCAAGGATTGTAGCAGCAGATGAAACCGCCATTTGTCACGCAGTTTGGCGATGGGCGCCTCCGAGGGGCCCAGGACACGTGCTTCCACTTTCCGTCGCTCCAATTCGATTCGCATCCGATCGGCCCACGCGGCGATATCCCGGGCGGCGGTGGTGGCCTGGGGGCCACGCACGACCGCGCGAATCATACGCGAGTAGGGCGGGTAGTGAAACTGTTGGCGGATCATCAACTCGTCGGTGGCGAACCGCAGGTAATCGTGTTGCGCTGCGGCCCGAATCGCTGGATGCTCTGGACTGAATGTCTGCACCAATACGTGCCCACCTCGTTCACCACGTCCCGTGCGGCCGGCCACCTGGGCCACGAGTTGGAACGTCCTCTCGGCTGCTCGGAAGTCGGGCAGGTGGAGGGCCGTGTCGGCCTGAATGACACCGACGAGCGTTACGTTGGGGAAATCCAGGCCCTTGGCGATCATTTGCGTGCCGAGCAGAATCTGTACCGCTCCCCGACGGAATTGATCGAGGGCCCGCTCATGACTCCCCGCGGCACGCATGGTGTCGGAGTCCATTCGCAAGCAGGTTGCGGACGGGAAGCGAGCCCGCACTTCAGCCTCCAAACGCTGCGTCCCCAATCCCGCGTAGCGCAGGCCGTCGAATTGGCATTTGGGACATCGATCGGGGGCCGGCTGGTGGTAATCGCAATAATGGCAAACGGCTTTCTGATCCGTTCGATGATGCGTCAACGCGATGTCACAGGCCGGGCAGCGCACGACATGTCCACAGCCTGGGCATTGGATGTGCGTGGAGAAGCCACGGCGATTCAACAGGAGGATCACCTGTCCCCCCCCCTGCAGTGCCTGGGCGATTCCTTGGTGCAGCGGGCGACTGATGGCCCCTCGCGAGGAACGATCATGGGCCTTCAGCCGCAGATCGATGGTCTGGACGCGGGGGAGCGCGCGGTCCATGACACGCATGGGGAGGTCCACGCGCTGGTACTCGCCCAACAGTGTACGGTGCCAACTCTCGAGCGATGGGGTAGCGGAACCCAGTAACAGCGGGACTCCCAGCGCTTGCGTGCGCCGCAGCGCCACGTCACGCGCATGATAGTGAGGGGCCGTATCTTGCTTGAAGGATCCGTCGTGCTCTTCATCCAAGACCACCAGACCCAGGCGGGGCGTCGGTGCAAAGATGGCGCTCCGCGCGCCCACCACCACATTCACCTCCCCCCGAGCGATTCGCTGCCAATGCCAATGTCGTTCCCCGTTCGATAGGCGACTATGCAACACGGCCACATGCTGCAGACGCGACCGAAATCGCGTGACCGTTTGGGGAGTCAAGCTGATCTCCGGAACCAAGACAATCGCCTGCTGGCCGCGACGAATAACCTCTTGGATCGCGCGCAGATAAACTTCGGTTTTGCCGCTCCCGGTCACGCCATACAGCAGAATGGTCCGCTGCTCCCCACAGCTCAAGGCGGCACCCACGTGCTCCAGCGCGTGTTGCTGGTCGGCATTCAGCTCGGGCGGGTCGTCGGGCGCAATCCGCGCCGCCGGCTCACGCTCCCCCCAGACCTGTCGCGTCTCCTCGCGCAGCAACCCTTTTTTCCGCAGACCTTGAATGGGGGCCGCCGTGCTGCCGATCGCCGTCGCCAATTCCTCCACGGTCAGCGGGTCTGGCGAGTTCAATAAACAACGCAGGGCCTCGGCTTGCTTGGGGGGCAATTGTAACTGGGTGATGCGCGCGGCCACACTCGTCGGCACATAGAGATACGTCTGACGCCGCGTGCCAGCCCCGGCCCGCACCCCCGCCGGTACGACCGACTCTAAGACGCGACCCCAAGGACAGAGATAGGTCTCGGCAATCCAATCCGTAAGTTCCAGCATCCGCAGGTCGATCAACGGCGCCGCGTCGAGGACCGAGAGGACGTCCTTCAGTGACCGAGCGACCGTGGGTTGACGCTCGACGGCCACACAGTAACCAGAAACGCCGCGATTGGATCGCCCCAGAGGCAACATCAATCGTTTACCTGGCTCCACGCAACCACGTAGTGACTCGGGTACCCGATAGTCGAGCGGTCCGTGGGGCGGATCGGCAAACACGACGCGCGCAACAAGCCGCTCTTCCGCATCGTCCAGCTCCCAGGCCGGCGGCTGCGAATCGAAGAGCTGCTTCTGTTGTGGCGGGCCACAGGTCATGGTTGATCGGTCCTACCCAGCGAATGGCCTGCACGCTACGATAACAGTCCCCACACGATCTGACGAGGGTGTTGTGCGCATGCGTATTGGCGTTTTTGGCGGCAGCTTTGATCCCGTGCACTACGGCCATTTGTTGCTGGCCGACTGCTGTCGCGAGGCCTGTCGGTTGGATCAGGTCTGGTTCATTCCCGCCGCACAGTCACCCCATAAGCGCGACGCAACGCCGACTCCCGGAGTGCAGCGACTGGAGATGCTGCAACTGGCGGTGGCCGGCGATCCGGGCTTCATCGTCAGTTCGGTCGAAATCGATCGTGGGGGCATCAGCTATACCGTGGATACGCTGGAGCAATTGCATCGCGATCGTCCGTCTGATGAGTTGTTCTTACTGATGGGTGCCGACACGTTGGACGATTTGCCGCGTTGGCGCCAGCCCCAACGCATTTGCGAATTGACGCTCCCCGTGGTCGTTCATCGTGGCGGTGCGCCGGAACCTAATTGGGAGGCGCTCAGGGCACTGACGACCCCCGATCGATTCCAGTCCAGCCGCGCACTCAGCGTGGAAATGCCCGTACACGCGGTCAGCAGTCGCGAAATCCGAGCGCGGGTCGCGCAAGGGCGCAGTATTCGTTTCCGTACACCGCGCGCCGTGGAAAAGTATATCGAAACGCACGCCCTCTACCGATAGTGGCACCGGCTTCCAGCCTGTGGGTTGAACCTGAATGCCCCATCGGCAGGCAAGATGCCTGCCGCCAATTCCTTTCAAACCGTCGTTTCACGCAGCTTTACGCTGGCTCAAGACGCGTCG
>SXGT01736137.1_pt1 | contig 11248 bp, 11 predicted proteins | sample 3176221 | NCBI WGS metagenome assembly SXGT01 (sample SAMN11356862, study PRJNA531348) | freshwater metagenome | isolation source: freshwater sample F1-120 | place: China: Fuxian Lake, Yuxi | collected 2017-12-25
CCGCAGCACTCGCCAGTTTGCTCGCCGATCTCAATCACGAAAGACCTCGCATGCTGGCCGGCGGTCCCATCCTCGCCTTCCGCTTGCTCGACGTTAACCAAACCACCCCATCTACTGACCCTCTACTATAGGAGTTCTGAACCTATGAAGTGTTTCGGGACATGGGTATCGCCTTCGCGGCCGTCCTGATTTTGATTTACGGTCTGGTCGTCGGCTGGTTTCAGTCGTTTCGGACGCCACTCATCATCATGGCCGCGATTCCATTCTCTCTTGTCGGAATCATTCCGGCACATGGCCTGCTGAACGCCTTCTTCACTGCGACCTCGATGATCGGCTTCATCGCCGGCGCGGGCATCGTGGTAAGGAACTCCATCATCCTGGTTGACTTCATCGAACTCCGGCTCTCTGAAGGCATGCCGCTCGACCAGGCGGTAATTGACGCCGGCGCGGTGCGGTTCCGCCCCATGATGCTTACCGCTGCGGCCGTGGTGGTGGGATCGTCCGTCATTTTGTTCGACCCGATTTTTCAGGGCCTCGCGATTGCGCTGATGGCCGGGGAGATCGCGTCCTTGCTGCTGTCTCGAATGACAGTACCCATTCTCTATTTTGTCTCCCAGCGAAAACAACACCAAGAAGGAGTCTAGGATCATGAACGTGGAACGTTTCTTACGTTTGGTCGCCGGCGGGTTTGTAGTGGTGAGCGTCGCGCTTGGCCACTACGTCCATCCCTACTGGTTCATTTTCACGCTCTTCGTTGGGCTCAACCTATTTCAGTCGGCACTCACAAATTGGTGCCCGATGATGACCTTCCTGCGCAAGATAGGCGTTCGCGACCAGACTAGCGGCTAAGCCAAACGACTCGGCGTTCACATCGCGATACAAAGCCGGACATCATGGGATGACCTGTTCCATTTCTGCAATTCCGCGCTCCGGATCCGCTCGCCGCGAAGTATCCGGCGCGTCCGCATCGCGCGAAGGTGCTACGATGGAGCGGCAAGAGGTAAGCAAACAATGCCAGAGGAACTGACACCGGCGCACGATCAATCCGCGGAGACCACCACCCCGGAACCACCGCAGCCCGAGGCCGCTGAAGATACGGTTGCCGATTTCATCACCCGGAACGTCCTTGAGAAGGACGCTGTATTCTTCGAAGGTTAAATTACGCCCACAGTTCGTTGATCGGCCCGTACACGTCCTCTTTCGAATCCGGCACGTACTCGAAGCCGCGGCCAAACGGATCGTCATAACGCACCGTTGTCCAGTTAATCCCGAGCGCCGAATAGATAGTAGCTTCCACATCTTCCGGCTTGACGTCGCGTCGACGCGACCATCCGTATTCCGTCGTGGCGCTCCCGGTGGCGTTGGTTGAACCGATCGATCGTCCGCCCTTGATTCCAGCGCCCGCGAACATCGCGAACTGTTGCAGGTAGTGGTCGCGCCCCTGTGCCGCCGAAAGCGCGCCTACGGTGCGGCCGAATTCACCGGCGGCAACGACAAGCGTTTCGTTCAGGAGTCCGTTCGCTTTCAAGTCGGAGAGCAGCGCCCCCAATCCGTCGTCGAGGATTTTCGCCCTGGCCGGCAATTGGTTTGCCGCGTAGATGTTCTGGTGCATGTCCCAGCCGCCGAGCGTGATCTGAATAAAGCGCGTGCCCTGATTCGCCGCCAGTATCTGTTTCGCCACAAGACACGCGTTGCCGAATGAATTGTTCCCGTACCTCCGGCTCTCGTCCGCCGTGAACTTAAACGATGAGTCCACAACCGGGTTGTACATCATGCCCTTCGCGGCCCGGTAGAAATTCTCGTAGTCCTGCGGCGGACGGCCGAGCGGCGAGTTGATGCGCAGCGGGTCGTCAAGCAAGTGTAGAAGGCTCCACCGGTCTTCGAGACGCGCCACACCGTCCACATTGGTGGTGTTGCTGATTCCCGTGCCCTGGCCGGTACGGTCCGTCGCCGGGTTCACTTTGAACGGGGCATATCCGGCTGGAAGATAGCCCGGCCCCGAAGCTCCGTTCGAATTCAACGCGAGAAACGTCGGGAACACCTGATTCGCTTTGCGTTCCACGTCCTTTTCGATCGCGACAATACTCCCCATGTTTGGCGCGATGCCGCCGAGCGCCGCGGCGGGGTTGCGGCCGATCTGCGTCCAGGTTTGCGCAAGCGAATGCACTAGCGCCCACGATCGCATGGACCGGACGATGGCCATGTTCGGAATCTGATCCGCCAGTTTCGGCAGGATGCCCGCGGGCCACCTGATGCCGCTAATTGTCGCCGGCTTCATGACGTCGGTGGGCGTCACGCCGATCACCTCTTTGTAGTCGAAGGTATCGATATGACTGGGCGCGCCCGCAAGCAGGAGAAAAATCACGGTCCTCGCACTATTCTGTGTGGTGACGGCCGCGGCCGTTACGGATTCGGCCGCGCGCGCCCGCCTGGCAAGGAATGCGCCCGTTACGCCCGCTACCGGCAGATGGAACAACTCGCGCCGCGTCCAGTGCGGCCGGTCGAAGAACGTCTTGTGAGGCCGCGGATTCCGCGCCGTGAAGCGATCGAAGAGTTCCTGTCCGTTCATCCTGGGTCTCCTCAGTAATTGAAAAGAAAATCGACCTTGTTATAGAGCGACCAGAGAAGGTTCTCTGCTTTCTGCGCGCGGGTGCCCGATTTGAGGCTCGCCAGCGCCGTGGATTTCTCCGCATCGTTCGGGTAGCGCGAAAGCACGGCCAGAAACAGGTTGTTCACCAGTTGATCGTCGGGAAGGTTGATGTGCTGCGAAAGCAGACTCACGCCCGCCGGAGTAGCACGGATGCGACTCATCACGAAGTTGTCGTTCATCATGTCGAGCGCCTGCAAAAGCGAGCCGTCCTGGCGCCGCTCGTCCTCGTCGCGGTTTCCGCGAAGGAAGCTGTCCAGAAATTGGCTGATCCTGCCGCCGCCGTCGGGCATGTTGATAGTCTCGGGGAATTGCATCGCGAAGGAAACCGGAGCGAAGCCGGGCTGGTCCGTAAAACCCCGAATGTTGTAGTTTGGCTTTACGTTGCTCGACTGAACCATCGCGTCGTGGATCTCCTCCGCCCATAGCCGCCGGACAAACTTTCTCGCGAACAGCTTCTCCCACGCCGGGTTCCACTCTCCGTTGTAGCGGGACGAAAGCTGGTAGGATTGCGAGTTCGCGATCTGACGCATCAGCGCCTTGAGGTCATAGCCGCTGTCAACAAGATCTTTCGCGAGCGCGTTCAATAACCTGGCGTTCGAAGGCTGCAGAGTCCAGGGTTCCGGGGGCGGATTGTCAGGGTCGAGCCGCGCCGGATCAAACTGATTTACGGGATCGACAATGCCGCGGCCGAAATACTCTTTCCAGATATGATTCACCGTCGCGCGCGCGAACTGAAAATCTGAAGTTACAGCCTTCGCGAAGGCGGCCCTATAGTTCTCGCCACCTGCGGGCTTGGCGCCAGTGAACAGATAAACGGGCGGCACGTTTCTCTGCGTGCCGATTGCCGCGCGTGTAGGACGGTTGCCGGTGGTTGTGTTGAGCGCGTAGTCGGTGCGATAGCGCGTGTCGTCCTCGACAGAATAGTGCGGATTGTTCACATTCGCCACACGCACCGGGACTACGGCGGCATGAGACATGAACGATGCGAGGCCCCAAGCTTGGGCCCGTGTCGCGCTCTTTCCCCACAGGCTCAGCGAGTCGAGATGGCCGCGACCGTTGTGGCAAAGCAAGCAGTTCACATGGCCCAATCCCAGGAAGGTATCCATCGCCGCTACCGTCTGCGCATCCCAGATATCTTGGACCGGTCCGCCGGTCACTACGCCGCCCACCATCCAGTTGAGCTCGCCCTGCTCGTAACTGTTCGATCCCTTGGCGGATATCAGCTCCGCGGCCATTTGGTTGTAAGGTTTGTTTCCTCCCACTGCGGCCCGGATCCACAAGTAGAAAGCATTCCGCCCTTCGTTAAAGCGTTGAATCCCTACCGATCCCTGACCTGCGCGGTTGCTGTAGAGGTCGCCGAAATACATGGTCCACTTGTCGGTGTACTCCGGCGATGCGAGCAACTCATCGATCAGTTTCGCGCGTTTTCCTGGCGACGAGTCCGATGTGAAGCTGATGACACGCCCTGGAGTGGGGATTCGGCCGGTAATATCGAGAGTGGCGCGCCGGATGAACTCGAAATCGTTGGTAAGATCGGCCGGAGTCGCACCGTTGGCTTGCATATCGGCGAACAGGTAGCGGTCGATCGTGGGCAACGCTTCGTATTTCTGGCTCGTGTCCGTTCGGCTGCCGCCGGGAACGAATGCGAGACGGGTGGCGACGCTCTCCGTCAAGCTGCTCAGCACGAAGACCTCCGTCTCCTTCTCGCCGACGCCTGTCTTGAGCAAGCGCTCACGCCGCGGCCCGAACAGCAGGCACTCCGCGTGGTCGGCGAGCGCCGGCGCCTGGTCTTCCTCAAGCGCTTCCGGAGCATCGGACGTCTGCGAAAGGCCGCATGCCAGAGCGGCGAACATTGCCCCAGTCAGGCGGAAACATCTATTTCTCATCCGGCTCACCCCCTATTTTGCGAACCAGTTCTCCGTCACTACTCGTGAACCCCGCATGGCGTCGCGAGTTTCTAATCTACATTAGCAACCGATGAATGTACTTTTTGTACCGTTACCTCCGTACCATGGTTTCACGAGGAGGATCGGTTAGAATTACGGCATGAAACACCGGTGCCGTATGGGAATCTTGCTGTTGTCCTTCGCGGCGGCGGCGCGGGCGCAGACGCTGGACAACCGGTCGTTAAGCGGCAAGTATTTCTTTCGGCACATTCAGCTATCTCCGGATTCAAGCGGATCCGCTACCGACGCTCGCAGCATGACCGGCACCATCACGTTTGATGGTGCGGGAGGGCTTTCCTTTGCAGGACAGCAGACCGTTGCCACCGCCGCGTCCGTTTCGGTGAGCGGTTCGGGAAATTACTCGGTATCCCCGGCTGGCCTGCTGACAATGACGAATCCGCAAACGCCGGCCGGCACGATCAACGGCCGCCTCGGGGATGGCGCGATTCTGGGTTCAAGTACTGAAACCACAGCTAACGCCTACGACCTTCTGTTTGCCATCGCCGCGCCTGCCACCACGGTTGGAAACACGGCGCTAAATTCAAGGTATTGGGTGGGCACCCTGGAGTTTCCGCTTGGTGTAACATCCGCGGTTAGGAGTGCGTTTTTCAGCCTGTCCGCCGATGGCGCCGGAAAATTCTCGACGTTCACGCTCTCCGGGCACGCAACGAATCAGGGCAACGTTCCTATCACTCAGACGGTGACGGGCGCAACCTATTTTCTTTCGGGCGATGGCAGCGGTACGGCTTCGCTTCCCGGAGCCAGCCTCCTCGCTGCGAACAGGAACCTCTATATTTCCCGTGACGGGAACTACATTCTGGGCGGTTCAACCGCGGGCGGCGCCCACGACATGTTGATCGGCATTCGCGCTCCGGCGAATGCCCAAACGTCCGCCAGTTGGAAGGATCGCTATTGGACAGCGGGCATGCGCGCGGGCGGAAGGATCGAAACCTCGGTAGGCGCTGTAAGCTCGAACGGAGCGGGAAAGTTACTCTCGGCGCGTCGTATTCGCGGCTTCGGTGTGGGAGTTGTGGACTACACTGGCGTGGCCACCTACAGCGTGAGCGCGGATGGATCCGGAAGTTCTCAGTTGGTGAAGACCGCGATTGGAGCGGGCGGAAACGCGTTCGTGGGCGTGGGCGTCAGCGCGGTGGATCCCGGAACATACGAATTGTCTTTCGGCCTCCGTATGCCCGCGGTTTCCGGATCGGGAGTGTTCATCAACCCGCAGGGAATTGTGAACGCGGCCGGCTTCGCGCCTGCCGGAAATCCGGTGGCTCCCGGAGAATTTGTCACGATTTATGGTTCGGGCCTTGCTCCGGTAACGCAGGTGACTGCATCCGTGCCGTTCCCCGTCTCGGGTCTCGGCGGAGTCACAGTGCTCGTCAATGGACTCCCGGCCCCGGTCTACGCGATAGCTTCAGGTAGCATAAGCGCCCTGATTCCGTTCGCCGCGACGGGAACGAAGGCCACAATCGTGGTGAACAACAATGGGGCGAATTCGAATGCGGTGGATGTGGCGTTGACGAAGACAGCGCCTGGGATCTTTGCGCTCGATTCGTCGGGCTCCGGTGCTGCCGCCGTGTTGCACGCCGATTTCTCCGTCGTGAAACCGGAGAGCAAGGCGAAGCGCGGCGAGACCGTGCTGGTGTTTCTTACGGGCTTGGGGGCGGTGTCCCCTGGAATTTCGGATGGAGCGGCCGCATCGGCCTCGCCTTTGAGCCGCACGACCGGACCTGTTTCCGTCTACGTCGGCGGAGTAAAACTACTCGCGTCCGACATCAGCTACTCCGGTCTCGCCCCCGGATTGCCCGGTCTCTATCAGCTAAACATCAGGATTCCTTCGACGGTGCTTCCGGGCGACGCGGTGCCACTGTCCATCGAAACAGGGGAAGCGTTTCACGACCAAGTGGACATCGCCGTCGCACCCTGAGGTAGGACCGGCCTCCCGGCCAGTCCGTGTTTTTGACAACCTGGCAAACTTGGACACAACGACCGCATATTTCCGCACCGTAGAGTATGTCTTATCCCACTGCGCCAGTAAGGCTCTGGTAATCGGACTGTGAGCCGGATGTCCGACTCGGCTGGGCTGGACGATGCCGGCCACATCCCGTCAGCCCGCGGCTTGGGCGACTGCTGCGACCAATCCTCCCGCGCGGCCGCGCGCCGAATAGCATGCCACTCCTGGCGGCTGAGCGGCGCATGCATTAGTATGAGGGGGCTCGCTTGGTCCCCCACGGCGCATAGCTGCACACCTTGATGAACAGCGGGCCGAAGTCGGCATCATCAATGTAGAAGTAGTAGTGGTTGACGTAGACGGTCTTGTCGCGTGTGAACTGGACTGCCCGTCGATCTTCTTGCCTTGGTAGGCTTTCGCCTTTTCCTGCGCCATGCCGACGAACACGATGCCGCCGCGGGTGCCGCGCTCGCGGCGGAACTGATCGGCGACGTCGTCCTTCCCTTCTTTATGGCTGAAATGATAGACCGGTATCTGTTGACGCTCAGCCATCGCCTTCACGGCATCGCGGAATTTCTCGGTCACTTGGCCCAACAGGGTCAAATGACCGGCGAGGAGTTCAGAGATACTCGCCATGACCGAGATTCCACGGAATCCCGCGACACTACGCTGGTCGGTTTGAGGTCGAAAACCTCGCTAGCCAATCTGCAGGGGCTCTTCTCTGTTACGATCATCAGTTCGAGGACAATTTGAGCACGACAGCAGAAGCGTGGACTAATGAATCCGTCCTGAAGTTTGCGGATGGCCGCGAGCCGGTAAGGGCGTTGGTTGAAGCTGCAAGGGATCTAATCCTGAGAGCCATCGACCAGGGTTGGGCCGGCCCTCCTTACGATCCGATGAAGCTGGCCGAACTGAATGGCATACGCGTGTCGCCCCGGGGAGATATCCCGGATGCACGAACGGTTCCGCTCGGTCACAACCGGCTTGTTATTGAATACAACCCAACGCGGCCGAGCGAACGCGTGCGTTACTCTATTGCTCACGAGATTGCGCATACGCTGTTTCCGGATTGCGGAGCTAAGGTCAGGAACCGTGGACTCCACGGCGGGGGCATAGACGACTGGCAGCTAGAGGCCCTCTGCAACATCGCAGCGGCGGAGATACTCATGCCGCTGGGAAGTATGAAAGCCGACGAGATCGGACCACTCGACATTAACAGCATTACCGAAACCAGAAAGCGGTTCGCCGTGTCGACCGAGGCTGTCCTGGTCAGGTTAGCTCACCTGTCCATCGAGCCCTGTGCTGTTTTCGCGGCCTCCAGGCGAGAGGCAAACAGTTCATCTGATTACTGGTTCGACTACATCATTCCGACCAGGACCTGGAAGCATAGCATTAGACGCGGGATGAGACTGCCTGATGCTTCGCCTGCGACTGAATGCACAGCAATCGGATTCACCGCAAAAGGAAATTGTCACTTTCCTGCAGTCTCCGAAAGCATCCGCATGGAGTGTATCGGAATACCTCCGTATCCCGGAGCGATGTTTCCTCGAATCGCCGGATTCTTAGCTGGGCGAAAGCGCGCTACGACGTCACTTCCGGGTATCCAATTCCTGCGCGGAGATGTCCTCAAGCCGCGTGGAACGGACCATCGGCTGATAGCACACGTTGTTAGCGATGCCACACCAAACTGGGGTGGCAGGGGCGTTGCGATGTCCCTGAAAAACAAATGGCCCGCCGCGCAGGAGAGATTTAGGGAGTGGGTCGGCGCCCATCATCGGCCTAAACTCGGCGAAGTCCACTTCTGTCAGGTCGCTGAAAACATCGAAGTCGCGAGCATGGTTTGCCAGCATGGCTACGGCGCCTCAAGTGGCCCGCGGCTGCGTTACGCTGCGCTGGAAACCGCACTCACCTCAGTCGCCGACCACGCCAAGTTAGTTAAGGCATCAGTCCACATGCCCAGAATCGGCTGCGGACAGGCGGGTGGTTCCTGGATGGTAGTTCGGGAACTGATAGAAAGTTCCTTAGTGGCAGCGAATGCTCCCGTTACGATCTACGATCTGCCGGAAGCGAAGGATTCAGGAGTCGCCCAGCTTTCGCTCATATCTTCAGCCGAACAGCCGCTCTGAGCGACATGCGAACAATCGTTTTGTTGTCCGGTCCAATTGCCTCGGGAAAGACAACGCTGTGTGATGACCTTGTGAACCACTTTGGATTCCGGGTGTTCAAGACCAGGGAACTCATCGAAACGATGAGTTCGGTTCCGGCGGAGCGCAGGGCTCTGCAGAAAGCTGGCGAAGCACTTGACAGTAAGACCAAAGGTGCATGGGTTGCGGATGCGCTCGGCAGAAAGGTTCAAGAGCTGCGAGCCGAAGAGGACGTCGTAGTTGACTCGGTTCGGATAAAGCAGCAAATCGATGGCGTCCGTAAGGCTTTCGGGGGCAGTGTGGTTCACATTCACCTCACAGCGGATCTTGAAATCCTTGAGCGGCGATACTTAGCGCGCAGGAAAAGGGCCCCGATCCAGGAATTGGCCTCGTATTCCGATCTCAAGCAGGACCGAACCGAGCGAGGCGTAGGAAGCTTGAGCGAGTATGCAGACGTTGTTATCGATGCTGGTCGCTGCACTGCGAAAGACGTGTCTGTCCGTGTCGCTAGCCGCTTAGGGCTATATGGCCGTCGGGTTCAACCCTTGGTCGACGTTGTAATCGGCGGGGAATACGGGAGCGAGGGCAAAGGCCACATTTCTTCGTTTCTGGCGCCTGAGTATGACTACCTCCTCCGCGTTGGCGGCCCGAATGCTGGACACAGCGTTTACGAGGAACCAAAGGTTTATGTGCATCACCAGTTACCTTCCGGTACACGGAAATGCGAAGCGAACTTGATTATCGGACCAGGCGCAGTTCTATCGGTACCGAAGCTCCTCAGGGAGATTTCGGAATGCCGCGTTCCGGTTGACCGTCTCTTCATCGACCCATGCGCGATGTTAATCGAACAGGCGGATATCGACTTCGAAGAGCGTACGTTAAAGGGAGAGATTGGAAGCACCGCTCAGGGAGTGGGGAGCGCGACGAGTCGGAAAATTCTGAGAACTGCTGCAAATCCAAGTGTGCGATTAGCGAAGGATGAAAAGGACCTCAAGCCTTTCCTTAAGGAAACCCTGCGAGTTCTTGATGATGCGTTTGCACATGGGAAACGGGTTCTCGTTGAAGGCACGCAAGGTACCGGTTTGAGTATTCACCACGGCGAATACCCCTACGTTACGTCGCGAGACACGTCTGGCAGCGGTTGCCTAGCTGAAGCCGGAATCGCCCCAACACGAATCCGGCGCACTATAATGGTCGTCCGGAGCTATCCGATTCGTGTGCAGAGCCCTAAAGACGGCTCATCGGGCCCAATGGGAATTGAGCTGAAATGGAGCACAATCGCGACGCGCCCTGGCGTGAGCCTGAAAGAACTCAGGGGAAACGAAAAGACCTCGACCACTAAGCGGAAGAGGCGCGTGGCGGAATTCAACTGGTCGCTTTTCAGGAAGGCTGTTTCGCTCAATGGACCTACAGACGTCGCGTTGACTTTTGCGGACTACATACGGATCGAGAATCGAAATGCAAGGCGTTTCGAACAGTTGACCCCGGAGACGCTGCGGTTTATAGAGGAAGTTGAATGCGTCGCGTCGGCGCCAGTTTCCCTTATCGCAACTCGATTTGATCACCGCAGTATCATTGATCGGAGGGCCTGGTAGTGGCCGGTAATGGTGCTCTTCTAGCCAAACTGTATCCTCGTCTATTTCACATGGCGCACGCTGGCGCATGGCCGGGCATTCAGCGCCACGGCCTCTTGAGCACATCGGCCATCCTGGACCTTTTCGAGGTTAGGGGCTCACGTCGCGACGCGCTGGAAAGTGAGCGTCGCTCTCAGTCCGAAGAGGTCCTACACCCGGTACACGGGCGCGCCCTATTGCGCGACCAAAAGCCGTTGAACGAGAAGAAGCTGGTCACGGCACTGAAAGATGGGCTCTCGGCGCGCGATTGGTATCGGCTGCTTAATCAAAGGGTGTTTTTTTGGGGGCCGGAAATCAGGCTTGGCGTGCTGCGCGGGGCTCGTGAGTATGAAGCCGACCGGCAAACTATTCTCGTTGTCGACACAGCCGAACTGATTGCGCGGCATGCCAATCGAATATCACTTTGCCACATGAATAGCGGTGCGACTCAGCCTATGGCGTTCCCACGCGGAATCGGTACATTTTTGCCACTCGAAGACTATCCTCTAGCCGCGAGACGCAAGAAGAGCGGAATCAAGGGGGCCGTGGCCGAGGTCACCGTTCTACATTCCGTACCCGATATTGGCGATCTTGTCACCGAAGTCTACGAGATCGGCGGCGGATCGGCGCGCGTGGACCTGATTTAGATATCGAGTGTTACCGACTTTTTCGCTCCTGATAGGTCTGTTGTGGGATGTCTGCTGTGCGCTATGCTTATCATTAATTGTGGGCATGCTGCTAAGCGCCGACATCGCCGCGAAATCCGTCCAGGCCGCCGTCGCTGCAATCGAAATTTACAACCTGGATTATGCATGGGAACGCGACTCGGCGCACCGGTATGGTGAGCGGTGGCGCGGGTGCCGATTGACTGGGCTGAAGCTGCTCTGATCGTCTCTTTTTAGTAAGTCACGAACATCTCTGTCTCCCCTTTTCCTGGA
>SXGT01107842.1_pt1 | contig 11247 bp, 7 predicted proteins | sample 3176221 | NCBI WGS metagenome assembly SXGT01 (sample SAMN11356862, study PRJNA531348) | freshwater metagenome | isolation source: freshwater sample F1-120 | place: China: Fuxian Lake, Yuxi | collected 2017-12-25
CACCACAATTCGAAATGTTTTCAAAGAGGACGGCGAGAAATTTCTCGCTGTCCTTCCTTTTTTAATTCAAGAAACATCTCAACGCTGGGGATTGTCTGATATTCAACCCGTTCCAAATTTATCGTATAACTTTGTGGCAGTTGCAAAACGCGGCAAAGAGGATGTTATCCTAAAAGCAGGAGTCCCCAACCGCGAGTTGACCAGTGAAATATCCGCGCTGAAATTATTCAATAGTAACGGCGCATGTCAACTACTTGAATCAGATGTGGAACGCGGGCTTCTTCTGCTTGAAAGACTCAAACCTGGAAAACTGCTCGCCGAAGTTGAAGATGACGACGAGCGCACAATCATTGCCGCCAATGTGATGCAAAACCTAATATTCCAAGGTAGGGGCGAGGTGACCTCGCCCCTACGAAACACATTCATTCAATTGCCTGATTGGTTCGGTGGGTTGAAGAAAATTTATCCGCATTTCAACTGCGGGACGGGGCCATTTCCAAAAGAAATTCTTGAACGAGTTGAATCTCTTTTGCCTGAGTTGTTTGCCGATAAAAACGTGAAATTAATGCACGGTGATTTTCACCACTTTAACATTCTTTCGTCAGAGCGCGGCTGGTTGGTGATCGATCCGAAGGGCGTCGTTGGCCCTGCGGGGTATGAAGTGGGTCCGCTGATGCTCAACCCGCGGAACAGCTTCTCGGACAGAATCAGCTTCGAGCGAAGAGCGAAGCGGCGGGTCAGCATCCTCGCGGAGAGATTGGGCTGGGAGCGAAAATCCATCATCAAGTGGTCAATGGCTCACGCCGTTTTATCCGCCTGGTGGAGCATTGAAGACAACGAGGATGAAAGGTATTCGCTGGAATGTGCAAAGATATTTTCTGAGATGAAATAGGGGCGGGGTAACCCCGCCCCTACTGAAATTTAATTTCCGCGGACTTCAGGGGTTTTGAAGATCAGGAAAACTGCGTTGAGGGCGATGCCCAAAATAGCGGCAAAGACAATGGCGGGAATGCCGTTCGGGAAAAGGAAGGGAATTTGGAAGGGGAAGACGCCATTCGCCAGCGCAAGGTTGCCGCCGATGCCTGTGATGAGGATGACTGCGCCAATAGCCAGTTGCTTCGGGTCGAAGAGGTTGACCTTCTCCGATTGGATAAGCGCAACGCCCTGCATCCCGATCACGCCGAAGAGGTAAATACTTAGCCCGCCGACAACTGCCGCAGGCATGGTGTTGACCAGCGCTACGAGTTTGCCGAAGAAACCAAAGACCATAGCCATCGCTCCAGCCGCCATCAACACGGCTGTGGAGTAGTTGCGTGTGATCGCCATCAGCGAGTTATTCTCGCCATAGTTCGTACCAGCACATCCGCCGAGCATGCCGACCACAATATCATCCGCGCCATCAGCGACGAGGTTGAGACCGATCAGTTCCTTGATGTTGTAGGGCTTGCGTCCCATCTCGGCGGCGAGTTCATCAATGTAGAGGCTCATCTGGTAAAGATGTGCGGTGGATTCAGGAACAGTGGCAATGAAGATCAGCGCGATGCTGAGCGCCATGCCCCAGGCTTCACCGTTGGTGAAAGCGGGGAAGGTGAACTTGGGCAGTTCAAGCCAGGCAGCGCTGGCGACATTTTCAAAGTGAACCAGCCCAAAGGGAATGGCGACGAGGTAGCCAAAAATCGCGCCGAACAGAATTGGCAGCATCCCGATCAAACCCTTGCCCTGCAAATAAACCGAGAACAAAATGGTTGCAATCATGGTGATGAAAGCCACTGTCCAGGTGGTTGCCGCAACTTCGGGGGCAGCCCAGTTGCCGGCGTTGCCAAGAGCGGCATTCGCCAGCGCAATACCGATGACCATCGCCATCGAACCTGTGACAATAGGCGGCAGGACGCGATCCAATGCCGTTTTGCCCACACGCATGATTAACATACCGATCAAAATTTCAAACACGGCGGTCAGGAGGATACCCACCTGAACGATCTGAACGCCTTCAGGACAATAGGATTGCGCGGGGTCGTTGAAGCAGGCGGGGGCAAACTTGCTCATGACCGTGATGATGACCGCGATGTACGAGAATGACGAGCCGTAATACATCGGGATTTTGCGCTTCGAGACCAACAGGGCGATGATGGTGCCGAGACCCGATGCAAGCAGGGTGATGCCCACGTCGAACTTGGTCAGGATGGCGACCAACACAGTGGCAGGGAACATGGTCAAAAATTGCTGGAAGCCGAGGCTGAGCATGGCTCCGATGGGCGGGGTGTCGTCTGGCAGGAAGCCGATGACTTTGGACGTTTTTTCTGCGGACATAACAACATCTCCTTAAATGATTTGTAAGGGCGACCCTTCATGGAAAATCCGTACGCTCAGTTGGGCAGGCGGGTCGCCCCTACGCACGGACAAAAAAAGAGAGCCGCTAAAAGCGACTCTCCAAATTCAAAAAATAAAAACACTCGTCCCAGGGACATGAGGATAAGGGCGGTGTTTGTGTAGACATGTTGTTGGCATTGGGGCTGATTTTATGCGATCGGCGGATTCTGTCAAGGGGTTAATCCTCTGCCGCACGCGCCATTTCATCCGCTTCAAAAACCACTTCTTCCTTTCCAACCAGCTTATCTTCCACCTTTTTAATGACCAGGCGCAGGTGGCCGGGATGCGCCACGTAATCCAGATCATCGGCGGGGACAGCAAGTACGGGGCAAAGGGTGAAATTCTCTATCCAAGATTCGTACAGCTCATTCAAATTTTGCAAATACTCCGGCGCGATCTTGCGCTCGTAGGTTCGCCCGCGCGAATTGATGCGGTTCAAAAGGGTGGGGACTGATGCGCGTAAATAGATCACAAGATCAGGTGGCGGCAGGAATTGTACAGCAGTTTCATACAATTCGCGATAGGTTTTGAAATCGCGGTCTTGCATATTGCCCTGGTCGTATAAATTCTGGGCAAATATCTCCGCATCTTCGTAAACACTGCGGTCCTGTATCACCGAGTTGGGATGCTGTGCAAGGTTCATATGCGAACGCAGACGGTGGGTCAAAAAGAAAACTTGTGAATGGAATGCCCATGCCGACATGTTTTGATAAAAATCCGCAAGATAGGGATTTTCTGTTACAGGCTCGTAAAACGGGTCCCAGCTCATTTCATCACACAGCATTTTTACAAGCGTGGACTTCCCTACGCCAATATTCCCGGCTATGGCTATAAATTTTTTCATGGGTCTCTCTCAAACAGTCACATTGTTGGGATTTTTATATCGAACGGTATCATACCAAAAAGAAACAGAGTTCACGGAATCTTTAAGAAGTCCATAAACTCTGTTTCTTTGCAAAAAGGTGACAGACACCTTCACACTCGTTACTGATCTACTGGGGGATTTCTCCCGCCAACTCCTTGTCAATAAGCTGTGTGAAACTGGAAAGCGGCTGGGCGCCCACAACTGCCAACCCGTTGACGAAAAAGGTCGGCGTGGATTGCACACCCAGGTCGGAGGAAAAGGCCATATCCTGTTCGATAAAGTCATCATGCTTGCCGCTGGAAAGACAGGCGGTAAACTCTTCAACATTCAAGCCAAGATCAGTTGCGTATTGAATATAGGTTTCCTCGCCCAGCGTTTCACTGCTGAACAATTTTTCATGATAATCCCAATAGGCGTTCTGGTCATTGGCACAGAGAGATGCCACAGCCGCAGACATCGCATCCGGATGCATGGTGGCCGGCAGCGGCAGGTTTCGATAAACAAAACGGATCTGGCCCGGGTAGGCATTAAGCAATTCCTGATAGGTCTGCTCATGGAAGCGGCGGCAATAGGGGCACTGGAAATCACTGAATTCAACGATCACGATCTTCGCATCATCCGGCCCGAGGCTTGGATAGCCCTCAATCGGAATATCGTAGCGGACAAATTGCGGCGACTGAGTGACCGGCGCTTCAACCACTGGACCCGAAGGCTGCTTTGCAACGGCAGGAGCAGCCGCTACAGCGGCGGAGACATCACGCCCCCAGGCGACATAGCCGACGAGTATACCAATCGCAAAAGCCAGCACGACCAATACCGAATAAAAGTGGCTTAATTTGAATGTGACAGTTTCTTCAGGAGCCTGTTCGAGCGCTTCCTCTTCCTCAACATCAATAACAGGTGTGATTTTTTTAGATTTAGTAGGCATGGGCGCGATTATAGCCTTTCCACATAATTTATGGAGAGGTACTTAAGTATATCTAAGCTTGCAGAGTGACGTCCTTGAAAATAAGACTCTTTTGTATTTTTTCAGAGAGATTGATTTATGCTAAAATATAAGTAATGAAAGCCCAACTTCCCCGCCCTGAACATTACTCATATCAACTGCACCGCAAACAGCGCACTACACAGATCATTTTACCGATGGTGATCAGTGCCCTGGTCATGATCGGCATGGTCGTATTGATCAGTTTTGCCACTTTCAAATCAAATGGTGATGTGAGTCGTTGGGCGGCGATCTCCACGATCTGGATCGTCATTCCCATTTTGCTCGCAGGGCTGATCGTGCTTGCCATTCTGATCGGTCTTATTTATTTGATGGCGCGCGCTTTGAGTGCATTACCGCACTACACAGGCATCGCTCAGGATTACGTTTACATCGCGCAAGGCTACATCATTCGCGGCGCAGACATGGTTGTGAAACCCATGATCGCGCTTGAGGGTTTCATTGAAAAAGTGAAGGCATTTTTTGAAAGGATAACCACTCCATGAACAAAAGCAGAATTATTTTTTTTGGCGCGCTGATCGGTGCTGTCACAGGTCTGGCAGCTGCCATTCTCCTCACCCGCCGGGCAGAGAACAATGAACGTGAGACCGCAATCACATCTGGCGAAGGGCTTAAACTGGGTGTGTTGATCTTCGGTTTGTTACGGGCAATTGCCTCACTGGGCGACGACTAAAGAAGTAGATTCAAAATTATAGACCGAGGGATACATTCCTCGGTCATTTTTTTTATGGACACCATCTCAAAACTCACATTTCGGCGATTTTTACTCGGTCAACAGGGACTTTGGCCTGGGCGCCGTTTCAAGGGGTTGGGCGGCACATCCAAGGCCATTCACCAAATGCAGGGCCTGCAGCTGGACCCGTTGAATATTGTGGCGCGCAGCCAGGAGATTGCGTTATACGGCCGCGTGATGGATTTCAATCTCGAGCATCTATATCAGGCCGCTTATGAAAAACGCGGCTTTTTCGATTATGGCGGCTGGTTATTCATGTATCCCATGAGTGAGTTTCCCTATTGGCGTTTGCATATGAAACATCGCCAGGCACAGGGAATATGGCATGGCGGAGCCTTTAAGCAACCATCTGACGAAATGGTGAGGTTTGTTATAAATGAACTGCGCACGCGCGGTCCGCTGGGCAACCGCGATTTTGGCGGGGAGGCGGTCAAGACCTGGAGTTATCGCGGACGGAAAGAAGCATCCATTGTGTTGTTCTATTTATGGTTGATCGGCGAAGTGATGATCACCCATCGCAAAGGCTTTGATCGGATCTACGATCTTCGGGAACGAGTGCTGCCTGCTGAATATGATTATGCCGTGACTGAATCAGAAGCCGAGGATTTTTTCAGCCGCAAGGCCATTGCTCATTTGGGCATGGCGCGTGAAAACACATGGCATACCAACCTGGCAGGCTATCTTCATCGGGATGTGCCGCGGGTCGAAGGCAGGGATCGAATTGAGCGGCTCATCGAACAAGGCATCGCTTCACGGGTGCGGGTTGAAAACTCAAAGGATGGTCTTCTCTACTTGAACAGCGACCAGCCCCTTCTGTCAGATCTGGAAGCGGGGCGTATTCCAAAAGCCTGGAAACTACATGGGCCATCGACAGAAGAGGAAGTCACATTTCTCGCGCCGCTGGATATGGTCAGCGCGCGCGGACGGGCAAAACAAGTCTTTGATTTTGAATATTTATGGGAGGTGTACAAACCTGTACATCAGCGTCGCTGGGGATACTACACCCTGCCCATTTTATACGGCGATGATCTCGTTGCCCGTCTGGACCCGAAGTTGGATCGCCAAACGAACACGCTTCACATCCTGGGCTTTTGGCTCGAAGACGACACCCCGAAAGATGAAGCCTTCGCCAATGCACTCGGACGCGGGCTTGCCAGGTTTGCAAAGCTTGTGGGGACACAGCGGGTGAAGATGGACGCGATTCAACCTCGCCGCTTGCAGGCACAGGTGCGTAAGGTATTGAAAACACTGCTTGACTAAAATATCTTGGGGTTTGCACCGTAACAGATTCAACGCCACTTCCCTTCAGTGCATAATCAGTAATTTCACATATATTTTACATTCCAAGTGAAAGCTCTGATTATAATAAACTTGGGGGGATGAAAACTTAAATATGGCTTATGCAAACCCAAAAGCTATTATGGATTCTTTTCTGTTTTTTTCAAACCAGGTTGCGTTGAAAGGCAAAAAAACACGGTGAAAAGAACTCTTCCACAGAAGTGATGTTAAACTTGATTTATCAAAATCAGTTGAAGCTAATTTTTGTTGTTCAAAATTGGATTTTTCAAATGCGGCGAATCTGACGAGATGGTTGCCATGAATGAGAAAATACAAAAAAATTCGATGCTAAATTCGGCACAAGATGCTCTCAATCACAGCCACGATCTTCTGCTGGCGTTCAGCCGCGCCGCGCAATCCATTCAACGGGCAAGTACAGCTGAGGGGGTTTATCGCGCCATTGGCAACCGGGTCAAATCCATGGGAGGAGAGGTTTCCCTGTTCATGGTCGACAATGACCTCCAATCACTTACTGTCGCTTACACCTCATATGCGATAAATTTGATTCGGCGTGTCGAAAAAATAACGGGGAAACTGGTAATCGGCCAACAATTTGCACTTGCATCAAAAAGCAAATACGCCCGCACTATTGCTGCGGGGAAAATAGTATATATGGAGTCGGCAAAAAAGTACGGAGCCGCAACTTTCCCGAAGCCTCTGCGCCTGCTGGTCGATGAAATTTTGAATATTCTGAAAATTGAACAGGCTGTCTTTGCGCCCTTGCATGTGGATGACGAAATGCTGGGTTTAATGATCATCAGCGGTTTATCTTTGACTAAAAGTGACCTGCCTGCCATCGAGTCTTTTGCAGGACACATTGCGATCACCCTGCGCAATGTGCGCCTGACACAAAAAATGCAAAATGAGTTATCAGCGCGCAAGCGGGTGGAGGACACTCTACGATCTTCTGAAGAACGTTATCGCACCCTGTTCGACAGTATGATGGACGGCATCTATCGCAGTACACATGCAGGAAAATTCGTGGATGTTAACCCTGCCATGGTCAAGATGTTTGGATATTCAAGCAGGGAGGAAATGCTGGAGGTGGACATCAAAAAAGACCTCTATTTTGCACCCGAAGAAAGAGGCAGTCACATATTGGATACCGGACGGCAGGAAATTGACGTGTACCGTATGAGGCGCAAAGACGGCTCAGAGATATGGGTTGAAGATCATGGATATTATGTGCATGATGACCAGGGCAACATCCTGTACCATGAAGGCATGTTACGTGATGTCACCTCGCGTAAACGAGTGGAAGAAAACTCACTGCTACAAAGCGCCGCACTGGAAGCCGCTGCGAATGCTATTTCCATTATAGACAAAAATGGTATGATCCAGTGGGTCAACTCAGCATGGGTCACCTTGACAGGGTATTCCAGGGAAGAAGCCGTCGGGCAAAGTGCAAGCATTGTAAAATCAGGAAAGCAGGCTGCCGGGTTTTATAAAAACATGTGGACAACCATCCTCGCTGGTAAAGTCTGGCAAGGGGAACTGATAAACAGGCGTAAAGATGGCAGCTTATATTTTGAAGAAGAAACAATTACGCCTGTATTGGATGAATATGGAAATGTAAGGAATTTCATCGCGATCAAACTGGATATTACCAGGCGAAAACAAGAGGAGGAGGAACTACGCCTTGCCAAGGAAAAACTTGAAATAGCAAACCTTGAACTTCGGTTTGCGTTTGAACACGAACAGCGTTTGGCACATACTGATGCGCTCACCGGTGTTAATAATCGCCGATATTTATTTGAAATTGCAGAACATGAGTTTGACATTGCCAGACGTTATCAACAATCCTTATCTGTGATCATGTTCGACCTTGACCATTTTAAAAGTCTCAATGACACCTTCGGGCATGCCTTGGGAGATCAGATGCTCGAGCGGGTTACACAGATTGCACGCGCCGAATTACGAGATGCAGATTCGATCGGCCGTTACGGCGGCGAGGAATTCCTGATCATACTGCCGGTGACGAGTGCTGAACAAGCCTACCTGCTGGCGGAACGCGTCCGCAAGGGTGTGGATGCGCTCCGTGTAGAAACCAACAAAGGCACGGCCGCTGTTACGCTCAGCATCGGTATAGCCGAAATACTTCACACTCCCAAAGATCAATCAGTAGAAAACGTAATCAACCGCGCTGATGAAGCCATGTACATGGCAAAGCGGGCAGGACGTAATCGCACCATGCTATTTTCTGTAGAGTAACAAAAAAGCCATTATCCCAGAAGAGTTAGCCCATGAATCATTTCGCTGAAAAACAAAAACGCATGTTGATTATTTTCATCATGATTTTTCTTTTTGGCATGCTGATTTCATGCTCCAATACGTCACAAACAGTCAAAGCCTTACCAACATCCAGTGTCCGTGTTGTGATGGATAACAATTATCCGTCCTATTTAAGTACTGCAATAATAATTACCCTGGTAATTATTATCGTCCTGATCGTCTTTGCCCGAACTCTGCAAAAGCGTGTCAGCGAAAGCACCCATAAACTAAAACAAGCGCTGTCAAGCCTGCAAAAAAGCGAACGCAAGTATCGTGAAATTTTCAACGCCACAACAGAAGCGATTTTTATCCATGCCATACCCAGCGGACAATTGCTTCACGTCAACAAATCCATGTTACAGATGTATGGATATGCAACTGAAGAAGAAGCTTTATGCAAAAACATCGATGACCTGAGCGCCAACGAGTCGCCTTATTCCAATTTGGATATCCGCGAAAAATTGCAAAAAGCAATGGAGGAAGGTCCACAAGTCTTTGAGTGGCTTGCAAAAAGGAAGACTGGTGAATTTTTTTGGACAGAGGTCTCGCTTCAAAAGTCACAGCTCGGCGGGGAAGATCAACTCCTTGCTGTTGTGCGTGATATTACCGGACGCAAGCAAGCGAGTGCAGCCCTGCTCAAATCCGAAGAACAGTATCGTGCCCTGTTCGACGGCATGATGGACGGCATCTATCGCAGTACCCATGACGGGAATTTCGTGGATATTAATCCCGCCATGGTGAAGATATTTGGATATTCAAGCAGGGAGGAAATGCTGGCGGTGGACATCAAAAAAGACCTCTACTTTGCGCCAGAAGATAGAGGCAGCCACATAATAGATACCGGGCAGGAAGAAGTTGAAGTCTATCGCATGAAGCGCAAAGACGGCTCGGAAATTTGGGTTGAAGATCGTGGATATTATGTGCATGATGAACGTGGAAACATCCTATACCATGAGGGAATGTTGCGTGACATCACCGCGCGTAAACAAGCAGAAGAAGCATTACGCGAAAACGAAAGTCTGCTTAGAGAGTCACAAACTATTGCAAATATAGGCAGCTATGTTCTTGATTTTCCAACAGGCACATGGAGAAGCTCCGAAGCCCTCGATAATATATTCGGAATAGACAATGCATACATCCGCAGTGTGAGCGGGTGGTTCGATCTGCTTCACCCCGATCACCGACAGCAGATAAGCGACTATTTTACAAATGAAGTTTTAGGCCAGCGCACTCCCTTTGACAGGGAATACAAGATCATCAGAAAAAATGATAACGCCATGCGTTGGGTGCATGGCTGGGGAAAGTTGGAAGCTGATGCGCAGAATAACCTTTTGAAAATGCAAGGGGTTATTCAGGATATCACCGATCTCAAGCAGGTCGAACAATACTTGCGCGAGCGCGAGTTGCAATATCGTACGCTGGTTGAGCAGATCCCCGCAATTGTTTACATTGACAACGTAAGTAATGGTATCGATACAATTTATGTCAGTCCCCAAATCGAGACCATCCTCGGATTTACGCCCAGAGAATGGCGGCAAAAGTCCCCCACTCTCTGGAATTCCCTTATTCATCCTGATGACTTCGAAAAGGTGGATGCCAATTACATGCTTTGTGCAAAAAATGGCGATCCCTTTGAAGCAGAATATCGAATGAGAGCAGCCGACGGCCGGATCCATTGGCTGCACGATCAGGCAATTATGCTGCGTGATGAAAATGGCATCCCTCAGCTAATTCACGGTGTGATGCACGATATTACTGAACGCAAGCAAGCCGAAGACGATCTGAAGCAACGTGTGATGGAACTGGAAACACTCTATGAAAGCGGACTGGCGATCAATCAACTATTGAGCCCTAAAGAGATCGGACAAAAAGTTATTGAGTTGCTCGAACAAAAACTTAACTGGCATCACACAACTGTCCGCTTATATCACCCGCAGGATAACAGCCTTGAATTGCTGGCTTTCAATCAACCAGGATTGAAGAATGAAGCGGAACGGCGTGCAGTGGAGGAACGCTTTAAAACACTCGTTACATCCACTGCACAGGGCATGTGCGGCTGGGCTGTCCAACATGCGCAGGTTCTGCGATCAAATGACCTTGGAAATGATCCGCGTTATGTAAATACCTATCCCGGTCTGCAATCCGGTCTTTATGTGCCAATGAAATTAGGGGAGCGCGTGGTTGGAGTGATCAGCATCGAGAGCGAAGATCCCAACGCCTTCAGCAATGCAGATGAACGACTGACCGCCACACTTGCCAATCAGGCTGCAAGTGCATTGGATAACGCCCGCCTCTTTGAGTCGGAACGCAAACAGCGACAGGTGTCCGAAGCACTGCGAGACGCATTGAGCGCCGGTGCGTCCATGAGTGTCAGCCTTGATTTTGAAACCATCCTGGACCATTTGTTGGAGGCGCTGGAGCGTGTTGTGCCTTTTGAGGGCGGCTCCATTATGATCGTTCAACCAGAAAAACAGAAAATCAAAATAGCCAGAGTTCGAGGCTACCGGAATCTGGAAAGACAATTCATTGATAACATATCGAATCTCAGTTTCGACATTAACTCTGTTGAAAACCTGCGTTGGGTTTTTGAAAATAAACAACCGCTGATCATCCCTGAGGTGGAACAATATCCCGGTTGGATTTTCGTTCCTGGAACAGATTTCA
>SXGT01324485.1_pt1 | contig 11247 bp, 11 predicted proteins | sample 3176221 | NCBI WGS metagenome assembly SXGT01 (sample SAMN11356862, study PRJNA531348) | freshwater metagenome | isolation source: freshwater sample F1-120 | place: China: Fuxian Lake, Yuxi | collected 2017-12-25
CTGGTATCGCCCACTGATGAAGCACCTCGAAACCCCCGGAGTCCCGGGGGTTTTCGCGTTTCAGTGACTGATGAGAAGTACCGGTCATCAGCGACGGCCGCTCTCGGATTGTGGGCAAGTTGTGGGCACGGCAAGAGCGGCGCGCGTCGTCGACCCAACTTGCACGATGGCGCAGTTCGAGCGGCCCCCGGAACGTGGACGCTCGCGGGCATGGCAATGGGCGGCCTGCATCCAGCGTCCTAGACAGTAGTCAGCACGGCGACGACGCTCTGGTTTGACAGCGTTTGAACCAGTGACCCTCGTCCCCCAAGGTGTCAACGGGTAGGGCTCGTTTCCTGACCAGGGGCTGCGCGCTCCATGCGCACGCGCTGCAAGTCACGTTCTGCAGCGTTTGCAGGTTGGGTCACTTGATCGGTCCGCTTCTCCAGCGGCCACCGGCAGAGAGCACACGGCGTGATCAGGCCGCCACGGCGCTCCCCTTGGCGTAGGACAACGCATCGCTCGACCAATTGCGAACGTACTCCTCATGCTCCTGAAACTCGTGCTCGTCGTATCTTCCGCTCACCTTCGAGAGCGCCATGAGTTCTGTAAGCCGGAGCCGATCGATGACCACTCCGTAGTCGTTCTCCCGCAGACGTGCCTTCTCCGTGGCAACAGTACGGAAGTCAGCCTTCTTCTCTTCTGACTGCTCGTGATGCTGTGGAAAGGGCACGAAGAGCATCTCGATGTGCTTGTGCGAGGGCATCTTCACGAACCAAGGAAGGAAATGTCCCTCAATAAACGACTTGATGGGCTTTGCGGTCCAGTTGCTCCCTGACGCGACTTGCCCGTAAGCGACGATCGAGGCAGCCTCGCCGTCAAGGAAGGGCCGCCAGGCGACGATGTCGACAGTGCCATCAGCAGCGTGCGGCGAGAGTCCGATTGGTCGTTCCTCCGGCGCTACGGCGGTGCCCATAGAGGAAGCAAGGTCTTGGATCGCTTTGAGCATCCCCGATCCGTCAGGACGTGGAAAGCCGAACCAGTATGCGCGCCCGCCCAGCACTTCTGCGGCCGTCAGGTACGACTCAACTTGGAGAGCCCGCGCACTCGACTTGAACACCTCATGGTCACTCTTGGTCGGCAAGAGCTCGGAATGGATAGCGGAGATGAGAAGACAGCAGAGGTAGCAATCGTGTGCGGCCCGATCAGCTTCGCTCAGCGCTGCACGACGCCTCAGCGCCCACTTGCCGAACTCCGATACGAGTTCGAAGGGGTACAGAGCGCCGAGCACGCGCTCACGGTAGGCAAGCTCCTCATAGACGCGCTCAGAAAGCTCGTCGTTCTCGGGTTCCAGAATCTCTTCATCGACAAGCTCTGCATCTAGGTCAGTCAGCAGGCTTCCGTGGTCAGGCTCCCTCTGAATGGTCTGGCTTCGAATCAAGCTCTGCTCGTTGGCGCCCGGCTCGTCCAACAGCGCGCGCAGTTCTACCCAGTCGGCCGCCACGCTCCGCGTCGAGCGTTCGAGTGGCGCGTTAACTCTCATCGGCGGAGATGCCTCGAAGGTGTGCCTCTTTCATCGCGTTGACCACGATGGTCACCACACGGAGTGTCGATTCAGCATCATCAACCAAGTCAGACTTTGGGTCGTAGCGGGCAATGATGCGAGAGACGTCCTCGGCCGAACCTGCGAGCTGGTAGAACGCCTTCTCAAAGGCCTTGGCTTTGTCCTCCACGACGTCGAAAGCACGGTCGAGGTCACGGTTGGACTCAAGTACACGGACTGCGCGCTCGCTGCCGAGTACGTTGACGAGTCGCCCAAGGTCGGGGTTCTGGCTCCGAATGAGCGCCGGCTCGTCCTCTTGTCCGTAAAGCCACGACAAAAAGTTGCGAAGCTGCGGTCGGTGGGAAGCGGGCACAGGGTTTGATGGAAGTACCGAGTTGTCGCTCTCGGGCAGGCCGAGGAACTGGCGCACGTTGACGGTCGAGAGCGCAGTGTAGAGGTGCGAGAAGTAGAACGACTTCTTGGAGCGGAGCTCGCGATCGAAGAGTTTGGCCTCCTCCGCTTGCTCTAGGACGACGACGCCGTTGACGAGCCTGCTGACGGTGTTGTGGCCGTCGCCCAGCCTGCGACTCACTTCGTCGATATCGTCTCCGTCTTGGAGCCATGAGTGCGCGAATCTCGCCTTCGCGTAGGAGTCCCATTTGAACGCGCCGTTGACGTGCTTGAAACCGATGAAGTCGCGCGCTTCTTTGCGACTACCGACGTAGTTCACCTGGATTTCGGCCGGTGCTGCGTTGGCGTGCAGCGGCTGCGGAAGGGAGACCTTGAACTGCTGCTGGAGGCGAGGACTCGCAATGATGCGAAGAGCCGCGAGGCGCCGATTTCCTTCGACAACAGTTCGAGTCGACTCCTCGACGATGAGGGGTTCGAAGTCCAGCCATCCTGAGTTCCCGATCGACTGGATCAGCTCACTCAAGTCTGCTTGAACGTAAAGGTAGGCGATCGCCTCGTCCTCGTCGGTGAACTTCTGGTCCGGCATCCGCGGGTTTGACAGGTCGAGAGACAACGTGTCGGGTGCTGCCTTATCAAGTCGCGCCATCAGGACTCTCCTTCAGTAGTACCGTCCACACGCTGCACCAAGTCGGCGTGTGCGGATTCGAGTTCTTCCGGGATCACCAGGTCGGGTGAGAACACCATGACTTCGTTTGCCTTCATTACGCGGTGTGCGGAGTAATTCAGGGCAAAGAGCCGTCGCCGGAGGCTCGAGTAGAGCTCTGCGACCTGGGGGACGTTGTCGTAGGTGAGAATCCACTTCGCCCGCTCAACGCCCTTCAGACGCTCAGCGAGCGCCTCGTGGTCGGCTTCTTGGAAGGCGTTGAGGTATAGGGATCCGGCCTTCTCGAAGTAGGGCGGGTCCGCGTAGATGAAGGCGTCCTCGCTGTCGGAGTAGCGCGAGATCACGTCGAGGCCGTCTTCGTTGGTCACGGCGATACGGTCCGCGTGCAACGCGATCAGTCTGATCCGTTCCGCCAGACCCTCCCGGTTGAAGCGGGCGTCGATCTTGTAGTTCCCCGTCTGATCTTTCCCGCCGATCGGCCCGCCGTTAAGCACGCCCGAACGGTTAGTCCTGTTGAGGTAGAAGGTGGCGAACCCAAGGGGAAGATGGTCTTCTCGCGCCGATGTCAGGTAGACCTCTCGTTGACGCTCCCACTCATCCACGGAGAGCTCGACGTTATTGACGAGCTGCGTGAACTCGCCCGGCTGCGTGACCACCGCGTTCCAGAATGCGAACACCGCGGGGTCGAGATCGTTGATTGCGATTCGCTCGACCTGACCAGACACCAGAAGTGCGAGAGCGGCTCCGGCTCCCCCGGCGTAGGGCTCGACGTAGACGCTTGAGGTGAGGTCGTTTTCGCGGATGATGGTTCGAAGTCGCGAGAAGAGCAGTCCCTTGCCGCCCGGGTATCGAAGAGGTGAGATAGTCACTCTCTTCCTCGCAGATGTCGATGTTCGCGTCATGGTTTGAGTACCGCTTTCATGACTCCTTCGATGGTCGCCCAGCATTCCCGAACGTCATCTGGTGTGGCAAAGATGTGGTGGTTGTGGTTGGTTGCGTCGAGGTGCGCCTTCGATCCGACGAAGCCGTAACGTCCACCGCGAATCTTCTGTACAGGCTGGATGAAGGCGGTCTGTCCGGTCGTCTTGAAGTGTTCTTCGAGCCAGACAAGGCAGTTCGAGAGATACACGAATCCCTGCTCGTTGGAGCCCTTCCTGATGTCTTCTCCGAGTACCTCGGCATGGGCCTTGATCGTCTTTTCTAGGAAGGTGCGCAGCAGATCGAGGGTTGCGTTCGGGAATCGTTGGATGTTAATCGCGGACAGTTCCTTGACGATCTCGTGAATCGACGCGGGAAAGGTGCTCGGAACGGTGAGGTTGTCCGTGTTGAGGTAGTTCCGCTTGCGCGGGAAAGGCTTTGCCTTGTCGCTACCCGCATCCGACCCGCTGTCAGACGATCTCTGGTGACCATCGTGCTTTTCGTCACTCAGCCCGTCCTCCTGACGGTTGGACCCTTCCGAGCCCGCATCCGATGACGAGGACTCGCGAAAGGTGCCGTGGTCGGCAGTCGAGTCCTCGTACTCGTTGAGCAGGTCGCGCAGTTCGTCCATGTACGCGACGTATCGTTCGCCGGTGGTTCTGTTCAGGACACGCGTATTGATAATCCCGTCTCGAATATCCGAGACGATCTTCGTCGCCAGGCGTTCGAAGAGAGCACGCGACGAACGGACGCCCACATTCCCGGTGTCGCTATCGATCTCGATACCTGCAAGCTGGAGGAACTTGTCGTTCTCGTAGAGGCGCGCGAGTGTCGAGACAGGGAAGCGGCGACGACTGACATAGTCATGGAGTGACGGATCAGCGAAGCTGACTCCACGGAAGAGTCCGAGAATCTTGCTCCGAGTGATGAACTTTCGGACGTCGATGGTCGGATACTGTGCGACGAGCTGCTCGGCGGTCTTGCCACCGTCCAGCTGTGCTTGGAAGAACGCTGCCTGACGCGCTGGGCTCCAGGCGACACGCTGATTTCCGGTGTGGAGCGCCGCGATCAGTTGGTCGGCGTCCTCCTGGGTAGGCGCCTTCTTCACGGTGATGTGCCGGAGTTCATCACGGCCCTCGATGCTCTGCGCGAGCTTGCTGATCCGTGCTTGGTGATCCGGCGCAAGGTACGGGTTCTGAATCGCTTTGAGCGCCGCCACTCGGCGGTTTCCTTCGACGACGATGAGGGTGCCGTCACGCTCAACGACAATGGGGACTTCGTGAGTCAATAGGCCCACTTTCGTGATGCCTTCGACCAGATTCAGCGCCTTCTCGTTCGTGAAGAGATCCTGAACGATGTCGGACTCAGGCACACCCTCGGGAATGTCCAAGCGGACGTTTCGAGGGTCAAGCCGGACACCGTTGACGATGTCAACGGTCAGCTCTTCCCACGTCGCCATGTTGATCACAGCCGCCTACCTCGATTTCCGGCGGGCACCCTGATCGCGGGCGTGTCGAAGGTCTGCACCCTACTCATCCGCGATCCCTGCCCTATGCTCGCTCGACCCTCGGACATAGTCGAGGACATCGCGCTTCGGAAAGCGCCAGGCCCGTCCCACCTTTTCTCCTGGCAGCTTCCCGGAACGCACAAGGGAGAGAACCGTCTTGGTGCTGACACGAAGTAGAGCGGCAGCTTCCTCCGTGGTCAAGACTTCGTGATCTTCCGCCATCTTCCGGTTCTCTCCTCCTGCGGGACGTAAGTTCACGCTACCAGCGGCACACTTTGCACGACCAGGCACACGCCGCACCTGGATGCCGTATCGCGTCATCTGGTCGCGTGGTGGTCCCGGCGGTCACACCTCTCCCGGGCACCACGCAACTCCTCAAGTGACTGCTGAGTGTTCGGGTGATCCCTGATATGTGGTGATTCCAACTACCGCGGATTCCTCGGTAGTTGCCGCCTCGCGTGATCGAACTCACAAGTAGCGCTTGTCAATTCGGGCGCCGTCAACTGCCCGGGATATCCGGGCAGTTCGTGAAGGCCGCTGGCGACCAGTGCGGCATCCGCACAGCTTCCCCTCGCTCAGCGAGCGAGGATCGGCCCCAGTTCCTTGAGCTGGTAGTGGCGAGTACGCCCGTGCATGCGGCCGCCGGTGAACTTTCCTGACTCTGAGAGCTCAAGCAGTCGATCAAGATCAACTCGAAGCAGTTCTGCCACATCGGGTGCGCCGACGGTGTCGCCGCTCGCGAGTAGTGCGCGGTACAGATGGATGTCGGGCAGCCGGTATCGAACATCGCGCCCGACCACGAGTGCACGCGGGCCTGTGTCCGTGAACCGCTGGTTGGCGAGCGCGTTCTGCGTGACTCCGAGGATGCCGGCCGCCTCAGCGGCGGTGATGAACTTGGTAGCGAGAAGGTCCTCGATGATTTCCATGAGCACCTATGCGCGAGTCGAGCGTCGAGGTCGAGCCGAACCGCTTCGGTCCTGCTTAGGTCAACGCTGAGCGCAAGAGCGCGGCACGGTCAGCGGGCAGACGCCCGTCGCGGCGAAGCCTCCGCTGGCGCGCCATCCAGTGCGCGAGACTGCGCTCTGCCCGTTCAGAGGACCGTGCCCGCGGCGCTGCACCTCGTTCCTGAACGAACTGCACGTACTCAAGGAGTCGTCGCTCCCAGTCCACCTGGCGGGGCTCCCAGACGCGCGGGTGCAGCGCGTCGAGCAGCTGCCATTGCCACGCGCTGAGCTCTGCCTCGCGACGCCGCTGACGTCGAAGCCAGCGGTACAGGTCTGCCTCCCAGGCGGACGGTCGCCTGCCGTTGAGAGTGCTCTGCGGCAAGCGCCTCTCCCTACCGACGAACTCCTCCAGCTCGAAGTATCGCCGCTGCCATTCCGCTCTCATCAGGATCGCCCCTCGGGTCGTTTCCTGATCTATGCGCGGCGCGTGCGCACTTGGGGCGACAGCGTTGGCTTCCGTCTTCGTACGGTCTGGAGGCATGGAGCGATCGGGCGATGGGGGTGAGGGTCGGATCCCGCAGCACCCGAGCGGGGCGCTGGTCAAACTGCTGACCGCGAACGACGTCGCAGATCTGCTGTCAATCACGCCCGAGGCGCTCGCTCAGCTGCGCTGGCGCGGGGCAGGGCCGCGGTTCATGAAGCTCGGCCGCAGCGTCCGGTACCACCCGGCCGACGTCTCGGCCTACATCGACCGCCTCAGGAACGCTCCCCCGGGTTCCTGAATCACCCAACCCCCGACCCTCATGTTCTTGCCGTGCATAGGCGTCATGTGGGCCAGTTCCGGTCCCACATGACCGAGGAGAACTAGAGATGTCGATTGAGAAGTATCAGACCGCGAAGGGCGTGCGCTATCGCGTCCGCATGACGTTGCCGGGAGGCAAGCGCACCGACAAGCGGGGGTTCGCGTCGAAGCGTGAGGCGCAGCTCTATCTCGCGGACTACCAGATTCAGCGTTCACGCGGTTCGTTCGTGCCGGAGTCGGCAGGACGCGTGCAGATGTCGGAGCTGCTGCGGCAGACGCTCGAGAGCGACATCCATCGCGCACCCATGACTCGCGCGACACGCGAAGCTCACGCGCGAAAGTGGGTGCTCCCGTACTGGGGCACGTGGAGTGTCGGAGACATCACCACACTGGACATCCGCGACTGGGTCCGGTCGATGCTCGATGCCGGCGCGAAGCGCGACACCATCATGAAGTCGCATCAGCTGCTGAAGAGCGTGCTCGAAGGAGCGATCGAGAGGCGCTACATCAGCGTGAATCCGATGCCCTCACTGCAACTGCCCAAGGAGCAGAAGAAGCTGCATCCGTACCTCACGCACGACGAGGTTCGCGAGCTCGTCGACGAGATGCCTTCTCACTATCGGGAGCTCATCGCCGTCCTTGCGTACACGGGCATCCGGTTCGGGGAGGCGGCGGCGCTCGAGCCGCGCTCGGTGGATCTCGCTCGGCAACGACTGCATATCGTCCGATCGGTGAGCGAGCCGCACGGGAAGCTCAGCTACGGCCCGCCGAAGAACGGCAAGAAGCGATCCGTTCCTGTGCCGAAGGCGATCATCGCGATGCTCGAACGGCGACTCGCGACCTCCGCGCCTGATGGCCATGTCTTCACGACCAGCGAGGGGAACGTCCTTCGACTCTCCACCTGGCGCCGAAGGGTGTTCCAGCCCGCCATCCAGCGGCTCAACGCCCGCCGTCAGCACGAGGGTCGGCCTCCGTTCCCGGAGATCACGCCGCACGACCTTCGTCACACCGCGGCGTCTCTTGCCGTGCAGGCGGGAGCGAATGTGAAGGTCGTCCAGAGGATGCTCGGGCACTCGAGCGCGGCCATCACACTCGACGTCTATGCAGACCTCTTCGATACCGACCTCGACGACGTCGCCTCGCGACTCGACGCGGTCATCCGCATCGAGGAGTAGGCATTCGGTTGTGGGCAGAAGGATCTTCGGCGTGACCACTTTCTGCCCACAATCACCGAACAGCTGAAAGACCTCCAGCGAACTCCAGAGAGATAGAACCTGGTCTCAGTCCCGGCGACACCGTAATATTTGTGGTGGTTGGGCATCTTTCACACGGAAGAGGTCATCAGTTCGAGTCTGGTATCGCCCACCACTCCCGCCACATCTGGCTCAGATCACGCTGAAGTCTTCTGTCACGATGCGCTCGGTCGCGACGCCACTGTTCTGCAGGTCCTCCGCGATGGATTCCATCATGGGCGCCGGTCCACAGATCAGAAACTTCTTCCCGTCCAGCCCTCCCACCTTCTCGGCGATGGTCGAAGCGGTGAGAAAACCCTCGTCGTCCGAGCAGTGGCGATGGTAGACGAATGACTCACTACCGAGATCGAGCGACTCGATTTCGTCGTGGTATTGAGCGTCCTCCGGCTTCTCCACGCTGTAGATCAGCTGAACCTTCTGGCTCTCGGCCCGCAGGAAGGCGTCGTCGTTGATCATGCTGAGGAAGGGTGTCAGGCCGATCCCGCCCGCAACGAAGACGAGTTCTAGATCGGGGTCGGAGTGCGCCGAATCGCCGAACTTTCCGTACGGTCCCCACACCCGAGCTCTCGTACCTTCGGTGAGCGAGCTCACCTCACTCGTCCAGTCACCGAGCTCTTTCACCGAGAGCCGCAGCAGCGGCTCCCCCGGTGGCGACGAGATGCTGAAGGGGTGAGGCTCGGCGCTGATCGAGTCGGCGTCGAAGGAGACGTAGATGAACTGACCTGGCTGGTGTGCGACACGTCGGCGGGGGCGCCGCGGTTGCAAGTAGACCTCTGTGATGTCTCCCAGGCGTTCGATCTTCGCCACGTCGTAGTCGAAGAGCGGACCGATCCACCGGTAGAGCAGCCGGATGTAGACGTAACAGAACACCGCCACAGCCAGCCAAGTGAAGAACCACACGCGCAGCACCGGAAAGGTCATGATCTCGGCATTGGCAACGATCAGGTGCACGATCACCACGAGCAGCATGAGGCCGAAGAAGTGGTGCGTCTGCTTCCAGACGTGATAGCGAAGGCTGACCCACAGGGAGACCGCGATCAAGGCCACGAACATGAGCACGGCGATGATGCCGGTGTTTCTCACTGCATCAGCCGAGAACCAGAAGAAGCCGAGAAACGCTCCCCACTCTGGAATCGCCCGCGCGGCGAGAAAGACGGGGTGAAGGAGGACCAAGAAGAAAGCCGCTTGCCCGATGCGACGGTGAGCCTTGTAGACCTTGTCAAGTCCACCGAAGAGGCGCTCCACGGCTGAAAAACGCGTCGACAGAATGAATGTCCAGCAGATGAGCGTGGTCGCTCCCATGCTCCCGACCTTGGCGACGTAGGTGAACGGCGTCTCATACCAAGCGTCGAAATACCACATCGATGAGAGCCAGATCAGCAGCGAAGTCAGCGTGGTCGCGACGACGAGCAGGTATCCCCACCGGTAGCGCTTCGTCATGTTCTCAACCCTCGGAATTGGCGATGGACGTCACACCGGGATGCCGTGTCAGGCTATCAGCCGCGCTGACGAGAGCTTCTGGCCTTCGCGACCACTCCCAGCGCAAGACGACACAGGAGTGCGACTGCCATCGAGTACACGAGTACCGCGATCACCGCGCCGAGCTGACCGGCAACGAGCGCTACCGATCCCGTGGCAGACATCCCGAAACCGTCAGCGAGAATCGCGAGCACCGTTCCCCCGACGACCACCGCCACCACCGTGCCGACAGCGGTACGGAGTGTCGGGTTCGACCGCTCCCCTGCTCGAACGACCACCGCGGTCGCCGCCGCGGTGCCGAGCACGACGCTCGCAACCAGCGCAGCAGGAGACAGGAACGCAACTCCCGCTCCGACTGAAGCCCAGCCTGCGATGACCCCCGCGACAAGGCCTCGAGGTCCCGACCACCGTGCGGCGATCTGCGACACGATGAGCCACACTCCGGCGCCGAGCAGAAGACCTGCGACGGAGTTGAGAGCGATGCGACCGCTGGAGTCGCTCGCGACGCGCTCGAGGCCGAGCATCCACGCACTCGCGCCAACCGTCAGCAGCGCGGCCGCGATCGACGCTCGGGGCCATGACGCGCCGGTGTTCAGCAGCGATCGCGCGTCCCCGCGCGCCGGCCTCCAGGCGAAAACGGCAGCCGCCGCGGCCGCGGAGACGTGGGTCGCGAAGACGGCTGCGAAGTCCACCGCACCGAAGACCGTCTGGGTGATCGGAGGCACCGTGATCACAGTCACCCAGAACACTGGCTGATAGATGAGCACCGACCAGAGCGAAGCCACGACCGCGGACGTCCGAGCGCCGTACCTCTGTGCGAGAAGGAGGGCGAAGGAGACGGCGAAAGCGCCCGCGGCGGCGGCATCCAAGACACTCGCCGCCAGGTCGGATGGTGAGGAGATGATAAGGCGGGCGAGCAGCGACGTCACGGCGCTCACCGCACCCGCCCCTAGCGCCGCCGCGGCGAGGAGACGACGTGCACCGACCATGATCGCGAGGCCCAGCGGAACGAGCAGCACGAGCCCCGCGCACGTGAACTGCAACAGCGGGTCACTGACGATCACGTTGGAACTCCCCTCGTCGCCGTTCGGTCCGCGCACACGCCGAGGGCGCTACCCCCTTGCGAGAGTAGCGCCCTGGTGTCCCGCGAGCGGGAGTGAAGCGTGTCGCTTAGCGAGCGTCGAGCACGTAGCCCGCTTCGCCGTGCACGATCGGGTCGATGCCCGCGATCTCGTCTTCTTCCTTGACGCGGAAGCCGATGGTCTTCTCGATCGCGAAGCCGATGATGTAGGCCATGACGAACGAGTAGATCATGACCGCGAAGGCCGCGATAGCCTGCACGAGCAGCTGCGTCGCGTCGCCACCGGTGAAGAGGCCGACGCCGTTGGCGAAGAAGCCCAAGTACAGGGTTCCGATGAGACCACCGACGAGGTGGATGCCCACCACGTCGAGGGAGTCGTCGAAGCCGAGCTTGAACTTCAGGTCGACCGCGAGGGCGCACAGCGCACCCGCGATGACGCCGAGCAGAATCGCCCAGCCCGGGGTGAGCGAGGCACACGCGGGCGTGATCGCCACGAGACCCGCAACGGCGCCAGAAGCAGCACCGATAGACGTGGGCTTGCCGTCGCGGATCTTCTCCACCACGAGCCACGCGAGAAGCGCGGCGGCAGGCGCGGCGATCGTGTTCATGAACGCGATGGCGGCGACGTTGTCGGCGGCGAGCTCCGAGCCAGCGTTGAAGCCGAAC
>SXGT01151727.1_pt1 | contig 11245 bp, 7 predicted proteins | sample 3176221 | NCBI WGS metagenome assembly SXGT01 (sample SAMN11356862, study PRJNA531348) | freshwater metagenome | isolation source: freshwater sample F1-120 | place: China: Fuxian Lake, Yuxi | collected 2017-12-25
CCCAGTCGAGAATCACCCCGAGGCCGCGGCGGTGCAGGTAGTCGACGAACCACGCGAAATCCTCCGGAGTGCCATGACGGTGGGTGGGGGCAAAGAAGCCGGTGACCTGATAGCCCCACGACCCATCGAAGGGGTGCTCCGCGATGGGCATCAACTCGAGATGCGTAAAGCCCAGGTCGATCGCGTAGTCGGCCAGTTGCGGCGCCAGCTCGCGATAGGTCAGCGGGCGATTCGCATCCTCCGGCATGCGTTTCCACGAGCCGAGATGCACCTCGTAAATCGACATCGGGCGGTCGAGCTGGCCGGCCTCGCTGCGTCGCCGCTCCAGCCAGGCGCCGTCGCCCCACAGGAATCTCGTCGTGTCACAGACGATGGCGGCGTTGTTCGGCGGTCCTTCAAAAAACGTCCCGTAGGGATCCGTCTTCAGCCGGACCTGGCCGCGCTGATCGCGGATCTCGAATTTGTACACTTCCCCCTCACCCAGGCCCGGGATGAACAACTCCCACACGCCCGAGGCGCCCCGCGAGCGCATCGGGTGATAGCGCCCGTCCCAATGATTGAAATTTCCGACCACCGAGAGGCGCGCCGCCGACGGGGCCCACACGGCAAAGGACACGCCCGCCGCCCCGTCGAGCGTGCGCACGTGCGAACCCAGTTTCTCGAAAATGCGGTGCTCGTTGCCCTCGTTGAACAGGTACAGGTCCTGGGCGCCCAGCGTCGGCAGGAAGCTGTACGGATCGAAAAACTGGCGGTATTCGCCATTAGCATACCCGGCCCGGAGCTGATAACGAAAGACCTCCGGCTGCCGGGGGATGAACACCTCGAACACGCCCTGCTCCGCAATCCGCGTCATCGGAAACACCCGCGGGGTTCCGGCTCCCAGCCGGACGACTTCACAGGAGGTCGCGTCGCGCAGCAACGACCGCACCACGACCCCCTTGCTCTTCCGGCGGATCGTCGGGTGCATGCCCAACACCGCGTGCGGCGCGGGATGCCGGGCTTCCAGGAGGGCGGCGAGGTCGGTTTTGGAAAGAATCACGCGAGGATCGGGTTGACCTGGAGACGGTGAGCGAGGAGCCGGACCACGTCTAGCCCGCATTCACCGGCAGGCCACCGTAACGCCCCGGCCACCCCGGCGTTGCCCGGTGACCGACGCCCCGCTTGCCAAGCGCCGACGGCAGCCCGGCGGACCCTCCCCCGCCGCTCACAGCAATAAAACGATCCTGCGCCTGCAGTCGTCAACGCCGGCGGCCACAGAGTCGGCGCCGAATACGCCGTCGTCGCGAAACTCTCTTGCGTCACGGTCATGGTCCGCGGGTTTGCCCCTTGGTATCGCCGAATGGGCACTGGGAAAGTACCCAAGCCGCGGCGCCAAGTCCGCGTCCGCGCGGTGCGGAAAGCTTGAGTCTTTTTGCCGGTGCGGGTTTGGTCGGCGCGTCCCCACCTGCGCCTCCCCGGCGAACTCCCCATGAAAATTCTGCCCCATTGCTTTGCGCTTGGGTTCTCCGTGCTTGTCCCCGGCCTCGCTCAGTCGCACACCCCGCCCAAGCCCGCCGCCTCCGGGGCGGTCCAGCTCTCGCCCTTCCTCGTTTCCACTGCGGGCGACGAGGGCTACCGCGCCGCCAACACCCTCTCCGGCACGCGCATGAACGCGTCGCTCTTCCACACGCCCGCCGCGATTTCCGTGCTCACACGCGAATTCCTCGACGACATCGGCGCGGAAAACGTCGCCGACATGCTCAAGTTCGCCACGAGCTCCGAGAACGACCGCTCCGATTCCGGCAACCTCGCGCAGGCCTGGGATGTTCGCGCCACCATCCGCGGCTTCACCGAGTCCGTCATCACGCGCGACTATCTGCCCAACCTGGTGCAGAACCGCGGCATCCTCGCCAACGACCGCTTCAACGTCGACCGCGCCGACGTGAGCCGCGGCCCCAACTCAATCCTCTACGGCGCGAGTCGGCCCGGCGGCGCGTTCAACCTCAACTCCAAGCGCGCCGTGCTCAACGGCCGCCAGAAGTCCGCCCAGTTTTTGGTCGGGCGGTGGGCGAAAAAACGCAGCGAGCTCGATTTCGCGTTTCCCCTCATCAAGGACAAGCTCGCCCTCCGCACCAACGCCATGTGGGAGGACCGCGAGGGCTGGTTCGAGTTCGAGATGCTCAAGGCCAAGGGCCTGGCCGTCGCCGCCACGTATCAGCCGTTCAAGACCACGCAGGTGCGCGCCGGCGTGGAGCGCATGGCACGGGAGCAGGTGACGCCGGGTAACGCTCCGCACTCCGACTTCGGTTACTCGCGTTGGGTGCTCAACGGCGCGCCGCGCGCCCCCAATCCGCTCCAGCCCGCCACCAACCCCGCACCGTCGCTGCTGCGCGTCATCAACACGCTGCAGGCCGTCTACGCGCCACAGATCCGCGCGCAGCCGTTTCGCCTCTCGACGACCGGTGCCGACATGCGCCCCGATCTCGCCGGCACGCAGGGCCCGGGCTTCTTTGAGACGATCAGCGCCGGCGCCGCGCCCTCCGGCGGCACCATTGACGATCCGTTCTGGGGGCAGGCGTTCCCCGCCAACGCCTACCTCCCCGGACCCGGCCGCAGCACGAACAACGACTACACGCTCGCCTCCGTCTTCATCGACCAGCGCGTCGGCCCCGTGAACGTCGAGCTCGGCTGGTCGCGCACGGAATACTACCGCGGTTTCACGCAGGCCAACTTCAACGCCGTCGGCGATCCCAATCCGGTGCTGCCCGGCGCCTACTTCGCCGACGGCGACTCGGTCATCGCCGCCGGCCGCCTGCCCGGCACGCTGTTGCCCGACATCGCGCGCACCCATCCCTTCGCGGGCCTGCCCTACGTGCAGGGGCAGCCGCAACGCCAGCTCTTCAACCAGCGCGTTGAGACGTGGCGCGCCACCGTCGGCTACGAGTTCGATCTGGCGCGCCGCCGCGCGTGGCTCGGCCGCCACAGCCTCGCCTCCGCGTGGCAGAAGGAGCGCAGCTATTTCGGCAACGGCGTCATCGCCGAATACAACCTCGCGCCCGGCAACACCCAGCCGATCGACTCCGCGACCAACACGATCCTCCGCCGCACCTACCTCGAGTTCAACCGGCCCGGCGGCGTGCGCGGCGGCCTCGATCCGTGGGCGAACCCGATCCCCGAGTCGCCGGGCATGAAGGCCGGCTTCGTGTTCAACAGTCTCTACCCGTGGGTCGCGCAGCGAAACACGAGCGGCATGCTCGCGTTGCAGAGCCGCTGGGCCGGCGACCGCGTGGTGTTCACCGGCGGCTACCGCCGCGATCGCGCCGAGGTGATGGATGCCAACGCAGGGGGCGTGCGCGTGCCCAACTCCACCAACGCGTGGTCCGTGCGCCCTTACCGCTTCGACAACGCGCTCCGCACCACCAACACCGGCGCGACCAAGACCCTCGGCGCCGTCGTCACCGCGCTGCCGTGGCTCGGCCTCTCCTACAACCAGTCGCAGAGCGTGTTTCCGCAGGGCGCCTTCAAGGATATCTTCGCCAACGTGCTGCCGCCCATCGAGGGCGACGGCCAGGACTACGGCGTGCGTTTCATGCTCCTCGGCGGTCGCCTCTCGGCCAACGTAAACGTCTATCGCGCCGACGGCGTGAACCAGTTCCAGCCCTCGCTCAACGCGCCGAAGAACAACATCTCCACCGCCGCCAACGCCGCGCTCACCACCCTCCGCGCGGGCGGCAAGCCGCTCCCCGCGTCCGTCGCCGCCGCCGGCATCACGCTCCTCAACACCGAGTCGCAGGCGCGCGACGCGTCGGACCTCTCTGGCCGCGGCACCGAGATCGAGATCACCGGCCGCCTCGCGCCCGGCTGGAGCATCACGCTCAACGCCGCCCGCAACCAGCTCAAGCAGGCCAACATCCTCTCCGACTCAATGGCCTTCCTCGCCAGCGTGAAATCCGAGTGGGAGCGCAGCCCCGCGCTCCTCGACGACACCCCCGGGGTGGTCGCGACCTTCGTGCGCGCCCGCGACGGCACGCCGCAGCGCGATTTCGTCCTCAACCCCGCGACCTTCGCCGATGTTTACGCCTACAGCCTCTCGGTCGCCGATCCGTTTTTGCGCGGCACCGGCAAGTCACCCTTCGCGCACGTCGAGCACACCTTCAACGCCTTCACGAGCTACCGCTTCTCCAACGACGCCCCGCGCCTCGCGCGCGGCGTGCGCGCCGGCCTCGGCGCCAACTATCGCGGCCCCGCCGTGATCGGCTACGACGCGGCAAACCGCGACGCCGTCATGCTCGGCCGCAGCGCGATCACGTGGAGCGGCATGCTCGGCAAACGCTTCGCCCTCCGTCGCGGCCAGTCGCTCGACCTCCAGCTCAACATCGAAAACATCTTCGGCCAGGAAGCCCGCCTCCCGTATTCCGCGACCGCCCCCGGCGTGATCGTGCGCTACCTGCTCCCGCGCGTGCGGCACAATTGGACAATGCGGGCGACGTATGGCTTCTGAGCCGGCCACGGCTGCACTCCCATTTCGTTCCACGAGTTCCGGCGTCACCTCGCATTGCACCGCACATTGTTCGTTTGCATTCATTGCAGTATTTGAAAGAAGTCGGCCGGTCTGCGCGTTACCATATTCTGATAGAACTAAACCGCTTCCCAAATTCTTCTTTAGGAGTCCTGTATGAATTCCAGCATCCGCAAGATATTTAGACTTACCGTCTGTGCGTTCTTGGTCTCTGCGATCGGTTTCGCGGCGGATACTTCCGCAGCTCAGGCAGCAGCACGAGCCGCGGAACAAGCAAAAGCCGCTAGGGAGGCGGCAGAGCGTGCAAGGGCTGCGAGCGAGGCGGCAGAAAGGGCAGCGGCTGCGAAGGCTGCGCAGGAAGCAGCAGAGCGCGCAAAGGCTGCGAGGGAAGCAGCACAGCGAGCTGCGGCAGCGAAAGCTGCACAGGAAGCGGCAGAGCGCGCAAAAGCCGCGAAGGAAGCGGCAGAGCGAGCTGCAGTTTCAAAAGCTGCGAAGGAGGCTGCGGATCGAGCAGCCGCTGCGAAAGCAGCCAAAGACGCAGCAGACCAAGCCGCGAAGATGAAGGCTATTGCGGACGCGAAGGCGGCGGCAGACCAAGCTGCGAAAGCAAAAGCGGTGGCCGACGCCAAGGCTGCGGCTGACCAGGCGGCGAAAGCCAAGACGATTGCCGATGCAAAAGCTGCAGCAGACCAAGCTGCGAAAACGAAGGCAGCTGCTGACGCCAAGGTCGCTGCTGACCAGTCTGCGAAGACGAAGGCGGCGGCAGACCAAGCTGCGAAAGCAAAAGCGGTGGCCGACGCCAAGGCTGCGGCTGACCAGGCGGCGAAAGCCAAGGCAGTTGCCGATGCAAAAACTGCAGCCGATCAAGCTGCGAAGGTGAAGGCGGCGGCGCTTCAAAAAGCGACTGATTCAGCCGCAGCTGCAAAAGCGGCTAGGGAAAAGGCTGCCGCTGCAGCGACGCAACTCGAGCAAACGAAAGCAGCGGCCGCTGCGGACGCTCTGCGCAAAACAAAAGATGCTGAAGCTGCCAGTGCAATGCGTGTTGCCGAAAAATCAAAGGCCACCGCTGACTCGAGCAAAAAAGCTGCGGACGACGCTGCCCATGCCTTTACAACTGCGACGCCGAAAAACAAAGCAGCTGCAGAGGCAACGGCAAAGCAACGTCAAGCTGAGGCAGCGAAAGCCGCGGAATCGGCTCGTATTGCGACCGCGAATTCCACCCGCCTACAAGCGGAAGCCAAGACCGCATCAAAGACGGCCAACGAGAAGATCAACGCTGCCGGTATCGGCGTCCAGCCCTTTGAAAAGCCGCCGTTCAGTGCTACGCCCGGAGGTCAAAAGCTCGACGCTGGGGTGCCAGTCACAAACATGATCGAAACCGTCGGGAACAAAGGAAATCCCTATGCTGGGAACGCGGGTAACGTGCGAGACAGCGGCAATACACGCCATGGCGGTATCGATGAGAAGGCCGCCGTATCCCGCTTTACAGGCATTCATAACGGAGTCGTGAAAGTCGCAACCATGGATTCGCGTCTGGGGGGATACGTCGTAGTGGAATTCACGTCACCGGATGGGACCAAATGGGAGCAGCGCACGATGCACATGGAGAAACTAAACGTAACGCCCGGTCAAAAGGTTGACCCAACGACGAAGTTAGGCGAAGGCATGGGCAAGGGGTCGATATTCCAAGAAGCCGGTGCGTCTGCGGCACACGTTCACACTGAGTTTCGCCGTAATGATCGGCCCGTAAATCCCGCTAACGGGGTGGAACTAGAATTTAATGCCCAAGCAGACTTGACCGAGAGAACGCGTGCGCTCCAGCGGGCCAAGGAAGCAGCGGAAAAAGCGGAGGCCGACGCAGCAAAAGCTGAGGCGGCTGCAAAGAAGCTCTAGTTGCGAGGCCAGCCGAAGGGGGCAAATTTTGCACTTTGCACTTTTCGGGCAGAAACAGGGACGAGTCTTGGGGCTACTACTCTCTGCCTTCGACGCTACGCGCCGAGGCGGTCGAGGGCTGACTTGATCGCTTCGAGATAGTTGGGGTGCCGGAGCTCGTGCTCGGCGGCGGGGACGGCGGTGTAGCTGCGTTGGCGGTAGAAGTCGAGGATGGCTGCCGCGCGGCGGTGCATCTGCTCGTCTTCGAGGGCGTCCACCAGCACGTCGGGCGGTGTCGCCGCGTTCCCACTGCGGTAGGAAAGATTCGCCGCGGGCTGCGGCCAGTCGCTCGAGCTCCAGCTCAATGTCGACCGACCCCTGCGCGTTCCATCGCCCCCGGCTTTACGATCACGCGCGCCGACACGATGGTCGCATCCGCGACCGCGCCGAAGCCGTGAGTGTAGGGGCGCGCCTCGTGCGCGCCCTCAGGCCAAGGCGCGGACGAGCCGCGCCCCCACGCCCACTGCGCCCGTGCCACTTCGGCGACGAAAAAATCCGCGCCTTGCCGCGCAGACTATCGCACCTAGCTTTTCCGCATGAATTCCACTGTCGGCCCCGCGTTGCGCGACCTTTCGTTTTCCGAAAAGCTCATCCTCGTCGAGGATCTGTGGGATGACCTCGCGAGCCAGCCCAACGGCATCCCGCTTTCTGCGTCCGTCAAAACCGAGCTTGACCGCCGCTACGCGGACTACCTCGCGAATCCCGCGGAAGGCAGCTCGTGGGAGGACGCCAAGCGCCGCCTCGCTGGGTCGTGAAATTACACCGGCTGATTGTCCGCTCTTTTGCCGAGCGGGACATCGCGGAGGCGGCAGAGAGGTAAGCGCTGAAAACTAGGTTCAGGTCTTGGGCCTTGGGCTACTGCTGTCTGCCTTCGACTGCTCGGCGCTGAGGAGGTCGAGGGCCGACTTGATCGATTGGAGATAGTTCGGGTGCCAGAGCTCGTGCTCGGCGGCGGGGACGGCGGTGTAGCTGCGTTGGCGGTAGAATTCGCGGACGGCCGTTGCGCGGCGGTGCCTCTGCTCGTCTTCGAGGGCGCCCACCAGCACGTCGGCCGGCGTCACCGCGTTGCCGGCGCGATAGGAAATCATCCAGCGTTCGGGCTCGTCGTCGTCCTCGAGAAATAGCGGCGAGATTGAACCAAGAATCAGGTGCCGGGGGCGCAAGGTGCCGAGGTGGGCGTAGAGCGCGCGGCCTGAATCACTGCGAAGACGGAGAAACACGTCAGGTCTTGACTCTCGACATGGCCGGCGGCGTGGCGAGCGGGGGGGGGCAGTGCCAAACGACGACCGACGGGGTCAGCCCCACGGCCAGACCCTCTTGGCTCGGCCGTTCGTGTTTTCATACGGACCGCCTCCGCTGGTCCCGCAGCCGGTGAAGGCAGGCAACACGATCCCATCGCGCGTGGCCCGATTTACTGCGGAAGTTCGTAGACCTCGACCAGGACTGTGCCGGTTGAGTCGGCCGTTTCTACTCTGACCGTGTAATTGCCAGCGGGTAGGGAGGCCACCAAAGCAGCATCACGTGAGTTCGCGGCAAGGTCGAATGCGCCGGCCTGGGCAAAGGCGGTAACCAGTTCCGTCCGACCACCCCAGTTGTCGTTGGCTCCAATCTCCCTCTCTCCCGCGTAAAGTCTGAGCCGGGGATCCGCCGCGGCTCCGACGACCCCGAGTGCCGTCAACGCCGGGCCCACCGCGCGGACCAAGACCCGCGTCTCCCCGCCGCCTGCCACCACAAACCCGGCGGTGATTTCTCCGGCGGAGTCCTTGAGGAGGGACAAGTTTACCAGGCGCGGCGTGGTCGGCGTGTAGGCCGCATCCGGAGTCGCATCGTAAACTTCGGCCAAGACCAAGCCGGTGCCGCCGCCCATCCCGGAAATCCTCATCGAATGATCTCCAGCCGGAACTGAAACGCTGGCGGCGGCATCCCGGGAGGCCGGGCCGGAAAACGCGAAGGCCCCCACGGACAACATGGCGGAGGACAGTGCGGCGGATCCGCCCCAATTGTCGTTCTCACCGGTCTTGGTGCTCCCGGCAAAGCGTTCCAGCTTCGGATCCGCCAGCACCCCCGACACGCCCAGCGGCGACAACGAAGGTCCGGCGGCCCGGAGCACCACATTCTTGCTGCCGGACGTCCCGCGGCCGCCCACCACGTATCCGACTGTGAAGGAATCAGTCGGACCGAAAATGGGCGCGAGAACCGACAGATTCGTCAACCGGCTGAATGATCCCGCCGGTCGGTCCGTGGCGACCACCTGTGCGCTGACCGTGACGGCGGGCATGCTTTCATTGTGCAAGCGGTCCAGCGCGGTCACGGTGTAGTAGTAAGTCCCGGGCGCCAGGCCCGGGTCGGTGAAGCTGGTTTCGCTCTCGTTGGCGGTGATCCGCACCATGTTGGTGGCATCCTCGCGATCGATCGTGCTGCCCGTGGATCGGTAGACCACGAATTGGCGGACTTTGTCCAAGGCGTTGGTGGCGTCGGGCGGTGCCGTCCAAGCCAGCCTGACTGCATTGCCGCCCGCCTGTGCCGTCAGGTTGCCGACGGGCGCCGGCGGCTGGTCGTCTTTCCACGGCATCGGGGGAAGCAGCGCCGGCGTCCTGAACAGATCGTCGCGCAGCGCGTCGCGCACGCCCAGCGGGTTGGCCAGCACGCTTCGGGCGCTGAAGAACGTTTGGCCCCGCACGTTCGGCTGCTGCCTGTTCAGGCGAACCTGGTTGGGAATCTGCGCGGGCTGCTTCCAGTTGTCGTCGGTTCCGCCGTTGTTCACCTTGTAGGCCGCCATGCCGCTATAGATATGACGGCTCCCGCCCAACGCGTTCCACCAGGGAAGCAACACGCCGTAGTTGGCGACGCTGAAACCGACCGACCAATAGATCTGCGGCGTGAGATAATCCACCCACGCCTGCTGGATCCACTTCCGGCTGTCGGCATAGATGTCGCTGTAGCTCTGCAGCCCGTTGGTGGCCGATCCGCCCGGGTCGCTGGTCCGGTTGCGCCAGATGCCGAACGGGGAAACGCCGAATTTGACCCATGGTTTCGCCGTGCGAACGCTCTCGTGGCTCCGCTGGATGAAGAGATTGATGTTGTCGCGCCTCCAGTCCTGCCGGTTGGTGAACCCGCGCGCATCGGCGGCGAAGGAGGCATCATCGTTGAACGGCGCCCCCGAACTGGGCGGATAGGGATAGAAGTAATCGTCGAAGTGGATGCCATCCACATCATACCGGCCCAGCACATCCTGAATCACGCCGATCACATAATCCCGCACCTGCGGAATACCGGGATCCAAAATGCGCAGGCTGCCTTGGGCGAGCAGCCACTCGGGTTTTGTCCGCGCGATGTGATTGGGGGCGAAGGAGGCCAGGCTGTTGACGTTGCTCACGGCGCGGAACGGATTGAACCACGCGTGCACCTCGAGACCGCGCTGCCGGCAGGCGGCGATCATGAACTCCAAGGGATCGTAGGCGGGGGACGGAGCCCGGCCCTGCCGTCCGGTCAAATCCGCGCTCCAGGGTTCAATCTGGCTGTCATACATCGCGTCGCACTGGCTGCGCACTTGGAAGAACACCGCGTTGATGCCGGTGGCCTGTAGCTGATCGAGCAGTTGGATGAGCTCGGACTGCTGTGCAGCCACGGTCAGGGTGTTGGCGCTCGGCCAGTCGATGTTGGAAAACGTGGCGATCCACGCGCCCCGCAATTCACGCTTGGGGGAACTCTGTCCGACGACGGACAAAGGGAGTAGCGAAAGCAGGACGTAAAGGAAGGATCGGATCGAAAGCGGATTTGCCATCATCGGGGTCGCGGGAGAGCTGGTTCGCTTCAAGAAGCGGATTCAGGGAAGCGTCGAGTCAAGGGCGCCGTTGGAGAAACACAGAGGGAGAAACACAGGGCAGGTCTTGGGGTTTGAGCTACTGTCCTCTGACGTCGATCACCCGGCGCCGATGCGGTGGAGGGTCGATTTGATCGCTTGAAGGTAGTTCGGGTGCCAGAGTTCGTGCTCGGCGGCGGGGACGGCGGTGTAACTGTGCTGGCGATAGAAGTCGCGCACGGCCGTTGCGCGGCGGTGCATCTGTTCGTCCTCGAGGGCGCCCACCAGCACGTCGGCCGGCGTCGCCGCGTTCCCGGCGCGGTAGGAGATCAACCAGCGTTCGGGCTCGTCGTCGTCCTCGAGAAAGAACGGCGAGATCGACCCGAGAATCAGATGCCGCGCGTGCAAGGCTCCGAGATGGGCGTAGAGCGCGCCGAGAGAAAACCCCATCACGACCTTGCTCGCCGTCTGGGCGTCGACCTGCGGAAAAATTTCGGTCGAACCGAAGGGTGGGCGCTGGCCGGGCCAGTCGAGTCGGACAAATTCCGTTGCCCAACCGCAGGTGTGCACGAAATCGACGAAGGGCTTGAAGCAGCGCTCAGCACCCGGCATCGGCGGGACAATCGTCAACAACGGCATGGCGAAGAGGGATGGCGGCGCGTCGGGAAAGGTCAAATGGGCGATCCGAGGGGGTCTGCCTGTTACATGCTGGCATCGGACTTCGCTTGTTCACATGTAACAGGCAGACTCCTTCGGCCTTCCCTGCAGTCGCGGGCGCCAGCGGCTTCATGCGGCGCGGTGGCGCAGGCGGTCAAGCCCCACGGCGAGCACAATGAGCGACCCCTTCGCGACGAGTTGCCAGAAGTAGGATACGGCCAATCCAAAAGGGTCAGCCTGTTGCATGTTGCATTGGCGGATTGATCCAGAAGCTGGGTCCGACTGGGCGGTTATCGGCGACCGAGCCAGCAGACGGCGGCGCGTAATGAGGCTGGATGCGGCAGGCGAAGTTGTTC
>SXGT01189687.1_pt1 | contig 11245 bp, 4 predicted proteins | sample 3176221 | NCBI WGS metagenome assembly SXGT01 (sample SAMN11356862, study PRJNA531348) | freshwater metagenome | isolation source: freshwater sample F1-120 | place: China: Fuxian Lake, Yuxi | collected 2017-12-25
ACGCTCAATATGGCGCTCTCGGGGCTGCGCGATATGAGCATCATCGCGACCGCCCCCACCAACCGCCTCTCGGTCCGCACGATCGTCTCGCGCACGAGCGACGACGTGATCCGTGAGGCCATCACGATGGAGCTCGAGCGCAACGGGCAGGTGTACTATGTGCACAACCGCGTCGAGACGCTTCACAAACACGCGCACAACATCAGCCGGCTCGTGCCCAAGGCGCGCGTGCTGGTCGGCCACGGGCAGATGGACGAGGAGGCGCTCGAGAAGGTCATGCTCGCGTTCATGGCCGGCGAGGCGGACGTGCTCTGCTGTACGACCATCGTCGAGAGCGGCCTCGACATCCCGCGTGCCAACACCATCATCTTGGACCGCGCCGACACCTTTGGGCTCGCGCAGCTCTACCAGCTGCGGGGGCGCGTCGGGCGCTCCAGTCAGCGGGCCTATTGCTATCTGCTCATCCCTGAGCCCAAGAACCTCCAGGGCCTCGCGGAGAAGCGCGTGAGCGTCATCCAGCGCTTCTCCGAGCTGGGCTCAGGGTTTCATGTGGCAACCATGGATATGGAGATTCGCGGCGCAGGCCATCTGCTGAGCGACCGGCAGAGCGGGCACGCCAAGGACGTCGGCCTCGAGCTGTTCGGCGAGCTGCTGGCCGACGCGGTGGCCGAGCTCAAGGGCGAGGAGCTCCAGCGGGCGCGTGACGTGAGCTGCGAGATGAAGGTCGCGGTCGCGGCGTTTCTGCCGGAGGCGTATGTGCCCGATGTCCACGAGCGGCTCGGCTTCTACAAGCAGATCGCCCAAGCGCGCACCGACGCAGAGTTGGAGGACGCGTTCGCAGAGCTCGTCGACCGCGCCGGGCGGCCCCCGCCCGAGGCCAGCGCGCTATTCGACGTGACCAAGCTCAAGGTGCTCTGTCAGCGGCTCGGCGCGACGGGCTTCGTCTTCGACAAGACGCGGCTCGCGCTCAAGCTGTCGCCTCACGCGAAGCTCACCGGCGAGTGGGTGCTCGACCTGTTGAAGCGCAAGGGCATGCGCTGGCAGCCGACGCCGCAAGGCGAGCTCATCTGGGTCTTGCGCGGCGACGAGTGGGACCGCGGCCTGGCGACGGCGTTCGAGATCATGGGCGCGCTGACCGCGTGGGCCGCCGAGCGCCGGTTGATGGTGTGAGACGGCATTCGAGCCATCAAGATGTGCCTGTATTGGCCGATAGGCCGTGTCCGGGGCTACAGTGTTCGGCGGCTCGGCCGCCCGTCACCGGCGACGACCACAGGCTGGGCCCCCAGGAGAGTTGATGCGTCACATGTCTACCGTTAACCCACCGGCTGCCGTCCTCACGCGTCGCTTCGGGGAAGGCGCACGAGCCACCATCGTCGCAGCCGCTGTCAGCACCTCGCTCGTGGCCGCGACGCTCCCGGCTCCCGCCTTCGCCGCCGACTGCCTGTCGAGCAACCCAGTCGACTGGCCTGTCGCATCGCGCCCATACGTTCTGGTGGCCGTGTCCACCTCGGCCTCGCTTGCCTCCCCCGTGGCCACGGCCAACGCGTGCGCCTTCGAGAACACGCTGCTGGGCCACACGCGCTGCGCACTCAAGCGCGCGTTCCAGAGCTACGCCGGGCGCGTCAACTTCGGCCTGGCCAGCTCCGCGCGCACGATGGCCGCCTGCGCGAGCAGCTGCTTCACGAACTGCGCCTATGGCGACCACGCCGGCAACGCGGCGGGCGACGCCACGTTGTGTCCCAGCGGCGCAGGGTGCGGTGCCGAGCCCGATCCCACGGCCCCCGGCTCGTCGAGCCGGGCAGGGGGGCGCATCGTCGTGCCCATCGCCGCCGACAGCGGCGGCGTCAACACGGCCAACGTGTCCGACATGGTCAGCTGGGTCGACGGAACCTGCGACGAGCAGAAGGAGCTCTTCGCGAACGGGTGCACACCCCTCAACGGCATGTTGCGCGACGTCTATCGCTACCTCTCGGGCAGTTGGACCCCTCCGGGCGGAACGGCCGTCCCGTCTCCGCTCACGTCTCTAGCCAGTGGTGAGCGCGCCTGCCGGGCCATCGAGGTCATCCTACTCACGGCGGGGGTCGAAGCGTGTGACACCGAGGCTGACGCCGTTAGCGCCGCTGCCAGTCTGCTCAGCGGCTTTACGAAGGACGGCCTCACGTGGAAGGCGCGTGTGCATGTCGTGGCCGTGACGCCGGCTGCCGTTGCGCAGGCCGATCTGATCGCCGCGGCGGGGGGTACCGGCGCCGCGTATGTGGCCGCCAATGACGTGCAGGTCCTCACGGCCATTGGCGCCATCGTCGAGGGGGCAGTCAAGCCCGAGCTGTGCGACAACGTGGACAACGACTGCAATGGCTGCACCGACGAAGGCTACCGGCACTTTGCGAACGTGCAGGTCGATCCCGCGGGATGCAAGGCGGCGGCTACTCCGGCGCAGCGACAGACGGCGCTCGCGAACTACAAGAATTCGATCACCACAGCCAACCCCAAAGGAAACGTCAAGCTGCTGCCGTGCACGCCCATAACGATGCTCACTGAGCCGGCGAGTTGGCTCTGCTTCGACCCGGGCGAGACGTGCGATTTCATCGACAACAACGGCGATGGCAAGTCCGACGAGGGCATCACCAAATGCGGTTCTACTCTGCATTGCCCGCAGGCCGAGGTGTGCGACGGCCAAGACAACGACTGCGACGGACTCATCGATGAGGACGCCTTGTGCCTAGGCTGCATCCCCACTGCTGAGGTGTGCGACGGCTGCGACAACGACTGCAACGGAATGGCGGACGACGGGGTGGCCCCGACTCAGTGCGGCCTGTCCACCCCGGGCAACTGCGTCGGGTTTCTCGCCTGCAAACCCCCACAGACGGTGCCTGTCGGTGGGTGCGTCGCGAGCGGCGGTTGGGGCGCCTGCTCCAACGCGCCCCAGGGCGAGACGTGTGACGGCCTCGACAACGACTGCGACGGGGTCATCGATGACGGTGTTGACTCAGTCCCCTGCGTGCCCGCCGGGAGCCCGATCGACCTCGGTTTCGGTGGCACCAGCCAATGCAAGAAGGGCTGGCAGACCTGTGGGGGCGCGTGTGCGGGTTTCGTGGGGCCGTCGACTGAGGTGTGCGACGGCATCGACAACAACTGCAACGACAAGGTCGACGAAGACGTCCCGGGGGTGGGCCAGCCCTGTGGCAGTGACGTGCTCCCGTGTGTGGCCGGCAAGACCGCCTGCGTCGGCGGCAAGCTGGTGTGCCAAGGCGGCGTGGCTACTGAGCCCGAGAGGTGCGACGGCATCGACAACGACTGCGACGGCCACATCGACGAGGCCCCGCTGGCGGACGCGCCGCTGAGCGTGCAGCAGGGGTGTTGGGCCTTGCCTGGCAACTGTTGCACCTTTGGCGGGTTGTCGTGGTGCCCGCCCGCCAATGCGTCGTGCAATGGCGCGGGCAGCCTCAAATCGCCGTGTCATGCCGGCACCATACAGTGCACTTCTGGGACTTGGGCCTGTGTGGGCCCGTCCGTGCCGGCGCCCGAGACCTGTGACGGCATCGACAACGACTGTTCGGGTCTGGCCGACGACGGCGTGCTCCCGCAGGTCGGTCAGTCGTGCGGTGTGGCCTCGGGCCAGTGCACTGAGGGCACTTTGGCGTGCGAGAGCGGCCAGCTTGCCTGCTCGGGACAGGGCGTGAGCACCGAGCTGTGTGACGGAGTCGACAACGACTGTGATGGCCAAACCGACGAGGGAATTGCCACCGGCACGCCCTGCCAAGCTCCTGTCGACGGCGCGGTCTTTCCCGGCAACCGCACCGGCGGCGCGTGCAGGGCGGGGGTCGCCACCTGCCAGCAGGGCGGCACCGTCACGTGCCTGGGCGCTGTAGGGCCCACGGCCGAGGTGTGCAATGGCGTCGATGACGACTGCGATGGCCAGACCGACGAGGCCGGTACCGCTCCCGATGGACTCGACGCTTCCACGGGCCCCGATGGGCACACGCTGGGCACGGCATGTGGCGCCATCGCGGGCGTGTGCACACCGGTCACGTGGCAGTGCGCAGCCGGAATGGTGCGTTGTGTGGGCGCCACGGCGGGCTTGCTCGAGCGCTGCAACGGCCTCGACGACAACTGCAACGGATCGGTCGATGAGGGTACCGAGCTGTGCCCTCCCGGCAGCACATGCGCTATGGCAGGCGGCCTCACGCGGTGCGCTGCAGCGTGCACGACCACGAGCGATTGCGCTCTCGGCCAAGCGTGTGTACCCGGCACGTCGCCTACGATCGGGTCGTGGTGCGTGCCGAGCCCTGACGCGTCGTGCCCAGCCAGTGGCCCGCCCGGCCCCACCGGCCCCACTGGCCCTCAGGGCGGTAATGGCACCAAGCCCGGCGCTGGACTTACGAGCACACCGTCCGAGGCAGGAACAGACGGAACACTGCCACCCCTCGTCTCGGAGACGGCGGCTGCCGGTGGCGCTGCCCCCGAGGCGGCGGGATGCAACAGCACGTCGCGTAATACCGGCGGCGTCCTGGGGCTCTTGGGGCTCGGCGCCCTCTGGCTGATGTCGCGGAACCGACGCCGCAGACACCTCGCGAGTGGCCTCGTCGTGCTGAGCGCCTTCGCGATGCCGGCGTGCAGCGACAGCGCGCCGTCGTCCAGCCCCGACAATGGTTCTGCGCCGGTCGCGGACGCGCCGGTCGATGGCGGCGGCGGCGAGGTCGGGCAGCCCGATGTAGTGAAACCCAAGGACGGGGTCGGCCCCGGGGCCGATCTCACGCCGCTTGACGTTGCCTCGCCCGACGTCGCTGCGGATCTCGGCGTGCTCGACGTGCCAACCGATCTGGGCACGCCCGACGCACTCATTGACCTCGGCCAGCCTGACGTGGCGCCGGATCTAGGCACACTCGACGACGCGGGCGACGACGTGGGCCTCGTGGACGAGACAAGTGACGACGCCATGGCGCCTGATTCGGACGACACCGGGCCCGACGCGCCTGACTGTGTGCCCACGGGCATCGAGGTGTGCGATGGCTTCGATAACGACTGCAATGGAGACATTGACGACGGCTTGGGCCAGATGACCTGCGGCGTCGGTAAGTGCGCGCACCTGGTGACCGCGTGCGTGGACGGCAAGGTCGGTCCCTGCGATCCCAAACTCGGCTTCAGCTCCGAGCAGTGCAATGGCGAAGACGACGACTGCAATGGCCAAATCGACGATGAGCTGGGCACCGTCGGCTGCGGCAAGGGCGCATGCGCGCATACCGTGCCGGCCTGCGCAGGTGGGCAGCCGTCCGGCTGTGATCCGATGGCCGGCTCCGGCCCCGAGACCTGCAATGCGCTCGATGACGACTGCGACGGCGACACCGACGAAGGGCTGGGCACCACGCTGTGTGGCAAGGGCGAGTGTGAGCACGAGGTGCCGGTGTGCCTGAGCGGCCAGCCGGGTGCCTGCGATCCCAAACAAGGCGCGGCGCTCGAGGTGTGCGACGGTCTCGACAACGACTGCGACGGCACCGTCGACGCCGGTGACGGGCTCGATGTCACCACGCCGGAGCACTGCGGGGCGTGCGACCGCTCGTGCAAGACGTGCGCGGCCAACTGCCTCGACTCGGGCGCCACATGTACGGCGGTCGTGGGTGTCGGTGTGGTGCTGCCCACCTGCGGCTGTACCACCTGTGCAGTCGGCTACTTCAACCGCGACGGCGACGAGACCTGCGAGACCTATTGCGTGCCGGTCGGGACGACGGACGTCACCTGCGATGGCCAAGACGACGACTGCGACGGTCTGGTCGACGAAGACATGGACCTGTGCTCCCTCGCGAGCTGCGGCGCCTGCGGGAAAGTGTGCAATCTGCCCCATGCCAATGCCTCATGTCTTGGCCCAAGCGGGGCTGCGTGTGCGCCGGGCACCGGCGTGTGCGGCATCGCGACATGTGTCTGCACGGGCGCCGGTGACTGCTGGTCCGACCAAGACGGCATCGTGGCCAACGGCTGCGAGTATGCGTGCCACCCCACGGGCCCCGAGCTGTGCGACGGACAGGACAATGACTGCAACGGCACCATCGATGACCAAGGCACGCCGGCGGATCCCGCTGTCGGCGGGGCGTGCAACGGCGACGCGCGCGGTGAGTGTGCGGCCGCCGCCACCGCAGGTACGTTGGCCTGTCGGGGCGGCGTGCTCGTGTGCGAGGGGGCCACAGTGCGCTTGCCCGGCCAGGTGTCTGAGACCTGCAACGGCAAAGACGACGACTGCGATGGTCAGACCGACGAGGCGGCCATCGGTGCGGGCGGCCCGTGTGGCCTGTCGAGTCTTGCGCCGTGCCACAAGGGCGCCTTGGTCTGCGAGCTGGGCGCGCTCGTGTGCAAGGGCGCCAAGGACCCGGGCATCGAGGTGTGCAACGATATCGACGACAACTGTGACGGCCAAATCGATCTCACCAACGGCTTGCCACCCACCGATGCTGTGGGGCCGTGCAGCGTGCCCGCGCCGCCACCGCCGGGGGCCGCGTCACCGTGCAAGGCCGGCACGTTGGCGTGCGCGAGCGGGGCGCTCGTGTGTCAAGACGCCAAGGGACCCACGGGTAGCGTGGACGCCTGTGGCGTCGACTCGAACTGCGACGGCACCCTCACCGGTCAACCGGACCTGTCGAGCAACGTGGCTCACTGTGGCGCGTGCGGCCAGAGCTGCTACGCCAACGCCGTGCATTCGCTCTGGGCCTGCAACGGGGGCTGCCAGTTCGCGGGTTGCGAGCCGGGGTACTACGACCTCGATGGCAACGACACGTGCGAGTACCCGTGCGTCTTCATCTCCGCCAGTGAGAGCTGCAATGGCGCCGACGACAACTGCAACGGCCAGATCGACGAGAACGTTGTTGCGCCGACGCCGACCCAGGTATGCGGCGTGGCACCAGAAGCCAAGTCAGCCGAATGCACTTCGGGCGTGACCGTGAGCTGCACCAAGGGGGCGTGGAAGTGCGCCTTCCCCTCCGACGTGTGCAATCCCACCTGCGCAACGGCGTCCGAAGTGTGCGACGCCCTCGATAACGACTGCAATGGCCTGCTCAACGAGAACGTGCCGAATTTTGGGAAGGCGTGCGCCAGCGACGACGGCGTGCCGCCGCCGGGGCACGGCAAATGTCGCGGAACGGGTCACTATGTGTGTGCGGGGCTCAATAGTATCCAATGCAATGCCTCCAAGGTCGACTGTAACACCCTGCCCGGCGGGTGCACCGAGCTGTGCGACGGCATCGACAACGACTGCGACGGGATAGTGGATGAGCCGTTCAACAACAAGGGCACCAACCCAGCCTACTTCGTCAAGCCGGTGGTCACCAAAGTGGCCGCGTCGCTCTGGATGATGTCCTACGAGGCGAGTCGGGCGACCGCGGACAGCACCGCGCCGGGCTCGGGCAACGGCTACGCCAGCTCGGCTCCGACTGGCGTGACGCTCGACAAGACCCGCGCCTGCTCGGTGCCCAACCGCGTGCCCTGGTTCAATGTGACGCCCACCGAGGCGGCGCAGGTGTGTGGTGCCATGGGTGGCGCGTTGTGTACGACCACGCAGTGGCAGTCCGGGTGCAAGGGTTCCGCGGACACCTGCCAGTGGGCCTACGTCAGCGCCTGCAGCACGCCTGCCACTGCCACCAAGTTCTGCAACCTGTCATCGACCTACGACGCCAGCGACGCTTCGGGAGACCAGGATGTCGTGCTCGTTACGGCGTCGCAGGCTCTGGCCGGGTGCTATGCCAACTGGTCCGGCGTGTTTGGGAACACCACGCCCACCAACAAGATTTTCGATCTCACGGGCAACGTGCGCGAGATCGTGGCCACCGGCGCCGCAAACAGCTACGCGGCCGTGGGCGGCGGATACCTCTCGGGCAGCGAGGCTGGGGCCATGTGCCTGGCCCCGGCGATGCCTGTGGGCAGCTTCGGCGCCGCGTCGGACCTGGGCTTCCGCTGCTGCTTTACGTCGGACCCGACGCTATAGGCGAGACGACGCCCTTCGTCCCAGCGAATGCGACGACGGCAGGGGCAAGCGTCACCGTCCGCCCTCCAGCGCCGTCGCTTGCGGCGAACGTCGAAGTCAGGCAAGACCTGCGCCCCATGAGCCAACCGCATCGCGAATATGTCCTGGGTACCGGCGACGACGAGCTGGCCCGCCTCGGGCTTCAGCACCGCCTGTGGGCCGACGCGGCGCACGCGGCCTGGAAGCTCGCCGGCATCGGCCTGGGCTCGCGCGTCCTCGACGTCGGCTGTGGTCCTGGCTACGCCTCCTGCGACCTCGCGGAGCTGGTCGGTCCCCACGGCGCCGTCGTGGGCCTCGACGAGTCCCCGGGCTTCATCACCCGCGTCGCCGAGCAGGCGGCCGCACGGGGTCTCTCGCAGCTTCGCGGGCAGGTCGCCGACGTCCAGGCGCTCGAGGGCCTCGCGGACTTCGATGTGGCCTACGCCCGCTGGGTGCTGTGCTTCGTGCCCCGTCCCGAGGCCGTCGTCGCGGGTGTCGCGCGGGCGCTCCGCCCAGGGGGCCGCTTCGTCATTCACGACTACTTCAACTACACGACGATGACGATGGCGCCCCGGCGTGCCTCGCACGACAAGGCGGTCGCCGCGACGGCCGCGAGCTGGAAGGCCCGTGGCGGTGATCCGGACATCGCGGGACGGCTGCCACGACTTCTGGCCGAAGTCGGCCTCCGCGTCACGCACCTCGCCCAGCACGCTCGTGTCGCGCGCGGCAGTGACTCCATGTTTGCGTGGCCGGACACCTGGTGGCGCACTTACGCGCCCAAGCTCGTCGACATGGGTCTCCTGGAGCCGACCGACTGCCAGGCGCTGATTGCCGATCTCGACGCCATTCGCGGCTCCGAGACCGACTACATCGTCGTGCCGCCGGTCTTCGAGATCGTTGCGGAGAAGCTCGGATAACTCTCTACCCAGGCTACGCCAATGCGCCGACGATTGCGTCAACGACGCCCGGAATCGAAGCCAGGCTCACCGGGTGGCGCGGCACGAAGCCGAGCTCGCCCTTGAGCTTCTCGTTGGAGCTGCGGGCCGACCGAACGGCGGCGGCGATGGCGTTCCTGCCTGCGACCCAGCGGGCGAGCCACACCGGTACGTGCCACGGCGGCGACTTGCCCAGCCGCGCGGCGATTGCCGCGACGACTGCGCCCATCGTGACCGGCGTGTCGTCTACAACGTGGTACAGCGCCGAAGGCCGCGGCGCCGTCGTCGCGAGCAGGAGCGCCTGGGCGACGTCCTCGACGTGCACCATATCCCAGAGGTTGTCGCCCTTGCCGGGCGTCATGAAGCGGCCGGTGCGAATGTCGCGAACGAGGTCGGAGAACCAGCCTCCGGGCCCGTAAACGTGGCTCGGTCGCAGGATCACCGGCTCCAGCCGTCCGGCGCTGCCGAGTGCGAGGATTGCGTTCTCCGACGCCTGTTTCGCTCGGCCGTACGGCGTATCGACCGGCAGCGGCTCGGCCTCGTGCAGGAGGCGCCCGTGAGCGTCGCCCGTCACCACGGTGGACGTAAACACGAACCGCCGCACGCCCGCGGCGACGGTCGCTGCGAGCAGGTTGTCGGTGCCCACTCGATTGACCCGATCGACCGTCTCGGTGCTGCGCGTCGTGGCGATCACCGCAGCCAGGTGCACGACTGCATCGGCGCGGCTCGATGCGAGCGCGGTTGCGAGGCTCGGCGCATCCTCCAAACTCCCGGACACGGGCTGAAACCCACGCTGAGTGGCCGCGGCGCTCGACGACGCCGAGCGCACGAGCGCGACGACCTCGTGACCGGCCGCTTGCGCCAGGGGACCAAAGACGCCGCCGATGAAGCCGGTTGCGCCCGTGAGCAGGATTCGCATGGAAAAGACGGTACCACGACTCGCGTCGCTTGCGGGGAAGCCTCAACCCTCCGCGGCCTCAGCGTCGATGAGCCACGTCACCCGGCCGTCTCGTGGGCGAATGCGCGCCGCGGGCGAGCGGACATCCGTCCCGTCGCGGATGCCTGCGACCCTGGCCGCCTTGTCGGAGCCGACGACCAGGAACAAGACCTCGCGTGCTGCCTCCAGCGCCGGCCGCGTGAGGGTGATGCGCCACGCGCTCTGGGACGCAACCCAGGTCGCCGCGACGAGGCGCTCGGACTCTCCGTCGGCCGTCGAGCCCGGAAACAGTGACGCCGTGTGTCCGTCCTGGCCCATGCCGAGCAAGGCCAAATCGAGCGTCTGTGGGCCGAGCCGCTCCAGGGCGGCGGCGTAGGCGTTCGCCACGGCCGTCGGCTCGCCGAGCTCCGTCGGCACGCGCACGACCTGCGCGTCGCCCAGTCCCAGCTGCGACAGTCCCGCTGCCATGGCCATGCGGAAGTTGCTGTCGGCGTGATCTGCGGGCACCAGTCGCTCGTCGCCCAGGCACACGATCCAGCCGCTGACATCGGGGCGCAGCTCAGCCAGCGCCGCGTAGGCCGCCTTGGGCGTGCCGCCTCCAGCCAGCGCCAGCCAGAAGCGCCCGCGTGCGGCGATCGCGTGCTGTGCCGCCTGCACGATGCGCTCGGCAGCGGCCTGCGCCACCGCCATTGGGTCCGGGAGCACGATCCATTCGGGCTGAGCAGGCGCTGTCATGACTTCCCTCCGCCGCGAGGATGCGCCAGAATCCGCGCCGAGAAAACGGGAGCCCAGCATGACCAACCCCTTGCGCGCACTTCACGACCACGGCCAGAGCGTCTGGCTCGACTTCATCAAGAAGAGCCTTTATCGCTCGGGCGAGCTCGCCCGCCTCGTGGACGAGGACGGCCTGCGCGGCATGACCTCGAACCCGGCCATCTTCGAGAAGGCCATTGGCGGCTCGTCTGAGTACGCTCCCGAGATCGCCGAGGCACGCGCACGCGGCGAGTCGGACGCCAAGGCGGTCTACGAGCGCATCGCGGTGGCCGACATCCAGGCCGCTGCCGATGCGCTGCGCGGCGTCTGGGACAGCTCAGAGGGCCGCGACGGCTTCGTGTCTCTCGAGGTCTCGCCGCTGCTGGCTCGCGACACCGCCGGGACCCTCGAGGAGGCGCGTCGGCTGTGGGCCTGGGTCGACCGTCCCAACGTCATGATCAAGGTGCCTGCCACGACCGAGGGCCTCCCGGCCATCGCGGAGCTCATCGCCGACGGCATCAGCGTGAACGTCACGCTGCTCTTCTCGGTCGATCGCTACGAGGCCGTCGTCGGTGCCTGGCTCTCCGGGCTCGAGGCCCGCGCCCAGCGCGGCCTGGACCTCTCCCGCGTGGCGAG
>SXGT01207062.1_pt1 | contig 11245 bp, 4 predicted proteins | sample 3176221 | NCBI WGS metagenome assembly SXGT01 (sample SAMN11356862, study PRJNA531348) | freshwater metagenome | isolation source: freshwater sample F1-120 | place: China: Fuxian Lake, Yuxi | collected 2017-12-25
CCCACCCCGCCGGCCACCCCGCCGGCCGCCAGCCGTTCCTGCACGATCTCACGAAGTGCGGCGATCATGTCCTGGTTCTCCTCCGGGGCCTGCCCACCCATCTGTTCGATTTGCGACGCGAGTTGACCGAGTTGCTCCGGCGTGGCCTGCGCCACCATGCCCATCACCTGCCGCACCTGCTCTCGTTCCTGTTCATCCAGTCCGGCCAACCTGGGATCCTCCGGCTCGCTTGACTCCTCGCGGTAGTAGATCGCCACCGCCCGGTTCTCCGGCTCGAAGTAGGTGTTGGCAACCCGCCTCACATCCTCTGCGGTCACCGCGTCGTAGAGCGCCTGGTCGGTGTTGATGGTCTCCCATCCGCGCCACGCCTCACGCACGAGCAAGGCGGTCATCAGCCCATAGTTGGACCGCAGCCCGCGGAAGTTGGACGCCGCGTTCTGGTTCTTCACCTTCTGCAGTTCGCGGGGCTCGACCAGCTCGGTCTGGAGACGCTCGATCTCCGCGTAGAGCGCCTGCTCGACCTCCTCGGGGGTACGGCCGTCCTTGGCGGTCCCGTCTAGCGTAAACATCCCCTCGAACTTCATCCCGGACTGGCCGCCGGACGCAGCGGTTGCCACCTGTTGCTCTTCGACCAGCGCGCGATAGAGCCGCCCGGTCCGACCGTTGAGAATCTGTCCGAGCACCACCAGTGGCGGCTCATCCACATGCCCGTCCGGCACCGAGTGATAGCGGATGGAGACCTGGGGGTTGGTCTCCGCGTACGCCGTCATCCGCGTCTCACCAAGCTGCGGCATCTCACGGGTGCGAGGCTGCGGCGGCCGCCGTTCGCTGCGCGGCAACCGGCCAAAGTATCGCTCCGCCAGCCCCTTCGCCTCGGCGGGGTCGAAGTCGCCCACGAGCGCCGCCGTCAGGTTGTTTGGCGCGTAGTAGAGCTCAAAGAACGACAGGGCTTCTTCCCGGGTAATGCCCTCCAGGTCGCTCGGCCAGCCCACGACTGGCCACCCGTAGGGGGAGGATTGCCAGAACAGCGAATCGAACTGCTCCTCGAACTTACCGGTCGGCGTACTGTCCGTGCGCATGCGGCGTTCCTCGTGCACGACATCCCGCTCCGAGTAGAACTCGCGGAACACCGGGTTCAGCAACCGGTCGGACTCCATCCAGAACCACAGCTCGAGCTTGTTCGCCGGCACGTTGATGAAGTAAATCGTGTAGTCGTAGCTGGTGCCGGCGTTCATGCCAGAACCGCCTTGGCCCGCATAGATCCGACTGAAGTCCTCTTTGATGATCAGCTCGCTCTGCTCCTGGAGCAGAGCATCAAACCGTTCGATGAGGGCCGCATGCTCCGGTGTGCGCAGGGCGGGATCGTTGGGATCCTCGATGCGGCCCAACCGATGGGCCTCGAGCAACGCTGCCTCCTCGACGCGCATCTCCGCCTTCACCTGATCGAGTTGGGCAATGAGCTGCAGGTCCTGCTCGATGTTGACAGTGCCGATCGTCGACGTCCCCTTGAACATCATGTGTTCGAAGAGATGCGCCACGCCCGTGATGCCGGGTCGCTCGTAGACCGACCCCACTTTGGCCACCCAGCCGGCCGAGACATTCGGATCCCCCGGCCGCGGTAACAGCAGAACCGTCATCCCGTTGTCGAGCACCACCTCTTCAACGTCTACTTGCTGGGCCCGGGCGGGCGGCGTGCCCAACAGGCCCAGCACGCAGACAAGTGCGCCGACTCGTTTCGTCATCGACATTGGCATCGGTCTCGCTATCCTGAGCGGTCGCTACGGCGCGCCCTCCGGCCACGCCGACGCTCTCCCCGCAGTGTGGCACAGCGCCGGTGTGTGTACCAAGAGGCAGCGGACTACAATATGGGCCGCAGACAGGCCCCACGCCACCTCGTCACCTGCAGACCTACAGACCGTTGACCACCGTGCCACCCCAGCCGCCCGTGCGCTCCGCCGATCACGACAGTCCCCCGCTTCCGCCCTGGGTCCGCGTATCGGATGTGGTGACCGGGGTGCTGGCGATCGTCGTCATGCACGTGACCGTCTTCGGCCCGCTGCGCCTGGGGCCACTTTCGGTGGGCGAACCCTGGCGTGCCCTGATCGTGTTGCTCGCACTCGGCGGCCTGCGGCACGCTCGGGTCCGGACGCCATCACTGGCCCAGCGGCTGTGGGCCGGGCTCACAGGCCGCTGGCGCAGCGAGGCGTTTCAGGCCGTCTGGCCGATTGTGCTGGTGACCCGGCTGTCCATCCTCCTGGTCGGCTACCTGGCCGTCGTGTCCATTGGGTATCCCGAGGGCGCGCCCCCCATCCGGGTGTCGGACAACGAGGCCGTGAACCTGCCGCTGCGGTGGGATACGGGCTGGTATCTCAACGTCGCCATGGAGGGCTACTCCTGGGAGGCTGAGAATGACGGTCAACAGAACATCGCGTTCTTTCCAGGCTACCCGTTGGCCACCGAGGCCCTGGCCACGTTGCTTGGCGCCCAGGCCGTCTTCAGACCGCCGCTCGACCGCCCACCATCGGAGGCCCTCGCGCAGTTGCAAGTCCTCTTTCTGAGCTCGGCCCTGCTGGTGTCACTGTTGTCGTTCGGCTGGGGCATGGTCTGGCTCTATCGCTTGACGCGGGAGCACTTGGACGAATCTGCGACACGGGCCGCCTTGCTGCTGATGGCCGCGTATCCGTTCGCCGTCTTCTTTAGCGCCGCCTACACCGAGTCGATCATGCTGCTGGCAGTGGCGGCGTCGTTCTACCAGTTCCGACACGAGAAGTGGGGCTCAGCCGCGGCCTGGGGCGTGCTGGCTGGGCTGTGTCGTCCCAACGGGTTCCTGTTGGCCGGTCCGCTGGCCGTCATCGGCCTCACGCAGTTTCTCGCGCGGCGCGGCGCGGGCGAGACACGCGCCACGCTCAAGCGTCACGCCCTGGTCGCCCTGGCTGTCGCCTCGATGCCGGTCGTTGGTACGCTGCTCTACTGCGGCTTCATCTACACGCTGACAGGCGATCCGTTGGCCTGGCGGGAGGCGCACACCGCCTGGGGACGCAGCTACACCGGGTTCCCTACGTTGATAACTCCATTAGAATCAATCACCCAACGCGGAGTGGTCGAGTACACATCGGCTCAGCCGATTGAGACCCTGAACGCGCTGGGCGCGGTGCTGGCCTGCGCGTTGATCTGGCCAGTCACCAGGCAGTTCGGGCCCGAGTACGGCGTGTTCATGGTGCTGAACGTTGGTCCGCCGCTGCTGTTCGGTGGGTTTCTTTCGATGGGGCGCGTGACGAGTTTGTTGTTTCCGATGTTCATGTACATGGCCGCCGTGCTGGCCGACCGACACCGACAAACCCTGGTCTGCGGGTTCGCGGCCGTGCAGGGGCTGGCCGCGGTCCTCTTCTTCACCTGGCACCGTTTCCTGTGATGACGACCGCCACGGGAACCCGACCCGCAACCGCGCTCGTCATCCTGCCCACGCTCAATGAGGCGAAGAACCTCCCTCTTCTCGTGCCGAGCATCCTCGAGCACGAGGGGCTTCGTCTGTTGATCGTCGACGATCGGTCCGCCGATGGTACCGGTGAGGTCGCCGAAGCGCTTGCGGCCGAGTACCCCGGACGCATCGAGGTCATGCACCGCACCGGCAAGCGAGGCTTGGGGCTGTCCTACGCCGAAGCCTTCCCGCTGGCCGCGGAGGCCGAGGTCGACGTCATCTGCCAAATGGATGCCGACCTCTCGCACGATCCCCAGTACCTGCCCGCGATGATCGCCGCCACGGCGCGTTTTGACGTCGTTATCGGGTCGCGCTACGCCGAAGGCGCCGGGCTCGAAAACTGGCCGGGGTACCGCGCCGCGCTGAGCGTGGGAGCGAACACCTACGTGCGCACCGTCACCGGTCTGCGAGCGAAGGACTGCACCAGCGGCTACCGCTGCTGGCGTCGGTCCGCCGTACACCAGGTGCGTTGGGAGCGCGTGGGCGCCGAGGGGTTCGCGTTCCTCGTCGAGACGTTGTGCGAGGCGGCCCAGGCGGGCTGCTCGATCGGCGAGGTGCCGGTCCTCTTCGTCGGCCGCCGGCACGGGGCGTCGAAACTCACCGCCCGCGTATTTCGGGAGTCACTGGTCGTTCCCTGGCGCGTGCTGATGCGTTTCCGACGTCGCCGGCCCAAGGTCACATCGCGATAACGACGCTGCAGGAGCGCCTCGGTTGCGCCGACCGGGCGCCCTGCGGTATTGTGCTGTGCCATCGTGCGGTGACGGCCCCACCGTTCCGCGCTACATCCTGGCGTGCCGAGGTAGCTCAGTCGGTAGAGCACACGACTGAAAATCGTGGTGTCGGCAGTTCAATTCTGCCCCTCGGCACCAATCTTTACCTGCCTGTTATCTGCGGGTTACGCGGATAGGCCCTGAGCCACTGGATGTCCGCCGACCGCACGCCGTACATCGTCTCGGCGTACACCCAGAGCTGCACGCCGTCGTCACCCGAGCCGGCCAGCCGTGCGTCGAAGTAGACGCCTCCTGCTTATCCGGTTGTTTCAGCAAGCCACAATCTGTAGTGTAGGCGCGTACCGCGCCCGCCGTTTCCGAAGAATTTGCACGAGTTCCAGCGTCAATTTGCGACCGAGGACGCCTGCGAGCAGTATCTGGCCGCCTGTCGCTGGCCGGACGGGTTCGTCTGTCCGCGGTGCCAACATCGGCGGGCCTATACGGTGGCCCATCGACGCTGGCAGTGCGCCGGATGCCGCCATCAGGTGTCGCTCACGGCGGGCACGGTCCTCCACAACACGAAAACGCCGCTGACGAGCTGGTTCTGGGCCGGCTACCTGATGGTCACCGACAAACGAGGCGCGTCGGCCTTGTGGCTGCAACGGCAGTTGGGCCTGCGACGATACGAAACCGCGTGGCTGCTCCTCCACAAGCTCCGCCGGGCCATGGTCAACGCCGCCCGAGAACCACTGCATGGAGACGTCGAGCTGGATGACACCTGGATTGGCGGCCCGCAGCCCGGGCTCCGCGGGAGTCGGCAACTGAAAGGCCGGAAAGCCGCGCTGGTGTTGGTCGCCGTCGAAAAACACGGCGCCATCTCTGGCCGGGTGCGCATGGCCCTTATCCCGGATTTCCGCGCGAGCACCTTCAAGGCGTTCCTCGCGGCGCATGTCGCACCCGGTGCGACGCTGTACACCGACGGCCTGACGAGTGTTGGCGCCGCGGCGATCGAAAGCTATCGCCATGTCCCGCAGACCAGCCGATCCGAACGGCCTTGCGCGGTGGAGTCGCGTCGGTCGTCCCGCTGGCCGACCGCGCGATCGGCAACCTGCAGCAATGGCGGATCGGCACGCACCACGGCGTCAGCCGCGCGCAGTTGCCGGTGTACCTCGACGAGTTTGTGTTCCGCCATAATCGCCGGCGATCGCCGATGGCGGCGTTCCAGACGCTGCTCGGCCTGGGTACCGGTCGATCCCCAACGTCCGCTCGCCACCTTTGGGGTGGCCAGGATATCCTCATCGTCGGCGAGTCCTGATCGCAACATCTTGGGGTCTGCTGAAACAACCGGATAAGCAGGAGACGCCTAAGGTCTGTCGGGTCATGCGCCCGCCGGCGCCCGCCGGCGTCCGCCGCGTTCTGGTAGTCGCCGATGCTGGCGGGCGCGAACGTGTCGATCACGTTCGCGAAGTAGGCCGAGGCGTTGAAGTTCTCGTCGCCAGCGATTGCGTCGTCGGCCGCGCAGTTGCCGAGGGGGGCCCGCTCCGGTCCGCGCTCCGGCACCGTCGTCTCCGCGAGATCCACGCCTTTCAGCCGTACGGCGAGCGTGTAGCCGGCCTGCAGCGGCTCCCCGGTGGCGAAGGTGACCGCCTGGCTCGCCGCGGCGGGCCGGCGTTGCTCCCGCGTGAGGCCGAGGTTCAGGACGAGCGCGATGCGGGAGCCGTCGGGGGCGCCGGTGACATCGACCCTCACCTCGCAGTCGCCGGCCAGCAGGGGCCGAATGCTCGCGCCCGGGCCGGCCGGCGTCTGCGCGGCGGCCGGTGCCGCCAGGCCAGGCTGGCAGGGCGAGCAGCCACGCCAGCAAGACGCCTGGAATCAGTCGCTTGCCCATCCCACGCCCCCCTCGTGCATCTGATACGAACCGGAGATGCCAGTGGGCCGTCACCCGTCCCTAACGCTGGATGGCGGGAATCTGTACAGCTCGTCGCCGCTCGCGGGTTATGCCCCCTGGCGGCCCGTTGCCCGCTTGGCCCGGCTCTGGAACATGGCCCGGAAGTCGGACAGGTGCTTCGGATCCACCGGCTCGTTCACCGCACGCAGCAACCGCTCGGCGTTCCCCCGGACCTTCAGTGGGCCCCCGCCGTCGTACTCGGCCAGCAGCGCTTCGAGGCCGCTACGGCCCAGGCCCATGTCGCGAAGGTGGTCCTGCACCCGGTACATGACGAGCTCGTCGTCCGCGACGAGCGCGTACCCGAAGGCGAACGAGCGCAGCAGGTCGTCCGGCGACCCCGGCGTTTCCACCAGGGGTCGGGTGACGCGCATGTCGAGCCGGACGACCGTGACGTCGCGGCCGGCCAGCCCCGCGGTCTGGAACAGGGTGGCGATCTGGGTGCGCTCCACGAGGTTCAGCCGGCTGTCGTCCAGGGCGAGGCCGTCCACCGTCTGGGCCCTGCCGCGAAAGACGCGGGTGAGGCCGACCACGCCGGCATCCAGGTCCAGCCTTAGCCGGCAGAAGTCGCGGAAGCGCCGTCCGTAGGTGGCCGCCGAGATAGCCCACGTGACGCGGAACATGCTCGACCACGTCCAGTGGCGGAAGACGCTGATCCAGCCGCTGTTGTCCGGATGAGCCCACGCCGCCTCGAGGTCGAGGTCCAGGTACACGCTCTCCATGAGCTGGATGGCCGAGTTGCAGAAGTAGAAGCCGTGCTTCAGCTTCTCCTCGTCGTCGGGCAGGTCCCACATCTCCGCGCGGTGCTCGGCCGGCATGTCGCTGCGCGGATCCATCAGCGTGCGCCACTCCGGGTAGAACTGCTCGGTGAGGAACTCCAGCTCCTTCGACCCGCGCAGCCGTTCGAAGAGCGTGTCGATCTGCGCCGTCAGGGCGCTGAAGTGCGCGGGTGTCGCCGGACTCGACGGGTACCATCGCTGCTGCAGCTTGCGGAAGAAGCTCTCCAGGTCGCAATCGCCGACGCCGCCTGCGGGCGTGCCGCCGGTGTCCGTGAGCGTCTCCTCCACCGCCGGATCGAGGATGGTGGTGGCCAGGAAGTGGCCCAGCCGGCGGTAGCTTTCGAACTGCGACTCGGAGAAGAACTGGTCGGCCGTGCTCTCGTGCGGGAAGGTCGCATTGTGCCGGGCGTACTGCACGACGTCGGTGGGCCAGCCGCGACGCCGCGACGACTTCACGTAGAGCAGCGTGCCGACCCGGTCGGGCGAATAGCGGATCTTGCCGACGGCGCACGGCGCGCCGTTGTGTCGGTCCGCGTCGATGCGCGCGATCTCGGCGACGTCGATCTCGATCTCCACCCCGAGGTCGATGCGGCACTTGCGGATCGCGTTGCCGAGGTCCTCGAAGGCGTACTCGGGGTCCGCGCCGCAGTCGCAGGCGATCACGTACCGGCACCGGCGCCGGACCATCTCGTACAGCGCGAGATTCTCGAAGTGGCCGCCGTCGGAGAGATAGACGAACCGGTTCTCGTCGTCGGTGCGTCCCAGCACCTCGCGCAGCAGGCTGAGCAGCGCGAAGCTCGGGCCGCTCTCGTGCCAGTGGCCCGGCGCGAGGCCCTCGAGCTGCCGCGGATTGGCGGCCCAGCGGCCGAGACGGATGTTGAAGACGCCCATCAGGAATGCGAGCGGTGCCGTGGTGTGGTAGCCCATCGTCGGGCTGGCGGCCGCCCCCGACGTGGCAATCGCCTCCCCGAGCGTCAACGGCTTCGGGTCGAACCCGTAGTCGCGCGTCTCCCGATACGCGTGCCGCTCGCTGAGCCCCCCTTCCTCCGTCTTCGTGCCCGGCACCGAGAAGCCGCAGTAAAGCGGCGAGAGCACGAACGACGCGGCCTTTCGCTCCTGCCAGCCCGTGTGTCCCGAGCTCGACAGGTTGATGGCCGTGTTGACCACATGGTACGGCCCCGGAAACGGCGCCGCGACGGCTGCGCCCGGCTCGTACTCGTCGCGCCCGGACTCGCCGACGGGCCGCAGGAGGCACTTTCCCGCAGTCCGGGTGGCCACGAGGCGGAGGTCGTCCTGCGAGGAGAAGCCCGAGAACGGGTTTCTCCGCCGGGAGCGCGGCGTGGTCGCGCCGAGGAAGCAGCGGACCAGGCGGTTCGCGTACATGTTGTGGAGCGAGAAGCCGTTGATGTCCACCCGGCTGGAGAGCACGTACATCAGCAGGAAGGCCGCGACCAGCACGCCACCGAGGATGCGGGGCCGTTCCGTGGACTGGAGCCAGGCGCCGTACGCGGCCCACGGCACGTCGAGGGGAGCCTCCGCCTCCACCTCGCCCTCCTCGTCGCGGGGCAGGTGCTGCTCCACGTAGGCATCGAGGGCGGGGCGGTACGCTTCATACGACACGGTCACGTTGGCCGCCGGGCCGCCGAATGCGTTCGTGGCGGCGTGCAGCACCTGCTGCAGGCCGGCTGAGAGGAAGACCAGCAGGCCGGCGATGAACACCCAGGGTGCCAGGATCATCACCGCCCGCTTGAGCAGCGGTGGCGTGCCGCCGCCACTGCGGCCGAAGTAGACGCCGCCCAACGTCGTGGCCAGCCAGCCCAGGACGAGCGGCACGTTCAGGACGCCGAGCGCGTGGACCAGGAGGGGAGCCACGACGACGAGACCGCACACCGCCAGCCACGCGAAGGTGAGGATCGCCATCAGGCCGCCGAGGCGGCTGAACCATTCGCGCTGGTGGGCGTCGAGGCAGGCGCCGACGAGCCCGATGTGGAGGATGGAGGTGGCGAGCAGCGAGGCCACGACCGCCGTGGGCGTCCACAGCAGGAGGTACCCGGCGTACGCGATGCCGGGCAGCCAGCTCCCCGCCAGGAACAGCAGGAGGCCGAGCACCGCACCGGCCGGCACGCTCGCGACGATCACCGCGGTCCACAGGCGCCGGCCGTCCGGCTGTGACCAGGGACTGAGACACGCGCCCAGACAGACCACCAGCCACAACGCCATGTGGCCGACGGCTCCGGCTGCGGCGGCCACGAGCCACCCGCTGTCCCCTTGCAGGAGGGGCCCAAGCCATGGCGCTGGAGCCAGGATGAGGACGCCGCACAGCACCCCCCCCGCGAGCATCGGTGCCACGACGTTCAGGGCGACACCCAGCGTGCCGTGGGGGTTCGGCTTTGCGTGGTCCTCGTCCAGGATGCCCGCGACGTTCCAGCCCAGCCGCCACGCCGGGTAGGCCGCGAGGACCGCGATGCCCACGCCCACGAGCGCGTAGGCCGGGAGCGCCTCGGCGCCGGCCCTGCCGGCGAGCTCTCGTACGGCACTGGACAGAAAACGAGGGACCAGCAGCCCGCAGACGAGGGCGAAGGCGAGCACGAGCTGGTTCAACACGGCGTTGCGCACGTAGGTGGCGAGCAACGCCCAGGTATCGCCCGAGAACACGCCGAGCGTGGGCGTCAGGTAGTTGCTGTACTCGCGCAGGAACTTGATGGCCCGATGCTCCGGCGGCTCGCCCTCGGCCGTGGAGTCGCCTTCGCCCGCCGCCCACGACAGCTCGCGCTCGAGCTTCCGGAACGTGGCGGCGTCGAGCGTCTCGCGCCGGTCCGCGAAGGTGCGATGGAGCAACGCCGTGAGCCAGGCGCCGATGTAGCCGCCGCCGGAGACCGTGGACAGGTAGTCCACCCTGCGAAGCAGCCCGTGCCGCGCCAGCGCCTGCAGCACCCCGAGGTTGAACGTGGCCGAGCGGATGCCGCCGCCGGAGAAGCACAGCCCCAGCAGGTTCGCGTCCCACGCCGTCTGGTCGTCGTACTTCGCGGTTGCGGCGGTGGGGAAATCGAGGCCGAGGGCCCGGCGGCGCGCGCCGATGACGCCCAGCTCGGCACCGAGCACGTCGTCGATGTGCGCTTCCTTCTCCTCGTGCTTCCCGAAGATGTGGTCGAAGCCCCGCCTGGCCGCATCGCCGATCCGGCGGATCCTGTCGGCGACGGATTGCTTTCCGGCGGGTTGTACGGGGACGGCCGGTGCGTCGCTCATGTCGGCGGCTCCAGTGTGCCCGAATACCAGACGTTCGGGTAGCGTGATGGCGCGGACCGGGCTTCGAATGATGCCGACGTCTCCATCACCCCCCCCTAGGATTCCGTACGGTGAGAGCCGACCACGGCCCACGACGCCGGCCTCGGCGGCAGCGGTCCAACTTGCTCCTCAGGACCTCTGCGGCTCCAATCTGCGCGTCCTGCAGCCGGCAGCGAGCGAGCAATCACGGTTGCAGCACATTTCTCTGGTCAGGTTCAGCGAGCCGCAACACCGTACCCTTACAGCCCGAGTGCCTCCCGCGTCATAGGGCCCACGATCCCGTCGACCGGCACCAGCCCTTTCGCCCGTTGGAACTTCTGGACAAGGACGTCGGTGAATGGGCCAAAGACACCGTCGTACACCTTGACTCCGTCGTTTCCCTTGGTCCCGTTCGCGAAGCCGTTGGCGTCGAGCGCCTGTTGCAGCAGCACGACATCCGGACCTCGCATGTAGGGCGACGTCAGCATCAGTACACGCGAGTTCGCCTCGGCAGCGTCACGCGCCGACGCGCGGACGACTGTGGGCGGCTCGGGCGCTTCGAGGGCGGCCTGAGTGATTGTCACGCCGTGCACGTCGAGTGGCAGAGGCAGATCCCATTTGTTCGCATCGACGAGCTGCTTGAACGCGTGCATTCGGTAGACCGTCTTCGCCAGCAGCCCACCGCGAGAAGCCAGCCAGGCGCGGCGTTCCTCGACATAGGCCGTCGTCCAATCCTGCTCGGTGACCTCTCCGGCGCCGGTGCCGACCTTCTTGCCGACGCGCGCCGCGAGCGTCTTGAAACTGCCATGGACGACGCTGTCGTAGACCACGGCTTGCCCGAGGGGCGTCTGCAGGCCGCGGGCGGCGCCAAGACGGCACGCCGGGTCGAAATAGTGCGCGTCGAAGAAGCGATCCTGCTCCTTCTGCATCACCGGATCGTCGCCGGCGAGCCGGAGCAGATCGCGAAACGGAGTGTCGGTATCGAGCGTCAGGTCGGGCTGCAGCAGCCGCGACAGGAACGGTTCGAACGCCGCGGCGAATGCCGCCGTCGACGCGTGGCAGTAGCCGC
>SXGT01222154.1_pt1 | contig 11245 bp, 11 predicted proteins | sample 3176221 | NCBI WGS metagenome assembly SXGT01 (sample SAMN11356862, study PRJNA531348) | freshwater metagenome | isolation source: freshwater sample F1-120 | place: China: Fuxian Lake, Yuxi | collected 2017-12-25
CGCCGTTGCGGTAGGTCTTGGTGATGCCGGTCAGATCGATCAGCGGCACGCCGGTGGCGCTCCCCTCCGGCGACGGGCGCAGCGTTGCCGCGTCGGGCGAGAGCGGCAGCGTGGTCATCGACGCACTCCGGGCGGTGCGCCGCCCGGACCAGCGGCACGCTGGCCCACGCCGGTGCCCTGCTGCGCCGCGCCGCTGCGCGTCGACTCGGGTTCGCGCACGCCGGCAATCACGCGATCGCCCTCTTTCAGCCCTGAAAGCACCTCGGCATGCACGCGGTTGCTGATGCCGATGGTGATCTCGCGTTCCTCCACGGTACCGTTTTCGGTCATGACCTTGACCTTGGCCTGGCGCGGCCCCCGCGCGGCGCGCGTGAAGGCGTCGGCGCGCGGAATGCCACTGCCCACCGGCGCCGGGTTGGCATCCCCGGTGGGTGTCTGGGCGGGCGCTGCATTCGCTCCCGCATCCGGGCGCTTCTGGGCATCAGCGGGCGTCGAGACCGGTGCGGCAAGTGCACCAGAAGCAGCAGGAGCGGCGCCAACCGTACCCAGCGCCTGCTCGCGTTCCTTGCGGCGCTGCTCACGAAAACGCGCGCGCTCCTCTTCCGTCATGTTCTGGAATGCCTCGCGGCTCATGCGGGGACGTTCGCCAGCCGCCGCGGGGGTGGGGTCGGCCACCCGCTTCAACACACCGCCGGCGACGGACGACGTGGTCGCACCGCGTGTGGCAGGCGCTGCAGGCGCCGATGAGGCCGGCGCCGACGGCGGCGTCGGTGCGCCCGCGCCGCCCTGCCCCGCGCGGTTGCCTGACGGCGCACGCTGAATCGTCAGCGCAGACATCGGCACCACCAGCACGTCTTTGGCTTCGGCCACCACGAAGAACACCTGCGCGGTCATCTGTGTCATCAGGCTTCGGTTGCTGTTGGGCACTTCGAACAGCGCGTTGTAGAGCACCACGTTGTTGGTCACCGTGGGCGTGGGTTCGATTTTCTTGAGTTCGCCGTACCAGCGCCGGCCCTGGCCGCCCAGCGTGGTGAAGTACACCGGCATGCCGCCGCGCAGCTTGCTCACGTCGGCTTCGGACACCTGCGTCTGCACTGTCATCACGGACAGGTCGGCGATGCGCAGGATCGTGGGCGCCGACTGGTTGGTGTTGAGCGTCTGACCCTGGCGGGCGGTGATGCTCACCACCGTGCCGGCCATGGGGGCGAAGATCTTGGTGAACTTGAGGTTGGCCTCTTCCACGCGCATGCTGGCCTGCAGTTGCTCCATCGAAGCCTTGAGCGACTGGATCTGCACACGTGCGGTCTTCACGGCCGTGTCAGCGTTCTGCAGCGTCTCGGCGGTGGTGGCCTCTTCGACCATCAGGTTCTTCTGGCGTTGCAGATCGCGCTCGGCTTTGGACAAGGTGAGTTCGCGTTCGGCCATCTGAGCCTGCTGCGAACGCAACTGCGCCCGGCTGGCGTCCACCCGCGCCTGAGAAGTTTCGGCATCGATCTCGGCGAGCAGGTCGCCCTCTTTCACCTCGCTGCCCACTTCCACGTGAATCTTGCGCAACTGCCCGGACACCTGCGCGCCCACATCGACGTAGTCACGGGGCTGCAGCGAGCCAGTGGCGCTCACCTGGTCTTCGATGTCGCCTCGCTGCACGGTGGCGGTGATCCAGGCGCTCTCGGTCTTCGCACCGGGCCCCCAGCGGTACCACCCATAGCCGCTGGCGCCCAGCACGGCCAGACCCACCAGCGCGACCAGCACCAGCCGCCAGCGGCGGCGGCTGCGAACAACGGGGGCATTGACTTCATTCATATCGTTGGATGGGTTGATGGCGATGTGCGGGAGGATGGGCTGGATACTGCCCGAGAAATATGGAAACAATGAGCACGCGCGGGCTCCCGGTTTGCACAAAGTTTGAAAGATTTGGGTTTAGGCTCGGGTCCACCATGTTGAACGACCGCGCCACACCGCTTTCCAGCCCGCGTGCCTGGGTTTCGCGTTTCGACACGCTGCGCGTCAAACTGTTCCTGGCCATCGCGGGTGCCAACATCGTGCTGGTGATGGCCGCTTATCTCATCTACAGCTGGAGCTTCGACAAAGGTCTGGTCGAGTACCTGAACCAGGCCGATGAAGCGCGGCTGCAGCCGCTGGTGGTGCGCCTGGCCGATTGCTACCGCCAGCAGGGCAACTGGGAATGGATCACCACCGATCGCCAGCGTTGGTACGAACTTTCGCGCGAGGTACTGGGTGTCGGGCGCATGCCGCGACGCTCGTCGGAGCCCGGCGTGGAAGGCGCCCCGCCGGCTGCCTCGGCGCCGCGAACGAACGCCGCGCCCACGCAGGCCGCTGCTGGGACTCCCGCCACGCCCGCCGTGCCACCGCCCTACACCATCGATCCCCGTCTGCTGCTGCTGGACCCGCAGCGCCAGCTGCTGATGGGCCCGGAAGGCCGTGCGGAGCAGGCGGTGCTCAAGCCCATCGAGGTCGACAACCAGCTCGTGGGTTACCTCGGCTACGTGCCGCGCCTGCAGATGGTGGCATCGCTCGAACGCGTTTTTCTCGCGCAGCAGACGCGCACCTTCGCCGCCATTGCACTCGGCATGCTGGCCGCCGTGCTGTTGAACGCCGCGCTGATAGCGCGCTGGCTCGCGCGGCGCCTGAACGTGCTGAGCGAAGGCACGGCTGCGGTGGCGCAGGGCGACTACAGCGTGCGACTGCCCACTCGCGGGCACGACGAACTGGCGCAGCTGGCCGAGGCTTTCAACCACATGGCCATTTCGCTGCAGGCCGCCCAGCACGCACGCCGGCAGTGGATCGCCGACATCGCCCACGAACTGCGCACGCCACTGGCCACGCTTCGTGCGGAGATCGAAGCCTTGCAGGACGGCATCCGCCGACCCGATGCCGCCAACCTCGATTCGCTGGCGCAGGAAGTCAGCCGGCTCGCCCGGTTGGTGGAAGACCTGCGCCTCTTGTCGCTGTCGGATCTCGGCGCGCTCGACTCCCGCGTCGCGCCGGTCGATCTGGGCCGTTTCGTCGGCCAGCACTTGAGCGATGCCGCGGGCCTGCCGGGCAAGCCGCTGCAGGTCCGCAGCGACCTCGACGAAGGCGTGGAGATTCGCGCCGATGGCGACCGGCTGGACCAGGTGCTTTCCAACCTGTTGCAGAACACGCAGCGGTACAGCGCCGATCCAGCCACGCTCCGTGTGCAGGTTCGACGCCATGAGACCGAGGCCCAGCTCACGTGGGAAGACACCGGGCCCGGCGTGCCCCCCGAAGCCCTGCCGCGCCTGACCGAGCGTCTCTACCGTGTGGACGAATCCCGCGCCAGTGCCAGTGGCGGGTCGGGTCTGGGCCTGGCCATCGCGCGCGCCATCGTGGAAGGCCATGGCGGTCGCATGCAGGCATCAGCGAGTTCGCTGGGCGGCCTGCGCTGGGACATCTGGCTGCCGCTCCACCCGGAAACCGCGCATGGCTGATCGCATCCTGATCGTCGAGGACGAAAGCAAGATCGCCAGCGTTTTGCTGGACTACCTCACCCAGTCCGGCTTCGAGGTTCACCATCTCACACGGGGCGATGAGGTGGAGCCCTGGCTGGCGAGCCACCCTGTCGACCTGGTGTTGCTCGACCTGATGCTGCCGGGCAAAAGCGGTTTGGACATCTGCAAGGCTCTGCGTGCCGGTACACCCGGGCGCCCGACGCCGGCCATCGTCATGGTCACCGCCCGTGTCGAGGAAATCGACCGGCTGCTCGGCCTCGACCTCGGCGCCGACGACTCCATCTGCAAGCCTTTCAGTCCGCGCGAAGTGGTGGCGCGTGTCAAGGCAGTGCTGCGTCGCAGTACGTATGCGGCAGCGCTGGCCGACGAGTTGCCAAGTGGGCTGAAACTGGAGGATGCCGACTGGCGCGCCACGATCGACGGGCACGACCTGGGCCTCACCGCTGTGGAGTACCAGTTGCTCAAGGTGCTGAGTGCGCGGCCCGGCCGCATCTTCTCGCGCGAGCAGTTGATGGACTCGATGTACAAGGACGAGCGCATCGTGTCCGACCGAACGGTGGACAGCCACATCAAGAAGCTGCGGCGCAAGATCGAAGAGCGCTTGCCGGGTCAGGATCTGATCCACTCGGTTTACGGGCTGGGATACAAGTACGAGCCTTGAGGCATCAGCGGCCGGCGATCGCACCCAGTCGCCGTGCGTTCTCCCGCAACTCCTCCATCGGATCGCGCCCGTCCGTCAGCAAGATGATGCTGCGTGCGCCGGCATGCTGCACGGCTTGCGCCACGGCGGGCGGCAATTCCCGGTGATGCAACACGGCGACCACCGAAGCGCTCTGCAGGCTCCGGGTGAGTTCGGCCAGCGCTTCGGGCGTCCAGGCTTCGTCGGCGCGTGCATCCTTGCCCGCCGGGTCGAGGTTGAAGCCGCTGACCAGGTAGTCGAGCCGATCCGAGAGGCTGAACACCGTGAGGTTGCTCGCGGCAGCCAGACGCGCCTCGCTCTGCGCCGTGATGGCCAGCAACGCCTGGCGCAAGGTGGCCACGTTGGCCTGCAGGCGTTGCCGCGCATCGGGCACCAGGCGCGACACATCGCTGGTGATCACGTCGGCCATGCGACCGAGGTTCACTGGGTCGAGCCAGGGCAGCGCATTCGCCGACACGTCGCCTTCCTGCAGCGCCATGCCGGGCAGCGATGCATCGAGCGGGCGCGCGGCATCGATCTCGATCAGGCGGATGTTCTGTCGGCGCGCCAGTGGAAACAGCGGATCGTCCGGCCAGATGGAGCGCAGCGCCACCACTGCATCGGCCTCGCGCGCTGCTTCAGCCAGACCCGCAGCGCCACGACCAGCGAAGAATGCGAGCTGCCGGTTCGCCGGGAGGGTCTCGGGCACCGGGCGCAGCACCACGATGCCGGTGTCGCGCACGAGCGTGGTGGTGAGCGCCGCCACCACGGGATGCGCCACGAGCAGGCGGGTGGGCGTTGCGGTCTGAGCCATGGCTGGCGACACGGCGAACGCCAGCATCGCAAGACCAATCAGACGACGAGCGAGGCAAAACGAACCAGAGGTCATCCGGCGTGTCCTTTCAGGGCGGGCGTGAAACCGCGGATGACCGCCGCAAGCGCAAAGAGGCCGCCTGCGGTGAGGATGATGGCGGCACCGGAAGGCACCGGCAGCTCGAGCTCGATCGGTACCAGGATGCCGATCTGCGTGCTGATGGTGGCGATGCCCACGCTGAGCCAGAAGAAGCTGCGCAGTGAGAGACTGAGCAAGCGCGCGGCGGCCGCCGGGATGATGAGCAGGGCCCCGACCAGAATGGCGCCGATGACCTTCACCGATGCCACGGTCACGATGGTCACCAGCACCACGAAAAGATAGTCCAGCAGCTTCACGCGCACGCCGCGCACGCTGGCCAGTTGCGGGTTGAAGCTGGCGAGCATGAAGCGGTTGTAGAGCGGCACGGTGAGCGCCACCACCAGCGAACCCACCACCGCAAGCACCGCCAGATCGCTCGCATCCACGGTGAGCACGGAGCCGAACAGCACGTTCTCCAGGATGTGGATGTTCACGCGGCCCGAGAGCATCAGCAGCAGGCTCGCACCCATGGCCAGTGACACGGCGAGGAACACGCCGATCAGCGTGTCGGGCGAGAGCCCGGTGCGGTTGCGCAGGTAGTTCAGCAGCATGCCGAACAGCAGGCAGTAGGCGAACAGGCTGCCATACGGCCCGGTGTAGGGCTCCCCCAGCAGGATGCCGATGGCCACGCCCGTGAGCGCGGCGTGGCCGACGGCTTCGGAAAAGAACGCCAGCCGCTTCACCACCACCAGTGTGCCCAGTCCGCCGAGCACCGGGCCGATGAATAGCCCCGCCAGCACGGCGTTGAGCACGAAGCCATACGCCAGCGAAGCCGGCAAGGTGCCCTGGGTGGCGAGATCCTGAATGGCCTGTCGAAACGCATCGAACGCGCCCATCACGCCACCGCCTTTTCGGTTCGTTCATCTCGACGGTGCCGGCTGGAGAAAAGAGCCAGCACGCGTTCGGGCGTGAGCGTCTGCTCGGCGGGCCCGTCGAACAGCACCTGCCGGTTCAGGCCGGTGACCTGATCGGCGAGGCGCGTGACGGCGTCGAGATCGTGCTCGATCCACAGCACGGTCACACGCGTCTCGCGCCAGTGCGCCAGCAGGTTCTCGAAAGTCTCCACGCCGGCCTCGTCCAGCGCGGACATCGGTTCGTCGAGCAGGATCAGGTCGGGCGCCGGTATCAGCGCCTGGGCCAGCAGCACGCGCTGGCGCTCACCGCCCGAGAGAGCGCCCATGCGCCGTCCCGCTTTTTCCAGCATGCCGACATGCCGCAGGGCCTGCTCCACCAGCGTCTTCCAGCGTGGCGACAAGCCGAGGAAAACAGGCCGACGCTGGCACATGGCGCCCATGAAGTCCATCACCGTCATCGGCAGACCGGCATCGAAGGCCAGCGCCTGTGGCACATAGCCCACGGTGCCGGCGTCTTCACCAGGCCAGGCCAGGCTGATGCGGCCCCGGTGCGGCAGCTGGCCCAGCAGGGCTTTGAACAGCGAGCTCTTGCCACCGCCATTGGGCCCGACGAGCGCATGCACACTGCCCGCCGCCACTTGAAGGTTCACCTGACGAAGGATCCCCGTGTGACCGAGCGTGAGGTCGACCGATTCAAAAGCGATGGCAGGTCCCCCAGCGGCCATCAAACCGACTCCCGGATCGCGCGCACTACGGTGGCCAGGTTTCGGGCGATCTCCTGTTCGAACTTGTCGGCGGTATAGGGGCCGTGCGAGATGTGGGTGAGCGCGTAGAGGCGCACGCCGGTCTCGCGGCGGATGGTGTCGACGTAGGCCGAAGGGAAATCCATCTCCGAGAAGATCACCTTCACGTCGAGCGAACGAATCTGGTCGATCGTGCCCTTGAGCTGCGAAGGGCTGGGCTCGATGCCGTGCGCAGGTTCCACCACGGCCGCCACCTCCAGCCCGAACTCGCGCAGCAGGTAGTCGTAGGCGCCGTGGATGGTGGCGATGCGAAGGCCGCTGGCCGGGGCCTGGGCCAGCTGGCCCAGCGCATCGGCGCGCAGCTTGCGCAGCCTTTGTGCGTACGACCGGGCATTCGCGGTGTAGGCGGCCGCATTCGCGGGGTCGAGCTTGCCGAGCTCACGGGCGATGGTGTTCACCTGAGAGATCGACGCCGTGACCGACAGGAAGGTGTGCGGATTCACCACCTTGCCCGAGGTGCCGCGGCCGGTGCCCACGGCCGCCAGCAGCGGCACTTGTGCGTTGGCTTCGATCACTTTCAGATCGGGCTTTTCGCTCGCCGTGATCATTCGGCCCGCAAAGTCGTCGTGGCCCACACCGTTGACCACGATGACATCGAGCGAACCGATGCGCTTGATGTCCTCGGTTCGCGGCTCGTAGGCATGCGGATTGAAGCCGGCGGGAATCACGGGCACGACCTCGGCCAGATCGCCGACCACGTTGGCGACATAGCTGTAGTACGGATGCAGGGTGACACCGATGCGCAGCTTGCGCGCCTGGCCGAGGGCTGGCGCGCTGGCTGCGCACAGCGCCACCGGTGTCCAGGCCAGGGCGCGCAGCAGTTGCCGGCGGCGGGCGGATCGAGGTTCTTGAAATGCCATGGAGGAGATCCTGAAGAAGAAACGGGGGGACTCAGCGAGCGGCTTCCTGGCGCGTCACGCCAGCGTCGTAGCGCACCAACACCTGACGCCAGCCCTGGCGCGCGAGCGACGCGTCGTCGAGCGGATCGGGCCAGGCTCGTGCGCCTTCGCGTTGTACCCAGACCTCGGCCACGCTGTCGTGGCCGTGCGCGTCATGTGCGCTGTCGGCATCGGTTGCCGGCAGACGCAGCAAGAACGAGGCAGCCACATCGGGCGCTGCGCTGAGCCCCACATAAGCAATGCCGTGACCCGTGGTGGCCGAGCGCCATTCGTGCGCGCCGCGCGCCGTCGCACCCACGCCCGCTGCAAACGGCGGCAGATCCATCTGACGCAGCTGCTCCACCGTCGGCTGTTGTTTGTCGGCGTCTGCGATCGCGGCGATTTCTTCGGCCGCCACCAGCAGGTCCGCGTGCACGCCCTGCTCTGCGGCGTTGAGCTGGGTGCGGGCATCGATCTGGTAGGGCGCGAGCGCTGCAGCCGCGACCGGCTGCACCCGCGTGCCGATGACCAGGGCAGCCACGGCAAGGACCGCCGCTGCTGCCATCGCCACCCAGAGCGTTTCATGGCCCGCGCCGGCGGGCTTTACCACCACGACGCTCACTCTGAAACCTCCGTGCTGCGCACTGCGGTGCGAGCTTGCTTGGGGCGGCCCTGCGCTGCGCTCATGGCTTGATTTCTGTGTGGTCCACCTCGGACGAGTGCTCTCCCCCGTCCTCCAGGCGCACAAAAAATTCGCCCGTCGGCCGCTTGAACTGCAAGGAAGAGTCGCTGCCCAGGGTGCTTTTGAACAGCACGCGTTCGTCGTACGACTTCACCAGCACCGCCATGCCTGCCGCGTCGCTCCCGTCGGAGAATTCACCCACGCATCGCACCATGGCCTCCGCCGCCGGCTTGCAGTTGAGCATCAAGCTGTGGGCCGACGCCAGGCCCGGCAGCGTCGATGCCCCCAGTAAAAGCAAGGCTGGCAGGAGGGGAAAACGAGAGGTGTGTCGCATGATGGGATCGGAAAACAGCAGGCTATGAACGATAATGAGAATGGTTCTTAATTATATCGAGCATTTGACATGCACACCGCCACGAACGAACTGCCGAGCGGCCTTGCGACGCTGGCCGACCATGAACACCACGCCCAGCAGAAACTCGGTGAGCAGACCCGGGCCTACCTGTTCGGCGGCGCCGCCGATGAACTGACCCACACCCGGAACATCGGGGCGTGGCGGGAGCTGGAACTGCTGCCGCGTGTGCTGCGGCCGCTGGCCGGCGGCCACACGCGCGTCCAGTTGCTGGGCCGCGAACGGCCCCACCCGATCCTGGTGGCGCCCATGGCCTGGCACCGCCTCGCCCATCCCGATGGCGAACTCGCCACAGCGCTGGCCGCCGCCGCACTGGGCGCCGGCCTGGTGGTGAGCACGCAGTCCAGTTGTCGGCTCGAGGACGTGGCCGGCACCTTCCTGCCGGGCCTCGATCGCGGCCCGCTGTGGTACCAGCTCTATCTGCAGCCCGACCGCAACTTCACGCGAGATCTGGTGCAACGCGCAGAAGCAGCGGGTTACGAGGCGCTGGTGCTCACCGTGGATGCCCCCGTACAGGGCGCGCGAGACAGAGAGCGTCGGGCGGGATTTCGGTTGCCTGCCGGGGTGCGTTCCGTGAATCTGGATGGCATGAAGCTGCCCCCCGCACGCACCCTGGGTGCCACGCAGAGCGCCCTGTTCGACGACCTGTTGCACCACGCGCCCACCTGGGAGGACCTGGCGTGGTTGCGCTCGATCACGCGTCTGCCGGTCCTGCTCAAGGGTGTGCTTCACCCGGAGGACGCGCAACTGGCGATCGAACACGGCGCCTCGGGCTTGATCGTGTCCAACCACGGCGGCCGCACGCTGGACACCGCAGTTTCCACCGCCACTGCGATGCCAGCCGTCGTTCGAGCAGCGCAGGGCCGCGTGCCTGTGCTGGTCGACGGGGGCATCCGCCGCGGCACCGATGTGCTCAAGGCCATGGCCCTGGGGGCTTCGGCCGTGATGGTGGGTCGCCCAGTGCTGCACGGTCTGGCCAACGCGGGCGCTCAGGGGGTGGCGCACGTGTTGCGATTGCTGCGTGACGAACTTGAAATCGCGATGGCGCTCACGGGTTGCCGAACGCTGGCCCAGGCTGGCGAGGTTCTTGCCCCCTCGTCCGGCTCCAAGAAAAACCAGTCCATTCTTCCAAATTCATGAGAATGCGAAACATTCTCGTTTAGAATGGCAACTCATTTCATCCACCCCATGTCGAACGAAAGGAAGACCGATGATCACCGGACTGACCGTTCTGGGCAGCAGCCTGATGCTGCTGTTGCTCGCCGTGTGGTGGGTGTTTCGCCATTGAACCCACTTGCAAGCCGCCGATCCCGCTAAGCTCATGAGCCCCGCCCGCGCAAACCCTGCGCTGAACTTCTCCTCACCCATGGACGCCACGCCGCGCCGCCTGAACCGTCGCGTTGTCATCGTGCTCTCGGTGATAGGCCTGCACGTGGCAGCAGTCTGGGCGTTGCAGAGCGGGCTGTTGCGGCGGGCCATGGAGATCGTGATTCCGGTGCAGGTGATGGCGGAGTTGATCGAGCCGCCGCAGCCTCTGGTGGAGCCTCCGCCACCGGCGCCGCCGCCGCCCGTGGCCGCACCCACCCCGCCAAAGCCCCAGCCGAAGCCGCGGCCGATTCCCCAGCCGCAGCCACAACCGGTGGCTGCACCCGAGCCGATGCCTCTGGCCCCCGTGGTGCCACCGGCGCCGCCTGCGCCTCCTGCGCCACCCGAACCCGTGGTCGTGGCCGCTCCGCCGCCGGCACCCCCTGCCCCGCCGGCGCCACCGCGCATCGAGCCGCCCTCGAGCAACGCCGACTACCTGCGCAACCCGCCCCCGCCCTACCCCCCGAGGTCCAAGCGCCTGGGTGAGCAGGGCCGGGTCGTGGTGCGCGTGTTCATTCAGCTCGATGGCACCGCGTCGCGCGCCGAAATTCAGCGTTCCAGCGGCTTCGAGCGGCTGGACCAGACCGCCGTGCAGACCGTGCTGCGCTGGCGCTATGTGCCCGGCAAGCGCGCCGGCGTGCCCGAAGCCATGTGGTTCAACATCCCGATCAATTTCGTCTTGGAATAAGTTACCGTTTCGCAGGAGTCAGCAGCACCATGGAACCGCAATTCGCATCATCGGGCCTCGCCCACGTCTGGACCCAGGGCGACTGGGTCACCCGCTCGGTGGCCATCGTGCTGCTGGTGATGTCACTGGCCACCTGGATCATCATTCTGTGGAAGGCGCTGGACCAGCGCGCCCAGCGGGCGCAGGCCAAGGGCGTGGAAGGCTTCTGGCACAGCGCCGATTTCGCCGAGGGACTCGACAAGCTCGGCTCGCCCGACGGCAATCCGTTTCGCGCCGTGGCCCTCGAAGGCCGCGAATCGACCCGTCACATCCTGCACAAGGACGGCCACAATGGCTCGCCGCCGCAGCGCCAGCTGCACGACAGCCTGGACGTGAGTGACTGGGTGGAGCGCTCGCTGCGCAAGAGCGTGGACGACTTCACCGCACGCGCCCAGAGTGGCC
>SXGT01100708.1_pt1 | contig 11244 bp, 6 predicted proteins | sample 3176221 | NCBI WGS metagenome assembly SXGT01 (sample SAMN11356862, study PRJNA531348) | freshwater metagenome | isolation source: freshwater sample F1-120 | place: China: Fuxian Lake, Yuxi | collected 2017-12-25
CCGGCATGGGCGAGCTGCACCTCGAGATCATGGTCAACCGGGTGCAGAACGACTACAAGTGCGAGGTCACCACGGGCAAGCCCAAGGTGGCCTACAAGCAACGCCTCAAGAAGCCGGTCGACACCGAAGCGCGCTTCATCCGCCAGTCGGGCGGTCGCGGCCAGTACGCGGTCATCAGCGTCAAGTTCGATCCCGTGGCGACCGAGGGCGGCGACTTCGAGTTCGTCGACAACATCAAGGGCGGCACCGTGCCGCGCGAGTTCATCCCCAAGGTCGAGGACGGCCTGCGCAACGCGTTCAACAGCGGCGGCCAGACCGGCTTCCCGTTCGTGAACATCCGCGCGTCGCTGTACGACGGCAAGTACCACGAAGTCGACTCGAGCGAACTGGCGTTCATGCTCGCCGGTCAACTGGCCTTCAAGCAGGCCGCCGAGAACAACATCGTGCTGCTCGAGCCGATCACGAAGGTCGAAGTGCGCGTGCCCGAGGAGTTCCTCGGCGGCGTGGTCGGCGACCTCAACAGCCGCCGCGGCGAAGTCAGCGAGGTCGACTCGCTGGGCAACCTGCGCGTCGTGCGCGCCCAAGTCCCGATCGCCGAGATGTTCGCGTACTCCTCGGCCTTGCGCGGCGCCACCCAGGGCCGCGGCAGCTACGCCATGGAGCTCTTCGAGTACCGCGACGTGCCGACCAACATCGGCAACGAAGTGCTCAAGAGCGTGGGTGTCGTGGTCGCCTGACCCGCGCCCAGCACGCTGGAACCACGGGCCCGTCGCGGAGCGATTCCGCGGCGGGCCCGCTCGTTGTCCGCGCCCGTCCGGCTGCGTATCCTCTGCGCACCATGACCCGCACCGCGCGCCGACGCTTCGCCCGCGAGATGGACAGCATCGTGGACGGCATCGCCATCGGCGCATCCGGCCCGGTGTTCCTGCACTGCTACGACCAGCCCGCCGGAGGCAAGTGGGTCGACGATGTCATCCCCGGCAAGCTCGTGGCGCTCGATCGCGCCAGCGGCGAACAGCTGTGGGTGTCGCCGTGCGAAGTAGGCTACGGCCGCGGCTTCGGCGCCGGCTTCGGGTCCGAGCAGGACATCGTCGTGCTCGGGCCGAGCGCGCACGGCCATCGCATCGTGCGCATGCGCCTCGCCGACGGCGAGCTGATCGGGGTCGGCAAGATCGACCTGTTCGACTCTGCGGTCGTCTCCGGCGACCTGTGCGTCACCACCACGCCGCGCGCCGTGGTGGCCATCGCCACGGGCGCGATGGAGGAGGCTTGGCAGTATCGCCGGCCCGGCGAGCGCTATCACGACCTCGCGCGCCACAAGAACTCGATCTTCGTCGTCTACACCAACGCCAACACCAGCCGGCAGGGCGTGCTGCGCCTCGACGCGCGGACTGGCGACTTCCTCGAGGAAGTCGTGTCGGCGCGCCTGCCCGCGATCCACGCGATCGGCGCGTGGCAAGGCGGCGTGTCGATCCTCACGCGCGACTTGGCGCAGGTCCTGCCGCGCGACGCGATGCCGCGCTTCATGACCGACCTCGCGACGCACAAGGACGGCGGCAGCGTCGACACCTTGACCTTGTGCTCGTTCTCCGCCGACGGATCGCAAGGCGAGGGTCCGCGCTGGTGGCGCATCCTCTCGACTCGGCGCGGCGACGGCACCCCCGACATCGCCATGAAGTGCGACGAGGGCAAGCTGTACCTCGTGCACGAGGCCTTGATCGACATCCGCGATGCGGTCACCGGCCGCGCGTTGGGGGAGTGGACCGTGCCGGGACTCGACGAGTCCGTGGCGTGGGATGTATGCCAAGGCGCCGCCCTGGTGGCCGAGGAAGAGCGAGCGTCCTTGTACGAACTGCCGGCCTAGCGCCCCCGGGACCTCGGCGCGCGCCCGGCTTTCCGCGCGAAGCGGCCGGAAACCCCGCCTGCGGGATCGGCGCCGCGTTCCCGCGGGTTGGTTCCTCGTCGCACCTAGTCGCCGCGCCGGGGTCGCGGGTATGATTCTCGACCTTCGATTGCCCCGCGCAGGTCGCCGAACAGACGACGCAGCCTGCGTTCAGGACCCAAAGAGCCCCCCAAGGCGGACACTGTGACTGCCACTCCGATCGTGGAGACGTTGGCGCACGAGTTCTCGATCAAGCCCGAGAGCGTGCAGAACCTGTTGACGATGCTGGACGCGGGCTTGACTGCCCCGTTCGTCGGCCGCTTCCGCCGCGCGGAGGTCGAGGCCCTGCCCGAGAGCCACATCCGGCGCCTCGCGCGCCGTCGCCAGGAGCTCGAGGAGCTCGATCGTCGGCGCGGCACGATCCTGCGCATGCTCGAGCGCGACACGAGCATCGCTCCGGCCCAGCTCGAGGCCATCCGCCTGTGCATGGATCGGTTCGAGCTAGAGGACCTGTTCATCCCGCATCGCCGTCCCGAGCCCGAGGTGCAGTTGGCCCTCGACCGCGGCCTCGGCCCCTTGGCCGACCTGCTGGTCGCGCCGCTGAAGAAGGGCGAAGCCGCCGCGCTCGAGGCCGAGGAGGTCGTCGAAGCGGAGACGACCCAAGCAGAAGAAGCGCAGGCGACCGAAGTGGTCGCCGAGCAGGCGGCCAGCGACCAGGCTTCGGTCGAGCAAGCCGTGGTTGAACACGCCGCGGCCGAACAAGCCGCCTCCGAGCACGCGACTGGCGAGCAGCCCTCCACCGAGCAAGTCGCCACCGAGTCTTCCGAGGCCGCCGACGACGATGCCGAGCTGGTCTTCGACGAACCGGCCCCCGTGGCCGCGCCCGTCAAGGAGATCGACTTGTCGGCGCAGATGAACGCGCACCTCGCGCGCCTGTGCCAGCCCTTCGTGCAGCCCGATCGCCAGGTGCATTCCGAGAACGAAGCCTTGGCGGGAGCCTTGCGCATCCTGTCCGATCGCCTGGGTCGCAACGCGCGCCTGCGCGGCGTCGTGCGCAACCTGCTGCGCAAGAACGGCGTCTTGTCCGTGCGCGCCACCGTCGACGAGTCCAAGGTCGGCAAGCACAAGCCGCTGCTGAAGATCCGCCAACCGCTGCGCCAGTTGCAGGGCCACCGCCTGTTGGCGATCCGCCAAGGCCAGAAGGAGCGGGTGGTCGCCACCGCGATCACGCTCGATCCGGCCGTGGCGCTGCCCAAGGTGCGCGCGGCGCTGGGCAAGCACACGCACCCGGCCCACGAGGCGTTGCTCCACGAGGTGGCCCGCCAGGCGCTGGAGCGCCGCATCATGCCGATGGTCGAGCCGGACGTGCGCCTCGAGCTGAAGGAGCGCGCCGACCAAGAGGCGCTGCGCTTCCTGTCCCAGCACCTGCGTCAAATTCTCTTGACGCCTGTGCTGCCGCGCAACCCCGTGGCCGGCGTCGATGTCAGCGCCAAGGGCGATTGGACCATCGTGTGCGTCGACCCCGACGGCGCGGTGCTCGGCGGCGAGGCCAAGATCGCCGTGGGCGACAAGGCGCCCGAAGTGCTCGGGGCCGAACTGGCCGCGATCCTGCAGCCGGCGGGCGTGCGCCACTTGGCGCTCGCCAACAGCAAGGCGGCCCGCTTGGCCGCGCCCAAGCTGCGCGGCGCCCTCAAGGCGGTGGGCGAACGCGCCTGGGTGCTCCTGACCACGGAGGCGGGGCTTTCGAGCTACGCCAACAGCGAACTCGCCCGCGGCGAGCTGGCGCAACTGGCCGTGCCGGCGCGCATGGCCGCCAGCCTCGCGCGTCGCCTGCAGGATCCGATGGCGGAGATCCTCAAGATCGATCCGCGGCACTTGGGCTTGGGCTTCGAACAAGGCCTCGTCAGCAAGGCCAACCTGCGGCGCGCGATGACCGAGACCGTCGAGTCTTCGGTGGCGCATGTGGGTTGCGACGCCAACCACTCGCCGCTCTCGGTGCTTTCCCAGTTGCCGGGCATCGGCAAGGAAGCCGCGGCGAAGATCGTCGCGCGCCGCGCGGAGCGGCCCTTCGCCACGCGCGAGGAACTGCGCGCCGAGGGCGTCTTGACCGAGGCCCAGTGGGCCGGAGCCATCGCCTTCCTGCGCGTTTGCGACGGTCCCGAGCCGTTGGACTGCACCGCGTTGCACCCCGAGCAGTACGACCTCGTGCGCCGCGTGTTCGATTCGGTGGGCTTGACGGTCGAGCAAGGCCTCGGCCGCCCGGGCGCCATCCGCGGCTTGCGTCGCGACGCGTTCGGCGTCGAGGAGTACACCTGGCGCGACCTCACGCGCGAGATGGCCTTCCCCGGCCGCGACCCGCGTCCGCGCCTGTGGGGGCCGACGCTGCTCGACCCGGCCACCGAGGCCGTGCGCCTGACCAAGGATCGCGTGGTCGAGGGCATCGTCTCGAGCGTGGCGGGCTTCGGCGTGTTCGTCGACGTGGGCTTGACGACGGACGCCATCGTGCACATCAGCGAGATCAGCGACCGCTACGTGCGCGATGCGCGCGAGATCTTGTCGGTCGGCCAGATCGTGCGTGCGCGCATCGTCGAGGTTGGCGGCGCGCGCTTGTCGTTGTCCTTCAAGAACGTTCCGCCCCCCGAGCACGAGCTGGCGCGGCGCGAAGCGGCCAAGGCCGCGCGCGAAGGCGGTCGTCCCCAGCGTGGCGACGGTCCTCGCGGCGACGGTGCGCGCGGCGGCCGGCCGGGCGAGCGTGGCGGTGGCGGCGGTCGCGGCGGTCGGCAGGATCGTCCGCAGCGCGAGCCCGAGCGGCCGCAAAACACGCGCGCCGTGCAGGCCAAGCCCCAAAGTCGCTTCGGCGGCCAAAAGCGCGGCGGACCCGGCGGGCGCGGCGACAAGCGCGATGATCGCGGTCCGCGCGACGAGTACGTGCGCCTCGAGGACGTCGCTCCGAAGCCGAACGTGGTCAACAACCCGTTCGCCAACTTCTTCAAGAAGCAGGACTAGGGCTTCCAGTCGAGGGAGGATCCGAGCCTGCGGTCGAGCTGCGCCGCACGGCTCGAGGTCGTCAACCTGCCCGGCGCGTCGCCTCCAGCGCGGCGCGCACGGCGGGATCGCCCATCAGGTCCTTGAGTGCGGCGAGCTTGGCCTCCAAGCTCCCTTCGGGCAGGGCCGGTCCGGGTGAGGGGATCGAACCCGTCGCGCGTCGGCCTTCCTCGATGTCGTCGAGGATGCCGAGTCCCGGACTGTCGTCGTCTTCGTCCTCGAGTTCGACCACGATCTCGAGGTCGTCTTCGTCGGGTTCATAGCCGGTCTCCAGCTCGATCTCCGGCTCGGGAGTCGACAGCCAAGGATCCGCTTCCTCCTCCGAGCGCGCCGCGGCGGACTGTTCCATGGCGGAGGAGGAGATTGGGGGCGTCGAGGCGCTGCGCAAATGCGCCAGCTCCGCGACCAGTTCGCCGTGCTGGATCTTGAGGCGCGAGTCCAAGCGCGCTCCCAACTGGTCGATGGCCGCTGCCAGGCGGAACAGCCGGTCGTCTTCGCCGGTCGAGTTGCGGCTCGACAGGGAGGAGTCCGCCGGCAGGGCCTCGAGGCGCGCGCGCAGTTGCACCAGGTCGGCCGCCACCTGCTCCATCACCAGATCTTGCGCGTCGTCTTGGCGATTGGGGCGCGTCGAACCCAACGCGACGAAGCCCACTCCCGCCACCGCCAAGATGCCGCCGTTCGAGAGCGCCCGGCCGATCGCGGCCGCGTACTCTCCCGCCATCGGGTGCAGGTGCTTGGCGACGGCCAAGGTCGCGCCTGCCACGCAGCAAGCGATGCCGGTGGCGACGAGGCCACGCTCGAGAATGCGGTTCTTGTCCATGGAGGTGACCTGAACGGCGCTCTGCGCGCCGATCAGTTCTGTTTCGCCGCCCCGATCGTCGGATCTTGAATCAGGACACCATTTGCAACGGCGGCCGACGAATTCAGCCACGGGACGCTCGAAAGCCCTTTTCCCGACGATGAAGCATGAGTAAATTGGGCAATCCAATCCATCTCCCCCCCCCGCCGGGAGGTCTTGGAAGGGCGACAGCCATAGGCAATCGGGCGCTTCCCCCGCGCCCAGTGCCACCTATGCAACCGGCATTCTCGCGCCGGCCGCCCCTCCTGTCCCTCGGCGCCATCCGACCCCCCGAGTCCACCGCAATGGCCCAGATGAGGACCGTCAAAGGCGTAGCCGTCGCCCCCGGTCTGGCCATTGGTCCGGTGCATGTCGTGCACGCGGCGCGCGACGCGGCGCCCACGTGGTCGGTGCCGGAGGAGGACGTCCCGCGCGAGTTGTCGCGGTTGCACGCGGCCATCCGCGAGACATCCGGGGCGATCGAGCAGCAGCAGAAGCTCGTCGCGCAGCAACTGGGCGAACGCGACGCTTCGATCTTCGGACTGCACAAATTGATGCTCGGCGATCCGGTGGCGCTCAAGGAGGTCGAGACGACCATCCGCGAACAGCGCATCAACGCCGAGGCCGCCGTCCAGCACATGGTGGATCGCGTGCTCTCCTCGCTGGCGGGCGATGGCGGCGATCGCGTGCGCGGGAGCTGGTCGCAGGAGCTGATCGATCCGTGGCGGCGCGTGCTCGACGCGCTGATGCGCACGGACAAGATCGAGATGGAGAAGGAGAGCGAGCAGGTGGTGATCGCCGCCGCCGAGCTGACTCCGCAAGTCGTCACCTTCCTCGAGCGTTCGCGCGTGCTGGCCGTCGTGTGCGAGACGGGCGGCCGCTACAGCCATGGCGCGGTGTTGGCGCGCTCCTTCGGGTTCCCTTGCGTGGTGGGGCTGCCGAACCTCTTGTCGCGCCTCGAGCAGGGCATGCGCGTGTGCGTCGATGGCGACGCCGCCACGGTGGGCTTGCGCCCCGCGTCCGAGGATGTCGATCGCTTCCTGGCGCGCATCGAGCGCCGCAAGGCGCGCCAGAAGAAGCTCGCGCTGCACGCCGGCGAGCCCGCGGTCACCACCGACGGCCACGCCTTCGCGACGCAGGTCAACATCGAGAGCGTGCGCGACCTCGACGCGTTTCCGTTCAACCATTGCGACGGCGTGGGTCTCCTGCGGACCGAGTTCATGTACATGGAGCGGCCGCAGTTCCCCAGCGAAGAGGAGCAGTACCGGCTCTACCGCCGGGTGCTCGAGCGCATGGGGGGGCGGCCGGTCACGCTGCGCACGCTCGACATCGGCAACGACAAGCAGCTGCCGTACTTCAAGACGCCCAAGGAGGCGAACCCCGCGCTGGGCTGGCGTGGACTGCGCATCTCGCTCGAGTGGCAGGACCTGCTGCGCGTGCAGTTGCGCGCCGCACTGCGCGCCTCCGCCCACGGTCCGCTGCGCGTGCTGCTGCCGATGGTCTCCAGCCTCGAGGAGGTGCAGGAGGTCCATCGCGTCTTCAACGGCGTCAAGAAGCAGCTGCTCGACCAAGGCTTCGAGGTCGCCGCCGACGTGCCGGTGGGCGTGATGGTCGAGGTGCCCTCGGCGGTGTTCGCCATCGAGCAGCTGCTGCTCGAGGCGGACTTCGTCAGCGTGGGCACCAACGACCTCGTGCAGTACCTCTTGGCCGTCGACCGCGACAACCCGCGCGTCGCGCGCCTGTACGACCCGCACAACCCGGCCGTGTTCGCGGCGCTGGCGCACGTCGCCCGCGCGGCGCGAGCCGCCGGCAAGCAGGCCTCGGTGTGCGGCGAGATGGCCGGCGACTACGCCACGGCGCTCGCCCTGCTGGGCATGGGCTTCCACTCCGTCAGCGTGGTTCCCACCATGCTGCCGGAGATCAAGTACGCGGTGCGCGAGACCTCCTTCGTCGAGGCGAAGGAGATCGCGCGCGCGGCGTGCTCGCAATCCACTGCGGAAGGTGTGCGCGGCGTCCTCGCCGCGGCGCGCGAGCGCCTGCACCAGAAGCAGCTATCGGACAGGAACGGCGACGATGCGTTCGCGGAGAGCGACGTCGCCACGGACGACATTCGAAGGGAAGGCCGCTGATCCGCGCCCGACAAGCGCGGATTGGACGGGACTCGCTATCCCGCCAAGCCGACCCGCACCGCAATCGAAGGAAACGACCGTGCGAAGGACAACCTGGGGAACTGAACGATCCGCCACGCCGCGGCGGGGACGCTGGTCTCAAGCGGAAATCGCCCGTCTCAAGGAGCTCTACGGGCTCCGGGACGAGACGGCGATCGCCCGCGAATTGAACCGTCCCATCGCGAGCGTGAGGAAGATGGCCGAACAGGCCTTCCAGATCGCCGCGCGCACGGGCCCGTGGACCGCGGCCGAGGTGCAGAACCTCAAGCGCTACATCGGCGGCACCACGCCCGAGACGATCGCGCGGATCCTCGGTCGTCCGCTCGAAGAGGTGCAGTCGCAGATCATCGAGCTGCGGCGCATCCAGACGCCCAAGTCGCTGTCGCAGGACGAACTGGTCGAGTTCAAGCGCCTGTACGGCACGCGCACCGACGAGGACCTCGCGGTCATCTTCGGCCGCCCGCTCGAAGTCGTGATGGATGTCGCCGCGCGCCTGCGCCTCGCCAAGGACAAGGCCTTCCTGCGCCGCCTCGCCGGCTCGCCAGCCAGCCGCATGCCGCGTTGGGATTCCGAGGCGATCGAGAAGCTGCGCCAGCTCTACCCGGCCACCCCCAACCTCGAGATCGCGCGCCAGCTGCAGCGCTCGGTCAAGAGCGTGGTCTCCAAGGCCCACAACCTGGGCTTGAAGAAGGAAGCCGAGCGCCTGCGCGAGATGGGACGCGAGAACGTCAGCCTGCGCTACCACCGCGGCGACGCGCCGCCCGAGGCGTGATGCGGCGCGGAGCGCGCGTCTTCCTCGCGTGCCTCGTGTGTTGCTGGGCTTGCGTGTCTCCGCGGTCTTCGTCGGACTCGGCGCGCGCACCCGACTTCGATCCTGCGCCGCTCGTCGGCCTGTGGCGCGGGCGAGTGGGCGGCCAACCCATCGAGGAAGCCTGGAGCCTGCAACCCGATGGTTCCCTGCGCGGCTTCGGTCGCTGGGCCGCGCCGAGCGGCGAAACCGTCTTCCACGAGTTCCTCGCGCTGGAGCGGCGCGACGGAGCATGGTGCTACCTCGCCAGCCCGCTGGGCGCTCCCGCCACGTCCTTCCGGCTCGACTCCGCCAGCACCGCCGCGCATTGGATCTTCCTCGCCCCCGCGCACGACAACCCGCGCCGCATCGCCTACCGCTTCGACGGCGACGCGCGTCTCGTCGCCGAAGTCGGCCAGGAACTCGACGGCTCCGACGCGCGCCGCCACGAGTATTCGAAGGCGCGCTAGGCGCGCGACCTCACTCGACGCGTTCGGCGTGCAGCGTGCACGAGCCGAAGCGCTCCTCGACCACGCCGACGACGCGCAGCACGCCGCCTTCGGCGAGATGCTCGGCGTCGCGTTCGTGGACGTCGGGGAAGACGACCACTTCGGCGAGGCCGCTGGGATCCTCGAGCGTCAGGAAGCGCATCGGGCGGCCGTCGGCGGCGTGCACGCGGCGCGAGGCGGAAAGCCACCCGCGCAACGCGATGCGCGCGCCGGCCATGCGACGCAGCTCGCCGCAGGGCGTGGCGGGACGCAGCGCTCGGCCGGCGCGAGCAGCGCGCAGTTCGGCGGCGCAAGGGAACAGCTCGGTCGGATGCGCCTCGATGGTCAGGCCCAGCAGCTCGTGCTCGAGGCGTCCACGCTCGAGCGGCGCGAGTTCGGGCAGCCGCGGCAAGGCGAGTCGTCCGGGAGGCGGTTCGGGGAACAGCACGAGATCCTGTCCCGGCTCCAGCGCCGCGCGTCCGAGGCCGATGCCTGCGCCGCGCCAACCGGCGGCGTCGCGGCGCGCGGACTCCAGCGCCTCCTCGGGCGAGGATCCCGCGCGCGCGCCATCCAGCGCTTCGCGTCCCGCGCGACCTTCGCGCGCCGCGCGGCAGGCGGCAAGCCGTTCGCGATCGAGGTCCGCGGGCGGCTTGCCCGTCGGCGCCGCCTTGAGCAGCTTGGCGCGCCACAAGAGCTCCGGGATGGTGCGGTCGAAGCAGGCGCACGCGCCGCACTTGATCAAAGCCTCGAGTTCGCCGCGATCGAGCGGCGCGCGCTCGGCGAGGTCGGGCAGCGAGGTGTAGGCGCCGCCCTCGGCGCGCGCGCGCAGCAGTCCCGACAAGGCGCGCTCCGACAAGCCCTTCACGCGCGACAACGGCACGCGCAAGCCCGTCGCGCCGCCGCGCGCGCGCTCGACGGCGTAGCCGCGGCCCGAGCGGTTCACGCAAGGCGGCAGGATGGCGACGCCCAGGCGTCGCGCCTCCTCGACGTAGACGCGCGCGTCGTAGTAGCCGGTGTCGGAGGCGAGGAAGGCGGCGAGGTACTCGGCCGGATGGCGCGTCTTCAACCACGCGGCGCGGTACGCGATGCGTCCGTAGGTGACGGCGTGCGCCTTGCAGAAGCCGAAGGAGGCGAAGTTCGCCACCAGCTCCCACGCCGCCAGCGCCGCTTCCGCCGCGATGCCCTCGCGCGCGCAGCCGGCGACGAAGCGCTCGCGCAGCGCGGGCAGTTCGTCCATGCGTCGCTTCTGCAGCGCGCGCCTCAGCAAATCTGCTTCGCCGAGGTCCATGCCGGCCAGCAGGCTGGCGGCGACCATCACGTCCTCTTGGTAGAGCAGCACTCCGTGCGTCAAGCGCAACGGATGCGCGAGGCGCGGGTGCGGAGGGCGCGGCTCCTCGACGCCGCGCGCGCGGCGGATGTAGGCGTCCTTCATGCCCGATCCCGCCGGGCCAGGGCGGATCAAGGCCACCGCCTGGACGACATGGTCCATCGTGCGCGCGTCCATTTGTTGCAGCAGGTGGCGCATGCCGGGCGACTCCACCTGGAAGCAGCCCAGCGTGCGGCCCTCGGCCAGCGCGCGCGCCGTGGCGGGGTCGTCCTCCGGCAGCGCTTCGAGGTCGATGGCGACGCCGCGCCCGCGCAACGCCTTGGTGCAGTCGTCGAGCACGGTCAACGCGCGGTTGCCGAGCAGGTCCATCTTCACCAGGCCGATCGCCTCGACCGAGTCCTTGTCGTACTGCACGACGAGATGCCCCTTGCGCGCGCGCGCGCAGGGCGCGAACGAGCTCGTGGGGCCCGGGGCGACCACGACGCCTCCTGGATGCAGGCCGAAGAAGCGCGGCGTCCCCAGCAAGCCGTCGGCCGCCGCCAGCGCGCGCGCCAGGCGCGGTTCGTCGAAGGGGATGTCGCCGACGCCGGCCGCGCCGCGCAGCGCTTCGCCGATCGAGCCGCCCGATTCCAGCGCCTCGCTCGCGTTGTCAAATTCATTTGACGGATCGCCGGCGGATCCGTCGTGGGCGGGCGGCGCGTCGCCGCCG
>SXGT01143271.1_pt1 | contig 11243 bp, 10 predicted proteins | sample 3176221 | NCBI WGS metagenome assembly SXGT01 (sample SAMN11356862, study PRJNA531348) | freshwater metagenome | isolation source: freshwater sample F1-120 | place: China: Fuxian Lake, Yuxi | collected 2017-12-25
GCCCTTCAGCGCCTCGAAGGCGCCATAGCGCTTGACGACCCGGTCGATGCCGATGGCTTGCCGCATCACGCTCCCGCCGATGTCCGGGGCCCCCGGCCCGCACGAACAATCATACCCCTGCCGCCCGGATTTCACGGTAAAACTGGCCGATGGCAGGGGTATATAACCCCAAGGGGGTATGATTGGACGGACTACCCAACACGGCCGAAGTGGCGCTGGCGGACGCCATCCGGCTCGTGGGGAGCCTCGGCTTCGAGGCGTCCCTCGCCCGCTTCCTCCGCCGCAGCATCGCCTGCAACAACATCGTGTTCATCGTCTACCGGCAGTCAGAGACGCCCAGGATCCTCTATTCTCAGGCCGACGACCCGGTCGTCTTCAAGGACCTCTACCGGGTCTACGTTCCGGGCGCCTATCTGCTCGACCCCTACCACGACCTTCATCTCAACCGCATCTCACCCAGCGCCTACCGCCTTCTCGACATCGCCCCCGACCAGTTCCAGCGCAGCCAGTACTATCTCGACTACTACCGGCAGACGACCCTGATCGACGAACTGACCTTCGTCAGCTACCCCGACGACGACAGCACGCTGAACATCTGTCTCGGCCGCGACGCCTCGACGCCCCGTCCGTTCGGCACGGCGGCGCGCGAGATCGCGGTGCGGATCGCGCCGGTGGTGACGGCGCTCACCGACCGGCATCTGCGCGACTTCGTCGCCACGCCAGCGCCCTCGACCGGACCGGCGGCACCGCAGGCGGACGAGCCGGCGGACAGGCTGCAGCGCGTCCTTGCGGAGAGCCATGCGATCCGGTTGTCGCGACGCCAGGCGCAGGTCGCCCTGCTCATCCTGCAGGGCCACTCCTCCGTCTCGATCGGATTGCGGCTCGGCGTTTCGGCACAGACCGTGAAGGTGTTCCGCCGACAGATCTACGCGCGCTGCCGGATCAGTTCGCAGGCAGAGCTGTTCGCGCTGCTCCTTCCCCTGCTCATCGGCGAGAGCGCCTGAACAGGCATGCAGCGAGGCCGGAACGCGGCGCGCTCGTCAGAAGGGCAGTTAAGGTCACGGCGCCTCAGGGGACGCGGTCGCTCTGGAACCGGATCGCGACCTGCGCCCTCCCCGCGGCCTGCATGAGCGCCGACACGATCTCGGCACGGGGGGTGAGCGGCCACGCCCGGGCGATATGGTCGGCGACAGCATTCACGTCCAGAGGCTGTCCCGTGCTGATGGAAATGGCGACGCGCCGCCGCACTTCCTCGAGCAGATCGTCTTCGTCACGCACGCTACAGAACTCCGGCCGCCGGCGTCACGGCGGCGGCTTTGAACTGTCGAAAACGACGTGACCGCGGAATCCGTTCCCGCGCGCCGGAGATTGAACTCGCTCGGAGCGTGTGGCGGTCGGCGGATCAAGCCGCGGCCGGCCGCGGCGCGGACGACGGCCCTCCAATGCCGCTCGACAACTTGCGGCATCCGCTTCCGGGTTGCGACAAGCGCAGGCCAGCCGCGATCCGACGATCCGCGGCCGGCATCCTGGGGTGGGTCAGACCAGGCCGGTGACGATGCCGAGCCCGGCAAGCGCGGTGAGGCCGCCCACCGCCCGCACGGCGATCGGATTGGTCCGCTCACCGATGCGGCCGAGCGCATATCCGAGGCCGAGGCCCGCAAGGTGCAGCGCCGCCGTCGCGCCCAAGAAGCCGAGACCGTAGGCGAGCCCCCCGGCGTTCTCGGGCATCTCGGCCCCGTGAGCGGAGCCGTGGAAGATCGCGAAGAAGCCGACGAGTGCGAGCAGCGCGGCCAGCGGCGCCCTGGCGCCGAAGGCGACGACCGCGCCGAGGACGACGATCGACAGGGCGATACCGACCTCGATGGCCGGCACCGCGAAGCCGGCGACGCCAAGGGCTCCGCCGACGGCCATGACGCCGACGAAGCACAGGGGGATCATCCACAGGGCGCGGCCGCCGAGTTGCCAGGCGAGAACGCCCACCATCACCATCGCCAGCACGTGGTCGAGGCCGCCGACCGGATGAGCGAGGCCGTGCAGAAAGCCGCTGGCTTCCCCGTGGCCCGCGTGCGCGAGGGCGGCGGTCGGGACGCCGACGGCGGCCGCCACGAGGAGCGAAAGGGCGAAGGGCTTCGTCGTCATGGTCGGCTCCCGGCAAGATGGTGGCCAAGGGAACCCCGCTGCGTGAAACCGGGCAAGCGCAAGTTTTATCAATCGGGTGCCGCATCTGCCGGAATAATGAGCACATCCGCGCGGGGGCGCGCCGCCTTCCCACGCGGGCCGCTCGGCGAAGGTCGGACCGGAGCGACGGCGGCCACAACGCCGCTCTTGATCCGGTGCGCACGGGCCGCGACGTCGCCGTGCCGGGGCCGCAGCCGTGCGTCGCGCAGCACACACCCTGCCGACGCTGCACGACGGCTCGAAGAAGACGCTCACCCAAAAACCGCCTCACCGGTTTTGCCTGGCAGGAAAGCTTTTTGCATGTTGGTATTGCGTGCCGCCGACGCGCGAGCGCATTATCCTGTTGCTGCGAGGGTTCCGGGAGGGGGTGCGACGGGCACCGGGAACCACACGCGGCGACGGACCATGGGGAGCGAGCGATGACGCAGTCCTGGAGGTTTTCGACCCTGGCCGACCGCCACCGGGCGCTCGGCTCGAAGCTCGAGGACTGGAGCGGCATGGGCACCGCCTGGAGCTATTCCGGCGACGCCGACGCGGAATACATCGCGATCCGCACCAAGGCCGGGCTGATGGACGTCTCCGGCCTGAAGAAGGTGCACATCACCGGGCCGCACGCCTCGCACCTGATCGACCTCGCCACCACGCGCAATGTCGAGAAGATCTATCCGGGCAAGTCGGCCTACGCCTGCATGCTGAACGAGGCCGGCAAGTTCACCGACGACTGCATCCTCTACCGGACCGGCCCGAACTCCTGGATGGTGGTGCACGGCTCCGGCACCGGCCACGAGGAACTGCAGCGCGCCGCCATGGGCCGCGACGTGTCGATCCGCTTCGACGACAACCTCCACGACCTGTCGCTGCAGGGGCCGCTGGCGGTAGACTTCCTCGCCCCCCGCGTGCCCGGCATCCGCGACCTCCCCTATTTCCACCACATGCAGACGCAGCTCTACGGCCTGCCGGTGATGATCTCGCGCACCGGCTACACCGGCGAGCGCGGCTACGAGATCTTCTGCCGCGGCCAGGACGCGCCGGCGATCTGGGACCGCATCCTCGAGGAAGGCGCCGACATGGGCATCATCCCGTGCCGGTTCACTACCCTCGACATGCTGAGGGTGGAGAGCTACCTGCTGTTCTATCCCTACGACAACTCGCAGAAGTATCCGTTCGAGAACGAGGGACCGGGCGATACCCTGTGGGAGCTCGGGCTCGACTTCACCGTCAGCCCCGGCAAGACCGGCTTCCGCGGCGCCGAGGAGCACTACCGTCTGAAGGGCAAGGAGCGCTTCAAGATCTACGGCGTTCTTCTCGAGGGCACCGAGCCGGCCGACGAGGGCGCGCCGGTCACGGCCGACGGCAAGCCGGTCGGCGTCGTCACCTGCGCGATGTATTCGCCGCTCGTGAAGAAATCGATGGGCATCGCCCGGCTCGACGTGCCCGTCGCCGTCGCCGGCACGAAGCTCGAGATCCACAACAAGAGCGGCACGATTGCTGCAACCGCGCAGCCGCTGCCGTTCGACGACCCGAAGAAGACGAAGCGGACGGCCAAGGGTTGAGGACACGGCTGACGGTGGCGGACTGAAAGCGGAGTGTCGATGCCGGAGAAGAGCATCATCAGCCGGCCGGTCTACGGCACCCTGTCGCCGCAGCCCGGCCGCGAGCACCTGTTCGTCGCCGATGCGCAGGGCGCCGAGGCGATCCTCGACATGGCCGCGACAGCGCCCGAGGGCTTCTTCGCGGGAGCGCAGATCGTCTACATCCCGCGCGACGCCGATCCGTCTCTCACCGAGAAGCTGAAGGCGCTGTCGCCTGCGATGTTCTACGAGGGACCGTCGGTCGCCGCCGCGATGCCGCGGCTGCGTCAGACGCTCGCCACGGCGCGGATGGGCCTACGCGTCTACCTCTCCGGAACCGAGGGGCTGATCGGCCAGGCGATGCAGGCGGCGCTCGAGGCGGGTATCGACCATGCCTCGATCCAGACCGAGCACCGCGGCTCGCTCGCCCGCCGGGTCCAGTGCGTCCACTGCAAGGGAATCACCGAGGACGTCACCACCCAGCCGGTGACGTGCGCCCATTGCGGGCTGCTCCTGTTCGTGCGCGACCACTATTCGCGCCGGATCGCCGCCTTCCAGGGGGTGTGCATCAACGCCGAGGATCCGAGCGAGATCCCGCCCGTCGAGGAGGCGTTTCGATGAGCACCGGAACGACCAAGCTCGACGTCGTCGTGGCGGACGTCGTCACCGTCAACGACATGGTGAAGCGCTTCCACTTCCGCCGGCGCGACGGCGGCCTGCTGCCGACGTTCTCGGGTGGCGCCCACGTCGTCGTCGAGATGAAGGACGGCGACACGCCGCGGCTCAATCCCTATTCGCTGATGAGCTCGCCGCTCGACACGCGCGAGTACACGATCAGCGTCCGCCGCGACGATGCCGGCCGCGGCGGCTCGCTGTTCCTGCACCAGCGGGTGGAGCCCGGGCAGGCGATGGTGATCTCCTACCCGGTCAACCTGTTCTCGCTGGACTTGCGGGCACGCAAGCACCTGATGCTCGCCGGCGGCATCGGCATCACGCCCTTCCTGGCACAGACGGCGCAGCTTGCCGCCGAGGGCGGTCAGTTCGAGCTGCATTACTGCGTGCGCACGGCGGCGCTTGCGAGCTATGGCGGCGAGCTCCAGGCCCGCTATGGCCGGCGCGTCAGCCTCTATCACGACGATCGCGGCGAACAGATCCCGCTCGACCGGCTGCTCTCGGCGCAGCCGCTTGGCACGCACCTCTATGTCTGCGGGCCGTCGGGCATGATCGACTGGGTGCGCGGGCGGGCGGCGGCGCTCGGCTGGCCGGCGGAGGCGGTCCACTACGAGCACTTCTCGGCGCCGCAGCCGGGCGTGCCGTTCACGGTGACGCTGGCGACCAGCGGTAAGACGATCCACGTCGGCGAGCAGCAGAGCCTGCTCGAGGCGATGGAGCAGGCGGGCGTCGATCCACCCTATCTCTGCCGCGGCGGCGTCTGCGGCCAGTGCGAGACCGACGTCGTGTCGTGCGAGGGGACCTTCCTGCACAACGACCACTGGCTGAGCGAGGACGAGCACCGCTCCGGCCGCAAGATCATGCCGTGCGTGTCGCGCTTCGAGGGCCCCTCCCTCGTGCTGGATCGCTGAGGAACCGCACCATGGGCATCACCTTCCGCCAGGAGACGTTTCGGGACGACTTCAGCTTCCGGAACAGCCCGGAGCATATCCGCCGCTTCCCGTTCCCGTTCCACGAAGACAGCTACATGTATGCGGTCAACATCGAGCCGCACGTGGCGGGCCCGAAGGGCAGCGTGCTCGAGCATCCGATCGACGTCGACGAGCACTACGTCTCGGAGATGCAGGACCGGGCGCTGGTGCTCGCCGAGGACCCGCTGCGCTGCCAGTCGCTGCCGCACATGACGCTCGCCGGCTGGGACCTTCTCGAGCTGCTGATGACGGCGAAGGCGGAGAGCTACCCCGAGCACTTCGAGCTGACGCGCGACGGCGACCGCTGGCACTGGATCAACCGGCCGCTCGGCATTGACGACCGCTTCACCTTCGGTGACGTCGCCACCCTGCCCTACGGGCCGATGGAGTACATCACACGCCAGTCGCAGGGCGACTTCTGCCTGCTCGACCAGCGCGACGGCAATCTGTGGATGGACGCCGGCATCGTCACCACCCAGGCCGACTGGTCGCTCGACTTCGACATCGGCATGAACTTCTTCGAGTGGCACGCACCGGTGCCGCTCGCCCACGAGAAGGGCATCTTCACCCGCGCCCTGAAGTTCCTGCTCAACGTGCAGCAGGGCAAGCCGGCGCGGCGTCTCAACTGGACGATGACGATCAATCCGCGGCTCGATACCAGCCCCGAGAACTACCACAAGTGGGGCCCGGACCGGACGACGGTGACGCCGGAGAACGTCGGCCGAAAGGTGCATCTGCGCGTCGAGCTGCAGAGCTTCTGGCGGCTGCCGCGGTCGAACGGCCTCGTCTTCCCGATCCGCTGCTACCTGATCTCGATGGACGAGCTCGTCACCTCGCGGAAGTGGGCGCGTCGGCTGCACCGCGTCATCCGCGACCTGCCGGACGAGATCGCCGCCTACAAGGGCCTGACGCGCTACCGCGCAACGCTGATCGAGTGGCGTGCGGCCCACGACGATGGCGCACCGACCTCGCCGGGCTTCGGGCCGGACTGAAGCACAGCCGGCGGCGGCTCAGGTGCCGCCGCCGCCCTGTGGGTAGGAAATGATCGACAGATAGCGGATCGGCAGGTGGGTGAGCTCTTCCGGCCCGTGCGGCGCGTCGGCGTCGAAGAACAAGCTGTCGCCGGGCAGCATCCGGAACAGGTTCGCGCCGTGCCGGTACACCACCTCCCCCTCGAGCAGGTAGATGAGTTCCATGCCCTCGTGCTGGAAGGTGGGGAAGACGTCGGACGTCTCGGTCAGCGTGATCAGATAGGGCTCGACGACGACCCCGCTGGAGTTGGAGCCGACGTGGCCGAGCAGGTTGTACTGGTGGCCGGCGCGGGTGCCGCGGCGCTCGATCTCGAGCCCCTCCCCCGCCTTGACGAACACCGCGCTGCGCTCCTCCTCGTAGCGGCGGAAGAAGGCGGTGACCGGCACGCCCAGCGCCCGCGACAGCACCTGCAGGGTGGTGAGCGACGGCGAGGTGATGCCGTTCTCGATCTTCGACAGCATGCCGAGCGACAGGCCTGTTCCGGCGGCGAGGTCTGCGACGGTGATGCCGAGCTTCTTGCGGAAGGCGCGCACCTCCCGACCGATCGCCACCTCGAGCACCTTCTCGGGGGTGTCGCGCACCGCATGGGGATCTTGCGAGAGCGGCGGACGGATGGTGTGAACGTCGGACACCGAAACCGTCGGCGATTTCGCGGCGACCGCACGCTTGCGCGTCGCAGGCCCGCCATCCCCCTTGCGTCCGGCCTCACCCACGGTCCACCCTTTCCCGGCGAGGCGGTTTTCACCGCCAGTGAAATGGTTCCTTGCCAGATACACTGGCGGGAAAGCCGGCTCAAGGCCGGCCGAGCAAGACCGTCCGGCAGCGCTGCGCCGGGCGGCGCCCGACGCCGCGCTGGGGTTTCCATGGTGCACCGGCGGCGCCGGCATTGACAGAGATTGGGGACGGGATACCGTCCTGACAGTGAAAATTCTTTCGTTGTGGAAAAGTCGGGGAGCAGTCCATGAAGAAGCGGGTCGCGGTGATCGGAGCCGGTCCCTCCGGTCTCGCCCAGTTGCGGGCGTTCCAGTCGGCGGCGGCGAAGGGGGCGGACATCCCCGAGGTCGTCTGCTTCGAGAAGCAGTCCGACTGGGGCGGCCTGTGGAACTACACCTGGCGCACCGGCCTCGACGAGCACGGCGACCCGGTGCACGGCTCGATGTACCGCTATCTCTGGTCGAACGGGCCGAAGGAGTGCCTCGAGTTCGCCGACTATACCTTCGAGGAACACTTCGGCCGGCCGATCGGCTCCTATCCGCCGCGCGCCGTGCTGTGGGACTACATCAAGGGCCGGGTCGAGAAGGCCGGCGTGCGCGGCTGGGTTCGCTTCAACACGCCGGTGCGCATGGTGACGTGGTCCGACGCGACGAGAAAGTTCACCGTCACCGCCCATGACCGCACCAACGACCACACTTATTCGGAGGAGTTCGACAACGTCGTGGTGGCCTCCGGCCACTTCTCGGTGCCGAACGTGCCCTATTTCGAGGGCTTCGAGAGCTTCCAGGGCCGCGTGCTGCACAGCCACGACTTCCGTGACGCCTGCGAGTTCACCGGCAAGGACGTGCTGATCATCGGCCGCAGCTACTCGGCCGAGGACATCGGCTCGCAGTGCTACAAGTATGGTGCGAAGTCGATCACCACCAGCTACCGCTCACGCCCGATGGGCTTCAACTGGCCGGAGCGCTGGAAGGAAGTTCCGCTCCTGCAGAAGGTGGTCGGCAAGACCGCCCACTTCGCCGACGGCACGACCAAGGACGTCGACGCCATCATCCTCTGCACCGGCTACCTGCACAGCTTCCCCTTCCTCACCGACGACCTGAAGCTGAAGACGACCAACCGGATGTGGCCGCTCGGCCTCTACCAGGGCGTCGTCTGGGAGAAGAACCCGGCGCTGTTCTACATCGGCATGCAGGACCAGTTCTACACGTTCAACATGTTCGACGCGCAGGCCTGGTACGCCCGCGACGTCATGCTCGGCCGCATCAAGCTGCCGTCGGCCGAGGAGATGGCGGCGCACAGCCAGGCCTGGCGCGAGCGCGAGGAGAAGATCGAGACCGCCGAGGACGCCATCTGGTTCCAGGGCGACCAGACGAAGGACCTGATCGAGGCGACCGACTATCCGATGTTCGACATCGAGGCGACCAACAAGACCTTCATGGAGTGGGAGCACCACAAGATGGAGAACATCATGGGCTTCCGCGACAACGCCTATCGCTCGCTGATGACCGGCACGATGTCGCCGAAGCACCACACGCCGTGGATGGAAGCGATGGACGATTCCATGGAGAGCTATCTCGCGAGCAAATAGTCGCGAGCGTCCGCTCCGCCGCGGATTGAGCGCGGCGGGGCGCCGGTGCTGCGGTGCGCCATGTCCACCGACCTGACGCTTCCGGACCACCTGCGGGCGCGCATCGAGACCATCGCCGCGCGCTCGAAGGCCAAAGGAACCTCGAATACGTCGCCGTCATCCCGGACGCGACTTGTCCGGGATGACGGCGTGCTGATCCGGCGCGGCTGACGAGGCGGCGGGTAGCACGCCGCCCACGTCCCTCCCCTACCCCAGCTTCCCCCGCGCCTTCGCCGTCCAGGCGCCGAACAGGCGGTCGGCGATGATGCCGATGAAGGCGATGGCGAGACCGGCGACGATGCCGCGGCCGGCGTCGGCCTTCGACAGCGCGATGAACACCTCCTGGCCGAGGTCGCGCGTGCCGATCATCGCGCAGATGATGATCATCGAGAGCGCCATCAGGATCGTCTGGTTGATCCCGAGCATGATTTCCGGAAGCGCCAGCGGCAGCTGGACCCGGAAGAACGTCTGCCGCTTCGTGCAGCCGGAGACGACGGCCGCCTCCATCAACGCCGGTGGCACCTGGCGCAGGCCGTGGTTGGTGTAGCGGATCGCCGGCACCACGGCGAAGGCGACGGTGGCGATCATCGCCGTGACGTCGCCGACGCGGAACAGCATGACGACCGGGATGATGAAGCAGAACGACGGCAGCACCTGCAGCGTGTCGATGATCGGCGTGACGATCTTCTCGACGCGGTCGCTGCGCGACGCCCACAGGCCGATCGGGATGCCGATCAGGCAGGCGATGAAGGCGGAGATGCCGACGAGGTAGACCGTCGCCATCGTCTTCTCCCACAGGCCGGTGACGGCGCAGTAGGCAGTGAGGGCCGCCACCAGGATGGCGAGGCGGGCGCCGCCGAGCTGGAAGGCGGCGAGGCCGAGCAGGAACACCGCGCCGAGCCACGGGAAGCCCTCGCAGAAGGCGCGCACCGGGTTCAGCACGTAGAGGATGAGGGCGACGCGCACCGCCTCGATGACGTCGAAGAGGTTGATGGTGATCCACGACACGCCCGCCTTCCAGGCCGGCGCCGTCGTCATGGTGATCGCCTTCGGCACGTCGGCGAAGGCGGGAATGAACAGGCCGGCGACGGTGGTGGCAGCAAGCACCACGAGGGCCAGCGTGAGGTTCGGATAGCGCCGCCAGAACGGGCCGTCTTCCATCTCGCCGTGGACGTGTCCCCGCGCCTGCCGGCGCGCCATCGCCTGGCTCAGCCGGTCGAGGGCGATGGCGAGCGCGACGATTGCGAGCCCCGCCTCCATCGCCTCGCCGACCTTCAGCGCCCGGAGTGCCAGCAGCACGTCGTAGCCGAGGCCGCCGGCGCCGATCATCGAGGCGATGATGACCATGTTCAGCGCCAGCATGATCACCTGGTTGACGCCGACCATCAGCGTCGGACGCGCCGAGGGCAGCAGCACCCGCCACAGCTTCTGGCGGGCGGTGCAGCCGGCCATCTCGCTGAAGTCGCCGATCTCGGACGGTACGCGCGACAGCCCGAGCATGGTGGCGCGCACCATCGGCGGCATCGCGAAGATCGCGGTCGCGATCATCGCCGAGACCGGGCTGTTGCCGAACAGGATCAGCATCGGGATGAGGTAGGCAAAGGTCGGGATCGTCTGCATCAGGTCGAGCGACGGCGAGACGATCAGCTTCTCGGCCCACGGCTTCCGCCACGCCCAGATGCCGATGAAGAGGCCGGTCACGATGCAGAACGGCACGGCGATCGAGATCAGCCCGAGCGTCAGCATCGCGCTCGTCCACTTGCCGAACAGCGCGATGTAGAGGAACAGCCCGCCGACGACCGCGCCGAGCCTCCAGCCGCCGAAGGCGCGGCCGGCGAGGAAGGCGGCCACGACGATGCCGACCCACGACAGCCGCGGCAGCACGATCGCCTCGGGGCCGGCGCCGCTCTTGAAGTTCTTGGCGAACAGGCTGAGGGCGAAATCGAGCGGCACGCCGAGGAGGGCGGTGATCGAGCGGGTGAGCCAGGTGATGTTGGCCTTCAGCCACGCCATGATCGCCGAGACCCAGTCGGTGACCGGCACGACGGCGGCAGCGGGGTAGTCGACGAGGGCCGGGAAGCGGTCTCCGAGGAGCGCAAGGACCAGCACGGCGGCGAGCGCCAGCGCCCACACCGCCGGCCAGAACGGCAGCGGGCGAGCAGGCCGTGCCCCGAGGTCGGTGGCGATCGTCATGGCCGCGCGCCCCGCCCGTCGATGCCGGCGAGGAGGTCGATGACCGCCTGTGGCGTCACCTCGCCGATCGGCTTGCCCGTGCCGTTGACGACCGCGAACGGCTTGCCGGCCGCGACGATGCCGGCCGAGAAGCTCGCGACGCGCGCCTCCGGCGCCACCACCCCGCCGTGCTCGCCGCCCTCGCAGGGGCGCATCAGGCTGCGGGCGGAGATCACCTTGGCGCGCTGCACGTCGCGGGTGAACTCGGCGACGTAGTCGGTGGCCGGATTGACGACGAGTTCC
>SXGT01664475.1_pt1 | contig 11241 bp, 11 predicted proteins | sample 3176221 | NCBI WGS metagenome assembly SXGT01 (sample SAMN11356862, study PRJNA531348) | freshwater metagenome | isolation source: freshwater sample F1-120 | place: China: Fuxian Lake, Yuxi | collected 2017-12-25
ACTACAACTTCGCACTCATGGCCGCCGCCGTGCTTATCAAGCTGACGAATAGCTTCAATGCCCAGCCAGCATGCCACGCGATTGTCGAGAGCCTTGGAGACGACCTTCTGACCTACTTCGATGCAAGGCTCGTTCATAACAACATAATCGCCGACCTTGCACTTCTTCTTCACCTGATCGCCAGGCAGACCAATGTCTACAAAGAATTCCTTCACTTCGGGAATCTTCTCGCGATCCTTCGGTCCGGAAATGTGAATCGGCCGACCACCGGGATTCATCACACCGTGAATATCGCCATCATCAGTCACCACCGTCACGCGGCGGGAGAACATGTTGCGAGTGTCAAACCCGCCCGCGGCATTCATCCACAAAAATCCGCGATCATCAATCGCCGTCACATAAAACCCAATCTCATCCATGTGACACAGCAGCATCACACGAACAGGCTTGGTCTTCTTATCCAGCTTCTTCACTTTCTTGCCAACGCGCGGATTGCGCGTACAGATCAGATTTCCCAGCGGATCAACCCGCGTGTCATCAAACAGTCCCTTGATTTCTTTCTCAATCACCGCCCGAACACGCTCCTCGCGGCCTGGAACGCCCGGAGTTTCACACAAACGCTTGAGCAAGTCAAAATTGATCGCCATACATACTCCATGATTGAACCGCGGAAAATCCCTTGGAAATGGTAGTCAATTTGCTGCCCCAGCGACCGCAATCAACAGGCTCGTTCGCTGCCGCCGCCAAAGCGAAGATACCATGATCGTTCCCTTCGACATGTGCCAACTATGACCCTCAAATCCCCCATCCACGACCTCCACGCCGCCGCCGGCGCAATGTTCACCGACTACGGCATTTCCGACCCGCAAGGTCAACTCGGTGCACCCGGAACCGGCGTCATTCCCGTAGTCGCAACCTACGGCGAACTCGCCCTCGAATACACATCCCTCCGCCGCGCCTGCATCATCCTCGACCTCCCCCACCGCGGCATCCTCGAAGTCGCCGGCAGCGATGCCGCCAGCTTCCTCAACCGCATGCTTACCCAGGAACTCAAAGACTTCCGAGATGACCAATTCCGTCGCAGTTTCTGGCTCAATCGCAAGGGCCGCATAGATGCCGACATCCGCGTCCTGCGCGAAGGCGACACATTCACGCTCGAACTCGATGCACTCGCCGTACCGCGCACACTCGCAGAACTCAGCCGCTACCTCGTGATGGAAGATTGCACGATCCGCGACCGCTCCATGGAACTCCATCGTCTCAGCCTGCAAGGCCTCACCGCATCGCTCCTCCTCTCTGCACTCGGCATCAGCGAAATCCCCGCCAACGGCGGCGTACTCCGCACCAATATCGCCGACCTACCGATCACCATCTTCCGCGATGATGTCTGCTCCGTCCCCGGTTTTGAATTGCTCATGGCCTCGACCTCGATCGCCAAAGTCTTTGAGACTCTCATCCAGACAGGCCACGATCCGCATCACGGCGCAGAAGCTTTGCGCATTCACGGCACTGGCACCGCCGGCTCGCAAATCAAACTCCGCCCCGCTGGCTGGCACGCTTTCAACATCGCACGCATCGAAGGCGGCTCACCGCTCTACAACCTCGACTTCGGCCCCGACTCCCTCCCCGCAGAAACCGGCATCATCGCCGATCGCGTCAGCTTCACCAAAGGCTGCTACCTCGGCCAGGAAGTGGTCGCCCGCATGCATTCCCGCGGCCATTCCAAATCAACTCTCATGGCAGTCCAACTCAAAGAAACTGGTCTCGACCGCGCCCTCCCAATCACCGGCGCAGCAGTCCGGCTTCCCGGTCAAGACACAGTCATCGGCTCGGTCACCACATTCACCTACAGCCCCACCATGGGCGCGGCCCGCATCGGCTTTGCAATGATGAAACACGACTTTGCCAAGCCCGACCTGGAAATCACGCTCGACACAGAAACTGGCCGCGAATTGGCTAAAACCAACGCGTCGCTCGCTTTCATCAAGCCCGCTTCATGACTCGGCGCGTCGATACCAAAGTTCCAAATCTCCACGCAGCCGTTTCACGCGCAGCAACTCCAACCGACGCGCGGCCGCAAGAGTCGGCGCCCTCCGTCCACACACACTCGGATACGCCTCATCATCGCCCAGCACGAGCGGCGCAACATACACAATCGCCTCGTCCACAACATCCGCCTCAAACAAACTTCCGAGAAGCGTCGGCCCCGATTCGATCATCACGTTCGTACAGCCGTACTCACTCTTGAGCAGCATCAGTGCCCGCGAGACATCCACCTGCTCCGCCATTCCATCACAGGCGCACACGTCAACGCCCATTTCCGAAAGCGCCAACCGCTTCGCCTTTCCTTCTTCACTGACCAACATCTCGCGAGTCGTCATCACAATCAATGGCGCTTCTTCTGCCGACTGAACCAGTTTGCTCGTTAACCGAATCCGCATCCGCGAATCCAGCACCACTCGCTTGGCCATCCGCCGCACACGCGACACATCTCGCGCGGTCAACATCGGGTCATCATCAATCACTGTCCCAATCCCCGTCACAATCGCATCCATCCGCGCCCGCAGAGTGTGAACCCGCCGCCGCGAAAGCGGATTTGATATCCACTTGCTCTCACCGGTCCGCGTGGCAATCCGTCCATCGATCGTCTGTGCCCATTTGGCGACAACCCACGGCAGCCCTTGTTTTCCCGGTGCCGGCGCAACATTCCTCACAAACGAATTCGACACGGCAATTGCCATCGCACTCTCGTCGCACACTTCCACCACCACACCCGCATCGCGCAACTTCTCGAGCCCACCGCTGCTTACTGGATTGGGATCTCGCCGCGCCATCACAACCTTGCGAATCCCCGCCTCAATCACCGCATCCACACACGGCGGCTGCTTTCCCACATGGCTGCACGGCTCGAGCGTCACATACATCTCTGCGCCGCGAACATCAACGCCTCGCGCTTTGCAATTCCGCAGCGCATCGCGCTCGGCATGCAGATTCCCAAACCTGCGATGGTGCCCGATTCCCACCACTTCTCCATCCTTCACAACCACCGCACCAACCATCGGATTCGGCTCAACATCGCCCGCAGCTCGCATCGCCGCCCGCGCTGCCATATCAAGATATTTCTGTGCCTGGCTCATGCGATTCGCACCAGTGCTCTTTGGTCTTCCTTTGACACCAGTCCCCGCACATCGTTCAGCCATCGCCGCCCATCCTGGGTATATCCCGCCGTCGGCAATAGCTGCTTTTCTCCAATCTCTGCTGCGATGTTCCCCCAATAGCGATTGAACCGCGCCATCGAAAGTTCACGCACCAGTTTCGCAACCATGCTCGCAATCGCAATCGGCATGTGATGCTTTTCGCCCTCGACAATGAAACTCAAATACATCTTCCGCAAACCTTCTCTATCGCTTGCCTGCACCACATACCTGCTCGACTCGGGCGTCTCTTCGACTACTCCCACTTCGCTCTTCTCAATGCCCAGCATCTCTGCAATCGCGCCAGCATATTGCTCCCGCCCACCCAGACGATCGCACACGATGCTCACCGTATCAGCTTCGCTCCGCACGGCTTTGGATGCCCACACGCGGCGTACGTGCTCGGTAATAGCCGCCATGGTCGTCGCCGCTTTCGAGCCTTTTTCCCGCACTAAGTCATTGAATTCCGTCTCGCCCACCACCCGCGCCCGCATGTCCACCATTTCAACCCGCTTGCTTTGCATCGCTCTCGCCAACATGGCCGTCGCCAGCCGCTGCTGCTCAATGCTCCAGGAATGCGGCAGTTTCACTGGCGCGCCGCCATAACACACATGCGGCGACATCACCGCGCCCAACCTCTTATACAACATCTCATCATCTTCGATCGCTGCCTCATCCATGCCACCAAGCATTGCTAGAACCCCGCGTTCAAGGTGCGCTACCGGATGCCTTTCGCGCTTGCCTAACTCCGCCTCAGCGACATTGGGCAACTTCAACTTCTTCGAATCGGCGATCGCGAGTTTCCCGCTCTTGGCGCCCTTTAGATCTCGTGCCACGGCATCGGCCAGCACTTTCCACAGGTCGGGAGCTTCATCGCCCTTTTGCCAATCCTCGATGCGCATGACACACAGGCCCACGCACAGTGGGCCAAGTAGTGGGCCATAGCCAGCCTCGTCAATTCCCGCGAGGATTAACGCCATGTTTCAAATATACAGACTTTTTTCACCAAACTCGCCGAATCGACACGCGATTGCTGGTTTTAGTATCCGCCACCATCCGACGGCGGCGGCGGTGGTTCCGCTGGCGGGTTGTTTTCTGGTGCGTTGGGGTCATAACCCGGGGCGACCAGTCCACCTCCGCGGCGTGTTGGCGTTGCCGGTGGAGCTTCTTCAAATGTGCGGCCTGGGTTGTTTGGATCTTCGGTCGCAACTGGTTCTTCGGTTGGTGCCGGGGTGTCTACTACAACTGGTGGAGGCGCAACCGCTTCGCCACCGCCGCGGGACTCAAACCAACCTTGATTCCAGGCGATCAGCCCAACAGCGACGACCAACGCACCGACTGCGCCACCAAGCTTGATCTTCTGCATTTTGTCGCCATCGGAAGATGACGAAGAGGATGAACTGCCAGAACTGGATGATCCACCAATATTGACTCGTGCTCGGCTCATATATCCACCCTTTCACCCTTTCATTCCCCAAACCTTCTGGGGCTTGCGGGTGGGACTTTCAAAAAAAGTCGCCAACCCGGCTTCTCAATGCGGCTGAGAGGACTTGAACCTCCAAGGCCTTGCGGCCACTAGTACCTGAAACTAGCGCGTCTGCCAATTTCGCCACAGCCGCGTAATTGGGTTTGGACGTGCGAGTTTACGCCGCCTAAATGCATTCGACAAGAAAGCCCCGACAGTTCGTCTGCCGGGGCTGTTTGTGTTGTATTTGGTCAATTTCCAGCGTGCCGTGCTTGGTTAGTTACAGAAGCACGTTTTTTCTATCGGGTTTCGTTCGTCTTATTCTTCATCATCGTCCTCTTCACCCGCTTCCGGCTTGGTCTTCTTTGCCGCGTTTTCCGGAACCGCCATCCGTTTCTCGAGCGTCTTCCTTCTCACTTCCGCGGCGAATTCCGGATTGGCTTTGAGATATGCCTTGGCCGCTTCACGACCTTGACCGATCTTCAGATCGCCGCAGCTGTACCACGAGCCACTCTTCTCGATGATGTTGTCTTCCACCGCCAGGTCAACCAGGTCGCCTGACCAGGAAATACCTTCAGTAAACATAATATCGAATTCAGCTTCGCGGAAGGGCGGAGCAATCTTGTTCTTCACGATGCGTGCCCGCGTGCGTGAGCCGATCGTGACATCGCCTTCCTTGATCGCGCCGATGCGACGCACATCGATACGCACTGATGAATAGAACTTCAGAGCGCGGCCACCCGTCGTGGTTTCTGGTGAGCCGTACATCACGCCGATCTTTTCGCGAATCTGGTTGATGAACACCACCGTGCAATTCGTTCGCGAGATAATGCCCGTCAGCTTTCGCATCGCCTGACTCATGAGTCGAGCTTGCAAACCCACCACCGCATCACCCATTTCACCTTCGATTTCAGCCTTGGGGATCAACGCTGCAACCGAGTCGATGACGATCACATCCACCGCGTTTGATCGCACCAACAGCTCACAGATTTCCAGAGCCTGCTCGCCGCTGTCTGGCTGAGATACCAGCAACTCATCGATATTCACCCCGAGGCGCCGAGCCCATGATGGGTCCAGCGCGTGTTCGGCGTCAATGAACGCCGCCACGCCGCCGGCTTTCTGAGCCTGTGCCGCGATCGTGAGCGACAGTGTTGTTTTACCAGAAGATTCTGGGCCAAAGATCTCAGCGATACGTCCACGCGGCACACCCTTGCCGCCCAGAGCCAGGTCGATCGACAAAGCGCCAGTCGAAATTCCCGGAATCGCCTGGTACGCACCTACATCCATCTTCATGATGGAGCCTTTACCAAACGTCTTCTCAATCTGCCCAACCGCCTGACCAAGTGCGGCGAGTTTTTCCTTGCTTGGGTGCAATCCCGCGACACTCGGCTTGGCCGACATCGCATTTCCCGCAGCGGCATTCGCCGCCCCCTGTGCAGAACTCGCGGGTTTTCCGGGCGAAACGGGTGCTGTTGGCGTTCCTGCGGGAGTCGGTGCCTTTGCAGGCGCAGCGACCACCACAGGAGCGGGCGAAGCAGGTTTCGTGTTGTTTGGGGAGCCCACGGTTTTCGGGGCAATCTTTTCTTTCGAACCGGGCGCAGCAAAACCAGTGCGTTGCATAAAACTCCAACCTTTCTCTCGCGTGTGGCCGGACGAGCCAGCGATCACACGCCTTAACCAATGCAAGGAGCAGCGAATTTCGATCCTGAAATTCAGACCCGCTATCAGGAACGGCATTGGACGCACGCCTGACGCCGTGAGATTAACCGCGTGTGTCATCACTGTCAAATTGGCTCTTTGGCCAAAACACACATTTTGCCCTCAGACTGACACCAGGTGTCAGTCTGGCCGCGTTTTTGATATGAATAAATCTGAAAAATGGCATTTTGCTTTTGGGTTAAACGACCTCCAACCCGTCTTTCCCGACGCCATTTTTCCCACTATCGCCCCTCAACTCCGAAAAGTTGCTCATCTCAGTCGCATCCAACGCCCTCCTCCACACCCAATCTCGCAAGACTCGCCCCGTTAACGCGCTGGTGCCTCGGCCGTGAGGCCGACGGTGACCATCTCCACCGCCGCACCAACTGTGGGCTCTGTCAGTTCCTTCAAAGACTACAACTGCCCGATATACGCCACCGGCGTCAGCCGCTCAACCACATTCAAATACGGCCCCATCGCCTCGAGCCCATCATCCAACCCGCGATAGCACGATGGCGCCTCCGTCCTCAGCGATGAATTCTCAATTCGCGCTGGAATGTAAATCCGCTCCCGCATCGCCTCAAAATCAAACTCGACTTTCTTCGCATCCGACCGCGACATCGTCCTTCCCGTCCCGTGCGGCAGGCAATTGTGAATCGTCCCTACCTCTTTAGTGGCTTGCACAATCGCCATGTCATCGAGCAAGTGCGATGGAATAATCGCAAGTTCACCCGCTTGAACACGCTGAACTCCCTTGCGAACCAGCACGGCACCATCCACTTCCTCATAGTGATTGTGATCTCGATCAATCCGATCAACGCCGCTCTTTAGCGGCAAGAAACGCCCCAGGTGCCGCTCCGCAATATCCAGCACCGCTGAGCGATTGTCTCTGGCCCACGTCCGCACTCGCGCGAACTCTGCATCAAACTTCTTAGGTTGCTCCACCAGGTCATCCACCAACCCGCTCTCTTTGCGCGAACCCGTATGCACCACCAGGCACAGTGACCCATCGGTATGCGACTCTGCTGCATCCAGAAAGTGATTCCCCGATCCAAGATCTCCAAGCCCCAGATTGCGGCGCGCTGCCAGCGCATCACACAATTCATCCCAAATCTTCCGAAACGCCGGCGTCGAAACATCCGGCCCCGAAAACCGCGTTCGCACAACCGCCATGCCGCATCCAACGTCAGACAACGCAAACCGGCGCCAGTTGCTGTCATTGGTCAGCAAAGCAGTCCCTGTCGGCAACGGACTCTTTCCCGGACACGTATCCGGCAAACTGATCACCGTCTGCGCCACCTTCAACGCTCCGGAAATGGTCAGCCATTGCCGAATCGTGTAATCAGGTATTTGTGATAAATTCGTAAATAACAAGCTCTAACCAACCCTTCTGAAATGCAGCACGCGAAGGGTATTCAGCATTCCAGAAGCAACAAGCAACTCTCAAATGGCCTATTCACAGCCAGCGCTAAACGCTTCAACGAAATCCAGATAGTCAAAGAGATCAACTTCGCGATCCCCATTGCGATCCGCTGCGACATCTCCGATTGCAAACGCCTGCACATAATCAAGATAGTCAAAGAAGTCCACGCGAAGATCGCCATCAAAGTCTGCCGGACAGTCACCGATATGGAAAATGTAGCCGCGCACCGCACCGCTCAGGTAACCAATTCCGACAATCGTCCGTCCATCAGCGCTGACACCGTTCGCCTCGGCCATCGAAAACTGCCGCACATCAAGGCCACGTTGAAATGCCAGGGTCCGAATGGACACAAGCCCGCTTGCTTCGGTCCAGAAGACCGCTTCGCTGCCACCATTCCCGCGTGCGTAACCCACTAGAGCAGCGCCATCCGCGCTGCAATCCAATGCAATACCTTCGCTGAATATTGAACTCGTAATGATCTGTGCGGGCCCTTCACCAACCCATCGTGCGATTCCGTAGCGAACCGCCCCAACCACAATCGTTCCATCAGAACTCACTCCGTACGCACCGGTCACGTCGATTCCTCCTCCACCGGGAAGCAATCGCGAGCCGCTTTGTGGAGTCCACTTAAACGCGTATGAATCTGAACTGCCCTGTGCGGTCCCGACAATCACAGAACCATTTGAATTCGTAGCCCAAGCAGTGCTATAAGACATTCCGAATGGGTGAACTGATGCCGCCGATCCACCCCCGACTCCAGGTGACCATCGCACTGCAATCTGCGCAAATTCGCCGACGGCAACCAGCCCATCTTCACTTACCGCCAAGGCTACTGCACCAGTTGTCGCGATAGTCCTCAATTCTACTGGAACCCCACTCGACCAGCGATAGGCACGTTGTCCACCGACCTCAACACTCGCTTTGCCGACAACTTGCGTCCCATCGCGGTTGATGCCATATGCGCTGGACATTGACTGCCCGCCTACGGTGAGAAATCGACTTGTTCCATCTCGATTCCAGATCGCTGCCCGGTCTCCTGAATTTCCAACGACAGTCGAGCCGTCGCCGCTGATGGCATTGGACCTTAAAAATGGACCATTCGAGCCAGGAAGAAAATCAAACAACTGAAGCGTTGTCGGTGCTGCCCCAGCCTGTCCGAAACTGCACGCTGCACAACCAATAATTAAAATATTTCTTATCAACATAGGCATCCGTTCTTCACAAGTCCCCGTCATTCACACCCAACGCTAAACGCTTCAAGGAAATCTAGATAATCAAAGAGATCGACAACCCCATCCCCATCACGATCCGCCGCAACATCTCCGACTGCAAACGCCTGCACATAATCAAGATAATCAAAGAAATCAACTATGAGATCAGCATTCATATCCGCTGGGCAATCGCCCAGATGGAGAATAAACCCGCGGCCAGCAGAGAGAGACGACGCCCCAACGAAAGTACGACCATCTGCTGTGACTCCAACCCCACTTCCAAGATCGATGAGGCCTACGTCAAAGCCCCTTGCCTGAAGAAGCTCTCGCAGCAGAACTACTCCTGTGCCAGGTGTCCAGATAATCGCTGCCTCAGCGGAACCGCTACGTCCTCCCACAATCACGTTTCCATCAGCACTACATGAGTATGCGTAAATCCCCGAATATTGATCCGCGAGAATCTCTGGTTCCGAATCTCCAACCCATCGCGCCATTGCAAAACCTGCCTGCCCAACAAGAACTGTGCCTGAGGAATTCATTCCCCACACTCTATCTCCACCGAGTTGCCCGCCGTCCGGAAGCAACTGCGTTCCCAGTCCCGCAATCCAGCGAAACGCTCTACCACTTTGCTCACCTGCTATTACGGTGCCCGCACTGTTCATCGCCCAGGCCTCACTTGTCCACCCGCCAGTTGGGGCAACCGAATTTGCATAACCCCCACCAACACCTTCAGCCCACCGCGCAGCAAATCTCGTCGAACCCGTGGTCGCACTAGTAACGTGTCCCGCCGCCGCCCTCCCATCTTCACTGACGGCCCAGCATTGCGATTGAGTTGCCACGCCAATCACTGGAAGCAATCGCCCAACACCATTGGTCCACATGCAGGCCCGATGGCCCGTACTTGTCGCCGAAATCCCGACAATGATCGATCCATCGCTGTTCACCGCATTAGCTTGCGAGCCGATCTCGCCTGGAAACGACGACAGAAAGCGACCAGTCCCATCACTCCTCCACACCGCTGCGCGATTTCCTGACCAGCCAACAACGGTCGAGCCATCAGCACTCACACCCATGATGTTCTGGCTACTCGAGCTGGAGCCTGGAACAAGTTCAAGTCGCTGAAGCGTCGTCGGCGCAGCACCAGCATTTCCAACTACGACAATCACTGTGATTCCACCAATCCAACTATTGCTCAACATGGAAGCCTTCACTTTCTTCTCGCTCAAACTCACTTGCCACTGACCCAGTGGATTCTACCAAATCTCAAGGTCGTACGCAACATCATTCCAATGAGATGTTTGACGGTCCGCGGAGTGATATCAAGAGGATGGAGTGCGTATGCCAACTTCGGTGTTTCCACTGGTTTTGCGCAGGTCACGCAAAGGAGCCAAGCCGCTAAGCGATGCCACTAACAGTGCCCTGACACCAAGCGTATTTAGAGATTCGACGGAGCCAAATAAGCGAGGGGACACCCTTCCCAGCGCGTTCAGGGGTCATTGTCAGCACACTTTCTTCGTCGCGTTCTACGTCCCTGACAACGCTCAGCAACCAATACTGAACGCATCAACGAAGTCAAGATAATCAAAGAAATCCAGCACGTTGTCTGCATTGAAATCTGCGGTCATTGATTGCGAGCTGAACGCATCGACGAAATCGAGATAGTCAAAGAAATCCAATGTGTCATCGCAATTGAAATTGGCAAGGCACACACCAACCGATGCGGCATTGCTGGTCACACTGCCGCATGCAGTCGTCACGACGCACCGCCACATGCGGAAGCCGTTTTCGCTTCCCTGGTAATCTTGATGCAATGTCACTTGAACTGTGCTGGTCGTTGCATTGGCGACCGATCCCACTGTCGCACCACCGGGTCCGATCAACGACCCATTTGCCACAGAAACCCACTGATTGGTGCTGTCCATTGCTTGCCACTGAAATGTAAACGGTCCGTTGCCAGCGGGGGTCACCGCGAACATCACTGTGCCGCCTGGGCAGGTGCCCCTATTTTGTGGTTGGCCTGCAAGCGTCGGAGTAGGTGGAATATACCGGGCAAATCGGTTCACAGTGACCGCACCGGCGAGAATGAAATCCCCCGCTGCTTCGATCTCGCCATTGGGCATTACTGCGAGTGCGCGAACTGAACCCGTCATCCCCGGTCCCATTGCCGACCAAGCTGTACCATTCCATCGCGCGACAGAATTTGCGTTTACTGCGCCCGCGGTGTTGAAGAAACCGGCAATCAATAGATCA
>SXGT01461289.1_pt1 | contig 11238 bp, 7 predicted proteins | sample 3176221 | NCBI WGS metagenome assembly SXGT01 (sample SAMN11356862, study PRJNA531348) | freshwater metagenome | isolation source: freshwater sample F1-120 | place: China: Fuxian Lake, Yuxi | collected 2017-12-25
CAAAATGTCCCATTGCGCCGAACTCGTATCCTGCGCCTCGTCGAGCAGAATATGATCGATCTGCGCGTCGAGCTTGTAGAGCACCCATGACGGACTCGAACGATGGAGCAGGCGTCGCGCGCCTTCGATTAAATCGTCATAGTCCAGCAGCCCCCGCCGCCTTTTGGCGTGCTCATATTCGCCGAGGATGGCGTCGCCGAGCGCATGAAGCGCCAGCGAGCGTTCGGCGACGGCCGCCGCCTTGCGCTTTTCGACGAGCGCAACCAGCCTGTCGCGCTCGGCCTCCATGCGCGCGAGCAGCTGCGGTTCGCGCTCGAAGAGACCTCGTGTGAGGATTTTCGTTTTTCCAACGCCGCGCGGATCGCCGTCCTTGGTGAAAAAGGTAGAGAGATAGTCGTCGATACAGTCCGGATGCGGCGCCAGCGCCAAGGCGCGTTCAAGCGAATCGGCGAGCTTGCCATCGTTTGGCGAACCGCCGCGCAGCAAACGGGCGAGCGCCGGCCACGCCCCCGGCGGTTCGCCGTCGTGGATGATCGCCGCTTCGATCCGCGCCAGAGTTTCGTCCGGGCGCAAGCCGAGCGCCGCGAAGACTCTGGCGTCATAATCTTCCTGCTCGCGCATGCGCGCGATTTTCTGGCGATGCTGCAGCAATTCCTCGCACAGCGCGTCGAACCCGGCTGCGGAGGCCTCGCGGGCGACGCTCTCCAGCGCTTTCCGCAGCGGCCCGCCATCTCGCGTCGCCGCGTCGAGCGCGCGCCGGCGCGCGGAGTCCATCAGTTCCGCGCGCTCGAGATCGTCGACGACGCGGAACGACGCCGGAACATTGGCTTCGAGCGGGAAGATGTGAAGCAGCTTCTCGCAGAAGGCGTGAATCGTCTGGATTTTAAGCCCGCCAGGCGTCTCCACGGCGCGTGTGAACAGCCGTCGCGCGAAATCAAGATCGGAGCGCGACTCGATTGTCGCGCCCATCTCTGCAATTTCTTTGGCGAGCGAAGCGTCGTCGAGCGTCGCCCAACGCGCGAGCCTATCAAAGACGCGCGACCCCATATTGGCGGCGGCCGCCTTGGTGTAGGTGAGGCACAGAATCTGCGATGGCCGCGCGCCGGCAAGCAGCAGCCGCAAGACGCGCTGCGCCAGCACATGGGTTTTGCCCGAACCGGCATGCGCCGAAACCCAGGCGGAAGCGAAGGGATCGGAGGCCGTTTGTTGGCGCCTGATCGTCAGGCCGCCGACTGGACGCTCGCTCATGCCGGCTCTCCGCCGCCGCGCATCCATTCCTTCACGCGCGCAAGATGATCATAGTCGCCGACGTCGCTGAGGAACGCCGGATGCGGCCGCGACGCATAGGGCATCGATTCGTCGCGAAACTGCGACAAGAGTTCATAGAGTTGCGCGCGGTGCGTCGCGACGACGTCGGTGAAACCCGCATCCTTCCATTTGAGCCACTGAGTCTCGCCGCCCTTGCCCAGCCCGATATAGGCGGCGCCGGCGACGTGCCGCGCGCCGACCTCTGCGAATGCGCCCGACTCGATCATCGCCGCTTCCAACGTCAGCTGCGGCGACCAGCCGGCCTTCACCTGCTTGTTTGTCGGCGGCGCGCCCGTCTTGTAGTCGAACACATAGGCCTGGCCCTCTCGATCGACCTCTATGCGATCCGCAATCGCGGTCACGCGAAATAGGCTTGCGTCGGAGAGCGTCAGCGCCATCTCGCCAGCTATTTCGACATGAATCTCACAGCCGCGCGCACGCCGCTCCTTTTCGAAGCTCAATGCATGATCGAGTCCAGCTTCGATGCGCGGCCATTGGAAGCTCATGAAAGACGGATCTGCCATGAAGCCCTTAAGCTTCTCGCGCGCGAGATCGAGCAGCGCTTCGCGCGCGCCTTGCGCGAGCGCGCCGCGAGGATTTCGCCTAACGAAATCGGCGAGCGCGTCATGGATCGCCATGCCGATTTCTCGCGCGCCGGCCTGCCTGCCGATCGGCGACAGCGGCGTGAGTTTGAGAATATATTCGGCGAAAATCGCATAAGGATCGCGCCGCAGGCGTTCGATGCGGGTGACACTCAGGCGTTGCGGCCGCAGGGCGAGAGCCGGGCGCGGCTGCGGCCGTTCGATCGAAGTCGTCTCCTTTGGCCGGTCCAGCGCCGCGGCGATGGCGAGCATGGCGTCGCCGCGCTTTTTGCAATCAGCGAAGGCGTCGCCGGCGAGCGCCGACAGACGCGCAATGAAGCGCGAGGGAATGGTCGGCGCGCCGTCGCGCTTGACCGCGCGGCTCAAGACGACGCGCTTCGCGCCCATCGCCATGACGAAATCATGCGCGCTTTGGCCGATGCGCCGCTCCGGCGCCATCAGGCCGAGTTGCGCGCGCATCGAACGATTGAGAAAGGCCCCCGTGTCGGTCCGCGGCGGCCATACGCCTTCGTCCAATCCGGCGAGCAGGATGAGGTCGGCGTCGATGAGCCGCGCTTCCAACGGACCGAGAATCTTTAACCGCGGATGCGCGCGCCTTGGACCGCGCAGCATGGTTTCGGAAAGGAGTCGATCGACGAGCGCCGCATAATTTTGCGCGTCATACTCCGGCGGCGCCTCGGCGCGCGCGAGTCGGTCGAGGAGTTCGAACAGCGCCGACGCGCCCTCTTCGTCAGCGTCTTCAGCGCCGGCGATCACGGCGTCGAGCGCGGCGCGATGGGCGCGCGCGCGATCCGCCAGCGACGCCGTCGTCACCAAAGCCGCAATTGGCGCGACAGCAGCGTCGATGCGGGCGAAGGCGTCTTCGATCTCGAACCATTCAGCGTCTGTGACGCGGCGCGCCGCTGGATGCGCGTGCTTGGCGCGCGCCAATTCGCGCGCCGAGGGGACGCGCGACGCCCAACGCCCGTCAGGCTGCGCGAAGAGGCGCAATACGCCGATCTCGACGAGCGGCGCAAGCGCGGCGACGCGCGCGCGAGAAAGCCCGAGCGCGGTCAGCGGATGGGCGAGCAGCGCCGCGATATTGACGGCGTCCGCGCCATCCGATCCGATCGCCGCGACGAGCCGCGCCAGCGCGCCGATCGACGTTCGCGCTGATGGCAGGCCGCCGGAATCTTCGATCTCGATATCGAAGCGCTGCAACTCCGCGCCGACGCGCCGCGCGATGAGTCGATCGGGCGTGACAAGCGCCGCCGTGCGGCCGGGAGTCTCCAGCGCCTCGCGCATGAACAGCGCAAGCGTCAAAGCTTCGAGCCGCTCGTCGGGCGCCTCGAGCGAAATGACGCCTTCGAGCGCCTGCGGCAAGCCGTCGCTCTCCCTTGCCCTATAGTCGCGCCATGCGGACGTGGCCTCGGCCGGCGCCATGGCTTGCGACACAAACGCCCGTCGCGCGGCAGACGCTGGGGCCAGGCGCGAAAGTTCGCGCGGTTCGTCGCGCGCAGCGCCAATTGCCGCAAGCAAGCGTTTCAACATCGTCTGAGGATGGGTGAAGGCCGGTTCTCCGACTCCGTCCGGCCGCCCGACGCTCGCCCAGGCGTCCTCGCTCATGAGTTGATCGAGGCCCGGCAGAACTACCGCGCCATTTTCGAGCCCAGCGATGGCGGCGAGCAGCCGCGTCGTCGCCGGTTGCGCGCCAGTCGAGCCGAGCGCGATCACCGGCGCGGTCGGTGGCGAGCGCGTGAGCGCCGCGATCTGCGCTTCGACGAGGCGCTTCTGATAAGCGCTGGCGTCGATCCCTCCGCGCTCCAATAGAATCTGCGGCCATTCGCGCAGGGCGATCTGCAGAAATCGCGTCGTGATCGCCCAGAACTCGCTGTAAGCGTCGTCACTCAGTGTTTCCAAGGCGTCCACTGAGACGTCTTCGATGTGCAATTCGTCGATCAGCGCGCCGAGGTCGGCGGCGAACGCATAGGCGGCTGACGGCGTCGCTGCGACAAGCAGTGGTTCGCTCTCATGCAAATTGGGCGCGCCGGTTGAATCGATCGAGATGATCGCGCGCGCGAGCGCTTCAGCCCATTGCAAGATCAGCTGCGACAGGAGAAGGCGTCGTTCCAGCTCTTCGATCGGCGCGGCGATAGGCGCATCGGCGTCGATGCCGAACTCGACGCCGAAAAGTGCGGCGTTCTCGCGCTCCTCCAGAGCGCCAAGCGGCAGAACGCGCGGCAGTAGCGCGGCGCGCTGGTTCAGCGCCTGTGCGAATTCGGCCGCGAGCGCACGCGCGGCGCGCTGCGTCGGCACATAGATCGTGGCGCGCGCCATTGCGAGCGGCGGCGTATCGCGCGACAGGGCGGGAACGATTTCGCCGTCGAGCAGGGCGCGAACGAAAGTTTCCAGAAAGGGCGCGCCGGGCGCTATGGTGAAAAGATTACGCCGGCACGCGAGCATCGCCTTCAGCCCTTGCGCGCCGCGATCGCCCGTTCGGCGTCTTCGATCGCGGCGACTGTGCCCACATGAAGCCAAAGACCGCTCGAAACGACGCCATAGAGGCGTCCCTTGCGGGCGGCGTCAAAAAAGAACGGCGCGAGCCTGAAGACGTCGTCGGCGACGCCTTCGAAGAGTTGCGGCTTCATCAGCCCGACGCCGGCGTAGACATAGGGCTTTGGGCTCTCGCATCGGACGATGCGCCCATCGGCGTCAAGATCGAAATCGCCGTCCCAGTCGACGCCGACGCTTCCAACGGTCGGCGCGAGCAGGAGCGCCGCATCCATCCTGTCGGCGTCGAATGCCGCGGCGAGCGCGAGACTGTTGGAGCGGGCCGCGCCGACCCAGAAGGCGTCGGTGTTGCAGACAAAGAATGGATCGTCGCCAATCAACGGAAGGGCTTTCTTGATTCCGCCGCCTTGATCCAGGAGCAGCGCGCGCTCGTCGGAAATCACGATGCGCGGGCGCGCGCGTTTGGCGAGATGCGCCTCGATCTGATCGGCTAGATGATGGACATTGACGATCGCCGTTTCGACGCCGGCCGTTTCGAATTCATCGAGCGCTCGGTCGATGAGCGTGCGGCCGGCGACGGACACCAGCGGCTTCGGCGTCTTCTCGGTCAGCGGCCGCATGCGCGTCCCAAGCCCGGCGGCGAACACCATGGCGACGCTCGGCGCGGACGCAAGCGCCGGCCGGTCAGGAGTCGCGAAACAAGCCGGGGATGTTGGCCTCATACCAAGCCTTAACGTCGGCCAGCGCCGGATGGCGAAGGCTTTTTCGAAGATAGGATTCAACGCGCGGAAGATGCGCGAGATATTGCGGCTTGCCGTCGCGCTGATCAAGCCGCGCGAAAATTCCCAGTATTTTCGTTGCGCGCTGCGCCGCCAGGATCGCGTAAGCCTTGGCGAAGGCGGCCATATCGAACCCGGAATCGGCTTCGCGCCGCAGTTTGGCGTAATGGGCGAGGAGCTTCAACTCCAAATCGTCAGGCGCGTCGACGCGGGCGTCCTGCCCCAGCGACGCCATGTCATAGGCGGGATAGCCGAGCACGCAGTCCTGGAAATCGAGGATGCCGATCCGAGCCAAGCCGATGCGCTGCGCAAGCCACAAAAGATTGGGAGAGTGATAGTCCCTAAGAGTCCAGGTCGGCGGATCGCTCGCCGCCTCGACGAGCGCCTGGCGCCAGAGAGTGATAAAGGTGGCGCGCGCGCCCGACGAAATCGGTGCCTTGACACGCAGCAGATACCAGTCGACCAGCAGCTCCACCTCGATCAGCAGCGCGTCGAGATCATAGGGCGGAATACGATAATCGCCGTTTCCTTCGATCGCGATCACGTCCGGCAGGCGCTGCGCGTGAAGAAAGGCAAGCGCGCCCGCCGCTTCGAGATAGCGCTCGACGATGGGGCCGTTGTCGTCGACGACGCCCTCGCCACCGAGATCTTCGATGATCAGCAGGCCGGCGTCGAGATCGCTGGCGTAGACTTCTGGCGCGGAAAGTCCCAGTCCACGCAGCGCTTGCGACAAGGCGACGAAAGGAACGACATTTTCAGCCAGACGCGCGATTGCGCTGTAAGATTTGCCGTAGCGAATCGGCGGTCCGTCAGGACGCGCCGGCGAGATCATCAGGATGGCGCGTCGCCCGTCCGGCTGTTCGAGTCGCTCATAGGCGCGCGTCGAGGCGTCGCCTTGCAAAAAGCTGCGCGCGGCGCTGGCCCAGCCCGATTTGCGCAGCAGCTCGCGAATCGCCTTAAAGGACGCAAGACGCGAGACAAAGCGGCCATAGCCGGAAATGGTCAGACGCCGCGCTTCGCGATTGTCGCCGTCGACGAAACTCAAGCGCACTTCGAGGCGATCGGGCGAGAGCGTTTCACGCGCGCGCTCGGCCCATTCGACGAGCACGATCGCATCGTCGGTCGCCTCTTCCCAGCCGATATCCGCAAGTTCCGCGGCGTTTTCCAGCCGATAGAAATCGGCGTGGACGACGCGCTTTCCGGCGCCCTCGTAAATTTGCATCAAGGTGAATGTCGGGCTTGGCGCCTCGAGCATCGGGTCCGCGACCAGTTCGCGAATGATCGCCCGCGCGAAAGTCGTCTTGCCGGCGCCGAGATCGCCGGAGAGCATGACGGCGTCGCCGCTGCGAACGAGAGTCGAAAATTCCTGCGCGAGTTCGATCGTTTCGGCTTCGCTGCCGACGTCGAGCCGCCAGACCGATTTTAGCGCGGACTCCTCGCTCATTCGGCGCCTCCCGCGCGCGCCGCTGCAAGATGCGCGTCTTCATCCGCGGCATGTGCAGGAAAAATGCAGGTCACGGTCGTGCCTTCGCCGGGCGCGGAATCGATCAAGACCCTACCGCCGTGGAGCTCCATGAAGGCGCGCACGATGGAAAGACCGAGTCCCACCCCGCGGTGGCGCGAGCCGGCGGTGTGCGACTCAAACCGATCGAACACGCGTTCGAGAATTTCGGGCGACATGCCGCGCCCGCGATCGGTGACCTTGAAGACGACCTCGTTCTCGCGCCGCATTACGGCGAGGGTCACTGTCTGGCCCGGACGCGAGAAGCCGATGGCGTTGGATAGAAGATTGAACAGAATCTGGCGCACGCGCTTGGCGTCGCCGCGAAACGCTCCAACATCGTCCATCGGGACGATCTGCACGTCGATCGAATTTTCGACGAGACGGTCCTGTACGCCTTCGATCGCGGCGCGCATCGTCGCCTCGACGTCGACATCGGAAAACTCAAGCTCCATCGCATCTTCGTCAATGGTCGCCAGATCGAGAATGTCGTCGACGATGGCAAGCAGCGCCGCCGAGGATTTGCTCACATAGCCGAGATATTCGCGCTGGCGCGGATTGAGCGGCCCTGTCGAGGCCTCTCCGAGAAGATGGACGAAGCCATTGATGTTGTTTAGCGGCGATCGCAATTCATAGCTGACGTGATGAATGAAGTCGTTGCGCAGCTTTTCGGCGGCGAGCAGCGCCTTGTTGCGATCCGTCAATGCGCGTTCGACGTTCACGTCCGCCGAAACATCGACGAAAGTGAGCAGCGCGGCGCCGTCGAGCAGAGGCTGCGCCGCGCAGTCCAGCACGACGCCGTCGTTGCGCTTGATGCGCCGGGTGAAGCCTTCGCGCATTTCATTAAGGCCGGTGACAAAGCCCTGCAGCGCCGCCCATGTCTCCTCTTCCGGGTGAAGCGCGCAACATTTGACGGCGAGCGCATCGAAGCGCGGCCGCTTCGACAGATCCTCGGGATCGAGCCGCCACAGGCTGGCGAAGGCGGGATTGCTGAATTTTAGGCGCCCGTCGGAGCCAAAGACCACGACGCCCTCCTGGAGCGTATCCAGCGTTTCGCTCTGCATGCGGGCGAGCGCGTTGAAGCGCGTTTCGAGATCATAGGCCTTGGTGGCGTCGTCGTAGAGATAGGTGACGCCGCCCTTGGGATTTGGATGCGCGACGACATCGACGATCCTGCCGTTGGGCAGATGCCAGGTGTGACGTATCGGCTCCGGCGACTGATAGGCTTCGAACAGCCGTTCCTTCCAAGCCCGGTAATCGGACTCGACGGGGACGCGCTGCTCGGCGCGCAGCCGGTCGAGAATCTGCCCGTCGGTCGGCTGTTGTTCAAGGAAGGCCGGGTCGAGCTGCCATAGCTTGGCGTAAGCGTCATTGCTGTAAATCAGCCGGCGCGCGCGATCGAAGCTCGCCACCGCCGTCGGCAGCTGATCGAGCGTCCGCACATGCGATTGCATCTGCCGCTCGAGGTCGGCGCGCACCGTCTCGACCTCGCGGCGGTCGATGGCGATGGCGGCGGCGGCGCCCGAGGCGGCCGCCTGCGTCACGTCGAGCAGATGGCGTTCGCCGGCGACCACGGCGTTGACGCGCTCCCGCCAAACGCTGTTCTTTAGCCGCGCCTGCTCGGCCGCGCTGCGCGCCGACTGGTCGAGCAACTCCAATTTGCGGGTGACGGCGTCCTCCGGGCTCTTCGCCTCGACCGCCTGTGCATAAGCGTCGTTGACGAAGACGAGTTCCCCCGCCTCGTCGCGTATCCAGAAAGGCGTGGGCAGCGCTTTCAGCATCGCGCGCAGACCGTTGAGTTCGGATTGCGCCGCGGCATGGCGCTCGCGCAGGCCGATCAGCTCCAGCCGGTCGCCGGAGACTTCGCGAATGCGCAGCACCACGCCGCCGCCGACCGCGCGCCCATCGGCGTCAAAGTGGCGCCCGGCGACGCCCATGAGCGCCAAGCGGAAGCTTTCGCCGCTGCGCCGCAGGCGCTCGACGGCGCTCTCCAGCTCCCGAGCGTCCTTTGGCGCGAGCCAGGCGTCGAAGTTCAAAATGCGGCGCGGCGCGGCGGCGGCTCCGGTCATGACCAGCGACGACGAATGAATGTCCGGCTCGGCGTCGGGCGCCTTCCAGGCGATGAAAACCTGCGGCTCGGAGGCAAGGAAGTTTTTCGCCCGATCGAGCTGGGCGCGGGAGTCGTCGAGTTCGACGCTCAACGCGGCGTCGCGCCGGCGCCAAAAGGCGCGTTCGCGCAGATAGCTGATGACGATGGCGGCGGCGAAGATCGCCAGGCCGCCGCTCAGGGCGAAGCTGACAATGTGCGGATCGATCGCCAGATCGTCGAGGACGCCCGCCGCGCGCGCCGGCGCCGCATCGAGCCATGGAAGCAAAGACCCGAGGGTAACGCCGGCATAACGAGGAACGCCGGAGTGGCTGGTCAGATGCCGCCATCCCGTCATTGCGAGGACGACCCTGCTTGCAGGCGATTGGCTTGGTTGCGATCGGCGTGTTGGCGATCGGCTTGGCGCGTCACGAGAACCGGTCTCCACGGTCAGTTGCGGGTGCTCATCACGACACCGCCGTAAGCGGTTCACGCAGGACTCGGACGAAAGCCCGCGGCGCGCAGGACCTTGCCGATAGATTCGGACAGGGAGAAGAACGCTCCCTTACGCCCCGTCGCGCCGAATGCGAATCAGCATCAATCTAAAGCGCAAAGAGACAAAACGGAATCTCTTGGCGCCAAAAAGAACGGCCTCGCTCCAGTCGAGGAACGAGGCCGCGCATCGGTCAACGGTTGCGCCGACCGGATACTGGCCCTGCTTGGTCCACGATTCGATCTGCGTCAGCCCCTTGTCGAAGGAGGCCGACGCCAATGAAGGCGGGGCGGCTCGGGCGCGCGGATGCGCGCATGTCCGCTTTATGGTATCGTTTCTCTATGGCAGAGCCAACGGCCAGGACCGCTTCCCCCATCGACGAAGCCGCGCGCGAGCGCCGACTCGAAATGCAGCATCTGCATGCGATCGAAGGCAATCCGCTGACAGCGGAAGAAATCGCCATGTTCGAAATGTTCGAGCGCGAGGAGTGGAGCGAGGAACGGGAACACGCCTATATTGTCGAGTTGATCCGGCGGCGGGCGGAGATCAAGAAAACCGGATGAGCGGCGATCCTTACGTTTATCCCGGCATAAAGGTTCTTCGCAACAAGTTCGGAATAGACAGCGTCGAGGAGCTTGAACGGGCGGAGCGTCTTCTCACGACGAAGCGCGGCAAGAGAAACGTCCCACACGGCGATTTCGACCTCGCCCATCTGAAAGCGATTCATCGCCATCTCTTTCAGGATATTTATGATTGGGCCGGGGAAATTCGCACGGTGGAAATCTCCAAGGGCAGCAGCCAGTTCATGTTCCGCCGCTTTATCGAAAGCGGCATGGCGGACGTGCATCGCCGCATCGTCGTGGCGAATTATTTTGCGGGCCTTTCGAAGGAGGATTTCGCCGCGGCGGCGGGCGAAATCATGGGCGACGTGAATTACGTCCACCCCTTTCGCGAGGGCAATGGCCGCGTGCAGCTCCTTTACCTCAAGCAATTTTGCGAACGCGCCGGCCACCCGCTCGATCTGCACAAGATCGGCGGAGCGGCGTGGATGGCGGCGTCAGTCGCTGCGAATCGCGCGGATTACGGGCCGATGGGAGAAGCGATTTTGGCGGGGCTGGAGCGGAGGCGCGTCGGAATTAAAGAATCGTAGTAAGCTTACATTAAGTCCATCTGAGAAGTATCGAGCAATCTGCCATGCGCCATTTCCGTCGAAAGGATTGGCAGAGATTCCGCAAAGAGGTCATCGAACTCGATGGCGGTATTTGTGTGCGATGCCGTCGCGGCCCTCTGGAGGGGGCCGTTCTCCAAGTCCATCACAAGGAATATTTGCCGGGAAAGCTTCCGTGGGAGTATCCTTATGAATTGTGTGAGACCCTATGCAAGGGATGTCATGCCGAAGAGCACGGGATCATAAGACCCTTTACCGGATGGGAATGTTTCGGCCATGACGATCTTGGCGAACCTACGGGCGAATGCGAGGTTTGCGGTAACGCCATACGTCACGTTTTCTTCGTGCAGCACGCCAAATGGCCTTCCTTGGAAGTAGGTGAAACATGTTGCGATCATCTAACGGAGACGACAGAGGCCAGCGACCATATGGATTCGGTGCGGCGTTTCGAAACACGGCGGCAGCGATTTATCCAATCGAGTCGATGGACACACGAACCTGACGGTTCGCTTGTTATCTACCAGAAGGGCTTTGATCTTAACGTCGTACCTTGCCCCCCGGGATTTCGCTTAATCGTAAATAGTTGGAAGGGAAAGCGTCAATTTTCATCCATTGATGAGGCAAATGTTTCGCGTTTGAGCAAATCGAAAATGGACAAATAGCTGCCTTTTTACAAAAAAAGAACAGGTCGCGACATTGATTTCATCAAACGCGCGTCCGGTCGCAGGAGGTCGTCATCCGACGCTAGTCTCGCTCCCTACCGGGGAGCGAGACTCTTTCACCTGTTCAATACCGATAATGATCCGGCTTG
>SXGT01042501.1_pt1 | contig 11237 bp, 5 predicted proteins | sample 3176221 | NCBI WGS metagenome assembly SXGT01 (sample SAMN11356862, study PRJNA531348) | freshwater metagenome | isolation source: freshwater sample F1-120 | place: China: Fuxian Lake, Yuxi | collected 2017-12-25
AATTGCAATCGGCGTTGGAGGGTGCTCGTGACCGGGCGATCTTTGCAAAAGAACCGCGAGGCCTGAGGTTGCTGGTGGACTCGACGGACCCGCGGATGGTCAGCAGTTTGATTTACATTGGATACTCGAAGGATTGGTCGAGAGGACAGATTCGCCTTGAACGAATGGACTTCGAGGAAGACACCAACGGCAATGGTCGCCTTGATGGAGGGGAGGACACGAACTCCAACGGTCGTTTGGATGGAAATGGAATCGCCGATGGTCCGGAAGTTTTTATCGTTCGGGGCGATGCGGCGTGTGGTTGGTCCACGTTGAAGGATCGTGGCTTCCTGGGGGTTTACGAGGATTTGAATTTCAACCGGCAGCTTGATCCGGGCGAAGATCAGAACGGCAACGGGCTACTCGATCTGGATGCTCCACGCATCACCATTAAGGGAGTGACCTACACGGCACTATCGCATCGGCTGACGCCGACCAGCCAAGTGTTGCAGTTAGTCACACCGTACGCTGGCGGGGGCACAACGCCCGTTACCGAGGTCATCGCACGTCAGGGAACTGGTCCGAACACATACAATTTAGAGTTGCCGCCGCGCATTCTGCCGGACGCGCAGCCGATCCTGCTGCCCGAAGGGGTGGTCATTGACCTCGACGCTTCCGACATTCCCCCTGATTGGCGTCCGACTCGTGGTGAAGACGCCAACGGAAACGGGTTGTTGGATCCCGGCGAGGACACCAACGCGAATGGCGTGCTTAATGTCGGTACATACTCCGGGCAAATGGACATCATGTTTTCGCCGCGAGGCGTCGTGACAGGTCCGCTGGCAGCAATCGGATTGCTGCATTTGTATCTCGGCGAGTCGAAGGACGTGGTGAAGACGGTCGATCTCGGTGTTTGGGTGTCTGCAAGCCCTCCTGGAGTTCGGCGTCTTCCGCGTTACACGGATTCGTCGGCTTCGGCACCGTTGGTGCCTGGCGGAGGTTCGCCCGGTGTCTATGGCACATTCGGCCCCGAAGAGGGGGACATTGGCCAGCGTTTGCTGACGACGATTTTCACTCAGACGGGCAAAGTTTCGACGCATCCGGTGAACGCGGTTGACAGTGATGGCGACGGATTTGCCGACGCACCTTTCGTGTTCGCAGCTCAAGGTGAAGGACAAGCGCAATGAGAACAATGCGAGTGCGAGCCAAGTTCGTCGCCTCGCGACGCGAGACGATGCCTAATGGTACTCAGATGGTGAGCGGCAAGGCGCTAGCCGCCGGTGTTGGCGGCAAAAGCGCGACAAAACACCGATGGCTAGCGCCCTGTCGCTCACAGAATGTGGATCGAGATGGCCACGTTGCGCGAGCCGGTACTTCGCTGACCGAGGTTTTGATGTCGCTGATGATTATGAGCATCGGCGTTGTGTCGGTGGCGACGCTGTTTCCTATCTCCGCGGTTCGGACGCTGGAGGCCAACAAGCAAACCAATTCCAAGATCGCGTCATTCACGGCTGAGGCGCTGAAGAATGTCGATCCGCAAATCGTTCACAACCCGGATGGGTTCTATCCGTGGCCACCCTATCCCGCAGGGGCTGGTGCCACCGATCAAACCCCGTCCGGTAGTAATGCATTTCTCCGAAAAAGTTATTTGGTCGATCCAATCGGCTGGCAGGCCTTCAACGAGGATCCCGCAACGCCAGGCACGCCGCTGCTTCCATTCCCGATCATCGCGCCGCCGCCGACCGGCGTTGCACCGCGCGACTGGTTTGGAAACAGCATCTTCACGCTGCCGGCCGGTTCTGCTTTGGCTCCACTGTCGCGGCGATACACCGGAGCGAGTCTTTTCCCCACTCCGTACCCGACCACGGCCGCACAATGGATCGATGCCAAAGCGAGGGCGGCGGCTTTGGTGGCACAGCCCGACAATTGGAAGGCAACGGGCGAGGGTCAGTTTGTGGCTCCGATCCCAGCCACTGCGACGACCGGAATCACCGGAGTCACGCTCGACGGTGATACAGACCTGTCGTCCGTGAATCCCGCTATCGGAGTCGTCTATCGGGCGGTGATCTACGACGTTGATGGGAATCACAGCGAAGTGCGTGACAGCATCCGCGATGGAATGACAGTGAGCTACAGCGGCACTGCGTGGGAGGTCGCATGGCTAAATCCGCTGCCCGCACGGTTTAACTCACCGACCGCAGGCGCGTTGCCCAACATTGGTAAGGTGCGGATCGAGGTGGCCGATCAAATCTACACTTGGATGCTGTCGGTGCGGATGCGATCTAGCGGAGAAAGCGTCGATGTCGTGGTCTTCTTCAAGCGGAACTTCGATCCGAACAACGAACGAGTCTTTGACGCCGAGTTTCGGAAATACAAGCTGTGGCAAAATGCGAAGAACGACTACGACGACATCCCTCCCGGAAGCCTGACGCTGCGCGTGCCTGGCGTGGCGGGAGCGGACGAGAACGGAAATGGTACGAATGATGATGTCGCCGAGATTGGTTACCCCGGCATTTACAGCATCGAGCAAGACGTTCCGAATGCGACCGTCACGATCAAAGTTCCGAGTACGGCGGCGGATGACGAACGTCCCAAACTGCGCCGTGGCAACTACGTCTACGACACGAAGAATGGGCTGTGGTATCGCATTCGAGCCGTGCAGAACGAACAGTTCGGAGTTGGCCCAGGAAGCAACGAAGATTGGGTTGATGTCGTGCTCGATGAAACGATCCGACTGAACAGCACCGAAGACTTGGACGGCAGCGGCAGCTTGAACTTGCCTGGTGAGGACAGCAACGGCAACGGAGTGATTGATCGCGGTGGTGTGATCGTGCATCCAAACGTCGTCAAGGTTCTCCCGTTGCAATAGCAAGGATCGATAGATCATGGTCTGGTTGAAATACAGACAGAGCCGATGCTCGCGACGCCGATTCGGGCAGGTTGAAAACCTGCCCCACGGTGGCTTCACGCTGATCGAGATGCTGGTGTCGGTGACGCTGGTGTTGTTGATGATGGTGATGTTCGGCGAGGTGTTTCAACTCGCTACCAGCAGCGTCAGCAAGCAGCGGATCATGGCGGACAACGACCAAAATGCGCGCACGATCGTGACGGTCTTGCGAAGCGACCTCGACAATCGAACTTTTCGCTCGCCAGTGCCGTTCTTCCCGGAAGAACTGAACTCCAACGTGTCGTCGCATGACATTCTCAATTTCTATATGCGTCGCGGCTATTTTTCGATTTCGTGTAACAATCCAGCGGATGGCACCGACGACGTGCTGCAATTCACGACGCAGGTTCCAGAAAAAAGACCTGACTTGCTGCAATACGGCCGGGCGATTCCGTTATTTGCTGGAGCTGGCGGCACTCCCGCGCTGAATTTTTTGTCGAATGGCAACCAGCCAGATCGAGACGACGGTCAGATCACGTCGAACCTCGCGGCTTCATCCAAGGCGGCGGAAGTCAGCTACTTCGTGCGCGGCCAACGACTCTATCGCCGAGTGCAATTACTGCGCGACCCGATTGGTGGAGACCAACTCAACCTTGCTGATCCGAATGCGCCGAAGGACACGTCCGAGTCGGCCCAGCCGGAATTTTGGAATCCAGCGACTTTGGCCTATGTCGATTACTTCTTGCCGGGCGGTGTCTATGACACGCAAGTCTCGGCCGCACCGCCAGCCGGTTTCGGCAGTATTGGCTTCTGGCGAGATTTTGATTTCTCAGCAAGTCGCACACCTGCGTCGTTGTCGGTCTACGCACCGTCGTTGCCTGTCAACGCTCGGTTTCACGGAATCGATGCTCTATCGAACGACAGCACCGCTCTCCCCCACACGCCGCATCCTTTGATGCCGTCGTTGGGGCAAACCTGGAATCGTTTCGGCCACAACCATGAAATCGTGCTGGCACTGCCTCTGGGAACCACGCCGGTGATCACGAACGGGATGCCGCGCGAGTTCACGACCGCGACAGGGTCGGCCGCGATCCCGTCGGTCTTCGTCGGTCGTTTCACACAAGAAGAAACGTCGCATCCGAACTTTCGCTATCCGCAAGCGCTGGCACTCGCGCCGGCCACTCCGCCGGGAGCCTGGAACGGCAATCCGATGGATGCCGTTGGAACCGAATTGACGCTCAACACAGTCACCGGTGCCGTCAACGAGTTTCAACCGAATTCGGCATTCTCTCGTCCGGGAGTGGACCTGTTGCTGTCCAATGTTCACGAGTTCCGAGTCGAGTTGTGGGATGAGCGACTCAACATGTTTGTTGTTCCAGGCCACGCATTGTCCGACACCGCACCGGGGGACGATGGCATTTCTGGGACACCGGACGACACCGCTCTGGGAGATTACGCCAGCGCGCGGCAACTCAATGGAACTTACGGTCCTTTGGGTGGCGCTCCTAACATCTTTGATACTTGGCATCCGCAGTTCAATCGCAATGCGAATTTCTTCACCGACCCGACCAATCCAATGAATCTACTGCCCGTCTTGAGCGACGCGGCGGATCGGCCCCCGTATCGGCCACTGAAGTATGCTCCGTTGAATCCACTCGCTGCGCCGGGAACACCGTATGCCGGGCCGGCTCCTCCGGGACCAACTCCTGGCGGATCATTTCTGCCAGGCTATTGGGCTCCAGGCACGAGCTACTCTGTCGGGAACGTGGTCTTTCCACGAACCGAAGATTTGAATGCGAACGGAATTCTGGATACTGGCGAAGATGGAGTCTGTGGGTTCCCGGCGGATGGTTTTCCGAACTCGTCGGGTCCGTTTCCCTCCCCGAATCCACTGTTCAAGTTCCCGGCCTTCGGGCTGATGTTTGCTTATCGTTGCGTGTCTCCCGGTACGTCTGGAGCACTGGCTTTTGAACCGGCTTGGACGACGACTTTCGGACCACCAGGAAATCGTGGCAATTCGGCGGATATCGATGTGAATCTCAACGGTGTCGTGGACCCCGGAGACACGGATTCCAACGGAAATGGGATATTTGACCCCGCCGAGCCAAGTTGGATGCTTGAGTACAACGTGCGACCGTTGCGAGCCATTCGGATCACGGTGCGGTTCGAGCATCCCACTTCGCAGCAAATGAAGCAGATCACCGTCGTGCATTCGCTGCGCGATAACACGTCGGTGCCATAGGGCAGGGATTAGGGGTTGGGGTTTAGGGGTTAGAGATTGGAAGAAACACGATGTCTCAGTCGGTCATGATTCAACTGGATTTACCCAAGGATTGGCGGACATTCCGAATGCCGCGCGGATTGCAATCGAGGTTGCAGGAGTTGTTGGACCGCCAAGATCACACCGGGAAATTAACTCGACGAGAACGCCAGGAAGCCAATGCTTTGGTCGAATTAGCTGAGATGTTCTCGTTGATGAAACTGCGAGTTCGTCTGGCTACCAAGCAAACGAAATCATGAGCGAACATATCCCCGCATCACTAAGGCGCGCGGTGCGCCAACGAGCTGCGGATTGTTGTGAATACTGTCATTTGTCGCAGAAGTCTCAGGAGGCCGTTTTTCATGTGGATCACGTTCTTCCCTTGGCGGAAGGCGGGGAAACAAACGCCGATAACCTGGCGTTGGCTTGTGTGACATGTTCGTTGGCGAAGGCCGCTCGGACGGTCGGTCAAGATCCCGATACAGGAACATTGGCTCGGCTGTTTCATCCCCGGCGCGATCAGTGGAATCGACATTTTGAATGGGCCATTAACTGGCATCTCATCGGATTGACCGCGACGGGACGAGCCACGATTCGTGCATTGCGGATCAATCGACCCAAGGTTGTCCGAATTCGTCGGTTGCTTGATCGTCTCGGCGAAGGTTTGAACTAAGCGATAGTGAACGTCAAACGAAGATTGGGTCACAAGACTGGCACCTTCGACTGACTTCCGAGAACTCAGTGCGTGGAGAATCGAATCATGAAACGTCAGCTTGGTTTGTTGGAAATGGTGCGGCGGCGGACGGCGCGGGCTTCGCGCCGAGCCACGCGCGGGGCGCTGGGGTTCTGGGCTTGGTCGAGCGCGGGAGCGGGAGACACTCGCCGAGCGCGGAAGCCCCGTACTGCACGCGGACGGCGGGGCAGCACGTTGCTGATCGTGATGGCGTTGCTCGGCATGTTGACGCTGCTGGGGATGCTGTACTTCACGTTCGCGACGCAGGAACAGGCCAATGCGACGAACTTCGCCAATCCGGAACCCCTCGGCGATGTTGACGAAATTGACGCCATCTTTGACGCGGCCATCAAGCAGCTCATCCAGGGAGCGGGCACCAATCAGCCAAACAGCGTGCTGAGTTACCGACATTCGATCCTCGGCACTTATTTCGGCAAAGACCTGCATCCTTATTCGGGTGCCGGAGTCAATTACGTTTATCTCAATGAGACCGTCGTTGGGTCTGATCTGAATGGCGATGGCGATGCCACAGACGTTCGGGTGTTGTGCGTGGACCAGAACCTCGACGGCACGCCGGAATTCACAAGTCAGTCGTCGAACCTGATGAATCTGTTAGATCCGAATGACTCAGCCGCCGCGCAACCGAACTTGGCCGTTCGTGCGTTTGCCAACCTGCCCTCCGGAGACGTTGACTACACCTATCCCGACATCAACAACATGTTCCTGGCCTACAAGGCTTACGTCTGGGATCCCAATACGCCCACGCCCACGCGACGACTCGTGTTGAAACCCTCTTTCCATCGCCCGGAGTTACTCCGAGACGATATGGGAAATCGAATCCTGAATTGGGCGACTCACACGGCTGGTGCGGTTCCCAATGCGCCGTTCTCCGCGCGTGGCCGCTTGATGCGACCGCATCCCGATCATCTTTACGTCTGGAAGCAGAACACGACGGCCTCGCCTGAAGGTCGCTTCCTGAATGACTACAACCCGGCGGATACTGGGCCAATCGCGAGTCTCTCCTGCCTGCGCGGATTTCCGTTTACCAACGTGCCACCGGCCGTCGGTGCTGGATCAGGACCGGTCCCGGCCATTCCCGTGCCACGCACGCAAGGCGTGTGGAACATGACCGCCGTCGCCACCCCGACCGTCACGCCGACGTATCAGTATGACTCGGACAACGACGACGACGGAATCAACGAAGGGGTCTGGATCGATCTGGACTTGCCGATGCTGGAACGTTCGTCGGACAACAAGACCTATGTGCCAATGATCTCATTCACGGCCTATGACCTCGACGGGCTGTTGAACTTGAACATCCACGGCAATTTGTCGGGAGATACCAAGACCAGCCCGACGACCAACTTTGGCAACAGCAACGACATCCACCGCTCGGCCATGGGACTGGGGCCAAACGAAGTCAACTTGCTGCACGCGCTAGACGCGGTTCCGGGAACTGACATCGCGGCGTTCAGCGCGACGTCGGATTATGCGCGATACTACAACCACAATCCGCCAGTGGGAGCAGCCGGTCAGCGAGAACTAGCCAACATGGAACTGTGGTGGTTGCTAACCGGACGTATGCAATGGCCGGCTCCCCCTTCGACCGCGCCCCCGCAAATCCTCGTCGGCCGGCATGGAGAAGCGAATCGCTTGCAGCGAGTCCTTGCCACGGCCGGCGGCAGTTCGGTGATTAGCGTCAATCAGTGGGGCAATCAGAGCGATTATTTCCCATTCGCCGGCTTCACCTATGTGGATGAAGCCAATCTCGAAGGGGGCGACGACAATCAGGACGAAAACGAAGGCCGCGAAAATTGGCTGGGAGGTGCTACGGCCGGAACGACTCTGGCATTCGGACATCCGTTGGCGCTCAATGGTCGCGGCCGATCCTGGGGACCGGCCGGAGGAGGCGGAGCCGGCTTAAAGAGTTACCGGACTTCCAACGGCGGACTCACTGGAAACCGCACACGCTGGCAGTCGTATGACGGCATGGGCGTGGGCTACGACGCCAAGAACAATCTGGCGAACGCCGCTTGGCTCGATTACTTGGGCGGCAACTTGATGACCAACACGATGGTTGGAGTCAATTACAAGGACCAGAACACCGCGTTGGGTACCAACGAGCGCTTGGTTCACGACACGCTCGAAATCTCACTCGAACCCAAGTCTCAGTTGCGTCCCTACGACGAGCCGTTCGAGTCGATTGAGTCGATTTGGCTGCACATGTCGTCAGGCGATCGTACTGCGAGTGGGTTGGCGTCGCGCGTCGGCAACTTGATGCCGTCGAATTTCATGAATGCGACGTTGCTCGACCCGAACTACTCGCATGAGATCTCGCAGCGTTTCGCGGCGAACACCTTTGATACCAAGACATTTGCTCTGATGAATGCGCCCGATACCGCCACCGGGACAGCGACCCCGCGAACTTGGGAATGGAATGTCGATTTCGATGGGGACGGTCAACGTGAGTGGCCACCGCAGTTCAACCCCGTCAATGCGGCTGGTAGTCAGCCGGAAGTGTTCGATCCGACCAGCACCAGCTATCGGCCAGAGAACGCCTACGGCCCACGTGATCCGTTCCGGCCCCAATTGCGCCGCTTGTTGTCCACGGAGTACGGCGACACGAAGACCATCCGCCATCCCATGCGATTGAGCATCAACGAATTTCTGGACGTCGAACACAAGCCCAGCGTGGCCGGCAGTGCGTTCACCAGCCCGTTACAGTACCGCTCGCTGACGCCGCACATCACCACCGCTCCGGCGGCGGCGTTTACCTCGCTGCCACAACCGACGGCAGCGACGACACCGGGACCGTTTGACCCGTTCTACAACCTGCCGCCGTTTCCGCCGGCTCCGTACATGACCCACTCACAGGATGCGGTTCAGGAGTTTTGGGCTCAGCGCGACCGCCAGCAAATGGCGCGAGACATCTACGTGATGCTCTACACGTTCTGCGGTGGCAACGACGCCGCGAATGTTACCACCACTTCGGGCTTCACCGTTCATTCCGCGAATGTGCGCCGTCAGATGGCACAGTTCGCGGTCAACATGGTTGACGCATTGGATCGGGACGACGTCATCACTGCGTTCGAGTTCGACAACAATCTCGCCGACGGTTGGGATCTTGACGATGACCCGTCCACGTTGACCGCCGCCGAAACTGCATTGTTGACGGCTGGCGAACGTGACGTGGTGTATGGTGTCGAGGCTCCACAGCTCACCTTCAGTGAAGTTGCTTGGTATCGCCAACCGGCCTCAGCGGATTACGCTCAAACGTCCTTCGTCGAAACGGCCACCAACGAATTCAACTTTCTGCAATTCGAGTTGCGCTCCGTTCATCCTCAGGACGTCAAACTGGCGAGCACGTCCTCGACAACAGCAGCCACTGGCATTTGGCGGATTCTCCGCGACGACAATGGAAATGGGCGATTTGATAACACCGCCACCAATATTGAAAACGCAGTCGTGTTTCAGAGCGGTGCGCCGACGATGACGCCCGGCCAACGCCTGTCACTAGCCAGTTCCGACTCGAATGGATCGGGGACCGCGTCGTTGTTCGTCGACTATACCGGCAGCATGACCAGCTATGAGCTTGTCGCACCGAATCCAGCGGCTCCACCGCTTTTGGCGACGTATTACGACGCGTCAACGAACCCGACGCCGCTCAATGCCGCCGATCTCGATCTGCTGTATGCCCCACAAGCGAGTTGGTACATCTTGGCGGGCGGCGGTAGCCCAGGTGATTTGTTGAGTCAGACCAATTCACCTGCGACGAATCCTGAGCCTGTCATTCCGGCCGGCACCAAGCTTGGAGACAACACGACCTCTTTAGCGTTAGAGCGTCGGCTGAATCCGTATTTGCCTACGCTGTCTCTCGCGGCGAATCCGTTTGTACCCGTCGATCGAAATCGCGTCACTGCGATGAATCTTTTGGATGGTTCGGTCACGGATCAGCCAACGGCGGCCGCGCGGCTTGCAGTCCCTGGTTTGAGGTCATCGGAGCGCCCGCAACCATTGCGTGGTGATGCACCGGGACCGAGTTCCGGCGCTGCCCCATGTCCTCTGCAAAACACGTTGGGGCAAGACAATTCCAACAGCCCAGCCACGTTCAATCTGCTCTTCCAGCACTACGATCGGGATTTTGCTTCCGTAATCGAACTATTTGACATCCCGCTGACCGCGCCTGAAACAATCACGCGGCACATTATCCCGTCGCGCCGTCCCGCGTCCTTAGCACCGTCGGGAGGCCAACTGGAGAACGGCGGACCGATTACGTTTGGCGGCGCCGTGCTGCTCGACACCGAAGACATCAACCACAACGGAACGTTGGAAACCGAAGATGCCAACGGAAACGGAATCTTGGACCCGCTCGAGGATGGCACCAATGGCTTGCCAGCCAATGGCCGCCTCGACATAGAAGACGTGAACAACACCACCACCTTGGATTCGCACCCCAACCATTATCATCGGCTGCTGTCGCTCGTCGAAGTTCCAACCCGGACACACCGGCAATTGGGCGATCCGCTCAAGGTCAATCGAATTCCCGGCAAGGTGAATTTCAACACGATTCGCGACCGCCATGTCTTGGCCGCGCTGATTGACGACCGCGAGATTGTCGGTACGGAAGAAGACGCGAACCGCAATCAAGTCCTCGATGCTGGTGAAGACTCCAATGGAGACGGAATCCTTGGGTTGGTTGACACGACTGGAGCCGGGGACATCGTTTCTGATCCGACTTCAACCGCCATGTCCCCCCCCGATGTGCCCCGTGATTGGTGGACTCTGCTCTTGCAAGCTCGCGATGGAATCGACCCCATCACTCAGTTACCCCTGCCGATTACGGGGGCCTCACGCCCGTTCCGTGACTTGGCAAATTTGACGGCTCGTACTGCCGCGCCCGGTCTACCCTCACCATTGGACGACACGATCCTGCGTCGTATCCCGTCATCGAATCCGGCAGCGGACCAACGTCGGTTATTCGAGTTGGCAACTCGACCGGAACATACGGCTAACCCACCGACCGTCCCGTCGGGCATTCGCCATCGGTTGCTGTCGAAGGTGATCGGCAACTCAACAACGCGGTCGAATGTGTTCGTCGTGTTCGCGACGATCGGCATGTTCGAGTGCTACGAAAATCCGACCACCGGAGCCGTGCGCATCGGCGGGCAGATGGACGTGGACAACGACGGTTCTCCCGATACTCACCGCGCCGTCTTCATCATCGACCGCTCGGCCGCCGAGGAAGCCTACGACAAAGGGAGCGGCACCTTTGATTGGAAGAAGCTAGTGATGGCGAGACAGCGCGTGAATTAGTCGCAATCATCGTAGGGCATCGGGCGTGATGCCTTCACTCCTACCGAGTGATCTTGTTGTGGCCT
>SXGT01947520.1_pt1 | contig 11237 bp, 7 predicted proteins | sample 3176221 | NCBI WGS metagenome assembly SXGT01 (sample SAMN11356862, study PRJNA531348) | freshwater metagenome | isolation source: freshwater sample F1-120 | place: China: Fuxian Lake, Yuxi | collected 2017-12-25
TATATGCGTTTACGGGGTTGGGATCACAAAGCTATGACGAAAAAACAAAGAGAGCTTTTCGGCGAATTGGCTCTTAGTGGCCGCCCTAACAGTTTGGAAGAACACACAAAAATTGCGGTAGAAGCACTGGTGGCCGGGGGAGCCACACGAAAAGAGGCAATATCCCTTGTTGAGAGCTCGCTTCAAGACTTAGCTCGGCAAGGCGTAATTGCGCCAACCCGTATTCCTTGGCAGAAATAGAAGGGTGTATCATGTCAAACGCAGCACTTGAAAAATTTGGCTACATATTAATGAGGAAAGTCAGAGACGAAGCTGTTACTGAATGGAAAATGATTATTGACGGCCGGATGAAGGGTGAGTTGGCTGAAAAAATTCGATTGATACTTCGAGGCTTTTCCGAATATGAAAGGAAATTACTTTTGCTAATCATCCCGGCTGTTGTGGACACCGTTCTTCACCATTTTCTATGGACGGCAGAGCAGAATTCAGATTTACAGGTCGCCATCAGGATGGAGGACGATTTCAAAAGGATCCATGATTTATCAGAAGGCCTCCCAGGTGAACTATATTCCGATGAAGGCTGGATTGCCCGGTTTAGCAAAGAAGATCGTTTTTTGATTTGAGTTTCTTGTGTTTATTGAAAGGCAGGAAAGTTGTATCCGTTCACCCGTTTCATCGCTCAGCGGTTCACTGGAATTTAACACCAAGGCATCAATCTCTGCCATGGTCCCTTCAAGGGCCAAGCTGGTCCTCTCCTGCATTTTGCACAACATTCCCAAACTGAGAGGTATGCCATACATTTCCCCCAGGAAGGAAACCGTTTTTCGCTTCGAAAAACGGTTTCCTGTCAAGTTGGTAACGAGCGTTGATGTGGGGACCGGTTTGCGCATTGAAACGGGGACCATCTGGGAACAAGAATATACCTCAATTGGGCAATGGGATGGATTTTTTCTTCGTGCCTGCCTTTGTTTTTGGCTTTCTAATCGTTAACCTTGATTGGACCTTCCTTCTTGTTCCTGAGAGTGGATTGGAGACGATAGCTGTCACCCAGAAAAACATCCGTGCATTTTTCCTCTCAGGATTTCGGTTGGGATCGCCAAAATCCCAACCAGCGAGTCACCGCCATCAACACCAGGCTCAAAACGCTTGTCATGACAAACAGTGTTAGGCAAAGGCAGAAAGCGCCGGTGATTTGCTTGGCAGGATCATCCAGCCTCATCATGGCAGGGAAACGCCAACCGATGAGTTCCACGCCAGCGGTGGTGGTTGTTACGATGACAAACGCCATCGGAAGGATGGTAACCCAAGCGTAGACACCCTTGCCATTCTCAAATAGAAGGGTTGTCACCACCGCCAAGGCCAAAACCGCCAACATTTGATTGGCAATGCCAAACATGGGCCAAATGGTTCCAATAGAACCGGTTGAAACCAAAAACCCCCAACCAAGGGTAACGGCAAGCGAAGCTCCGAGGGAACCCGGTAACCAATCCGTTCGTCCCCACGCAGGACGGATTTGTCCGAAAAGTTCCTGAACCAAAAACCGGGCAATGCGGGTTCCCGTGTCAATGGTGGTAAGGATGAACAGAGCCTCAAACATAATGGCAAAATGGTACCAATACTTCCAATAGTTTGTTATTGTTACCTCGGAAACGCCCGCCCGTTCCAAAGGACGGGTCAGGATTTGGGCCATACCCACCGCCAAGGTTACTGCCCCCCCGGTGCGTCCGCGAAGAGTCTCTTCCACCCTTCGTTCCACCTCGGGAAGTTCCAAATGGGAAAGGTCACGGGCCGCCCCCAATTCTTCATGGAGGCGATCCATCTGTGCCTGGTACTTGGGTAATTGGTTGAGGTCCGTATTGATTTCATAGTAAAGCTTCGGGTCGATCGACGCCCCGGCAATGAGGGCAACCAACCCTACCAACCCTTCCATAAGCATGGCCCCATATCCAATGGGCCGAATGCTACTTTCCTTGCTGATCATTTTGGGTGTGGTGCCGCTTGATACCAAAGCATGGAAACCGGAAATGGCACCGCACATGACGCAGATGAAAACAAAGGGAAACATATTTCCCGCAAAGGTGGGACCACCTTGTGCAAACACCGGTTCAATCGGGCGGTGAAGAAGCGGGGGGTTGGCAAGCATCGTTCCAACCACCAATAAGCCAATGGTGCCAATTTTCAGGAAACTTGAAAGGTAATCCCTTGGGCAAAGGAGCATCCAAACCGGGAGGACCGAGGCAACGAAACCGTAGCCACATAAGGCCAGGATGGTTTGGGTTTTATCAAGCGAAAACCAGGATTCCAAAACGGACCCGGGAATGAGGCTTCCCGCCCAAGTCGCAACGAGCACAGCGAGGCCCCCACCAATGGAAGCCTCAACCACCGCTCCAGGGCGGATTTTGTACATGTAAAGCCCCACCAAAAGGGCAATGGGAATTGTGCAGGCAATGGTGAAAACACCCCAGGAACTCCCAGGGATGACTTGCACCCCACCATTGGGCAAAACCACCGATTTTGTGGAGGGTTCCAGGGCTTGTTCCGGTAACTTTCCCGATTGGGGCAAGCCTAATAAAAACGGTTCGGATCGGTGGATAGGATCGGTTCCTTTGGCGAGGACAACCCTGGTTCCTCCCGGGATGCGATAAATCTCCCTTTGGGTATTCGACCGGGAACCATCCACCAAAAGAGTACCCTCTTTGGGCAGAATGATTACCGTTCCCCTGGGAAAAGTAACCTCCTCTCCCCCCAAGGCTTTAACCACAACGAATCCAAGCCCTGCCAAGGCAATTATGACGATTGCCAGGATGGCTAAAGCAACCGCCCGCCAAGCCCAGGGGCCAAGAGCGATGCGGGTCAATTCGGCAAGGGATTTGCCATCGTGCCGCACAGAGGCGGCGAGGACGAGCATATCCTGAACGGCCCCGGCAAGGCAAACGCCAATGAGAAGCCACAATAGCCCTGGGGCATACCCATATTGCAGGGCAAGCACGGGACCGATCAGGGGGCCCGCCCCGGAGATGGCCGCAAAGTGATGCCCGAAAAGAACCCACTTATTGGTTGGGTGGTAATTTTGACCATCATCCAGGCTATGGGCGGGAGTTCTTCGAGAATCATCAAGGCAGGCCACTTTGGCAGCAAGGAATGCAGAATAATACCGATAGGCAATGGAAAGTATCAAAAGGGCGGCAAGCATCACCGGAAGGGCGTGCAAGATGACCCTCCCATCGGGAAGTGTTTGCCAGAATTCAAATCCCATGAAAGATCACCTCATAAAAGCATGATAAGGGATTCGTTAGATGCAAATCTTTAGGTCGCAATGGAGGCAAGCTAATCGGATGCGCCAAGAGATTCCAGAAACCGGCCATGCGTGGGAAAACGAACGATCATTAGGGTTAGTAAACAAAGGGTAACACCAAGGAGGATCCCCTTCTCCAGGTTGGATTTCACCAGGGTGAAAAAGATAAGGTTGATAAAGGCAGGCCCCTCCAATGTGGCATAGGTAATTATCCAGGACCAGGTTGCATGTTTGGCCAACTGAAGGGGATCCGAAGAAGGCTTTTTTATCGAGGATAAAGAAAACCCAACTCCCAGGGAAGTGGATGTTAAAGCCATTGCCAGCGTAAAATGTACCCAATTGGGTTCATGGTCGATTTCCCGAAAAGGAGAGAGAATCACAAAAATAACAATGGCGGTGGCGACCCCCATCATCAAAACCGAACAGATGATTTGCAGGATTTGGAGGTGGGACTTTCCACTTGGGGAGTCCAGCCAAGTCCGGATTGCGTAGGAGCTTGCCATTGGATCCGACATGATTGCATTTCCTTTTCAGGGACAGAGTAATCCCCAAACCATGCTTTCCAAAAAACCAACGGAGCGGACGAAAGTTGGCAACGCAATCAGAGGTTAACCTTGGTTTGAGGCATGGGCAAATTCTTCATCAATGCGCTTCATCTCATCGGTTTCACGCTTCGACTGCCACCAAGCCCAGGCGACGGCCAAAAGGGAAACACCAAGGACCGCAATGCCAATGGTCCAGCGGGCGTCCATGTGCGTTCCATCCTTGAGATTGAAATTGATCACGGAAGGCAGGATTAGCAGACTAACCATGTTCATGACCTTGAGAAGGGGATTGATGGCAGGTCCTGCCGTATCCTTCAGGGGATCACCCACCGTGTCACCCGTAACCGAAGCTTTGTGGGTTTCTGACCCTTTGCCGGAGGTTGCCGTTTTGGGTTGATCCTCGATGGTTTTTTTGGCATTGTCCCATGCCCCACCGGCATTGGTCATAAAAACCGCAATCAATTGGCCGGTGACAATCATGCCAGCCAGGTAGCCGCCCAATGCCCATGGCCCCATTGAGAAACCGATTACGACCGGGGCAAAAATGGCAAGGAGACCTGGACCAATCAGTTCTTTTTGGGCGGTTGAGGTGCAAATGTCCACAACCCGGCCATAGTCAGGCCGTTTGCGACCCTCCCAAATGTCCTTGTCACGGAATTGGAGGCGACATTCGTGGACAATGAGGAAAGCGGCCCGGCCAACCGCCCGAATCGTCATGCTGGAAAACAGGAAGGGAACCGCTCCCCCAAAAAGCATCCCGATAAACACATAGGGATCGGCCAGATTGAGGCGTTGTGCCCCACGGAGAAACTCTTCAATCGAAAGCCGGATGATGGCGTCCTCACCCTTTCCGGTTGCCGCAATGGCGATGAAACAGGCAAAAAGGGAAACCGCTGCAAGGACGGCTGAGCCGATGGCGATACCCTTGGTGATGGCTTTGGTGGTGTTACCCACGGCATCAAGGTCGGCCAGAATTTGCCGGGCTTTGCGATAGGATTCCGCATCCATATGGTCGGGATCGGACGGTGCCAAAGGCTGATTGTTGGTATCCCGATTGAAACCCATCTCCCCAATGCCGGAAGCGTTGTCCGCAACGGGGCCAAACACATCCATCGAAATAATGTTACCCGTGAGGGTCAGCATTCCAATGCCGCAAAGGGAGACGCCGTAGGCAATGAAAATAGGATTATTCGTATCGGCAAAGGTGAGAACCGAACCAAGGAGAGCCCCGGCAATGATCATGGTGGTCCACACAGCGGATTCATACCCCAGGGCAAGGCCCTGAATGATGTTGGTGGCATGGCCGGTGCGGCAAGCTTTGGCAAGGGTTTTTACGGGTTCGTGTTCGGTGCTGGTCCAATAATCCGTGCAACGAAGCAGGGCCAAGGCCAAAACGATACCGATCAGGCAGGTAATAATCGGTCGATAATCAAAGCCCTCGTAAATGGGCATTATTTTCTGGGCAAGTTGCACCATGGTTGCACCCGGGGCAACGCCTGATTTTTCCGTCTCTTTTACGGGTGATTTGCAAATCTGGCTTTGCTTGGACTCGTCAAGTTTTTGGTAAAGGCCATACACCTGGTTGATGTAGGATTCCTGGATTGCATCCAGTTTCTCGGCTTCGGTGGAATTCCCGGCTTTACGGAATTTGGTCAGTTCCTTTTCAAACTGGTTCTGGGAGTCGGCGGTACGGAAATTGATTTTACCCGCTTCCTCGCCGGCGGCTAACCGGAGGGCGGAAACAAACTCCGCTTCCCGGTACAACCCACGCTTGATGGCTTCCCGGACTATGTAATGGCCTGAAGGACGCAGGTAAATAGTTCCCATGATGCAAATGGCAATGGCGGAGAATACGGCCCCAAACTTGAAGGACCTAACCAAGGCCCCCATGGCGGCCTTGACTCCTTCAGATTTTCGGGCCCGAACGCGACTGGTAGAAATAATGTCTCCAACCACCCCAATGGCATGAACCAGAAGGGGGAAGATCACACCCATGTGCCCAAAGCTGGCAAGTCCCAAAATCAACGCGGCAACCATGGTTACCTCGTAGCTTTCAAAAATGTCAGCCGCCATCCCGGCGCAATCGCCCACATTGTCGCCTACATTGTCGGCGATAGTTGCAGCATTCCTTGGATCATCCTCTGGAATACCGGCCTCAACCTTGCCAACCAGGTCGGCACCCACATCCGCGGCTTTGGTATAGATTCCCCCGCCAACACGCATGAAAAGGGCCAAAAGTGTGCCCCCGAATCCAAAACCGAGCAATACCTCAAAGGCTTTTTCACCAAAGTAAAGGAAAATCAGGGTGCCACCAAGGAGACCAAGGCCATCCGTAAGCATGCCGGTGATCGTGCCCGTCCGGTAGCCAATGATCAGGGCCTTGCCAAAACTTTCACGGGAGGCGGCGGCCACTTTGACATTGCCAAGAGTAGCCATCCGCATACCGACAAAACCGACGAGTCCGGAAAAAAGGGAGCCCATTAAAAAGGCAATTCCCCGGCCAATGGCCACCTGTTTTTCCACGAAATCTTCGGGCCTATCCCAAGGCCATTTGGCAACAACCAGGATGGCTGTGATGATGGCGATAAGAATGCCCACCACGCGAAATTGCCGAAACAAATAGGCATTCGCCCCATCACGAATGGCTTTGGCGATTTCCTGCATGGCTTGGGTGCCATTGCCATTGGCCAGCACATATTTGGTTAGCCAAAAGGCGTATCCCAAACCGGTAAAGGCCACGACAATATTGGCCAAAAGGGCAACCCGTTCGCCCATGGAAAAGGCGGGATTGGTGAAAATGCCAAAAGGGGTCCAATCGGAACTGGATTGGGTTGTGGCAAATAGTCCAATGCCTTGGGAACCCATGAGCCCCAAGACAAGAAACGCCGCAGAAAAAAGTAACCAACGATTGGCTGCCCGTTTTTGGAGCCGCTCAATTACACCAAGTTTCCGCATGGGGAAAGGAACCTCATGGAAAAAATCCACCCACGCTGGAGCATCGTTTCCGCAGGGGAGGTGGAAAAATGTTCAGTTCGTGGCATGCCCAGCTTGGAAAGGTGGAACCCCCGATTCATTCGGCAAGGCTCAAAAATCCAAGTTCCGGGATTCCCCGGAATTGCGTGTCCACATCTAAGGAAATGTTAGTGAAGAAAGAATTAGAGGCTAGCGATACCCAAGAACCAATTGGAAAGATTTACCCCAACCTCGTTTTCCCACATTTTGAGCAATTTTTTATAAAGCGGACCGGGCCAGGGCAACTTTTTTCCCTCGAAAGAACTTACCCCAGCCACCCCAAAGAGTGTCCCCGTGAGCATAACCTCGTCGGCACAGGCGACTTCATCGGGATATACTGGGCCTTCTACCCAATTTATTCCCATTTGCAACAGCATAAGATGAATGTGGGCATGGGTGATTCCAGGCAAAATGGAGGAACGGGGAGGACTTTTGCAGGTGTTCTCCTTTACCAATAAAACATTGGCCGCTGCCGTTTCTGTGATTTGGCCCTGAATGTTTTGAATCAAAGCCAAGCTGCCTGGTTCCAGGGCCTTGGCTTCGCGCTCCGCTAGCCACCAATGCAACCGGCTTCGGGTTTTCAGGCCAACGGGGACCGACTCCATGGGAACCTGTCGGGTGGCTACCAACCGTAACCTTGCCCCCGATTCAAACCAGCTTGCATACCGGGCTTTTGGGACGGGAAAGGTGTGGACAATGAGAGTCGGGTTCCCATCTCCAAATCCACCAGGTTCACCCAAGTAAAACCCAACCGGACCAGGGGTCGCCAACAGGACAACCGCCAATTCGCTTTTAGGCCCCCAAACAGGGCGATTTCGTTCGATGGCCTCCAGGACGATTTCACCAAGGGTTTGAGGGGTAATTCCTGTTGGAGGTGGAATTTCCGCCCTAAAGCAATTCATGATAAATCGATCAATGTGTTCCTCCATCAAAAAAGGCTTCCCTTGGAATGTGCGGATCATATCGGTGATTGTGGAACCCTGCACGAACCCTGCATCATGAAGCGAGATGTGAGCTTGTTTGACTGGAATCCAATGGGGATGGTGATAAACAAAAGGCTCGGCATGGGATTCTTTGGATTCAGTCATTAAACCACCTTGGAAAGCATGTTTGACAACAGTTCTACCGATCTTTTGGTCGCTCCTTGTTGGCTTTGAACAAATTGGCGGGCTTTGAGACCTCTGGTTTTTTGTCGGTCTGGTTGATTCATTTGAGATTGTAGTTTAATCAAGAGGTCTGCCTGGTCAATGACCAGGTCCGCCATGTCTCCCGCCACCAAGGCATTGGCAATGGCTTGAAAATTCCAGACATGGGGACCAAAGATTGGGACCAAGCCAATGGCAGCGGGTTCGATCATGTTTTGGCCACCCCGTTTGCCATCAAGGCTGCCCCCAACAAAAGCAAAGTTTGCCAGATTCCAAAGTATTCCGAGTTCGCCAATCGTGTCCATAAGGGTAAGGGGTTCCGCCTCACCCGGTTGCTCCCCTAATGATCGGCGGGGGCATTTCAGTCCCAAGGATCGGGCAAACTCCGCAATTTCCCCTCCTCTGGACGGGTCCCTTGGGACGATTGCCATCCGTAAATGGGGAAAGTTTTTTCGAAGCGTTTGAAATACCTCGATCCCGATCTTTTCTTCGGGAGGCTGGGTAGACCCCATAACCCAAAGCATTTCGGAATCCCGTATTTTCAGGTATTCCCGGAGGGATTGGATTTTGGATTGATCCGTAGCATGGGAAGCATGGTCAAATTTGACAGACCCGGTTACAAGAATTCGTTCGTTTGGGACCCCTAAAGTTTCCAGAGCTTGGGCATGGTCGGGTTGTTGAACCGCCCATTTGTCCACTTTGGCCAAAAGCCACCCCACCAAATGCCGGAAGGTGCGCCACCGTTTGGTGCTTTTTGGACTCATCCTTGCGTTGATCACAGCAAGCGGGATTCCCCGACCCTTGGCGATGGTCATAAAGTTGGGCCAAAGTTCGCTTTCTGCCAAAACAATGAGGTTCGGCCTGATCGCATTTAAAGCCCGGTTGACAGCAAAAGTGAAATCAAAGGGAAAAGGGAAGGGTAAATAAGCATTATGGCGTTTGAGAGCCTCCAGCATCCCAGAGTCTGTGGAGCAGGACACAACGCAAGAGACATCGGGTCGTAAAAGGGTAAACTCCCTAAGTACGGTTTCAAGGAGGATGATTTCCCCGACGCTAACCCCATGAAACCAAACAACGGATCCTTTTGGTCGCACGGGAAGCCCGCCAGCAATCAGGCGGGTTGGCAATAATTTGCGCCGATGGGATCGTGCCAATAACCATGGCAGGGTCACGATGAGTCCCAGGAAATAGATTCCGTTTAAAATCCAGCCCATGGGGGGCCCTTCCGGGGAGGATTCCAGCCTTAGGCGTGTTGTTTCATACAGCAGTTTTTATGTTTTTTACCGCTTCCGCAAGGGCAAGGATCATTTCGGCCCACCTTTACCCCAAAATTGCGAACGGTTTCCACCTTGGGAGGTGTATTTTGTCCGGGAAGGGGTTCCCGCCCCTGATTTTGCGATTGGGCAGCGGCTGCTGCCTGTTCTGCGGCCGCCTGGGAATAGATCGATGGGCTGTCTTCATGTCGTGTAGTATTGATGACCCAAATGCTTTCCTCATAGCCTTCTGCTTCTTCCATGCGAAAGACAAGTTCGCTGGTTCGTTCGATGACGCCTGACCACATCGCCTCAAACTCGCGCATACCTTCGCGTTTGTAAACGATTTTCGGGTCTTCCTGGGCGTAGCCCCTAAGGCCTACGGCTGAGCGAAGCTGGTCCATGGCGTAGAGGTGATTTTTCCAGGCCGAATCGAGCTGCATGAGCACCAGGTGGCGCTCCATGGTTTTCATTTCGGGTCGATAGGCGTTGTCAAATTCATTAAGCAATAGTTGGCGAATGGCATCGGCCGGGCGACCCATGAATTGTTCGGCGGTTATCTCAAGGGCCAAGCCATCACGGGCCAATTCTTCCAACTCATTAACATCGGATTGCTCCGGTGTTTTTGCCCCGGCCAGGATCTCCAATATGCGTTTGTCTACCGCTTCCGGGTGAAGGGGGGGGAGGTTTGCTTCACTAATGCGCAGTAATTCCTTGCGAACTTTTTCCGCAGACTCGGTGAGGACCAGTTCAATATTCAGGTCTGCCGCACCCCTTGGGAACCGGACCTGTGCCCAATGGGCCAGGTCCTCACGCCGGGTTTGGCCAGATTCAGGCATGAATTGGGCCATGCCGGCATTCACGGGAAACTCCACATCCTTGGTGCGGTACAGATTCCTGAGGCTTTCCCTGAGGATTTTGGTCGCAACATCCATGTTTACTTCGAAGAATTTTTCCTGATCCAGTTTGAGGCGATAACTCAAGCCTACCCAATTGCAAAGCGTTGCGGCAGCAAAGTTTTTTTCGAGGAACTGGTTGCCTTGCGAGAGATCGACTTTTTCAATGGCGGCCTCGGCCTTGGGAAGCAAATCGTCAAGTAATCCGTCCTTGCCGATTTTTTTGAGGGCAACCTCACTGATTTCAAGGTCGTAGCGCCGTTTGAGCATCATGCTCAGTGCTTGCCAGTTGTATTCTGACTCTTCTTCGCCTCCAAGGTTTTCTTCGATCAAATCATTTACATGGTCAAAACTCAAGGTTTTGGCCCGGGTTCGTGCCGTATCTTCCGCGGATTCGGCGTTACATCCCCGAAAGTCTTTCCCGGAAAATTCGATACCCAACCGCTCGGAGGCAAATTTGGCGTAACAATCAAATCCGTAATCGGGCTTGAGGAACATGTTGGCAACATTGGCCCCTTGTTTGTCAAGCATATCGAGGATGAGAAGGCGGCAGTTGGTGTCGTTCAGGACTGCCTGGCGATAGGAATAGACCCGGCGCCTTTGCATATCCATGACTTCATCGTATTCGAGGAGGTTTTTCCGTGTTTCAAAATGGCGTTCCTCAACCTTTTTTTGTGATTTCTGGATTTGCCAATTGACCAATTTTCCCTCGATGGGTTCGTTCTCGGGAATCCCAAGTCGTCCCATGATCGAGGAGGCCCATTCCCCATTGAAAACACGCAACAAATCGTCCTGAAGGGACAGGTAAAAACGGCTTGAACCGGGGTCACCCTGGCGGCCCGCACGGCCACGAAGCTGGTTGTCCACCCGCCGACTGTCATGGCGTTCCGTCCCGAGAACATGCAAGCCACCATTTCCGGCAACCTGTCGTCCTTGTTCCTTCATCTGCTCCTTGGTTTCAATATCCCCGACCAATTGCTTCCAAACCCCTTCGGGGACTTCCAGGCGTGTGGGATATTTGTCCTTAAGCCTTGCCCAAGCAAGGGTCTCCGGGTTTCCGCCAAGGATAATATCGGTACCACGACCTGCCA
>SXGT01135447.1_pt1 | contig 11236 bp, 8 predicted proteins | sample 3176221 | NCBI WGS metagenome assembly SXGT01 (sample SAMN11356862, study PRJNA531348) | freshwater metagenome | isolation source: freshwater sample F1-120 | place: China: Fuxian Lake, Yuxi | collected 2017-12-25
GCTCGGATGACTGGTGGTCGGCACCGAAAGGATTGACCGCATAAATGAGCGCGAGGGAGCGTTTGGCTTGCGGCATGTGAGCAGGAGCTTCTGCACCTTTGACGGTGATGAGACATTCATCCGCGCCCTTACCCCATTTTGCAGCCGCACGTTCAGAGCCCATGCCGAGGGTCTTGCCGAATTCGCCTTCGCCCTTCACCAGCATGTTCAATGCCGCGATCATCGCTTCGGCATTGCCGAATTTGAGGTCAAGCCCGGCTGTCTGTTCCTTGGTGATGATACCTTTTTCATAGCATTCCATTGCAAAGGCAATGGTTGCGCCAGCTGCTATGGTATCGACTGCATATTCATTACAAATTTGGTTGGCAAGTGAAACTGCCGCAAGATCATCCACACCGCAGTAGGAGCCGAATGTTCCGAGGGTTTCGTATTCAGGACCACCATAGCGCGGATCGACCTTGTACGGACCGTCTTTGATCTCCACCACACGCTTGCATTTGACAACGCAGGCGTAGCAGGTATCGCGTTCCTTCAAAACCGTCTCAGCCATTTTTTCGCCGCTGATCGGTTCGCAGCCTTCAAATTGACCTTCGTTATAGTTGCGGGTCGGCAACGTACCGATGGTGTTATTGAACAACACTACAACGGCTGTACCAAACTTGGCAAGCCCATCCATATCGCCGTTTTCAGGAATCGCTTTGGGACCAATACGGTTCAATTCTGTGAGTGCCTTCTGATCGGCAGGTTTCATCTTGCCGGTTCCGCGCACGACCACCGCCTTGAGATTCTTGGATGCCATCACCAAGCCCATACCGGTACGTCCATTATGGCGGTTGGACATGCTCACCAGCGACGAGAACAGCACGCCATTCTCCGCGCCAATACCATGCTGAAGAATTTCAGCTTTGGGGTCAACTTCCTTGTGCATGATATCGTCCACTTCGCCAGACAATTTACCCAGCAAATGTGAAGCGTCACGCAATTCATATTTTCCATCAACAATGCAGAGATACACAGGCTTCGGAGATTTCCCCTTGATCACAATACCATCAAAACCTGCAAACTTCAATTCAGCCGGGAAGAACCCGCCGCTCTGCGAGTCACCAATACCGCCGGAAATGGGCGATTTGGCATTCGCATTCAAACGGCTCTGTCCAGAAATCGCGGCGCCTGTTGTGACACCTGTGAACAACGTCAAAACATTTTCAGGACCAATCGGGTCTGCGCCCTTCGGCATATCCCGCAAGATATAGTGCATCCCCATCGCACTCCCGCCCAAGTACTTGCGGTAAAAAGCCTCTTTCGGCTCTTCCACCTCAAACGAACCTTTCGTCAAATCAACATGCAGGATCTTTCCGTTATAACCGTTCGGCATGACATCCTCCGTCTCGAATTGTTTTTTTGAATTATATCGAATCGGCTGTACTTTCTACAACACAGATTTTCCGAAAGCGACAGCGAATCGGCTTCGAATCAGTTTTTTCCTACACGCCCCGCCGCGCCTCTTTCCTAACTGACAGTTGATTCTGTCCCATTCGGCATTTCCTACTCTGAAAATCAAGTTCACCGAATGCCCAAACAGGTCACGGGTTTGCGTGACCTGTTGAAAAGTTAGAAGATTAATCCTCAATCTGCCGCACTGGCTTCCTTCGGCTCATCGTTGAGGTGACTCCAGCCGAGTGCATGTTTCATATCCACCGGCTTGCCGTAAATATTCTTCAACACCTTGGGCGGGTCAATCTTCCCCGTCGCAAGCGACACCACGATGAATGCCACAACAGAGATGATGAATGCCGGAGTCGAAGCGATGTAAACAGCGTCCCACAGAGAACAATACAAATCCCCTTCGCAGATGGCAAAGGTTCCAGTTTCGGGGATGTTGTAATAATAGACGGAAAGCAAACCCCATGAGATCGAACCCGCAAAGAACGAAGTCAGCGCACCAATATGATTGGCTTTCTTCCAATACAAGCCGATGACATAGGGAGCCACCATGCCGACCAGAATACAAGTGTTCGCCAGCACCGCCAGTTCGTAGATAGTCTCTGCCCATAGTGCGATCATCAGGCTCAACACACCACTTACCACCAATGCGGCTCGGGTCAGGAAAAGTTGAGCTTTGTCTGTAAGATCAGGCTTGAAGACTTTGACGATATTTTCTGTGAACATCGTCGCACCAGCTAGCATCGATGAATCAGACGTACTCATCAATGCCGAAGCCAGAGCTGCCACAAAGAGCGCGGTCAGGATCGGGTGGAGATACTTCATCGCCATCGAGATCAGCACGAACTGAGTCTGATCCGCTTCGATCTCCGGTCCGATGGCAGAATAAGCCGCCATCCCAATGAACGGGGAAAGCACGCCAAAAGAAATGTAAAGGAACGCCGCAATATATGTGGACTTAACCGCCACGTTCTCGTTCTTCGCGGCGCAAGTGCGCTGCAGGTAATCTTGCGCAGGGATACTGCCCAAGCCGATCGCCATCCATGCGGCGGCGTAGTAGAACCAGCCCAGCGTACCTTGATAGCCGAGATAACCTTCCTGCTCAGTGGGTCCCATTGCGAATGGATAATCTGTGTACTGTGCGCCTGCCATGCCGATGAAGTTATCCAAACCGCCCACAGACCAGAGAATGCCGCCGAAGATGATGAGCAATCCAATCGTCGTCAGGAACATCTGCATGAAATCGAGCGCGGTATCTGCCCACAAGCCGCCCGCCATGGTATAGATGGTGACAATGCCCGCCACCATGATCATGCCCACAGACAGGTCCCAGCCGAGCAAGGCTTTAAGGATGGCACCGCCAGCCACGATCTGCGCCGCCGTCCAGCCAAAATAGCCGATGATCTGCGCAATGGAACCAACCACAGACATTGCGGTCCCATAACGCTGCTGAAAGAAGTCCATGATGGTCACGTATTGAGCACGGCGTGCTATACGCACAATCAACAGCGCCGATAGGAAAAGGCACATGGTTGCGCCGAAAGGGTCAAAGATAACGCCTTGCAAACCATACTTATACGCCTCAGAACTGGAACCCATCAACGTTTCTGCCGCAAACCAAGTCGCCATGATGGATGGTGCCGCCATCCAGATCGGCAAACGACGCCCGGCAAGCACATAATCATTTGTCGTTTCCACTCGTTTCGAAGCCCAATACCCGATCGCCAGACGGACCAAAAGTATGACGACGATGCCCCCGATGATCAATCCTGAGTAAGCATAATCTTCCACGATACCCTCCAGTTATGTGAAATACCAGGAATTGATTCCTGGTTATAAAAAATTAGCGGACAAACGCTCTCACGTTTGTCCGCTTTTGATTTTTACATCGCGGCTTCCTTGGTCATTTCTTTGATGCCATATGGGAAACCATAATCTGCCATCTTCTCCATGAATGGGTCGGGTGGGAAGGCTTCCGGTCCGAGCACTCCGTTCCCTTTCCAAACACCTTGCTTGATCAGATCCATGGCAATGACAGCGCTGAATGCGGTTTGCGCAACAACTGCCTGACATCCCCATGCCTTCATGCACTCTTCGTTATCCGCCACCTGATAGAGATAGACTTCGCGGTTCTTGCCATCTTTGACGCCTTTCACCCAAGTGCCAGCGCAAGTCTTTCCCCGCATCTTTTCTCCGAGATGGGCTGGGTCGGGCAAACAAGCTGCTACAACGTCCCGGGGTGCAACCTGTACCCCTTTCACGTTGATCTTCTCCTTGTTATCAAGCCCAAGCATGTGCAGGGTCTTTAGTACACCAATGAACTGGTCGCCAAGCCCATACTTGAAGGTGGCGCGTTTGGTTTTCACCCAACGCGGAACAAGCAAAACTTCCTCATGCTCTACATTGACGACTTCCACAGGACCGATCTCGGGGAAATCGAACACTTCTGGTTCAGAGAACGGTTCCGTTGTAAACCAGCCTTTGCCTTCTTCCCAGATCACTGGGGGATTGAGACATTCTTCAATCGTCGTCCAGATCGAGAAATTCGGGGCAAATTCATAGCCTTCGATGGTAATGTTCGCACCATCGCGAATGCCGATTTCTTCGATCTCATCAAACAGATGGTCTTGGGCATAGCGTGCGAACACATCTGCCATACCGGGTTCCACACCGATGCCAACCAGGGCAAGAAGGTTTTTCTTTTCCCATTCCTTGGCTTTATCAAATTGGTAATCACCGAGTTTAATTCCCGGCTTATTGAACGGGTCATTAGGATGCGGCTCAGAAAGCGTCATCGCCATATCCATGTAGGTTGCGCCGACATTGTAGGCGGCATCGAAGATCTGTTTATTGAAGATCGGGTCGACCGAGTTCATGATGAGGTCGACCTGATATTTCTTCGCCAGGTCTTCGATGCTTTGCTGGTTGCTCGCGTCGATGAACTCTACAGGGAACCGTTTTGCATCTCCCAGTTTTTTCTGCACTTCTTCCGCGCGTTTGACGTTGTAATCTGCCAGCACCATTTGTTCCATCCACGCACGTGGTTTGGCAATGGCGGCAATGGCTTCCCCAACTCCACCCACTCCAACTAGCAATACTTTCATGAGATTTGATTCTCCGTTTAGTTTTATAACCCGCATCGGCGAGTTAGATTGACAGAAAAAGAATCCCGCCGCAATAAGGGCGGCGGGACAGACTGAATTTACCGATAGCGATCGTTTTCGCCGGTGTGATTCCCGGGGAAAATAGAAATCATAAGTGAAGTCATATATACCTTCACAAAGGTATCCCCCACAGTCTTTAGTACACGAGCTAGGGCGTTCATAAAACCTTTCAGATTGGCTCTGCTTTCCAGATTCGTTTCCGGCGCAGACGTAGTTTTGGATCGCTTCAGCAGGCACGAAGTCCAAACTGAGGCGGTATTCCCGTTAGAAATAGATCTCTTTGGCGATCTTCAAGTAGATGAAAGACTCCGCTTCGCGGACGCCATCCACTTTGGAAAGTTTTTCAGTAATGAAGTTGAGTAGGTCTTCATGATCGGCGCAAAAAACTTCGATCATGAGGTCGTATCTGCCACTGACAGCAACAATGTAGACGACTTCATCGAACTTGGCTAATTTGCTTGCCACATCCATCATTTTGCGCCCATCAGTGCGGACACCGATCATGGCCATGGTGCGCTTGCCCATCATCAAAGGATTGGTCACAGCAACAACCTTGAGATAACCAAGATCCACAAGGCGGTTGTAACGCTGGCGGATCATGCCGGGCGAGACATTGAGCTGTTCGGCAAGTTGAGCAAAAGCCACACGCCCATCGGCACGAAGCGAGTTTATAATATGACGGTCAATGTCGTCGAGCCGATCGGGGTTTTTATTGCCGATATTGCTTTCCATTTAGTGATATTATACCTATTTTTCATTTTTGTCAATACTTTTGTGATTATTATTCATATTTAATCGTGTTTTTTTACTTATTTTTCATTTTGATGACAAATACACAAAAAAAGACCCCGGCAGAGCCTGCCGGGGTCGAATTACTAGACTTACAAGCGTGGGTTAGTTGCCGCCCTTGACCTCCACCCAGATGTTATCGTACAACGGTGTGGCATCACCCACATCTTCGATACCAAAGCCCTTGGCAACTGCATCAGCGGGCGGATTGGTGATCGGGGAATCAGCATAAGCGCTGTAGACTTCTGGCTGGTTGGCTTTGGCGTAATCCAAAGCGGCCTGGTTGGGGTTGGTGTATTGGAAGTCGCGGATGGTAAGCCAGAAAACATCGCCCTGCATCGTGTAACTTAGCCATGCATATGCAGCATCGGCGTGAGCAGCATCTTTGAGCATGACCCAGTTATCCTGCCAGAGAACGGGACCTTCTTCAGGATAGATGTATTGAATATCAGGATTTTCCTGATTTGCGATGAAAGCTTCACCGGTCCAGGTCATACCAAGATCGACATCACCAGCGATCAATGCAGTCTTGGGGCTGTCGCTGTCGAACAACTTGATGTTCGGGACCAGTTCGGCAAGTTTGTTCTTGGCTTCTTCAAGCTGGGCAGGGTCGGTGGTGTTGGGGTCATACCCAAGAGTCACCAAGGTAAGACCGATCACAGCACGGGAGTCATCGAGGAAGACCATGCGTCCTGCGTATTCAGGATTCCACAGATCAGCCCAGGATGTGGGTACATTCTCGACCGTTGCGGTGTTCACAATAAGAGCATCGGTACCAGCAAGATATGGAACAGAATATTTGTTGCCTGGATCAAAAGGCTGATCCATCCAGTTCGGGTCAAAGTTGCCCAAGAGTGGAAGTTTGGAGTGGTCCAATTCCTGCAACAACTCCTGACGGATCATGAGGGGAACGATATAGTCGGTTGGCTGGACCAGGTCATAAGCGGTACCACCGGCAGACACCTTGGCGTACATTTCCTCGTTGGAGGAGTATTCGTCGCGGTTCAATTTGATGCCGTAGACCAATTCAAAGCAGTCTAGCATATCTTGGGGGAAGTATTCCGTCCACACAAAGATGTTCAACTCGGTGGAAGTTACTTCGACGCGCGGGTTAGGTTCGGGGCACTCGAACCCGGTAGAAGTGACCTGGGGACCATCACCACCAGCGGGCACATCCGAGGAATCCGCGCCGCCGCCACAAGCGGTCAACACAAAGCTGAGGATCGCCAAGGCAGCAAGAACATTGAAAAGCGATTTTCGTAACATGTTTCTCTCCTTTTTGTATTATGGCAACGTGCTGGTCTTTTGCACGTTAAACCCAAATCAAGAATGAGCCGGTTTTTGTTCACGACTCTGAAGCCACTGAAGAAGCATCACTGCAATAAAGACAGTGAGAATCCATACAGTAGATAAAGCATTCACCTGCGGGGTGATGATGCGGCGCAGCAACCCATAAACATAGATCGGCAGGGTTGTAGACCCCGGTCCGTTCGTGAAGAATGTAATGACGAAGTCATCCAATGACAACGTAAATGCCAGCAAGGCTCCAGAAAGTACGCCCGGCAGGATCATTGGAAAAGTTACACGCCAGAACGTGGTCCATTCATTTGCCCCCAAATCCATGGCGGCTTCCTCGTAGGACTTGTCAAAGCCCTGTAAACGAGCTTGAACCACCAACGTAACGAATGGAACCATGAATGCGATGTGACTGACCGTTACTGTGCCTATGCCTAAAGCAAGGCGGGCATCACCCGTCAAATTCAAGGCATCGTTCAACCATCCGAATGCCTGGCTGAATAAAGTTAGAATGCCAATGCCCATGACGATCTCGGGGATCACTATGGGAATATAAAGCGAAAGTTGAGAGAATGGCTTGATCTTGAAGTCATATCGTTGAAGCGCAAGCGCTGCCATGGTGCCAATGGTGGTTGCAATAAGAGTTGCCGTCACCGCAATGGTCAAAGTATTGCCAGCGGCTTCCATGACATCATCATTTTTCGAAAGATCACAGTACCAATGGAAAGGTCCACAGGGGCTGGCTTCGACCATACTACCGTCCATTTGCACACGGTCGCTGAAGTTGGTAATGAATCCTTCGAACTTTACATTCGCGCGTGATGCATTAAAAGAGTACAAGATCAAGACCACGATGGGTGCATACAAAAAGAAGTATACAAAGACCGTAGCAGCGATCACCCAGGGAGAACGACGATAGGGGTTCATCCCATCCCCTCCTTAAGTAAGTTTGCAGTATGCGGGATCATGCAGCAATGATCTCCTCTCCGAAGCCAAATTTCCGTGTATAGAAGTACGTTACGATCAAGGTCATAACCATCAAGATAAGGGAGGCGGCAGAGCCGAAAGTTGGGTCGCGCGCGTCAAGGAATTGACGTTGAATGAGGTTCCCCACCAGAATGACCTGGCGTCCACCGAGAATATCCGACACAATGAAAGTACCCATAACTGGAATGAAAACCAAAATGGTTCCAGCCACCACCCCCGGCATTGAAAGCGGGAGTGTAACTCGCAGGAAAGTACGGAAGGCATTAGCACCGAGGTCTGCCGCAGCTTCATAAAGCGAGTTGTCGATCTTCTCAAGTGAGGTATAGATCGGCAGGATCATGAATGGTAAAAATTCGTAGACCATACCAATTAACACCGCACTTGGGGTGTACAACATTTCGAGCGGTGTGAATGGAATGTTCAATAAATTCATCACCCAGCCTATCACCACATTGATCGCCCCTTCCTTGCGCAACAACATCATCCAGGCATACACGCGGATAACGAAATTTGTCCATAAGGGGATCAAGACCATGAAGAGAAACATGTTTCTGCGGTTCGGATGAGAGCGGGCAATAAAGTACGCCAATGGGTATGCCAACATGATCACGATGACCGTTGTGTTGAAAGCCAGGGTCAATGAGCGTGAAAGGATATTGACATATAGAGGATCAAAACAGGAAGTTTGTCCATCTGGGCAATCTGTGCTGTAACCAAACAAACGGATGTAATTATGAAGTCCGAACGAATAGATCACATCGCCGTCCGGGCTGCGGGTTCCAAAGCTCACCACCAGGGTTAGGAACAACGGAATGATCAATAGCACGAACAGCCATAAAGTTGTAGGAAGCGCAAGGAATGTTCCTTGCATCGATTTATTTTCACGCAATCGTTGAAGCATGGCTAATCCTTTTTCAAGACAAGCGTATTCTCAGGCAGAAACAACAACGTCACGACCTGATCCTTTGAATAGAAGGAGGACGGGTCGAGGCGGGAAATCCGATTCTGTTCCATCACTTTCAAACGGCTGCCTTCCAAGTCAACATAAACATGCGTATCGGAACCAATATAAACCGAGGTTAGCACCTTTGCCTTGAACAAACCATCACCTTTGGTTCCATGCTCAACAATACGGATCTTTTCAGGGCGAATGGAGATGGCCACTTCTTCCCCGTTTGTGAAATCGTGAGACATGGGCATACCCCTCAACTCTGTATTCAATGCAGGGACGAAAACAACCGCCTCATCCTTCGAGATGGATTTGATCTTTCCTTCCAGGAAATTTGACTCGCCGATAAAGTCTGCCACGAACTTGTTGACCGGGCGTTCGTAAATTTCCACCGGGGTAGCTAACTGCTGCACACGTCCTTTACTCATGACCGCAATCCGGTCAGACATGGTCAATGCTTCTTCCTGGTCGTGGGTGACGTAAATAAATGTAATGCCAAGTTGCTGTTGTAGAGCTTTGAGCTCCAATTGCATTTCTTTGCGAAGTTTCAAATCCAAAGCGCCGAGAGGTTCATCGAGCAGAAGCACATCTGGTGTTTTGACAAGGGCACGAGCAACCGCCACACGCTGTTGTTGACCACCGGAAAGCTGCTTCGGACGGCGGCGTTCCATACCGGTAAGTTGAACCATATCCAATGCACGCGCGACCCGTTTCTTGATCTCATCTTCCCTGGCACCTTCCATTTCGAGACCAAACGCAATATTCTGAAACACCGTCATATGCTGGAACAAGGCATAACTTTGAAAAACCGTGTTCACCTTCCGTTGGAATGGGGGCGTGTGTCCCATTGGCTTACCTTCGATAAATACTTCCCCTTCTGTTGGCCATTCAAACCCTGCGATCATTCGCAGAGACGTGGTTTTACCGCACCCCGAAGAGCCGAGCATCGAGAAGAACTCGCCGTTCTTGATCTGCATGGTCACATGATCAACGGCGTTCAATTCATTCCCCTCCGGCGTAATGAACCGTTTTACAACATCGCGTAGTTCAACAGCAAAGTCACTGGACATCAATCTTCTCCGTCATGAAATATAGACTTCCGAACGGTTTAGGCGAAAATGCCCAAATCTTCGGAAGTATTAAGTTACATTGATTTGTTGATCTCTTTCAGTACATCGCCGAGGCGATCCAGCAGTGCGTCGATTTGCGGGTACGTCACCACCAATGGCGGTTCAATGCGGATGGTTTGGGCGCTGGTCAGCGTACCAGCCACCAAAACATTACGTTTGAAAAGCCCAGACGCAACTTTATAACCCGTTTCAGGATTCTTAAAATGCATGCCGATGAGCAAACCTTTACCAGTTACTCGTTCGAATATGTTTGGGTATTGTACAACAAAATTTTCCAATTTTGGCATTAGATAGGCACCTTTTTCGGCTGCCTGTTCCCAGAGCCGTTCGCGTAATGTAACATGAATGGCAGAGATCGCTGCCGAACACGCCAACGCTCCGCCACCTGTTGTTGTTGTGTGCATGAACGGATTCGGATACATCATTGGGTGGAAGATCTCTTCTGTGGTCGTCACCGCGCTGATCGGCATCACGCCGCCACCCAGTGACTTTGCCACGGTCAAAATATCAGGGACTACGTTCCAGTGCTCAATGCCCCACAATTTCCCGGTCCTACCCAGACCCGTTTGCACTTCATCCGCAATGAGCAGAACGCCATATTTCTTCGTCGCAGCACGGATGCGCGGCCAGAAATCGTCCGGCGGGACGATCGCGCCAGACTCGCCCTGGATCGGTTCAAACATGACCGCCGCAACACCAACACCAACCTTCTCGCAAATTTCCAATTGTTTTTCAACAGCTTCTGCATCACCAAATGGGACGTGATAGACCTGTCCGCTATACATGGCACCCATCGGGGCACGGTAATCAGATTTACCCATCAACGAAAGTGAACCCATTGTTTTTCCGTGGAAAGCTTTAACACCCACAATGAATGCAGACTTGCCCGTGTATAACTTTGCGATCTTCATCGCCGCTTCATTGGCTTCTGTACCGCTTGCACCGAACCAACTGTATTTCAATTCACCTGGCGTGATGGATGCCAGCAGTTTTGCCAGCACTCCACGCAAAGGATCAAGCAACTCCTGCGAAGGCATGGGAGAACGGTCCAACTGCGCTTTGACCGTGCTGACCACATCGGGATGACTCCAACCCAGGTCCATCATGCCGTAACCGCCAAGGAAGTCGAGGTACTCGCGTCCCATCACATCCTTGAACACCGCGCCAGAACCGCTCCATTCCACCGCAGCCCAGTCACCAGACTCCGTCACCGACTTGCGATATTCCAACCAATTACGGTTGTAATATTCTGCAAAATTATTCTTCGACTCATCGATGATCTGGTGCGCCTGTTCCTGGGTTGGGAACTCGTTCTTCTGGATCAGGTCGATCCATCGCGACGAATAATCCAATGCGTCTTCGTAATCGTATGCCATGATTGTTTGTTACCGTTTCCTTGATTTAGAGATTTAGAATTTTCGTGACCATTCCTTGGGCCAGCGTTCCACCACAACTTTTTTCTGCGTGAAGAACTCGAC
>SXGT01602139.1_pt1 | contig 11236 bp, 6 predicted proteins | sample 3176221 | NCBI WGS metagenome assembly SXGT01 (sample SAMN11356862, study PRJNA531348) | freshwater metagenome | isolation source: freshwater sample F1-120 | place: China: Fuxian Lake, Yuxi | collected 2017-12-25
GATCCCTACGCGATCGAGGCGTGGGAACACGCCTGCCACGAAGGGAACTTCAACCACATCAAGGGAGGCCAGGACCTCGGCTTCAAGTGGTTCAACCCGGTCGTGGTGCCGCGGTAGAGCATTCGTGATGGGCTAGACCACCGCTGGAGGGGGTTTCTCGCTCATCGAATGGGATCGTGAATACGTTCGCAGCACCCTTGCTTCGAGCGCAGCCCGTCCGGTCGCCGGTCCTGCCGCAATCCGCGCGCGCAGCTTGTTCCGCTTTTTCACCCGATGTCTACGCAGATGTATGTCGGTGGGGCGGCGGCTTGCACTCATGATGAGCAAGCGTATCTCGCAGATGTTCCCGTCAGCTGTTCACAAGTGCACACTGAACAATCACAAGTCGCCAATCACTAATTCCCGACCTGGATCACGTCGTGCGATGACGTGTGGATCTCCATCTTCGGATCCTGCCCGGCGCCGGCCGCCGCGGAGGTGATCATCCCGCTCACGAGGTGAAACCGGTTGCCGAGGATCGCGCCGGCGACGCCGTGCCGCGGCATCGGCATCGGCGGCATCTTGGTCCACGAGTTGGTCGCCGGCTCGTAGACTTCGACCGCGCGGAAGGCGCCGACGAGATCCGGCGTCGCGACTTCGCCGCCGGCGACGTAGATCTTTCCTCCGACCGTCCCCCAGCCGCCGCCGCTGCGCGCCGTCGGCATCTTCGCCTTCAGCCCTGACCACATGTTGGTCGCGGGGTCGTATTCCTCGACGATGTCGGTGTTGCTCGAGACGGTGACGAAGGCGTGGGCCGTGCGTCCGCCGATGACGTAGATCTTCCCGCCGACCGCGCCGGCGAATGCATGGTTGCGGCCGAGCGCCATCGGCGCGCGGCTCTGCCAGCTGTTGGTCGCCGGATCGTAGACCTCGGTGGTCGTCAGCACCCGCGCCGGTCCGTTCCCGTTGATCGCGACGTCCTTCGAGCCTTCGACAGTCGTGGCGCCGCCGATGACGTAAATCTTCCCGTCGACTTCGGCCGCCACGGCGGAGCCGCGCTTGCCGGGCATCGCCCACAGCGCCTTCCACGTGTCGGCAGCCGGGTCGTACTCCCAGGCGTTGTCCACGGGCTCCCAGCCGCCGCCGGTGCTCGGCGCGACGAAACCGCCGAACACGTAGATCTTGCCGCGGTATTCGACCATCGCCTGGTGGTGGACCGGCCGTGCCATCGGCTTCTTCTTGGTCCAGCGGTCGCCAGCGGGGTCGTACTCGAACACGACGCCGCGCGCCTTGCCGGCGCCGAAGCCGCCGATCACGTACATCTTGCCGCCCGCCGTGATCCCGTACAACTCTTCATCGGGCTCGGGGAACGGCGCCTGTTTGGTCCAGCGGGCCTGCGAGAACGCGGTTCCGGCCACGAGCAGCACGAACGATCCCACGGCCACCACGGCGAACACCCGACGCAGCATTGACGGCATGCGTGCCTCCTGTCGGGCTGCAGTATAATCCGCGCACTCTTTTCCAGGCTCGCGTCCTTTCGTGCTGCATGTCCAGCGGTCTCTGCCCATCAGGAGGCGGTATGCATCGAGCTGGTGACCTTGCGCGGCGGCGTCTTCCCTTCGCAGTGCTGATCGTCCTCGTGGCCGCGATGGCCATGTCCCCCGCGCGTCCGGCGGCACAAACCACCAACGGCGTCATCGCCGGGATCGTGACCGACGCGCAGGGCGGCATCCTGCCGGGCGTCACCGTCACGCTGCGCAATGCGGACACCGGTCTGACGAGGACCGTGGTCGCCGAGGCCGATGGCCGCTACCGCGCCGGCGGTCTGCCGCCGGGCCGCTACGAGCTTCGGGCGGAGCTGCAGGGGTTCGGCCCCGTCGAAGTGGTCGACCTGAACGTCGCGGTCGGCACTGAACTCGGACGCAACATCACGATGCAGCTGCAGGGCGTGCAGGAGACGGTGTCGGTCACGGCGGAAGCGCCGCTGATCGAGCCGGCCAAGGTCGAAGTCTCCGGCATCATCACGCAGCAGCAGATGCAGATGCTCCCGCTCGCCACGCGGCAGCCGATGGATCTCGCGTTGCTGATGCCGGGCACCAACCAGGACGCGGTCCGGGCGCGCAAGGCAAACTCGAACATCGGCGCCGGCGCGTTCACCAACGGGTCGGCGCTGCTCGTCGACGGCGTGTGGAACAAGGAAGGGAACACCGGCGAGCCGCGGCAGGACTTCCCGCAGGCCGCCATCCGCGAGTTCAAGGTGTTCGTCAGCCAGTCGCCGGCGGAGTACGGCTGGACGGCCGGCGGCGCGGTGAGCTTCGCCACCAAGAGCGGCACGAACCTGTTTACCGGTGAGGCCTTCGAGTACTTCCGGACCAAGGCGCTCAACGTGCAGGACCCGTTCGAGAAGGCGGCCGGCAAGCCGAAAGCGGACTTCAACCGCCATCAGTTCGGCGGTGCGCTTGGCGGTCCGGTGGTCCAGGATCGCGTGCACTTCTTCACCGCCGCGGAGCGGACGAAGAACAACCTCAACAAGACGGTGCTGGTGCAGCTGCCGCAGTACTACGGCCACTTCAACGGCACGTTCCCGAGCCCGGAATACAACAACATGGTCTTCACGCGCGGCGACGTGCAGATCAACAACGAGCAGAACGTGTTCGCGCGCTACGCCTGGCAGGACTCCGATTTCACCTGCGAGGGCTGCTCCTCGTCAGGGCCCGATCCGTTCTTTTCCGGCGGCGGCGGCATCCAGCAGAAGCGCTACGCGCTCGCCGGCGCGCATACGTGGGTGATGTCGAACCGCATTCTCAACGAGGTCCGCGGCCAGTGGACGAACTACCACTTCCGCCAGCACCCGCCCGGCGTGCGGCCGGCCGAGGATCTGTTCGACGACTCTGACTTCCGGATGTCGCCGCTGACGCCGGTGTTCACGTTCCCGAGCGTCTCGTGGGGCACGGCCTCGAACTTCTACACCACGCAGCTGTCGCGGCAGATCCGCGACGACATGACGATCAGCACGGGGCAGCACGCGTGGAAGTTCGGCGCCGGGATGCAGAGCCTCTCGATCTGGGGTGACAACCGGCCGTCGCTCGGCACGTGGAGCTTCACCGCCGATCAGCCGTTCGACCCGTCACGCCTTTCGTCGTTCGTGCCGCTGCCGGGGACGGTGCGCCAGTTCAGCTCGGGCTCGCTGCTCAAGCTGCCGATCTACAACCCGAACGTCATGTGGGACACCTACGTCGAGGACGAGTGGAAACCGCTCGCGAACCTGACGCTGCACCTCGGGCTGCGCTACGAGTACCAGGCCAAGGTGTTCAACCAGGGCGTGGACATCAACGACAAGGCGATGTTCCCGACGACCGGGACGCCGACCCAGATCCCGTTCGTGGACTTCACGAAGCGCGGCGACAAGAACAACTTCGGGCCGCGCGTCGGCGTGGCGTGGGACGTGAAGGGCACCGGCGCGTCGGTGGTGCGCGCGGGCTTCGGCACCTACTACAACCCGATGAACATCCAGATCAAGGCCGCCGAGATCCAGAACTTCCGCCAGCTGACGGCCGTGATCAACAACCCGGGGTATCCCGATCCGTACGGCGGCCGTGACCCGCTGACGTTCGTGTCGACGGCGCCGCAGAACATCGCCATCAACGCCAACGACCTCGAGAACCTCGAGTCGAAAGCGTACACGCTCGGGCTCTCGCAGGAGCTGTCGTCGACGCTGGCGATCCACCTCGACGGCGTCCACAACCGGATGACCAAGGTGCCGATGGCGGTGGACATCAACCCGCGCAGCGGCGGCACGGTTGGCGTGCGGCCGCTGGCGCAGTTCGGCCGCATCCTGCAGACCCAGTCGATCGGCTGGTCCGACTACACGGCGCTGCTGGCGCGGCTGGAGAAGCGCTTCGACAACCGCTACATGTACATGGTCTCCTACACGCTCATGGACACCAGCGGCATCGTCAACAACTCCGGCGGCACGCAGTCGGTGGTGACCCACGGCGAGGACATCAATCGCGACCGCGGCCCGAACAACAGCGACCGGCGTCACACCGTGGTGGCGAGTGGCGCGGTGCTGCTGCCGTACGACATCAACCTGAGCGGCGTGTTTACCGCGCGGTCGACGATGCCCTTCAGCGCGATCGCGGGGATCGATCTGAACGGCGACAACAACGTCACCGACTACGTGCCCGGCATGACCCGGAACGTATTCAATCGCGGCAACGATGCCGAGATGGTGGCGCTCGTCAACGCGTGGCGCGCGCTGCAGCCCCCGAACGCGCTCAATCCACGCGGACTCCCGGCGATCACTGCGGACCAGATCGCCACCAACGAGTTCTTCAGCGTGGATATGCGCGTCACCAAGTCGATCGCGCTCAGCAACCGCCAGCGCGTCGAGGTCATCGGCCAGGTGTTCAACCTGCTGAACCGGAAGAACCTGCTCGGCGCGTGGACCACCAACGCCCTGTCGAACGTGTTCGGGACGACGAGCTCGGCGTCCAACATGCGGCAGGCGGAGGTCGCGATTCGTTTCGCCTGGTAGGGATAGGCAGTCTTTAGTCTTTGGTCTTTGGTCTTTAGTCCTTACTAAAGACCAGAGACTAGAGACTAGAGACGAGGATCCACGCCGAACGTCTCCTTCATCCAGATCCAGAACGGCGGCAGCGTCGTCGCGCCCGACCGCGCGAACGGCTCGCGGATGACCTTCTGCGCCTCGGCGATCGCCCCGGACATGCACAGCGCGTAGACGTAGAGCGCGAAGGCGTTGTCGTTGCCAGGCGCGGCGCGGAGCAGCGCCTCGGCGGCACCTGCGTACTGGCGCTCCGAGAGGAGCCGGACGCCAAGGTGAAACTGCAGGAATGGATTCGCCAGCTCCTGCGGCGGCGCGTTGGCGACGATCCGCTGGATGTCCGCGTTGCTGCCGAGGCGCCAGAGCACGGGCGCGCTGAGCGATGACCGCGTCAGGACGCGATGCACCTCGTCGATGGCGTTGGCGCGCGGCAGGAGGTTGCCGAACATGTGCGCGTTGATGACGTCCTGGGATTCGAAGTAGGGGAGCGACGCGGCGCGCAGCCGCTCCGGCCACAGCCGCCGAATCAGCGGGCTCGACTCGAAACGTGCGCGCGCGGCCGCGGTGTCAGTCACACTGCGCAGGATCGGCGCGGACCCGTCCTGCGGGCCAGCGGCCGCCTCGATCAGCTTGGGATAGTTGTCTGTCAGCGGCGGCGAGCGGCCGGCGAGCGTTCGCAGGTAGCCGGCGTCGCCGATGAAGAGCGCGCCAAGCTGCCCGGGACGCTCGAGCCCGAGGCGCGTCATCTCTTCGGCCACTGCTGGCGCGGCCCACTGGCCGGCGAACCGTTCCTCCGGCACCGATCCACCTGTGATCCTGGTTCCCACCATCATCAGGTGCGTGCCGGAGCCGTGCCAGAGCGAGCAGTCTTCGAACGCGGCACAGAACGCGCGCAGGATGGACTTCGCCCCCGCGTCGCTCAGGTCGCTGAGCGGCAGCCAGTAGGTCACGATGCCCTCGTCCGCCAGGCGATCGTGGAGCAGCCGGAAGTACTCCTCGGAATAGAGGTGTTCGACGCCGGCGATGCCGGGGGGCGGCGGCTCGCCAGTGATGAGGTCGAAGCGCTCGGCCGTCGCCTGCAGGAAATAGCGGCCGTCCTCGACATGAACGCGGACGCGCGGATCGTCGAGCGGCCGGCCGCCGACCTCGGGATAGATGACGACGCTCGTCTGCAGGATGTCGCGCGAGAGATCGACGACGTCGATCGTGTCGAGACTGCGGGAATCCACGAGCGCCTTCGCGGTGTTGCCGACGCCGTAGCCGACGAGCAGCGCCCGCTTCACGTCCGGGCGCACCGCGAGCGGCCAGTAGGCGTAGAGCTTCATGTAGCGGCGCGCGCCGTAGCCGGTCGCTGACATCGAGAACGAGTTGGTGAGCATCGCGTGCGACACGCGCTGTCCCATCACCAGCCGTTCGAAGTAGACGATCGTCTCGGTCAGCCCTTCGCGCACCGCGGCGATGCGTCCCGCTTCACCCGTCTGCAGCCAGCGCGTGATGGACGGGCGCAGCAGGCGGCTCTCCATCGAGCCGAAGGGAAACAGCGCGAGCGCCGCCGCCAGGACCGCGGCGGCCGCGTAGGTCACCGTGCGTGGTGCCGGGGTGTTCACCGCCAGCAGGAGCCCGATGCCTCCGTACACGACAGCGATGACGAAGAACGACCGCTCCATGCCGAGCACGGGCAGCAGGACGAAGCCCGCGGTGAGCGATCCCGCCGCCGCGCCAGCGGTGTTCGCCAGCGTCAGGGTTCCCGCGGCCGCCGCATCCGAAGGCAGGCCGCGGCGCAGCGCCGCGCCGATCAGCGTGAAGAAGATGCCGGAGAGGAACGAGACGGGAAAGATGAGCGGCACGCCGGCCTGCAGCACACCCGGCGCGGTCGCGATGAGAGACGACGCGCTGGCGAGGACAGACGGGAAGAGGGTATACGACGCGATGCACGCGCAGCCGGCGGCACACGCGATCGCCGGCGCAACGCGGTGTGCGCCGGGGGCCCGCCGCAGCCACGCCGCCGCCGTCAGCCCACCGAGCGCGATGCCGGCCAGCACGATGCCAAGGATCAGCGCCAGCGCCTGCGAATGGCCTTTCACGAACAACAGGAGAAAGCGGAACCAGACGACTTCGAGCGCGAGAAGAGCGAAGCCGGCGAGGAACGCCGCCAGGGCCAGGTGGCGCGCGCCGGCGGGGAACAGCGCCGAGGTTGTCGGGGGGCCCTGGACCGAGGTTGTCGGGCGGCCCTGGCCCGAGGTTGTAGGGCGGCCCTTCACCCCTCGGTCCATCCAGGGGCAGGCGGGCCGCCATGCCGCCATCGCGATCGCCGCCGCCACGATGTTGATCGCCCCCGCGACGAGCGCCGTGCCTCGGATGCCGACGGCGCCAACGAGATACATCTCGCACGCCAGCACGCCGCCAACGGCGCCGAGCGTGTTCCATCCGTACAGCCGGCCCAGCACCGGACCGAATGCCGCCTCGTCGCGCGAAAGCGCCTTCGCCAGGAGCGGCAGCGTGAGCCCCATCGCGACAGCGGGAATCAGCAGCGCCAGGAAGGCGACGAGCAGGCGCGCCGCGTTCAGGATCCACGATTGATCGAGGATCGGCCGCAGCCCCGGGGCGAGCACGCCGCCGAGTGCGGGAAGCAGGTACACGAGTCCGACCCCCGCGATCGCGATCGCCGCTTCGGCGAAGGCATAGGCGCGCACCGGGCGGCGGACGGCGTCGCCGTACCGCGCGCCGAGAGCGTTGCCGATTGCCAGCCCGCCCATGAACGCCGACAGCACGAGGCTCGAGGCCCACACGCTGTTGCCGAGCGCCAGCCCCGCCTGGCGGAACCAGAGCGTCTCGAAGATGAGCGCGGACGCGCCCGACGCGAAGAAGAGGGCATAGAGGAGCGGGGCCATAGGGCGGGTGTTTCAGAATATAATCCAGCCCTTCTTACAACATGCGCGCACGGCTGGTGGTTCTTGCCACGCTCGCGGTGTTCGGCGCCACGGCGGCATCGCAGGATGCGGCCGCGGTCCTTGGCGATGTCTCGCGTGGGCTCGGCGCGGCGGACCTGAACACGATCCAGTTCTCCGGCACCGGGTTCACCTACTCCTTCGCGCAGAACTATCGTCCCGACGCCGCGTACCCGAAGTTCCAGGCAACCTACTCGCGCGCGATCGACTACGCGCGGGGCGTGGCGCGCGAGGAGACGGTGCGCACGCAGTTCGAGGACCCGCCGCGCGGCGGCGGCGGACAGCCGCTGTACCGGGCGGCGCCGGGGGCCGCGGTCGTGACGCCGAACTCCGCGTGGGGCGGCGGCGCGCTGGCGTTGACGCCGCACGGCTTCGTCAAGGCGGCGATGAGCGCCAGTCCCACCCTGACCGCGCGCCGGGTCGGCTTCCGGGCCATTACCGTCATCTCGTTCACCGCGCGGGATCAGTACCGGGTGAACGCGTACATCAACGCGGTGAACCAGATTGAGAAGATCGAGACGTGGGTGCCTAACCCGATCCTGGGCGACACGCTCATCGAGACGACGTTCGCCGGCTATCGTGACTTTTCAGGCGTGCAGTTTCCCACCCGCATCGTGCAGCAGCAGGGCGGATTCCCGACGCTCGAAGTAAACGTCTCGGACGTGCGCCCGAACGCGGCGGTGAATCTTCCCGCGCCGCCCGCGCCCGCCGCGCCGCAGCCCGCGCGCGCGGAGGGGCAGCGCATCGCCGACGGCCTCTGGTATCTGGTCGGCACACCCGAGCCGAACAGCCCGCTCGTCGAGTTCCGCGACTACACGGTCATCGTCGAATCGTCGGTGAGCGAGGCGCGCGCGCTCGCCAACATCGCCGAGGCGCGGCGGCTCGTGCCGGGCAAGCCGGTCCGCTATCACGTCAACACGCATCATCACGGCGACCACGCGGCCGGCGTCCGGGGCTTCATCTCGGAAGGCGTCACGATCGTGACGCACGAGATGAACACGCGCTTCTACGAGCAGGTCGTGCTGAAGAATCCGCACACGCTCGCGCCCGACGCGCTCGCGCGCGCGCCGCGCCGGGCGAACTTCACCTGGGTGAAGGACAAGCACGTGCTGACCGATGGCAGCCGGACGCTGGAGATCCACCACGTGCCGAACGGCCACGCGGCGAACCTCCTGATGGGCTACGTCCCGCAGGAGAGGCTGCTGCTGATCACCGACATCTTCAATGACTTCGGCGAGCCCCGTCCCAACGATCCCCCCGCCGGCATCGTCAGCCCGTACTACGCGGCGCTCGGCGAGCGCATCCGGCAATTGAAGCTCGACGTCCAGCGCATCGCGCCTTCCCATGGGAAAGGCATCGTCTCCGCAGACTTGTTGAAAAGGGCCCTCGAGGGCACCGTGCAGGCGCCGCGTCCGTAGGGCGGGGCTTCAGGAGGTTCTTCATGTCGCGTCGATTCATACGACAGATGGTCTTGGTTGCTGCGCTCGCGCTGGCCGGTATCACGGCATCTGCGCAGTCGCCCGACGGGCGATGGGTGCGGCTGGCGCCATACCCGCAGCCGACGCAGGAGATCGGCGGCGCGGTGGCCGGCGGCAAGCTGTACATTCTCGGCGCCTACGGCGCCAATGCCCCGGGCGGGCTCGCGGGATGGTTCAACGAGTACGACCCGGCAACCGATCGATGGACGAAGAAGCCGGACATTCCGATGCCCGTGCATCACCAGGCGATGGTCGGCTACAACGGCAAGGTGTACGTGTTCGGCGGCGGGATCAAGCTGACGCCGACCGGCGACAACTGGTTCCCGACGAACCGGTCGTGGGAGTTCACGCCGGCGACCAACACCTGGCGCGAGATTGCGGCGATGCCCACCAAGCGCGGCGGCGGCTTCGCGGCCGAGATCGGCGGCAAGATCTACGTGATTGGCGGCGCCGGTTATCACCCCGGGCAGACGGAGGACGTCTCCATCAGCGCCAACCAGCCGCACCGCTCGCTCGGGACCAACGAGGTCTACGATCCGGCAACGAACCGGTGGGAAACGAAGATGTCGATGAACGTCCCGCGCAATCACCACGCGGGCGCCGCGGTGAACGGCAAGATCTACGCGATCGGCGGCCGCGTCGGCTGGTCATTCGTCGGCTCGAGCAGCGTGGATGCGGTCGAGGAATACGACCCGGCCACGGATCGGTGGCGGATCCGCTCGCGGATGCTGTATCCGCGCAGCGGCATGGCGTACGGCACTGACGGGCGCGTGATCTACACCCTGGGCGGCGAGTACCTCGATTCAGAGATGGTCGGCGTCTTCCGCAACCTCGAGGCCTACGACCCGGCGCGCGATCGCTGGTACTCACTGCCGCCGATGTCGGTGCCGCGCCACGGCTTCGCCGGCGGCGTCATCGGCAACAGGTTCCACGCCGTCAGCGGCCAGCTGCAGAGCGGCACGGGCGGCGGCGGCCCGGGCGCGACCGAAGCGCACGAGGCATTCGAGATCGAGCGGGTCGCCGGCGGCGCCACCGCCAGCCGGTGATCATGAGGAGTTGTAGGGGCCGGCTTGAGCCGGCTCGGAGGAAAGCGACCATGTCGTCCAAGTCCATTCGTACGATGCTCTGCGCTGCCGCGCTGTGCGCCGCGCTGATGACCGCCGCCAGCGCCCAGACGATGGGCCGCTGGGTCAGGCTGGCGCCGATACCTGAAGCGAGCGAGGAATTCGACAGCGCCGTCGCCGGCGGCAAGCTGTATCTGTTCGGCGGCAATCCCGTCGGCGAGGGCCAGAAGCAGGGCGCGCCTCCGGGACTCGTCCTCGAGTACGACCCGGCGGGCGACCGCTGGACGAAGAAGAAGAACATGCCGCAGGCACAGCACCACAACGCCGTCGTCGGCCTGAACGGCAAGGTCTACGTGTTCGGCGGCGGGGTCCAGCGTCAGCCGGGCGGCCCGACGCAGTTCCCGGTCAACAACGCCTGGGAGTACGACCCGGCGGCCGACAGCTGGCGCGCGCTCGCGCCGCTGCCGTCGCCCCGCCTCGCCGCGGGCGCGGTCGAATCCGGCGGCAGGATTTACGTGATGGGCGGCGTCGGCGCCTACCCGGGGCTCGAAAACCGCTCGCTTGGCGGCGAGGATCCGGCCCGCGTGCTGGATACGAACCAGGTGTACGACCCCGCGACCAACACCTGGCAGACCAGGCAGACGATGCCGACGGCGCGCAACCACATGTTCATGGGCGCGGTGGCCGGCAAGATCTACGTCATCGGCGGCCGCGTGGGATCGATGGCCGTGGTAACCGGCAGCACGACCGACCTCGTCGAGGAGTACGACATCGCGGCGGACCGCTGGGGCGCGGTGAAGCTGCGCATGCCGACGCCGCGCGACGGCGGCGTCGCGGCCGTCTACCAGAACCGGATTTTCGTGGCGGGCGGGCAGAGCATCACCGCGATCAGCAACTCGGTGTCGCGGGCGCTCGAGGCCTACGACCCGGCCACGAATACGTGGGCGGTGTTCCCATATCTGCCGCAGGCGAGACACGGGCAGGGCGGCGGCGTCATCGGCAACCGCTTCCACGTTGTCAGCGGCCACCTCACGGCGGCGTTCAGCGGCGGGGTGCCGCTCAACGTGCCGACGCACGACGCGTTTGAATTTGCTAGATAGCAGGCAGTCTGCAGTGGGCGGTCGGCAGGAAAACACTGCCTACTGCTCACTGCCCACTACCCACTACTACGGCCCGCCCCTTCGTTCCCGTTCCGCGCGGAGA
>SXGT01948448.1_pt1 | contig 11236 bp, 6 predicted proteins | sample 3176221 | NCBI WGS metagenome assembly SXGT01 (sample SAMN11356862, study PRJNA531348) | freshwater metagenome | isolation source: freshwater sample F1-120 | place: China: Fuxian Lake, Yuxi | collected 2017-12-25
CCGATCCGCCCGCTGCCGGCGCCGCGCCACCCGCCCGAGCAGCGTCGCCAGCCCGACGATGGCGCCGCCGATGAGCGCCGCCGGCACACCCCAGCCGCGCTGCTTCTGCTTGCGCGGCAACAAGAAGTCGCGCGTCACCTGCTCGCGCGGCGGGTGCGTGGCGTTGTGCTCCGCCAGGTAGAAGTCGATGAGCCCATCGACCGAGATGCCCATGGCGAGGAAGACCCGCGCCCGCCGCTTGTAGACGATCGCTGGGGCGCACGTGAGCTGGCAGTTGGAGAAGTAGACCGTGGCCTTGCAGCCTTCGCAGACGCAGCGGACGTTCTCGAGGACGTAGCGGTACGCCGCGGCGTCAAAGCGCAAGAATCGCTCGTAGTCTGGGCTGCGCGGCAACAGCTCGGACTCGACGCGCAAGGCCATCGCTGCCTTGTCGGCGAGCTCTGTCGAATTCGCCAGGCCGACCACCTCGGCGAGGTCGGCGCGGACGCGATCGGCGTAGGCGCAGGCGCAGCGGGCGTCGGCCAGCGAGAGGCTGGGGTCGATGCGCAGTTCGGCGCCCTCGAAGCAAGCGCACGCCAGCGCTGTGCCCACCGCCCGCGCCGCCGGCGAGAGCTCCGCCGCGGTGACCTTGGCGTCAGCAGCGAGCTGGCTCGGCGCGGCGGGGGCGCGGGTCGGCAGCGGGCTGTGCACCTCTTCGGCCAGCGCCCATCGGGTAGGCGCTGTGGCGGCGGTGAGCGCGGCGAGCAGTGTCAGCGCGTGGCGGCAGGGCGCCCGAGACACCGAGCTGGAGCGGCGCGCAGCGGTCTTGACGTCGCGCACCGTCAGTCTCCTGTGACCAGGTCGATAAAGCCGTAGCTGTTGTCGCCGTGGTTGTGGACGTGGAATTCGACTGGAGTCCCCGCCGCGACCTCGCGGGCAGCCTTCCAGGTCGGCTTGTGCACCGCCTCGTGCCGCGGCATCGCGACGTCCATGTGCCAGTAGCGCTCGCCGCCGATGCGCAGCTCGGCGACCGCTCTGGCCGGCGGATCGCTGAAGAGGTAGCTGTGCAAAAAGATGAAGCGCACGGTCTCGCCCAGCCTGATCTCGGTCTGCAGGGGCTGGCGCACCGTGACCCACGGGCAGTAATCGGTGTCGATCTCCAAGGCTTGGCGGCTGGTGTCGATGGCGGCAGCCGTGCAGGTGACGTCGGCGGTCAGCCCGGCGGCCCAGGGATCGTCAGCGCGTGCGACGACCTTCCACTTGTCGTAGACCACCAGGCTCGTCCGGCCGGTCCGCGGCGCCAAGTCGTCGCTGCAGGCGGCCCCAAGCAGCGCGATCAGCAGCAGGGGGGCAGGGCGCTGCGCGGGCGTCCAGCGTCTGCGGCGGGGAGAGGCGTCGTGGGAGTCGATGTGCATGGTCGGGGTGTGCCCATTGTCGGGGCGGCGGTCAAGCGCCACCGACGCAGGGTCGCGTATCGCCGCCGGTCGCCACCGCCCTTGCTCGGCGGGCGCTGGGCGCGGCCGACCATTGCCAATCCTCCGCCGCCTCCGTAGCTTCCCAACCCCGGCGGCGCGAGGCTGGCTGGAGGCGTCGGAGTCGATGGCCGTGACGGAAGTTAGGACGCCCAGCGACGCAGCGGCCCCGGCGATGTCCGGCGCTCAGGTCAGGCCCACCTTGCCGTCGCGCCGGCGGACGGCGGCGCTGCTCGCCGGCGTCGCCTTCTGCATGCTGTGGCCCTTCCCGAGCTACGAGCAGATCAACAACCCGAACGAGAACGTGCGCTTCTACATGAGCGTCGCCATGGTCGAGGACGGCAGCTACCAGATCGACGGCCCCTGGCGGCGCTGGGGCTGGGTCAATGACGCCGCCGAGCTCGCTGGCCGCCACTACTCCGTCAAGGCGCCCCTGACCTCCTGGCTCGGCGCGCCGGCCTACGCGGCTTACCTCGCCTTCTGCGAAGCGACTGGGAGGGCGCCCCAGCGGCTGGAAGCCTTGTGGGCGACCCGCGTTCTCGCCTCGATCTTGCCTTGGCTGCTCTGCCTATACGCGCTCCACCGCTGGCTCGGTCGTTGGACTTCGAGTCCGCTGCTGCGCGATGCGCTCTGGCTGACCCTGGCGCTCGGCTCGCTGCTCTATGGCTACAGCCTCATCTTGACCAGCCACACCCTGGCGGCGGCCTGCAGCGTCGGCGCCCTGATGTTGCTCGCCCAGACGCCAGCGCGGCCTCGTCCGGAGGCTGGGTCGCAGGAGCCAGCGGTCGCCGCACCCGGCCTCGGCTGGCGACGTGCCGGCCTCGCTGGGCTCTTGGCCGCAGGCGCGACGGCGGCTGAGTACCCCGCCATCGTCGCCTCGGTGCCGTTGACCCTGCTTGCGGCGTGGGTGTTGCGGACGCTGCCCGATCGGCTCGGCTTCCTCTGTGGCGCCGCGCTGCCGACGCTCGGCGTCATGCACTTTCAGTGGAGCGCCTTCGGCCACCCGCTGCGCCCGGGGCATCTCTTCCTCGAGAACAAGGCGTTCGCTGCTATCCACGCCCATGGCGTCTACGGCGCCGACGGCTTCTATCCCGAGGCGGCTGGGGGCCTGCTCTTCGACCCTGGCTTTGGGCTTTTTCCCCTCTCGCCGCTGCTGCTGCCGGCGCTGGTCGGTATGGTCTGGCTGGCGCGCCCGCCACGTCACGACGCGCTGTTCCAACACGCCTCGACGCGAAGCGCGGCACGCACGGCCGCCGTCATCGCGGCGCTCGGTTGGCTCACGACCTCGATGCTGATGAACTGGCGCGGCGGTTGGACCATCGGGCCGCGCTACCTCGCGCCCTTCGTCCCGTTATGCGGCCTCGCCGCGCTGGTCGCGCTGGAGCAGGGCTACCGGCGGTTCCCGCGCGCCACCGAGGGGTTCGCGGTCGGCGCGCTGGCGGTCGGCTTGATGGCGTCGGCTTGGCCGTCGGCGTACTACCCGCACATCCCTGAGGCCATCGTCCGACCGCTGCCGCAGCTGATGGTCCCGCTCTGGCGGCAGGGGCTGGTGCCGCGCAACGCCGGCCAGTGGCTCGGCCTGGAGGGCAACGCCAGCATGGCGCCGTGGGCGCTGGCGCTCCTCCTGCTCTTTGCCGCCGTCGTCACCAGCGCAAGCTGGCCGAAGCTGCCGCTGCCGCTCTCTCGCAAGCTCTTGATGGCTGGGCCGATCTGGAGCGTCCGGCTGCTCATCGGCGCCATCGTCGCTGCGGCGCTCGGCATGCCGCTGTGGGCGCTGCCGCGCCAGCATGACGCCGCCGCGGTGGCGCGCGAGGTCGCCTTCATCACGCGCACTTGGTCGCCAGCGGTGGATCGGGGCGCCGGCGCCGCAGAGGCCGCAGACCCCGGCCACCGCCGTCCATCGGCCCGCCGCCGCTGAGCTGCGCCGTCGAGCTGGCGCGACGCCGGTTCGACAGGCCAGGCCAGAGCCGCTACGCTGCCGCCGACCTAGACGAGGAGGCCGCCTTGATCCGCCCGCCCTTGAGCCGCCTCGTCGTCCATCCAGGCGCCGCTGCCGAGCCAAGCGCCGTCGCCCAGCGAGGCACCGTCGCCAGTACCACCGCGCGCGCCGCCGCCACCGACCTCGCGGGGCCGCCGCGTCGCCGCCGCGGGGTGATCGCGCTCTGGTCGCTGAGCGTCGTCACCGCCTGCGCCACCCTTCCGACCACCCAGCCGCCGCTGGCCACCTACGACACCGGCGGCGCCGACACCGCGCAGGGCGAAGCCGGCGTGTCGGACGCCCAGGGCAACCCGCCCGACACCACGGCCGGCGACGTCAACGCCTCAGACAGCACCGCCGGGGCGACCGACGCCGCCGACGCCACCGCAGCCGCCGACGCCAAACCCGAGGGCACCTGCCAGGACCGCTGCAACGGCCCCTACAACCCCGGCCTGCCCTGCCAATGCAACAACGACTGCCCGAAGTTCGGCAATTGCTGCAAGGACTACGGCAACCTCTGTGACGCGGCTGGCAACACCTGCGCCGGACGCTGCGACGCCCCCGCCGACGTCAGCAAGCCCTGTCAGTGCACATGGGACTGCGCCAAGCACGGCCACTGCTGCCCCGACTTCATCGCCACCTGTCACGCCAAAGAAGCGCTCGACTGGTTCGCCGCGCCGACGGGCAAGTGCACCAAGGAGACCGACTGGATCGGCGTCAAGTTCATCCCCGACGGCGACACCATCGTCCTCGACCAGAAGGACAGCGCCGGCGAGGACATCACCGTCCGCTTCTTGCTGGTGGACACGCCGGAGATGACGAGCAAGGACTGCTACGCCATCGACGCCAAGAAGTTCACGGTCAGCGCCATCCAGAAGTCCGGAAAGGTCTGCCTCGTCAAGGAGAGCAAGAGCGACGACAAGGACGTCTACGGGCGCCTCTTGCGTTATGTCTTCATCAAGGAGCCGACGCAGCCGCAGCCGGTCGAGCTCAATCTGCGCCTGCTGCGGCTCGGCCTTGGCCGCGTGCTCTACCCCTTCGCGAAGGGCAACCCGTACGAGCCGCTGGCGCTCCTGATCCAGGCCAAGGCCAAGGAGGACGGCATGGGGGGATGGAAGGCGTGCGGCTGGTAGCGCGTCGATGGCCTTCGCTGCCCGGCGCCCTGGCCGCGGTGTCTTTGGCGATGGCGCTCACCGCCTGCCGGCAGGAGAAGCCCGCGATGGCGCGACGTGACAGCTCGAGCGCGGCGACCGGTGCGCGCGCTGCCGCCGCGAAGGGTGGCGCCTGCGCCGACGATGCCGAGGCCTCTCCCACCCTCCAGGCCAGACACGTGGCGGCCCGCAGCGCCCGGCTCAGCGACCTGCACCCCTTGACCTACGCCGCCGGCGCCGACCCCGCGAGCGATCGGCCTGCCCACGTCCGCGCCGCCTCAGCGGTCCGCGCCTTCGCCGGCGGTCACTGGATCGCCCAAGACGACGCCAACTTTCTGGCCATCCGGGGCGCCGACGGCGCGGTGACGGCGCTGACGCTGCCCGCAGCGGCTGACGGTAGGCGCCTCTTCTCGGAGCGCGACGGCAACAAGAAGCTCAAGATGGACCTTGAGGCCGCGACGCTGCTGCCCGATGGCCGCCTCTGCGCCTTTGGCTCCGGCAGCCGCAAGGCCCGCACCCGCGTCGTCGTCGTCGACGCCCGGGCGCCGACTGGGCCTTCGGTGCGGATTTTTGACGCCAGCGCGCTCTATGAGGCGCTCGCCGGCTGTACAGCCTTCGCTGGCGCCGAGCTGAACCTGGAGGGAGCTGTCGTCGTCGGCGGCGCGCTGCGGCTGTTCAATCGCGGCAACGGCACAGACGAAGCGACGGGCCAAGCGGCCAGCGACGCCAGCGTGGACCTCGACGTCGCCGCCTTCGCCGCCTACCTCGACGGCGCCGGGCCGCCTCCCGCGCTCGGCGCCGTGACGCGCTACCAGCTCGGCAGCCTCGGCGGCGTGCGCCTCACCTTCACCGACGTCGCGGCGCTGCCTGGCGGCCAGGTCGCCTTCCTCGCCGCCGCCGAGGCCTCCCCCGACGCCTACCACGACGGCGCGGTGCGGGGCTGTCGGCTCGGCCTCATCGCCGACGGGTCGGTGCAGACCTTCGACTTGCGCGGCGACGATGGCGCCGCCTGCGCCATCAAGCTCGAGGGCCTTGAGCTCGCTGAAGCGACGCCGACCTCGTTGCGCTTCTGGGTCGTCGCCGACGTCGACGATCCCGACAAGCCGGCCCTGCTTGGCACCCTGACGCTCGCGCGCTGACCGCCGCGCCCCCACGCCACGGCGAGGCCAGCGCGCCGGCTCCGTCGCAGGGCTCGCCGCCGCTACTTGCGGGCCGGCGGCGCCTTCGGCAGGTCCGAGCACGACCAGTCGCTGTAGCACTGGTCGATGCGGAATTCCTTGCCACCCGACGCCAAGAAGCTGCCGATGCTGCCGATGATGAGGTGGCCATGGTCAAACCACTTCTGCTTGGCGCACGTGGCCTTCTGGGTGTCGTCCTTGGCCTGCTGCTCGCACTGCTTGACCAAGGAGTCGAAGTGTTCGCCCGGGTTCCAGAAGCCGTGCTTGCCGCCTGGCTCGACGTAGGGGAAGAAGGTGCCGCTGACGCCGCCGCTGCCGTCGTCGAAAATGGCGTGCTTCCAAAGCGGTGGCGATAGCCGTGGCACGTGGAAGCCGTCCTTGCCGCGGTGCAACGGCGAGGCGAAGGCGATCGGTGTGCCACGCGGCGGCAGGGCGGTGGTCGGCGTGGCGGACTCCGACAAGTCCTCGACGTCAAAAAGCACCCCGTTGCCGGCGGGATCCTTGAAGTGCGGGATCTTGTCGACCGCCTCGTAGACCTTGGTGTCGATGAGCACCTCGTGCAGCGTGCGGCCACCCCAGTCGGCGATCGGCGTCTTGAAGTCGATGAGGCCGGCGGAGCGTCCGATGGCGGCGCCTGTGTTGACCGGCACGTTCATGTCGCCGTTGGTGTTGAGCACCAGCGCGTGGGTGTCGACGACCTTGCCGTCGCCCATCTTCAGCTCGCCCGAGCGCATGTGGACGGCCCAGACCGCCGGATCTGCGGCGTCGAGCACCATCTGCGCGAAGCCGAGGAACCGCCGCATGCCCGGCGTGCTGCGACGCAGGCCGAGGCCCTCGGCGAGCGGCGACAGGAGCTCGCCGGCACGGAAGCGCAAGGGTGCAGACTGGAAGTGGAAGTTGACGTTGAAGGCGAACCTGTCCACCACCGCAACCGGCGCTGGCGCGTCAGACCGCAGGACGCAGGCGCGCTGCGAGTCGACGGCGCGCACGCCGATCTCGAAGGGGTTGCTGTCGTAGAAGCGCAGCACGTGGCGCTCGGGCTGCGGCGCCAGCGGCCCCGTGCCCGCCGGCCGCAGGGTCGAGGCGACATGCAGGCGGAAGGTCAAGCAGCTGCGCCTGCAGGCCTCGTCGGTCTTGCAGGCGCCGGCGCAGCCCTGGTCCTCGACCAGCAGGGCACAGTCGACCTCACCGTTGTCGACGTTGTGGATGGCCACCGCGCCGCCGGCTTTGAGCTTCTGCACCTGCGCCGCCGGTACGACCGCGACCGGGATGGTGGCCGTGCTGTTCAGCGTCGGCACGATGGTGTCGATGCGGACCTGGCCGGCCTCACCCTTGGAGCCGACGTAGAGCGGCCCCATGACTCGCAACGTCACGGCCTCTTTGACGCCGCCTTGGATGCTGCGGATGCCGACGTCGATGAGGCCACCGCCGCCGGCGATCGGCGCCGTGGCGTTGATCTCGGGCTCGAGGCCGCCGACCACCGCCGCCATGATGCCGCCGAGCGAGCCGCCTGTCATGACGATGTTCTCGTCCGGGCCGCCGATATCGACCTTGCCGTCGCCGTCGAAGTCACCGGCCAGGTCGTCGGCCTTGCCGTTGCCGTTGATGTCGTAGGGCCAGGTGCGCGTGCCGTCGAAGCCGCGCAGGACCCGCACCAGCTGGGAGTAGTCGAGCGCCGTCTGCCGCACGACGTCGCGCGTGTGGAAGGTGTAGGCCGTCCAGAAATCGGCGCCCGAGTCGCCGATGCCGTCGAGGTCTTGATCCCAGTTGCGGTTACGCATCAGGGCCTTGGCCATGTTTTGCAGGCCAAAAAGGCCGAACACGCCGAGCAGCTGCTCCTTGTCCTTGGGATCGAGGTCAAAGCCGTGGCTCGTGCTGTCGATGGCGAGGACGGCGAGGCCCATCTGGCTGAAGTAGCTGTGGAAGCCGAACATCTCCGTCTTGCTGCCGGTGTAGCCGTGGCCGAGGATGACGACGCCGCGCGGCTTGCCGCCGACCAGGGTCTCGCGCCGCGGCAGGCTCATCCAGAACGTGACCTCCTCGGGGTAGGCCTCGGCGCGCTTGGTGGCGATGTCGGGAGGCCAGACCTGGTCGTTGTAGTCGAGCCAGCTGCTCTCGCCCGACTTGCGGGGGAACAGGCGCGGCGTCTTGTAGGTGCCAAAGACGTGACGGTCGACGAACTTCAGGCTCTCGTCGAAGCGCTTGCGCTGCTCTTTGCCGTTCATCGAGACCAGCCCGCCGGCGATGATGAGGCCCGAGATCTCGGCGAACGTCTCGCCCGAGACGGTGTACAGGCTCTCGAAGGCCTTGCCAGGCTTGTCGTCCCACAGCCGATTCAGCTCGACGTCGGGCGGGAACTCGTCGTGGAGGTGCTTCTGTGCGCCGCGGCCATAGAGGCCCTCGCGCGCCGCCACGAGGTCAGCGGTGACGGTGCCGGTGGTGAAGCTCCAGGTGAAGGCGACGTCGGTGGTCTTCAGCCCGCCGAAGCGATCGCCCGCGGTCTTGAGGACATCGAGGAGTGGCCGCAGCGCCTCGGTCTGGCCGAGGTGGTGAGCGGCCGGGAACGGCGAGCCGACCGCGGCGCCGCTGGCGTCCTTGAGGCGGCGGGTGACCACCACGGCGTACGTCGTCCGCTCGCGCAGCGGCACCAGCGGGCGCGCGATGAGCGTGTGGGTCTCGCGCTCGTAGAACGTCATCGTGGCGTTGGCGCGGGTCACGAGATCATTGGTGCGGGCGTCGCCCTTCTGCCCCGGCAGGTAGTTGGGCTTGTCGAGGACGCCGTCGAGATCGGTGTCTTCCCCGGCGTCGAGCTTGCCGTTGCCGTTGACGTCCTCGTCATGCTCCTCGAAGACCATCGAGATGGTGTCGCCGCGGGAGTCGCTCTTCCAGTAGTTGTCGATCTTCTCGAGAACGACGGGGAACGCGCCTTCGCCGAGATCCAACGGCGCCGGCTGGCCATAGGTCGGGCTGCCAGCGGTGATGTCGATGACGTAGAGGACGTCGTTGCGAAAGTCGGTCTGGTCGCCGTGGTGGGCGTCGATGACGCTCTTTGGGTCGAGCGGGCCGCTGAACGGCACCGTGACGGGCGCGTAGACGCCCCAGCCGTCGAGGGTGTCGATGCGGCGGCGAACCAGGCGCTCGAAGTGCGTCGGCGCCACGACGCTGGCGTTGATGCGGCGGCCTGTCGGGCTGCTGGCGTCGTAGCGGGTGGCGAGGTCATTGGGCAGCGGCACGTCCGGCAGTGGGCGATGCTCGAAGTCGAGCTTGACGTGGGTCGCGGCCTCTTGGGCCTCGATCAGCGGCTCCGGCGCCGAAGCGCAACCGACAGCCAGCGTTGGACAGAGCAGGAGCGCCGCCAGGGCGGACCGTGCCCGGGTCTTGAATGGGCGAGCGTTCATCGGGAGGCCTCCGGGCGGGCGCCGGTGAGGGTGAGCACGACGCGGCCGCCGTGGACATTGCCGTCGAGGCCCTTGAGGGCGCCGCCGGGCAGCGCGACGCCATACTCGACGCCGGCGACCAGCTGGGCGCCATCCGGCACGACGTCGAAGCGCATGCGGACGCCGGCGTCGACCTCGGCGCCGAGCAGCGGGCCGGCGTGCGCCTCGCCGTAGACGTTGCGGGCGGCGCCGCCGCCGTGTACCCGGCTGTGGTAGGGGTCGGCGATCGGCGTCGGCGTCAGGGCGAGCAACAGGCCGCCATAGATCTCCGCCCGGCCAAGGCGCGCGCCGACGCGGGGAAAGACCGTGATGGCCGAGGTCACCGAGCCGGCGCTCGACAGGCGCTCTAGGTCCTCGTTCGGGTAGCCGACGACGCCCGGGTCGCTGGCGGTGCGGCGCATGCGCGCGGTCTGCCAGGCGACGATGCGGCGGAACAGCACGATGCCCTGCTGGAAGTTGGGGTCGGCCTTGAAGTTGCCGATCGTCGAGTCGTCGGCGCTGCTGTCGCCGCTGAACCAGCCGAGGTCGAGCAGCGCCAGCAGGCTGCCCATGCGCAGGTCGAAACGGCCCACCGCGGCGCCCTGCAGCACGTCGTGGGTCGGGAAGTCCGGGGTCGGCGCCAGCGTCGTGGTGCCCACGATGCCCACCGCCTCGGCGGCGAAGCGCAGCGTCAGGTCGGCGCTGTCGACGAGCCCGATGTCGCAGGCGAGGTCGGCGCTGTGCACCGTCAGCGACTTGCCGCCCACGCCCACCGGGCCGGCGGTGCGCTGGTCGCGGTAGACGTAGTAGAGGCCGAGCCAGTCGCGCTCCGAGAGGTGCATGCGCGCGGCGAAGATGCCTTGCCAGGCCACCTCGTCGCGGTGCAGCGCCAGGAAGCCCGGCTTGACGATGGGCAGCGTGATGTCGTCGCTGGCGACGCGGTCCACGGCGAGCGACAGCACGAGGCCGCGTAGGTTCGACGTCGTGCCCGCCCAAGGTCGCGCCCACACGGCGGTACGCAGCACGCGATCGCCGACGTATGGCAGGCTGAACCATGAGCCCGGCCCGTCGCTGGCGTAGCTGCGGCCGTCGTTCGCCAGCAGGCCGAGGCCCCACTGCGAGAGCTGCAGGCCCGCGCGCAGGCCGACCTTCTCGGCGTCGCGGGCGCCAAGGGAGACGCCGGCCCAGGCCTCGGTCAGCTGCGCCGCGTTCCACAGGTCGCCCGGACGGCGGTCGCCGGCCAGGGTCGGCCGACCCGAGAAGACGCCCTGCCAGAGCTCGACCCCGACGTTGCCCTCGACCCGCATCCCGCCCTCGGGCGGCTGGGCCTCCAGGTTCAGGCCAAGTCCCAGGCGGCTGCCCAGCTCCACGCCGTCTGGCGCCTCTGCCCCTGCGGCGTCGACGCGGAAGGCGCCGCTGCGCTCGGCGGCCAAACGCGCCCCGGTGATGGCGACCGCCAAGGCCAGTTGGCCCTTGGCCGGCGGCTTGCCGACCAAGCTGGCCGCGCCGCAGCCGCCGCAGCCCTCGCCGTGACGCCGCTCCTTGCTGCAGCCCCTGTCGCAGCACGGCTTCGCCTTGCCGTGATGCCCCGCGCAGTCACCTGACGCGGTCGCGCTGACGTCGCTGGCGAAGCCGGCGGCGTCGCCATGGTCGCCGCCGGCCCCGTGGGCGTGTCCGCCGTGAGCGTGGCCACCGTGAGCGAAGGCGACGGCAGGCGCAGTCAGCAGCGCGGCGAACGCCAACACGGCCGCGCCGAGCGCAAAGGCGGGTGCACCCGCCGACGTGCCGGCGGCTAGGGAGTGAAGCTGGGGCATGGGTCCTCGAGCGAGCGCGTCGCGATCAGGGGCAGGCGCGGAGAACCCGCGAGGATGCACACTTTGAGCGCGGTTGGCAACGGAAACCAGCGCAGCGCGGCGCTCGGCAGCGCCACAAGCCGCGGGTCGTAGGCCGCTCTCTCGCCGCGCCGCGGAACAGACATCCCCGTCCGCAGGGTGGCGCTGGGTGGCGCTGGGCGGCACTGAGCGGCCCAGAGCGGCCCAGAGTGGCGCTGAGCGGCCCAGAG
>SXGT01272441.1_pt1 | contig 11234 bp, 11 predicted proteins | sample 3176221 | NCBI WGS metagenome assembly SXGT01 (sample SAMN11356862, study PRJNA531348) | freshwater metagenome | isolation source: freshwater sample F1-120 | place: China: Fuxian Lake, Yuxi | collected 2017-12-25
CAAGCCTGGCATGCCCTATTTAGACATCGTGCGGCGGGTGAAAGACGAGTTTGGCGTACCCACCTTTGCCTATCAAGTCAGTGGCGAATACGCCATGCTCAAAGCAGCCGCACAAAATGGCTGGTTGGATGAACAAGCCTGCGTCATGGAAAGCCTGTTGGCGTTTAAACGGGCCGGTGCCGACGGCATTTTGAGCTACTATGCGCTGGATGTGGCGCGTTGGTTAAAAGCTTAGCTGCGGATAAACACAGATAAAATCAAACCCTTCTGTAGGTCGGCCTTCAGGCCGATAACAACGCTGCTTGCCATTAATATACCTGACCATGGTCCCCGACATTGACTAAAATAATGTCTTTATCTGTCACTATCATCTCTATGGTAATGCGATATTTAAGGTTGATCGATACGCTTTGTAAGCCGCTTAATCTCCCTTGAAGGTTATGCAATCTTAACGAAGGATGGTGTGGATTAATTTCCATTAACGCTAACGTTTTAGCGTACTGATTTAAGGCATCGGGATGTTGCTTGATGAACTTAGTCGCCTTGCGTACGTACTGCTCAGTGAATATTAACTGCCAACTCATGCAAGCGAGGCATTCATTTTTTGAATTCTTTGGATATGCTCCGCCACAGTTTCCTTAACGAAGCGCCCAGCTTCTATGTCTGCACGCGATTCGGCCAAGGCCGCTTCCAATTCGCACTCTCGCAAATGCTGGTATTGATCGCTACTCATCACGACATACTTCACCTGACCACGAACGGATACGGAAGCTTCTGGTTGGATGAGCAAGGCTTCTTCTATGGCCTTAATACCTTTAACCTTTAAATCATTTGCTGGAATAACACTCATAAAACCCCCTTAACAATACTATAAATCATATTGTATAGAATATTATATAAAGTGCAATCACAGCTCAGGCCGACATGGGTAGAATGTATCCGTGTTTATCTGTGGCTAAACGGTTGGTCTTATCGACGTTTATCTGCGACAAATGGTTTTGGTGCTTTAAACCAAATCCATCACCTCACTGATGGTGGCGCGCTCGGCGTTGCTGCCATCGGCGGCACGTTTGGTCGCCACCCGAATTTCATCGACATCAAACACGCTGAGCTTAATTTCGCCGGCGTCGGTTTCCAGCGAAAAAACCGGCACTTTTTTTCTTGCGCTGGCTTTTTTGTCGCGCTTGCCGTCGTTGCTCAAGCGATAGGATTTTTCATTGGTGTTAAAAGGCACGCCTTGATTGAGTAAGAACATTTCCACTTCTTTTAGGCTGTCGGCAAATAAATGGATGTGTGTTTCCGAGCCCAAGCCTGCTGTGCCATCTAATACTGCGCCGGTTAAATGCGGGTTAAATCTTTCCAATAACTGCATGGTGAACAAGGCATTTTTGCGTAAGGTGTGCAAATTTTCAGGCTGCGCCTCGCTTAAAAAAAGCTGGTTGTACAACTTCAGTTCTGCTTCTATCTCGGCATTGGATGGCAGGGCTAGGTTGTCCACCGTATCAAATTGGCGGCCGGCCTTTTTTTTGGCATAAGCAAAATCGGAAATGCCTTCTTCGGCCATCATTCTGGCGGCTTGTTGGGCAATTAACTGCCGCAATTGTTGTAAATTCTCTTTGGCCATAATGGGTGTGCATTGCGTTTAATGGGCGGCGGGTTGCAATAATTGCTGGGCTTGACTGAGCCCACTTGGTTCCACCGTTTCAGTGGCAGGCGGCGGGCTGGCAGCCGGCAGCCCGGGTGCATTTTCATGATAAAAATACTCCACCCGGTCAACGTCGTCGGCATGCACGCTCACCGCATCAACCCCATCGGGCATCCACATGGCTTCTTCCGGCACGCCACGCAAGGCGCCGGCCATATACCTTATCCACATGGGCAAGGCCGCCCCGGCACCGGTTTCCCCGGGCCCCATGGGCCGTGGTTTATCAAAACCTATCCAAGCAATCGCCACTTGTTTTGGGCTGTAGCCAGCAAACCAGGCATCAATGTGCTCATTGGTGGTGCCGGTTTTGCCCGCAAGATCGCTGCGGCCTAGGTTTAAAGCGCGCATGGCCGTGCCGTTTTCTATGACACTTTGCAGCATGGAATTCATGATAAAGGCATTGCGTGCGTCGATGACACGTGGTGCGCCATTGCCGGCTTGGGCAAATTTATTGCTGAGCAGCACCTTGCCGTTATGATCGACAATTTTGCTGATTAAATTGGGTTTAACCCGATAACCGCCGTTGGCAAACACCGCATAAGCCCCTGCCATTTGCATGGGCGTGGTCGAGCCTGCGCCTAAAGCCATGGTCAAATAAGGCGGGTGATCGTCCGCGGAAAAGCCAAAACGGGTGACGTAATTTTGCGCGTAACTAGGGCCAATGTCGTGTAACAGCCGAATGGCTACTGTATTGACCGAATGCGCCAAGGCTTTTCTTAAGCTAATCGCGCCCTCAAAGGTGTTTTCGTAATTCTGCGGTGACCACGCTTTGTTGCCCGTTTCGCTGGCGGCAAAATTTAACGGTGCGTCTTCCAGTATGCTGGCTGGCGTGTAGCCTTTTTCCAATGCCGCCGAATAAATAAACGGTTTAAAGCTAGAGCCGGGTTGACGGCGGGCCTGGGTGACGTGGTTGTATTTATTTTGATTGAAGTCAAAGCCACCGACTAAAGCGCGTATCGCTCCATTTTCCGGATCCAGCGCCACCAGCGCCGCCTCCACTTGCGGCAGTTGCACGATGCGCCAAGCGTCACCTTGTTTAATAATGCGTACCACGGCGCCCACTTTTAATAAGCGCTTGGCCGGATCTTTATCGCGCAGCATTTTTTCGACGAAAGCCAAACCTTTGCCGCTGACCAAGATATCTTCACCATTTTTGCTGAGCAATTGCACGCCTTTGGCCGAGATGGCGGTAATCACGGCGGGGATAAAGTCACTGACGGTATCGATGTCGTCTAAGGCTGAGGCCAAGGCATTTTCATCCTCAGCCAACAGCGCCGCCACATCCAACATTTTTTCCGGGCCACGGTAACCATGACGCAAGTCGTAGTCCAACACCCCTTCACGCACCGCCGCATTGGCGGCTTCTTGGCTGGCTTTATGTATGGTGGTGTAGACCTTGATGCCGCTGGAATAAATGTCGTCTTGGTATTGTGCGTACAATTGTTCGCGCACAATCTCCGCCACGTATTCCGCCGACAAATCGCGCGATTGCTTGGAGGCTTTAAAACGCAAGGGTTGTTTTAATGCGGCCAGGTACACTTTTTCCGTAATAAAGCCAAAACGCTGCATGTCACGCAATACTTCGTGCTGACGGCCTATCGCGCGCTTAGGATTGATAAAGGGGTTGTAGTTAGACGGGGCTTTAGGCAGGCCAGCCAACAAGGCGGCTTCGGCCAAGTTCAATTTATTCAGCGGTTTACCGTAATACATTTGTGAGGCCGCGGCAAAACCGTAGGCGCGTTGGCCTAAATAAATTTGGTTGATGTACAGCTCAAGGATTTGATCTTTGGATAAATTGTGTTCAATTTTCACTGCCAGCAAGGCTTCATTGACCTTGGTCACGATGTTACGGCGACCGTTGGGCGAGGTGAAAAAGTTTTTCGCCACTTGCATGGTAATGGTACTGGCGCCTTCGTGGGCACGACCGGTGACATTGTTTTTAATGGCTCGCAACACGCCTTTTGCATCGATGCCGCCGTGTTGATAAAAGCGCCTGTCTTCAATCGCCAGCACCGCGTCTTTCATATTTTTCGGTACATTCTCAATCTTCACGTAAGCACGCCGCTCCTCGCCGAATTCGGCAATTAAAGCGCCATCGTCCGAATACACACGCAATGGTAACTTGGGCTGGTAATCGGTCAGCGCGTCGAGTGCGGGCAAGGCTGGGTAAATCAGTGCCGCCGCAATCGCAATCAGCGCGGTAACCGACAAGCCGGCCACGATTGCTGCCAAAATAATATAGTGCCACCATTTAGTAGGAGTCATGTTTACTTAAATTATTTATGAAAAATGTTCCGTCATTATAAAGGGCATTTCGTCACAGAGACACAGAGAAAACCTAAAAGCTATTTTGACGCCGATAAGACTAAGCAATCAGCGCCGCGAATAAAATGCCTGCTCTTAAAAATCGACAAATGCACTTGCTTTAAGTAGGCCAATGAACTACATTGATCAGCATGAAATGATGCGCATCATTTCAGCGCGCAAAGCCAACCAAAGAGAGATAACGCATTATGAAAACAAGCTCAATGAAGATAACCCCTAACACTTTAACTATTGGACGTATTGATCCGGCGCGCGTGGATGCCACAACCGAGGAAGATATAAACAATCATCTGGCGATGGATGAAATGGATGCCATGTTGGATGCCGCTAAATTTGCAAAAAGAGTGCGTAGGTGCTTAGGTTTAACTCAAGTAGAATTTTCAGCTAGGCTAGACATATCGCTGGACACGGTACGCAACTGGGAGCAAGGCAAACGTAGCCCAACTGGCCCAGCTAAAGCCTTACTTAAAGTGTTAGACAAAGCCCCTGAAGCCGCATTGGCGGCACTTAGCTTTTAAAATCCGTTTCCGACCTTACCTTTTTTCGGTTTTATTTGCATTTACCGGCGTCAAAATGAGTTTAGGTTTTAAAAAGGCGAAAAAACAATTCTGCCTACTAAGCAAATTGATACTATTGATACCATAAATGGTCACGGCTTTTAAATGGCTTTACAGTGTGGCCTGAAAGCCAATGCTGGTGCTGGTTTCAGAGGTTGCGCCTAACAAAATCAATCGAATAGCTTACCTGTTATTACTTCAATTTACCGCTATTTACTAAGCCCACTGTGTTCAAATTACAGCAGAAAATATGATTCCAAGCGGTAGCTATATTCTACTCCAAAGTATAAGGAGTTACCATGCAAAAACTATTAAGTCCTACCGAGCTTGCTTCATTTCTCAGCATTGCGCGTCAAACAATTTACAACCGAATTTCTAGTGGCAACATAGCAAGTTTACCTAAATACATTAAGTTGGGATCCTTAGTTCGTTTTCCATTGGCTGAGGTTGAAGCTTGGATTGCACTACAGATTAATGAAACACAATTTCCAAAGTTAGAGCCAGTAGTCATTGCCCGTAGGCGAGGGCGCCCCACTAAAGCAGAGCAAATCGCTAGACGTAGGATTCAATAGAATTATTCTTGGTTGTTTTGGTTAAAGACCATATTAATGACATTGACCGTGCGCTATGAGCCATTCTTAAAAAGCCATGCTAGCGATGCGGTGTAGGCCGCTGCATCTAAAGATTTATCATCCATGTAAACGCTTTGTAAAGTGAATGCCGGGATAACCAACCCAAACAGTGTGACGGAGAGTTGTTCGGTATTGGCGGCTTTTTTGATTTCGCCTTTATCCATCAACGTCACTATTTTCTTTTCAAGTGCGCTGCGTATGCGCTCAAAACAGGTGGTCATGGTGGCGCGCACTTCAGGCTCGACCATGGCCAATGACCAGACATGAAAAGCCATGCCTTTACCCGGCCCTTTGGTGATTTCTTCAGCAAGGCTGGCTAATTCACGAATCACATCAGCTAAACTTGGATTGCGTTCATCCAATTCTTTTAAGATTAATTCAACGTGATCACAAAATTTGCCTAGGTTTTGCCTGATGATGGTATGAACAATGTCTTCTTTGGTTTTGAAATGGTGGTACAGGTTGCCCCGAGAAAAGCCAGCAGCCTCTTGTATGTCTTTAATGGAAGTGCCAGCAAAGCCCTGTTTGGCAAAGCAAGCACGGGCGGCTATCAGTATCTTTTCTCGGCTTTCACCCACCACCGCTGTGTCCGCTTTCAGTAAGCGTTTTCTTAACGCACTTCCCTGACCGGTTTTCTTAACTGGGGAGTTGGCTTTTGTCAGGGCTTTATGGGGTTTTGGATTAGTCATGGTGCATTCTTTAATAAAAACCGACCGCTTGTTTAAAATTCAGTGATGGACTTCGGTTCAATAAGTGTATTAAATGAAAACCAGTTAAGCAAGAAAGAGTTAATTTGAGACTTTGCACAGTTTATTTAATTGGTTTGTTGTCACAATACAGCATGCTACACTTCGTTTAACTTCACTTAATAACTAGACAAAATATGAAGTTGATAAGCAAACTGTTGCAGCACAGCACAGCACAGCACGGCACAGCCTATGCCTAGCAGATCGCGCCTTGTAATCTTGTGGCTTGCCCTGTTTTTTTGGCTGTCGGGGCTGCCGTTTTGTTTTGCCCAAAACGTCGATGAAATCAGTCTGCCCGACGTGGCTGAACCCGCGAATGCCATTACTAAATCCACTACCGATCCTTATCTTGCGCTGGATCGCCTGATCGCCTCGGCAGTGCAGAAGCACCCTAGCATCGCCTCTGCGCGTGCAGAACAGGGGGCAACGCAAGCGGAAATTGCCTCGGCTCGCGGTCAGTACTGGCCAACTCCATCCATGCAGGTTTTGCAGAGAGAGGGGAATACGGCGGCCGTTCTGACGGTACAACAACCCTTGTGGGCTGGAGGTAGGCTGGATGCAGGGCTTGCGGCAGCCCAATCCCGCGCGGATTCCGCACAAGCTTTAGTCAGTGACGCTCAATACAACCTTGCTCTGCGCATGACCGCCGTTTGGGCTGATTGGATACAGGCGCATGGGCGCATGGAAGCGCTGACTGAGGGCGTTGGCCTGTTGAATGGATATGCCGAGAGCGTGAGCCGACGCATACAAGGGGGTGCTTCCGCCGAAGTGGACCGTGAGCTCATTGCAGCACGCCTTGCACAAACGCAAGGTGATCTTGCCGACGCCAATTCGGCAGAACGTAGCGCCTTGGCTAGACTTTCGCAGATGGTTGGTCAATCATTGCGCACGGAAGACCTCACTGACCATGGTGAGGGTGTTCAGATTGCCGTCGTCACTTCACCTGTCAGTCCATTGCCCACGCTCGAGGCCTTACTTGCGCAAGCTGTGGCTCGTTCAGCCGCGCTCAAACGCCTTGAATCCGATATCGAAGCCGCTAAACGTGGAACGGATAAAAAGCGTGCCGCGCTGTGGCCTGTTCTTAGTTTGCGTGCCCAGCGTGACTACGACGGAGGATCCGATGCCAACAATTTGGCCGCCAACGACAGCCAAGTCATGCTCGTTCTTGAGTATGCCCCCGGTGCAGGGCTTTCGGCTCGCGCCGATGTGGATGCTGCCGCAGCCCGTGAAATCGGTCTGCGCGAGGGTTTGGACGCCGCAAGGCGCGAGCTGGTCGAAAAGGTCAACATCGACTACGAGGAGCACCTCGCCAGTCTGCAACGCAGCAGCAAGTTACAGCGCACGGCGGAGGCCAATGCTAAGGTGTTGGCTTCCTATGACCGACTCTTTGTTGCAGGCAAGCGAAGCTGGCTGGACGTCATCAACGCCGCACGTGAATTCACGCAAGTACGTACTGCGTTGGCTGACATTCAGGCCAAGCAACTGGCCTCACGATACCGCCTGCGGCTGCATGCTTGGGGGGCGTTTTGATGAACATCGCCAGCGCTCGCGATTTATTTCGCACCGTGCTGCTGGCGCGTAGGGGAATTTTTGCCCAAGCCGCCGCCGCATCCTTGCTTGCCAACGTGCTAGCACTTGCTGCCGCGCTTTACAGCATGCAGGTGTATGACCGCGTCATTCCTACCCAAGGCGTGGATACCCTTATTGTGCTCACCGTCGGGGTGTTGATTGCTGCCGTGCTTGAACTCGTCGTCAAGATGGCTCGCGCCCATTTGCTAGAAACGGCCGTCATGGGTATGGACATGGAGCTATCTCACGCTATTTTTGCGCGGCTATTGGGGATACGCCTTGATCAGTTCCCCGCCAGCGTTGGTACGCTTTCTGCCCAACTGCGGAGCTACGAGACGATTCGCCGCTTCGCCTCTTCAGCCACCCTCTACCTTGCCGTGGATGCGCCTTTTGCACTGCTCTTTCTTGTCGTCATAGCCCTGCTTGCTGGGGCGTGGATGGTGGCTATCCCGGCCGTTTTCTTTGTGCTGGCACTGGCCGTGGGTTTGTTTTACCGTCGCTGCATTGCCCGGCATGCCGAAACGGGGGATGCCGCTGGCAACCGTAAGCTGGGCCTATTGGTCGAGACCGTTGACAACGCGGAAAGCATTAAAGCCGCGGGTAGCGGTGCACGGCAACTCGAGCGCTGGGACGCCCTGACCCAGCAAGCCGCCGATGATGACACGCGAATTCAGCGCTACAGCGAGCAGGCCACCCATTTCGCTGCTTTTATGCAGCAAGTAAGTTACGTCCTGCTGGTCGCGGCCGGTGCTTGGATCGCTTCCACCACCACCGATCTCACCATGGGTGGATTGATTGCCTGCTCTATCCTATCCGGTCGCGTGCTAGGGCCAGTGGCCACCTTACCTAGTCTTATCGTTCAGTGGGCACATGCTCGCACCGCCCTTGCCAGTTTGGAAAAGGTGTTTGCTTTGCATGGCGACAATCATGCCGTCACACGACCGCTTGCGCCTGAACGTATGCGTGGTGAATGGCGTCTGGAAAACCTCAAGTTCGCTTGGTCTGGTCGGCCGCGTCCCTTTACGCTGCCGCTGACTGTCATCCATCCTGGCGAAAAAGTGGCGTTACTCGGCCCCGTCGGGGCGGGCAAATCCACGTTGCTAAGGCTGATAGCGGGTCTTTACGCGCCTTCGGAAGGGCAAGTGCTGCTCGATGGGCTGGACATACAGCAGATTGCCCGCGCCCATCTTTCGGCGCGCTTGGGCTATTTGCCACAAGAGGTAAAACTCCTTGCCGGCACCTTACGAGACAATTTAGACACAGCGGGTGTCAGTGAAACAGAGTTGCTTGAGGCCTGCCGTCAAACTGGCTTGGATCAGTTTGTGGCCAGCCACCCGCAGGGCTTAGATCTGCCTATTTTTGAAGGGGGTGCAGGGGTTTCTGGCGGGCAGAAGCAGCTCATCGTGCTCACCCGTTTACTGCTCTCCCGTCCTCAGGCTTGGCTACTCGATGAGCCAACTGCGGCCATGGACGAGACTACGGAAGCGCGTGTGCTGACTGCGCTTAAAGACGCCATTAACTCGACTTCCTCACCGCAGACCCTGATTGTGGCCACCCATAAGCCAGCGCTGATCGCTCTGGTGGAGCGGCTCATCGTTATCCTGCCAGGAGGCGGGGTGATGGACGGTCCTAAAGAGGCCGTGCTTGAACGGCTACGCCAAGGCAGATAAACATGGGCAATCGCACTATTATTCTTTTGGTTTTTCTGGTCACCGCTGTGCTGGGTGTGTGGGCTGGCTACGCCCAACTTGACCAAATAGCCCGTGCACCAGGGCAGGTGATTGCCAGTGCCCGTACTCAAGTCGTCCAGTCCGCCAATGACGGTGTCATCGAAGCCTTGCTTGTGCGTGAAGGCGAGCGGGTGAGCAAAGGCCAGATTCTGGCCCGACTTGATCGCAGCCAGGCCGGGGCGGCCAGGCAGGACAGTTTGGGTAAGGTGGCGGCCCTCAAGGCTGCACTCATTAGGCTGCAGGCTGAAGTCTTTAACCGACCCCTTCGGTTTCCTGCGGACGTGCGTGCCTATCCTGCTTTTGTGCAGAATCAGACCGAGCTGTTCCAGCGCCGTCAGGGGGCAATTCTGGCCGAAGTGGCCGCGCTGGAAGAAAGCCTGCGTCTGGCGCGCGAGGAGCTCACTCTCTCCGAAAGCCTGCTTGCCACCGGTGATATTGGCCGTGCCGAGATTATCCGGCTGCAAAAGCAGGTGGCCGATCTTAATGGACAGATTACCAACCGGCGCAACAAATACTTTCAGGATGCGCAGGCTGACATGACCAAGGCCGAAGAAGACCTTGCCACGCAACAGCAGGCCTTAGCCGAACGCACGGCCGTCTTTGAGCGCACGGAAATCGTCGCGCCGGCCGATGGTTTGGTGAAGAACATCCAGATGACCACCCCCGGTGCAAGGGTGCGGCCCGGCGATGTTGTTATGGAGCTCCTGCCCACCGGCGGCATGCTCGTCGTTGAGGCCAGGCTCAAACCTGCCGATATTGCCTACATTCATCAAGGCTTGCCAGCAGCCATCAAGCTCGATGCTTTTGACTACAGTATTTACGGCGTGCTGCGTGGACAGGTTAGCTACATCAGTCCGGATGCCTTGAGTGAAAAGACCCAGACTGGTGAGCAGGTGTATTACCGGGTGCAGATACGCATAAACGAGGAGGCCTTGGCGCGCCGCAACCACGAGCGCCCCGGTAAGGCTGTGGAAATTCAACCCGGTATGACCGCTACCGTTGAAATCACCACCGGTCGTCAGACCGTGTTGGCTTACTTGACTAAACCCATCACCAAAACCCTATCCGAATCACTCGGGGAACGATAACGCAATGCGATGAAGCACCCATCCATGGTTGAACGGATTGCCGCCCAGCATACTGTGCCTACCAGTAGGGTTCAGGTGCGCAAGGGTAGGCAGGCCAAAGAGGTGGAAACCATTCAGCTAGCTGATGCCAGCGAGCGGGTAGAACCCGTTTTGAGCGAAGATGGTGATGCAGTCGCTATCGGCAACGATGGTGGATCTTTACCGCCGCCCCAGCCCGAAGCCCTGGCCACCACGGTGACCGAGCCCGTTCATGTGGTCGCGATGACAACGCTGGAGGCTGTGGCGCCGGCCGTGTCGGCCTTAAGGGATTTCTCGCATGCGTGGCTGTTTGGAGGGGTGGCTGCGGGTGGTGTGGCTGGGGCGGCAGGTGGCGGCAGTGCTGGGGCGCCAGCAGTGGTTGTTAACACGAATACCACTGACACCACTGCCCCGACGGCTAATTTTAGTTCCGCCACCGACGATGTGGGTAGTGTCACCGGCGCACTCATTAGTGGTGCCAGCACCGACGACACCGCCTTGCTGTTGACAGGTAGCAATGAAGTCGGCAGCAATGTCAACGTCTATAACGGCCTAAACTTACTTGGCGCTGCCACCGTCAGTGGCACCAACTGGACCTACAGTGCCACGGTGGCCAATGGCACCACTTATCAATTCAATGTTATTGAGACTGACGCAGCCGGCAATGTTAGCAGTGCCACCAGCAACTTCACTGTGATTGGCGACAGCAGCGCCCCCACCAGTCTTGCGGCAATCACACTCGATCTTGCTACTGCCAGTGACAGCGGTAGTAGTAATAGCGATGACCTCACCAACGCCAGCACCCCGACCGTTACCGTCAGTACCTTGAGCGGACTGGCCATGAGCGCAGGCGACATCCTGCAA
>SXGT01760122.1_pt1 | contig 11234 bp, 7 predicted proteins | sample 3176221 | NCBI WGS metagenome assembly SXGT01 (sample SAMN11356862, study PRJNA531348) | freshwater metagenome | isolation source: freshwater sample F1-120 | place: China: Fuxian Lake, Yuxi | collected 2017-12-25
TAAAGATTGGTTGTTATAGGTACCCGGAAAGAACATTACAAGAGGTAAATCTCCCACAAGGGTTTGTAAATTATTTAGAATGGTATGTGAGCGAATGATTGGAAATGCTGCCCCTATACCCGTAAGAAAAATCATTTGAGCCGGATTCTCAGCAAGCCGTTTATGAATTTCAGGAATCACTACATTATCAATATTCAAAGGCCCACTTAACACTCTCAACAAGCGTTGTTTGGGCAGTTTAGCCTCCTGGTTTAATATTTGACCTAGTAGATTTTCCTGATTCAAAATATCTAAGCTAAGCTTATAAAGATGTATTTCCAGGACATCTACTCCCTCGTTTTCCAACCTTTTTATCAGGGATTGAAGTTGTTTTTCAACTATTAACTGATGACAAACCGGAAAGGAATGGATGAAGAAAGGTAATTCCCCGCCCAATCCTTCTTTATTCAAAAACCTGGAACTTGAAAGAATTTTGAATAAATTTTCAAAGTGCTGAGGTGTATTATAAGTCTTGGAATTAGGCATGTTTCAGTTTTTTCAGGTATCCTTTAATTTCTTCATTTGAATAAAGAAAGGCGCTAAGTTGGATTGGGTTTTCATTGATAATGACATCAACAGCCGCAAGACTCAGTATAGGTTTTAAGATAGTTCCATTTTTTGTTTGAGTTACTAACCCGACTTGCTCCAAAAGTTTAAAAATAACCTGTTTAACCTTTTTAGTTGTTACCTCCGTGATTTCATTTAGTTCATTATGGGATATGCTTTTTGAATTTACAAATTTGAAATAATCGTTTTCGGAAATGATGGTATCAAATTGCAAGTATTTATTTCTCAACACCTCGACTATAAAATCATTCAGGAAAGTATAAACTTTGATAAGCGACAACAAAATCATAGCTTTACTATCATCGTAAGAACCATGGATTAACAAGTATAATTGCTCCTCCGTGAGGGACGAAAGCCTTTTTTTAATTTCAGAAAATTCTCTATTGAATGTGGATTGTTTAATTTTATTGAGTGAATTGTGCTCCATCAAGGAATTTTTGACTGCTTTCCAATCCTGGAGATTTTTATATTCTTCGGCAATGATTAAAGTTTCAGTTATTAGAGCAGAGGCGCCGGTAAATGAGAAAGAATATTTATCTTTATTAACCATGAAAATTGAAGTTTCTTTATATAATTACCATTATTTGAATCTCTTTAATCCAAATTTAATATTTTATTTTCCACATAACGAACAAACCCGACTTAACTTTTTGAAAATACTCAAATGAGTCAAAAATTTATAAACACTGAAATTGGATTGAAGTATAATCATATACGCCCAAGAAGGAATATTTGATCAAAACAACCTAAACAGGCTTCTAAATCATTTTTCCAGATTTGTCCTTACTATACAAGCCAAAGCTGTGGAGCAAAGCGTTTAGGTCTATTCCTGCAAGAATGGCTACAGTCCCAGGCCAAAGAGCAGAGGAACCAATGGTAGATAGAAGGTCATTAGGATTTATGAAAAGCAAGTATAAATGTCACAGCGAAGTAAACTTTAACCCAGAATATCCAACCTTGATATTTTGTTGAAAATAAACCACCTGACTTCAAGATTTTCTGGAACAGTCTTTTTCTATTAAAAAATACGCAAATAATCCGCTAATTGATCCGCGGAACAATCATGATTAATAGTTTTCATATAGACATCGAAGTCCGCCACATTTACTACTCATTAAAACACCTTATATATCTTAATTTTATTCTTTATCCCTGTTATTCTCCAGCCCAGCTGCTATAAATCGCTTGCTGCAGGGCACTTGGTTGATCGATCTTAGAAATGGTATGCTTGAAAATATTATCTCCTTCTTTTGAATTTATCTTTTCCATTTTTAACCCAGCATGTGCCAGATGCTTTTCATAATCCAATGCTTTAGTTGTATATACGTACTCAAAAAATTCAGATAAAGGTACGCCAGCAATTTGTTCGCAGGAAACCTGAAATTCAGCTTCCGTAAATCCTCTTTTTTCAAATTTATAATATTTGTCGTAAAGCAACCTCATCACATCATCTAAAGATTTAGTATTATCCGTAGATTTTCGTATCTCGAAATCCAATAAAAGACCGATAATCGGTCCTTTTTCATAATAGGAGATGGATTTTCCAGGTTCTTTACCTTGCGTGCCGAATGGACCATCACTCCAGGTACTGTAACTGGCTTGTTGTAAAGATTGAAAAAATCGGCCAGGATTATTTTCAACGGAATTTATATTGTAACTTAAATAAGATAAAAGCATTTTGGCATCCATTAATCCTGCTCTCTTTACGACCATGTATTCATAATACACCGTTAATCCTTCACTTATCCATAATTGATTGGTCCTGTTTCCCATTTCATAATTAAACGGACCTAACTCTATTGGACGAATTCTTTTGACGTTAAAATGATGAAAATATTCATGCGCAATAAAATTCATCATTCGATTCATGCCAGCCTCATTATTTAAACCATTCCCATCAAAACTAATGGTTGTGTTGTTTAAATGTTCAATCCCACCCCTTCCTGGTCCAATGGCAATAAAAGTATATTTCTTGTAGGGAATGTCATTTATTATGCCAACAGATGAAGAAACAATCTTTTTCAGGTTATCCATAAATAATACCCTGTCAAACTGTCCTATATTATAACCAATGAAGGCATGTTCTATCCCGTTTAAATAAAATGAGGGAAGCGCTTCCAGTTTTCCAATCAACAAAGGACAATCGTACAATATATCAAAATCTTTTGCTTCAAAAGTGTTCGTTTTTCCTTTAACAGGATCTAAACCAGTAGCTACCGTGAAATCTTTATTATTTAATACAACACTTACCGTTACCGGAATATTTAACTTTCCAGGAATGTATAAAAATGAATTTTCTGGAACTATATATGCATGCGCACTATCTACAAAACTATTTGCTACAAATTTTCTAAACGTTTTTACTTTATAACTTATCTTAAATGCCTTGTTCTTAACCCCTTTAATTACCCAGGTATGATCATTTGGGTGACTAACCGACAAGTTTTTTTTCTCCGAATCTAAGGCTTGTATATTTTCAATTGATTTTGAATAATCCATTAGCTGGTAATACCCTGGCATCCACCTTGGCAGCTTTAATTCTATCGAATCAATGGACCAAAAGTTACAAGAGAGCTCAACTAAATAACTATTTGTTTCCCCTGTAGGAAAAGTAAGCGTGTACTTCAATTCAGGAATTTTAACCTGCCCAATCACCACCTTATCACAAAAATTAAAAACAACCAAAAAAATTAAAGCTTGCTTAAAGTAGGTATTTCTCATTGCGTTTCGTTTTGCACCTTTTCTTTCGGATCAGATATTTTAAATATACACATTATTCCTTATTAATCAGGCTTTTTTCAACATGCATCATCCATCCATTTATAAATGAATATGAAAATTTTCCAACATCATTCTTAAAATTTCAGAAAATGAAGTATTCAATATAACATGATACTCCTTTATCCAGACTGCTCGTTAAGATAAAAAGTATTACCTTTAAAAAATGACAGATTTATTACTTGAAATGCGAAAAGAAATGGAAGCCCTGGAATATTTTATAACCCAATCATGCCTTATTCACTGCTCATCTTTATTTAAGAAATATGGGTGGCACAGGTATTTTATTCTCCCTTTTTTTCATTCTTCAATAGATTAATAAATGAGATATTTTCTTTGGTTCTCCCTATTGTTTTCTTTACTGAATAGCACCACTCCGATTCCAAAAGATCCAATTCCCCCAAATATCATTTTTATTCTGGCGGATGATTTAGGATGGAGCTCCCTCTCCGAACAAATGGATCCTGACATGCCTGGTTCAAAAAGCGATTATCACCTTACGCCTAATATAGACAGATTATTAAAATCTGGCGTTCGGTTTACCCAAGGTTACGCGCCTGCCTCTATTTGCTCACCGACCAGAAGAAGTATCCTTTTTGGCCATACGCCAATGAGACAGGATGATGAAACATTTGGAAGTAGATATGAACCTGGAAAAAATAGTTTTTTAACTATTCCCCAAGTTTTAAAAAAAATAAATCCTGAATATGTGACAGCACATTTTGGAAAATGGGATTTGCGCATTGGAATACCCCCTGCTTCTTTCGGTTACGATTTTTCAGACGGAGATAATGGAAATGCCCAGGGAAATACCATAAATACAGGGGATGAAAAATGGACTACTTTTTTTACTGAAGATAATCCCAAGCAAATAGATACTCTTACCAACAGAACCAAAAGATTTATCAGCGACCAGGTTAAACAAAATAATCCGTTTTTTCTTCAATTATCTCATTATGCTACCCACGCAAATATTACAGCGAGGGCTGAAACCATCGCTCGATTTGAAAAAATACCGAAGGGTGATAAACACCACCACGCAGCCTGGGCTGCCATGTTAGCCGATTTAGATGCTTCCATAGGTGCACTCATTTCTCATTTAGATCAATTGGGTATCCGAAAAAATACATATTTGTTCTTTATGTCCGATAACGGAGGTGTCGAGTTTATTGCACCTGTCAAAAATCGCTTAGACCATCCCGATTCATTCCCTTCTCCTATGTGCAATGCGCCATTGAGAGGAGGAAAATGGACTTTGTTCGAAGGTGGCATTAGAGTGCCCTTTTTCGTGTCCGGCCCCGATATTCCCGTAAATTCAAGTAGTAATACGCTGGTTACAGGGTATGATTTGCTCTCAACCTTTGCCGACATTGCCGGATCTAAAGAACCCAATTCATTTTCCTTAGATGGAAATAGTTTTAAAACTTCTCTTTCAAATCCTAAAGCAAACACTACCAATAGAAATCTATATTTCCATCGGTTCAATAACGGATATCCTCATTCTGCTATCCGTTCTGGCGATTATAAACTGTTGAAATTCTGGAAAACAGGGGAAATACTTCTTTTTAATTTAAATAAAGATCCGGGCGAAAAAACGAATCTTGCTGCTATTGAACCTGAAAAACGAATAACTTTAAATAAGGAGTTGGACCGTTATTTTAAAGAAGTAAATCCTGCTTTATTCAATCAATTAACCACCTTAACCTCTAAATAAATGAAGCCATTTTTCAAATACTTAATGATTGCTTTCAGCCTTTTTACTCTTGCCTTGGTCTTTTACAGTTTCAACATAGAAAAAGCAGCCGCTAAGCATCCAAATATCATTTATATTTTAGCTGACGATCTGGGATACGGAGATCTATCTTGTTATCAGGCATCAGGAAAAATCCACACACCAAATATCGATTTATTAGCTGCCGAAGGCATGCGATTTACCGATATGCACAGCCCCTCAGGCGTATGTACACCTACCCGATATGGTATTATTACTGGGGAATATCCATGGCGCTCGAAATTACCCGTGGGTGTTTTACGGGGTTATAGCCGAAATCTTATAGATCCGGAAAAGGGAACCGTTGCAGAATTACTTAAAAAGTACGATTATGAAACGGCAGTGGTAGGAAAATGGCACCTTGGTATCGATTGGATTTTGTCTGATAATGCCGTTGAAAAAGGTCTTGGAAAAGTTCCCGCCTATGGTATTCAGTCTGAAATGGACACCTCTGACATTAATTTTGACAAAAAACCTTCCTTTGGACCCAATAATCTGGGCTTCAATTATTCTTATATTCTTCCCGCTTCTTTAGATATGCCCCCTTATTGTTATCTGGAAAATCATCAGTTAACGTCACTACCAAGTTCTTTTACCTCCGGAAATAAACTGGAAAGTGGATATACCGGTCCTTTTTGGCGTGCCGGAAAAATGTCACCTGATTTTGATTTTTATGAAGTGTTACCAACCTTTATTAATAAAGCAAAGGCTTTTATCCTAAGTCAGAAGAAGGAGAAACCCTTTTTTCTTTATCTTCCTCTTGCCGCACCTCATACTCCCTGGGTACCCAAAAAAGAATACGTTGGCTCTTCTAAAGCAGGGGAATATGGTGATTTTACCCAGCAGGTAGATGCGGCAGTGGGCGAATTACTGAAAGTGCTTAAAGAAAGAGGGATTGAAAAAAATACCATGGTCATTTTTACCAGTGATAATGGTCCTTACTGGAGGGAAAACTTTACTGAACAATTTCAACATCGGGCAGCTGGCCCTTTTAGAGGTATGAAAGGCGATGCTTATGAAGGTGGTCATCGAATTCCTTTTATTGTCCGTTGGCCAGAGAAAATAAAAAAGGGTACTGTTTCTGATGCTATAGCTTGCCAGACAAGTCTACTCAGTACTCTGCGGGATTTGTTGTCTGATAATGATCCAAAATTTGACAGAAAAGATAGCTATAGCATTTTACCCGATTTGCTAAGCAAAACCAATCCTTCAAATGTGGAAAAACCTATTATTCACAGTTCTTCCAAAGGATATTTTGGCATTCGTTTAGGCGATTGGAAACTTATTGACCATCTTGGCTCTGGCGGATTTACTTCGCCCGATAAGGAAAATCCAACGCCAGGTGGGCCTAAAGTACAGCTTTACAACCTGAAATCAGATCCGATGGAAAAGGAAAATGTTTCTTTAAAATATCCGGAAAAGACAACTGAACTTTTAGCTAAACTGGCTGAAATTAAAAAATAGGATTTTGCCGTTCAATGCTAAATTTATGACCAAAATAACCTATTGGTCTTTAGGATTAATAGTCTGTGCATTATCGTGCACCCAATTTAAAAAGGTTACTTTTAAAGCTGAGAATAATATTCCATTTTCAGGTTCAGAATTTTATCGTATTGCCGCCTCCTTTTCGGTAAATCAGAGAGATTCGTTGTGCATCGCTGCGGCGGTTAATGGTAACATCCCTGCTTTTTTTCAAAAATTTGTCCCCATTAAAACGAGATTACAAGATAAAAATGGCCTTTTTCATCAGGTAAAATTTTATGTTTCTCCCGATTACCTCATGATTGGTTCAAATAAAGACTATGCCAGAGTACCTGTATCACCTGGTACCGCTCAGGTATTAGCTGATAAAATGAATTGCTTTTTACCTACTGCCCTGATTGTGGATCAAATTTATCTTCATAGTAAACATCAACTTTCCCCCATTCCAATGTTTGCGTTTCGGGACAGTACCCCTACCTTTTGGCAACATCATTTGATGATTGAAGGTCAACTTCGAAATAAAGGAAAGGGCTTAGTGGCAGGTATAAAAAAAGATCTTATTATTTGTTCCGAAAAATATTTTAAAGGGAAAACTAATAGGGTTGCTATCTACGGCTGGCACAAGTTAGACGGAAAACCTATTCAACCCATTTATACAGGACATATTGATAGTTATGTTGATTATAGTCATGGCGCCCGGTTTATATATAGAATCATAGAAGTTGATGGTGAAAAATATGATTACGAAGATCTACTTCTTGATCCTACCTTTAAATATTTGTTAACCAATGACGATGCTCCTACGATTACCAAATATCCATACTCCCTCCAATCTTTGGAATAATTAAAGCAAATTATTCCTATTTTGTCTTATTGACAGGTTTTCAAATTTTATTATGATGCTATTTAGAAAATTATCTTTTTTGGTACCTTTTATAATGGGTCCATTTTCATTTATGCATGCGCAAAAAACAAATGTGGTTGCTGGCGTTACCTGGGATTTAGCATCTGAAAGAGCTCAAAATATCAGTGCGTTAACCTATCAATTGTTTTTTGATATTCCCGAGGAAATGAATAAACCTATTCCTGCCAAAGTGGAAATAGCGTTACATCTAAAAGATAATTTAACACCTTTGCAACTGGATTTCAAATTTTACCAGGAAAATATTCAAAAAATAATGGTGAACCAAAAAGTTATTCCCATTGATTTTATTGAGGGCCACATTGTCATAAATCCAATGTATTTAAATAGTGGTAATAATAAAATTCAAATAGAATTTATTGCTGGAAATCAGTCTCTTAACAGAAATTCTGACTTTCTTTATACCTTATTGGTTCCTGATCGTGCTGCCACCCTTTTCCCTTGTTTCGATCAACCTAACTTAAAAGCAAGGTTCTCGCTTACGCTTCAGATTCCTAAAAACTGGGATGCTTCTGGAAATGGAATGCTGATTAAAAGTACCCCTAACGGTCTTAAAAAGACCTTGGTCTATAAAGAAACACAAGCCATAAGTACTTATTTATTTGCCTTTGCAGCAGGAAAGTTTCAACGCCTTACCAAGGAGAACAAAGGCAGGAAAATGAGCATGCTTTACAGGGAAACCGATTCCTTAAAAGTAGCTCAAAATATGGATAAAATTTTTGATCTCCATGCTACTTCTGTTTCATGGCTCGAGGATTATACACAAATACCCATGCCTTTTGAAAAGTTAGATTTTGTCTTACTTCCTGGATTTCAATATGGGGGAATGGAACATGTTGGAAATATTTTCTACAAAGAAAGCGCCCTGATATTAGATGAAAGTGCTACCGATAATCAAAAATTAGCGCGTGCCCGACTCATAGCACACGAAACCGCTCATTATTGGTTTGGAGATTTGGTTACCATGAACTGGTTTAATGATGTTTGGCTGAAAGAAGTTTTTGCCAATTTCATGGCTGCAAAAGCAGTAAATCCGGATTTCCCCGAAGTAAATCACGAATTGAGTTTTCTGCTTTCTCATCATCCAACCGCTTATAGTGAGGACCGGTCAGGAGGAAGCCACCCCATTCAACAAACCTTAGAAAACTTAAAAGATGCGGGTTCCTTATATGGAGGTATCATTTACCAAAAAGCCCCAATCGTCATGCGTCAATTAGAAAAATTGATGGGTGCTGCAGCTTTCCAAAAAGGACTTCAACAATATTTAAAAGAATTTTCTTATGCCAATGCAACCTGGGATGATCTCATTTATATTTTAGATGAATTAACGCCTGTTTCCCTAAAAGAATGGTCTAACGTATGGGTAAAAGAACCCGGTATGCCTCATATTTTATCGACGGTATCAACAGATGAAGATGGTTATATGAAGGAATTTACGATTCAACAACTAAAAACCTCTCATTCTGGTCAATATTGGCAACAAGAAACGGAAATGGCGCTCTTTTATGCCGATACGATAATAAAAATTCCCGTTGTGATAAATGGTTCGAAAACGCAGATACCTGTTACCCAAAAATTAAAAAAACCTTTAGCTATTTTACCTAATGCTTCCGCAATAGGTTATGGTTATTTCCAATTAGATACTCCCTCTTTAAGCACTTTTTTACATGGTTCTTTAACCGTGAAAGATGAATTAATCCGTGGAGCTATCCGTATTTCTTTGCAAGAAGAATTAATCCATAAAGAAATTACAGGCGAAGATTTCATTAGCTATCTGCTCATTTCTTTAGAAAAAGAAAAAGAATCATTAAACAGGCAGTTGTTGCTTAGCCAGCTTAATCAGGTTTTCTGGTCTTTCCTTTCCGATGAACAACGGAGTATTTACACACCTCAAATTGAAAAGTTACTATGGGAACTTATGAATGAAAGTACCTCTGTCAGTGCAAAAGCAGCGTATTTTTCTTCCTACAGAGACCTTGCTTTATCTCAGGAAGCGACTCAAACTTTGTATGATATCTGGTCTGGCAAAAATAAAATTTCTGGACTTCCCGTTTCCGAACAACAAATGATTGACTTGGCAGTGTCGCTTGCATTACTGTTGCCACAACAGGCAAGTGAAATTATCGATTCTCAACTAATGAAAACTTTAAATCCAGATAGGAAAAAAAGATTAAAGTATATCCAACCTTTTCTTTCGGCCGATATTCGAGAAAGAGATACTGCTTTTGAATCCTTATTTGAAACTGAAAACAGAGGTGTAGAGCCTTGGGTAGTAGATGCTGTAAGGTATTTAAATCACCCATTAAGAGCAAAAGAATCAACACATTATATTACACCAAGTCTTGAATTACTGGAAGAAATTCAAAAAACCGGAGATATATTTTTCCCAAGACAATTTATAACGGCGGTCATCAGTGGACACCAATCACCTACTGCTGCTTATTACGTTAAAAAATTCTTTTTGGAACACCCCCATTTCCCCTATAGATTAAAAAACAAGGTACTCATGGCAGCCGATTTACTATTTGCCACACAAAAGCCATAGGTTTTTAACCTTGCTTAGGTCTGAACGCTTTTATTTTGTTTTCATTTACCTCAATAAAAGGCCCTTCAATCAGATCAATGCAATATGGAATAGCAGGAAAAACGGCCTGTAAACACTGTGAAATAGAGGCAGGTTTCCCTGGTAAATTTACAATGAGGGTATTCTCGTATATACCCGCTGTTTGTCGGGAAAGGATTGCTGTAGGTACATATTTTAAGCTCTCCATTCGCATTAATTCACCAAATCCGGGAAGGATTTTTTGACAAAACGCTTCGGTGGCTTCAACGGTAACATCTCTTTTTGCTGGTCCAGTACCACCTGTAGTGAAAATAATACAGCATTTTTCATTTTCAGCTAAGTGCTTAAAAGCATCTAAAATCAATTCATACTCATCGGGGATAATCTTAAATATAGGCTTGTAAGGAGACGAAATATACTCATTCATAACCTTTATAATAGCCTCTCCGGAAAGACCATTATATGCATTTGCATCGGCACTTGCTCTGTCAGACATCTGCAAAACCCCAATAATAATCTCTTTTTGAACCATAAACTACTTATTTTTTAAAAGACCTGGCTGCTTGACTCCTCTTATTTTCGATGCCATTTAACTCCCAGTCGTAATCCAGATAATCCAATTTAGCATAATTATCTATTGATTTTTTTGAATATTTATTCAGGTAATCAATGACTGAAGCACCATTTATTCTAAAATCACCTGAGAACCAGCTAAATATTTTTGAAATTTTGATATTTGATTTCTCTATCTGATTTCTCTGTGGATCATTAATAAATTTGCGCATCGCATCATTTAATTGCTCATCTAAATGGTCGGCAGTATAAGCTTCATTTCTTAATAAAGGACATGAAAAGGAAGCACAATTTATGGCTGCATGAATTCTTGGATCTTTAAATTCTTTTCTTAAAATGGTGTGTTCAATATAATTAAGATCAATTTTTTCTTTCCCCATGGGAATAAAGGGTATATCCCAAACAGAGTTAACAAAAGGAATACCCTTTTTAATATCCTTGATGCTTTTTACCGGATAATGATCAAGGATTAATTTTACCGTAAAAGCATTGTAGGCATTTATCCAATAAGCCATCTTTTCATTTTTACTCCATTTAGA
>SXGT01246207.1_pt1 | contig 11232 bp, 10 predicted proteins | sample 3176221 | NCBI WGS metagenome assembly SXGT01 (sample SAMN11356862, study PRJNA531348) | freshwater metagenome | isolation source: freshwater sample F1-120 | place: China: Fuxian Lake, Yuxi | collected 2017-12-25
AGGGTGCTCTTGCCGCACCCCGAGGGGCCGAGCAGCACGAGGAACTCGCCGTCGAAGACATCGAAGGTGACGTCGTCGACCGCGGCCGACTTCCCGAATCGCTTCGTGATGTGTGTCAACGCGACCCGGCCCATCGCGCGAAACCTTAGGCCGCGAGCGGCGGTGTCGGTGGGGGGCCGAAGGTCCTCATCGTGTGCCGCCGTCTCCGTCGGTGCCGCGCGCCCAGACCGAGACGTGCGAGCGGCTCTCGCCGGTGAACGGCGACCGCTCCCAGTCGGCCCAACGGTGCACGAGGTCCATCCCGGCGAGCTGGGCCATCAGGTCCAGTTCGGCCGGCCACGCATAGCGGTGGTGGGAGTCGAATCGCACGCACTCGGACCCGTCGAACCAGACGTGGTGCGAGGTCAGGTGCTGGTCGGCGAAGTCGTACGTGTCGAAGCCGAGGTGTTCCGGGGCGATGTCGAACGGGCACGAGGTCTGACCCGGCGGCATGCGCCGGAGGTCGGGCACGCCGAGTTCGACGAGGAAGCGACCGCCTGGCCCGAGATGCGCGGCCGCGTTGCGAAAGCATGCGACCTGTTCGGCCTGGGTGAGCAGGTTACCGATCGAGTTGAAGACGAGATAGACGAGGTCGAAGGTCCCCGCGACCCGCGTCGCGCTCATGTCGCCGATGGTCACCGGGATCTCCGAGCCACCCGGTTTCGCGCGCAGCTCCGCCACCATGTCTTCGGAGATCTCGAGCCCCGCGACCTGCACTCCCCTCGCTGCGAGTGGGAGCGCGACGCGCCCGGTGCCGATCGCGAACTCGAGCGCGCCGCCGGTGCCGGCCAACTCGGCCAGGACGTCGGCGGTTCGCGCGAGCAACGCGGCATCGGCCATGTCGCCCAGGCCGGCGTCGTAGCGGCGAGCGATCGGACCGACGAACACGTTCTGCGGCATCGACGGAGTCTCGTGTGCCCGGGCTCGGTCCGCAATCGAGTTCTCGATCGCCCGCGGTGTCAGCGGTCGGGGGACCAACGTTCGCGGGGTCAGCGCTCGCGCAGGAACCAGCCGCGCGGGTCCCATCGCCGCAACGGCGCCACGTCGGTGCGCGTGACCGGGGCGAGTTCGCGGACCCTCTCGGCGATCGGGACATCCCATCCGCACGCGGCGAGGGCGCGGGCGACCCGCTCGGCGACCGGATCGGCGCCCGCCGCGACCGCCGTGAGCGTGAGGACGCCGTCGTCGCTCGGCTTCTCGAAGGTCGCGAGGTCGGTCACCAGGGTTCGCACGGCGCGGCCCGGGGTCGTGATGTAGGAGCAGTCGGCGACGAACCGCTGGGGAGCGAGCAGCGCGATCACCACGTTGTCGACTGCGACGCTCCCGACGTCGTTGCCGCCGCCCGACCCGACGAGGAACGGCCCGCCCTGATCGAGGAGCGAGGTGCTGTTGATGTTGCCGAACCGGTCGATCTGGGCGCCTCCCAGACACCCGATCGTGCGCGTGCCCGCGCCGCCGACGAGCGCACCGAGCACCAGCGCCGCGTCGCCGAGCATCGTCGCGGTCGGGAAGTTGCGGTGGTTCAGCACGAACGGATCGGCCGGCACCGCGTCGTAGCCCCACAACCCGATCTCGGCCGTGAGTTCGACCGCGCTCCCCTGCTCGCGGGCCAGGGCGACTCCGAGCCACGCCGCGAGGTTGGCGACTCCCGCACCGGCGAGCACCGCGTGCGCGTCGACATCCACGACGCGCGCCGCGAGCGCCCGTGCCCCCATCACCGCGGCGCGCTCCCACGCGTTGGGCTCCGACTCGAGGTCGGGGATGTGCGCGGCTTCGTCGGTGCGCCACGAGTCGGGCGCGGCCTTCGCCCGGAGCTCAGCCACGCGCGCGTCGCCGAGCTTGGCGACCCATTGTTCCTGCGTCGCCACGTCGAGGACCCACTCGCGGATCCAGTCGTCGTAGTCGTCGCGACGGGTCGCCGCACGCGCCTCGACCCAGAACTCGTAGTCCTCGCCGTAGCCCTCCACGGGGAGGTCACCGCAGAAGAGCCCGCCGGGGTGAGCGCCGAGCGGTGCCTCCACGACGGCGAGCACCTTGTGCGCGGGGATGCGGACGAGGTGCGACCATGGCCGAAGATCGTCGACGATCCGCTCGACGGTCACGATGCAGCCCCGACGGGCCGCGAGCGCGCCCCAGACGCCTTCGAGCATCGGCGGATGGAATGCGATGTTGCCGGCGCGATCGGCGACGGGGGCGTGCAGCAGAGCCACGTCGGGAGCGAGCGGAGCGAGCAGTCCGACCGCGCCGAACGGGGTGTCGATCTCGGTGTACGCGTCGTTCGTCGCCATCGAACTCCCGGCGATCGACCGGGTGACGATCGCGGGGAGGTCGCGCGCCGCGGCCTCGAGCCGCTGCGCGAACGCGAGGAACGACCAGTGCTCGACCTCGACGGTTCCATCGCGATACGCCCCCTGGAACCACGGGTTCGGCGTGAAGTTGGGGAACGTGTCGCCCGAATAGCCGGTGACCACCTTTCGGACGAGCCCGCCGCGGAAGAACAGCGCGCCGAGACTCGACAAGCTGAGCATCACCAGGGTGAATCCCGGATCGCGCCCCCACCACTGGCGGACGAGCTCGCGGGCCGCGGCGGACCACCGCGTGTGCCCCACGACGATGTGTACCGAGTCGCCCGCCACGACATGGCGACCGATCGCGGATTCGAGCGTCTCGGGTTCCACGGACCGCGAATCTAGGTGTACGCCGCGGTCGTCGAATCCACGGTCAAGAATCACCCAAGACCCTGCCGCGTCATCCGTTTGGACGATGCACCAGCGCCGCTGATCGCTTAGCTTCGGGCCCGGCCGCACACCCGGTGGTGCCCCCACCATCACCGGGTGCGGCCGACCTCTTCTTCGGGCGTCGTTCGCGACCCGAGCCCGTCGCCCTCGGCGGGGTTCGGCCTCGCGACGTCGACGCCGTATCGTCGCCGTCCGTGGACCTCGGGATCGTGACGCCCGTTCTGACGCTGCTCCCCCGCGCGCATGCCGCCTGGGAGTCCGACGCGACCCTCGACGATGTCGTCGCGATCGCACGCGCGGCCGAGCGGTTCGGGTACGACCATCTCACCTGTTCGGAGCACGTCGCGATTCCCACCGCGGTGGCCGCCACCCGTGGTGCCCGCTACTGGGACCCGCTCGCCACCTTCGGGTATCTCGCCGCGCACACCGAACGCCTGCGCCTCGCCACCTTCGTGCTCGTGCTCGGGTACCACCATCCGCTCGAGATCGCGAAGCGCTACGGGACGCTCGATCGTATCGCCGACGGTCGGCTCGTCCTCGGTGTCGGCGTCGGTTCGCTCGAAGAGGAGTTCGCGTTGCTCGACGCTCCGTTCGCAGATCGCGGTGCGCGCGCCGACGACGCGGTGCGGGCGCTGCGCGCAACGTTCGGTCGCCGCGAGCCCGAGTACCACGGGACCCACTTCGACATCGAGGGCTTCATCGTCGATCCGTGTGCGGTCAGCGCCGACGTCCCCATCTGGATCGGCGGCCGCAGCGCTCGTTCGCTGCGCCGCGCGGTCGAGCTCGCCGACGGTTGGGCGCCGTTCGGCCTCGACCCCACTGCGGTGCGCGGGCTGATCGACGCGGCCGCGGCCACGGCCGCGTGGGCCGAACGAGCGCGACCGCTCGACGTGTGGTTGCAGCCGGCGCCGCTCGACCCGGGCGGCGCGACCGACGCGACGGTCGAAGCACTCCGAGCACTGCGCGCTGCGGGCGCGACCGGGGTGAGCGCTCGATTCGTCCACCATTCGCGGCAGCACTATCTCGAACAGCTCGAGGCACTCCCGCCGCTCGTTCGCAGCGTCGACTGACCGAGGAGGGACCGTGCGGATCGCGGCGCTCGTCAAACAGATACCGCAGTTCGAGACGATGACGCTGGGCACCGACGGGCGGCTCGTCCGCGAAGGGCTGCCGCTCGAGATGAACGCGTACTGCCGCCGTGCCGTCGCCAAGGCAGTCGAGCTCGCAACCGAGCGGCCGGCGAGCTCGGTCACCGTGTTCACGCTCGGCCCCCCGACCGCCGACGACGTCCTCCGCGAGGCAATCGCCTGGGGGACCGAGCACGGTCTCGCCACGATCGACGCGGTCCACATCTGCGACCCGGCGTTCGCCGGATCCGACACCTTCGCCACGGCGAGCGCGATCGCCGCGGCGCTCGCGCGGTACGGGCCGTTCGATCTCGTGCTGTGCGGTCGGAACTCCGTCGACGCCGACACGGGTCAAGTCGGCCCGCAGATCGCGGCGCTCCTCGATCTCCCGTTCGTGTCGGCCGCGCGCTACTTGGCGATCGACGACCGTCCGGGCTCGGGCTCGGGCTCGGGCTCGACGGTCCACGCCCGCGCCGAACTCGACGACGGCTGGATGCAGATCGAGACGAGCCTGCCGGCCGTGATCTCGTGCGCGGAACGGCTCTGCGAACCGAGCAAGGTCGACCCGGCCGGCCGTGCGGCCGTCGACGCCGCCGCGATTCGACGCCTCGGTGCCGACGAGCTCGGTGCGGGGCCGTGGGGCGCGGCCGCGAGCCCGACCCGGGTCGGCGCGTCACGGACGCTCGAGGTGACACGTCGCCGGGCGTTGCACCCCGACGCGGCGCTGCGCGAACAGGTCGAGGCCGCGGTCGCGGTGCTCCGCTCGCGCGACGCGCTCACCCGCTCGATGACCACCTCGCCGATCACGCCGCTCCCGCCTCCGCGACCGGCTGCGGGCCCCGCCGTCGTCGCACTCGTCGAGCCCGATCGGCCGTCGTTCGCCGCCGAGTTGCTGTCAGAGGCCGCGATGCTCGCGACGACCTTGGGGGGCCACGCAGTCGCCGCCGGCCCGGCCGACACGCTCGGCGGCGACCTCGGCGCGCTCGGTGCCGACCGGGTGGTCGCGCTCGATGCCGACACCGAGGAGGACCTCGCGGCCGCGCTGTGCGGCTGGTTGGCGACGAACCCGACGAGCATCGTCCTCGCACCGAGCACCGCGTTCGGCCGCGAGGTCGCGGCGCGCACCGCGGCGGGCATGGGCGCGGGGCTCACGGGCGATGCCGTGGAGCTCGACCTCGACGGTGGCCGCCTCGTCGCGTGGAAGCCGGCGTTCGGTGGTGCGGTCGTCGCCGCGATCCGCTGCACGTCCGAATTGCAGATGGCGACCGTCCGCGCCGGAACGCTCGCAGCCGCCCAGCCACGCGATCACGCGGCACCCGTGGAGTGGTTCGGTGTCGGGCCGCGACGGCGCGTCGTGGTTCTGGCGCGCACGCGCGACGACGACCTCGACGAGCTCGCCGACGCGGCGGCGGTCATCGGCGTGGGCCGCGGTGTCGACCCCGCTGCCTACGACGACCTCGAACCATTGCGGGCGCGACTCGGCGCGGCATTCGCTGCTACGCGCAAGGTCACCGACGCTGGTTGGATGCCCCGCGCCCGCCAGGTCGGAATCACCGGGCGTTCCATCGCGCCGCGGCTCTACGTCTCGATCGGCGCGGGCGGCAAGTTCAACCATTCGGTCGGGTATCGCAACGCCGGCACCGTGCTCGCGATCAACCGCGACCGCGAGGCCGCGGTGTTCGCGACCGCCGACGCCGGGATCGTCGGCGATTGGACCGAAGTCGTGCCGTTGCTCGTCGAGACACTGGACCGCAGTCGCGACGACAGCTAGGGGTCGCGACGAGTACGCGGCCTACGCGTCGGAGTCCGGTCGGTAGAAGGCGGCGAGCAGCGCGGCCGCCCCGCCGACACCGAGGCCGGCCGCGATCGCGAAGGCGTTCCACGAACCCGGCGCGATCGGGAAATCGAGCGCGTTGTCGAGCGACCACTCGCCGGCGCCGAGCGTGCCGAGTGAGATCGCCGTGAGTGCGATGAACGCGACGTACTCCCAGCCCTGACCGGGCTTGAAGATGAAGAAGCCGTTGTTGCGGTGGGCGGTCACCCAGGCGACGACCATCACCGAGGTCAGCCCGGCCGTGGCGAGCGGGGTGAGCAACCCGAGCAGGAGCATTGTCCCGGCGCCGAGTTCGGTGATGCTCGCCAGCCACGCGTGCAGGATCCCAGGCTTCATGCCCATGCTCGCGAACCAGCCGGCGGTGCCTTGGATCTTGCCCCCGCGGAAGATGTGGTTGTACCCGTGGGCGATGATCATCGACCCGCAGGTCAGCCGCAGGATCAGCAACGCGAGGTTGATGGCGTCGACGTCGGCGGTCTGGGCAGCGATCGGCATGGAGCTCCTCCTCGAACGCGCCCGTTCCTAGCACGGACCCCGCGCCGCGAGAGGCTGGACGTTCTGTCTTACGGACGAGACGCCCAGACGAATGACAACACGTCTACAAGCGGTCTGATTGAATCGATGAAAACCCGCACGATTCGATCCGGAATCCGCGGTCACTCCGACACCCGCGTGAGGGCGACACGTATGGCACTCGAGATCGACATCCCCAGGGCCGCGACCCCCGGACCCACGGGCTTGTTCGCGCTCGTCGGCTCCGACGGACACGTCCAGGCCGTCAGCCGATCCCTCGCCGACTACACCGGACACGACTCCAACGACGTCGTCGGCCGCCACTTCACCGACCTCGCCATCGCGAACGACCTCCCGAAGGTCATCGGACGGCTCGCCCAGGTCGCGAACGGCCAGCTCGACGAGCACACCGGCACCCTGCAGATCGCCAACCGGCACACCGGCGCCTTCGACACGTTCGTCGTCTGCGCGCAACCGTTCGATCTCGGCGACCGCACCGCCGCCATCGTGAGCCTCCTCCCCGCGGCGCCCGCCGTGCCCGCCGCGCCCACCGACGACGACCGCGCGTCGTACCTCGCCGAGTTCCGGCTCTCCGGTCGCGAGCGCGAGATCCTCGATCTCGTCGACCAGGGCTACCGGGTCTCGACGATCGCGAAATCGTTGTTCATCTCGCCGAGCACCGTCCGCAATCACCTGTCGGCGATCTTCCGCAAGGTCGGAGTCACGAACCAGGCCGAGCTGCTCGAGCGGCTCAAGCAGACCACCGGCTGACGTCGCTCGTCGCTCGTCGCTCGTCTCGTGGACGGACGCGTCACAATGCACGCGTGACGGCAGACCGAAGTGGCGCGCTCGAGCACTGGACGCGCGACGACGCGATCCAAGCGATCCGTCGGACCGTCGTGTCGCCGATCGCCTCGGAACTCGCCTATGGCCTCGCGCTGTTCGATGTCGACGGCACGATGGTCGCCTACAACCAGCCGCTGTTGCGGCGCTTCGACCTCACCGAGGCCGGCGCTCGCGGCTCGAACGCCGACGCTGGGTCGATCGCCGCGCTGCTCCTCAGCCGTATCACCGACGAGACGCGTGACGCGCTGATCCGCGACGTCGCGGCGCTCACGCCGACCGAACCGTCGTTGACTCGGGTGGTCTCGTATGAACGGCGCACTGGCGGCGTCGCGACATCGGTCGTCACCGCCCTGCGCTACGACCGCCTCCCCGGCGGCGGACCGGTCTACCTCGTGTACTCGACACCCGAGCCCACGCGCGAAGAGTCCGAACCCGTGCAGTTCCCCGCCTTCACGATCGTCATCGACGAGCGCCTTCGGGTCGTCGATCACCACCCGGCCATCGGATCGATCGCCGGTCTGTCGATCTGGCCGTTCGTCCACCCCGACGACCTGTGCATCTTCTTCGCGGCCGTCGACGAACTCCTCGCCGGGCACGCCAGCGAGGCCATCCGCACGACACGAATTCTCACGACCGCGCGCTTGTCGACGCCGATCGAGTGGCGCCTCCAGCTGCTCGTCGGTGACGGCGGCCGGAGGCAGATCGCGATGAACACGCTCGGGAGTGCGCCGACGAGCGCCCTGCGCGACCCCACGACCACGTTGTCGGCCCGCGAGCGCGAGGTGTTCGACCTCGTGGTCGGCCGCGTCCACACCCGCGCGATCGCAGTGCGACTCGGGGTCGCGGAGAGCACCGTTCGCAACCTGCTGGCACGGGTCCGCAAGAAGCTGGGTGTGCGCGACACCGCGCAGCTCTTCGAGCGTTACAACCCGAGGTTCGCGCATGCGAATCGTGTCGTCGGATCGCGCATCGTCGGATTCCACGCGGGCATCGAACGCGCGCACGCCGCGCACGCGCAGAACGAGCCGGTGTTCGTGCATGCGCGTGGTCCACGTCGGTAGTGGATCGCGTCGCTCGGCCGCGCGCTTCAGTCCGCCCCGATGACGCTGACCAGCGTCGGTGTCGCACTCGCGGCCGACGGTCGCATCGTGGCCTCGAACCCGGCGTTCGACGGCTTCCTCGGGCGGTCGGGCAGCGATACCAGCTTCACCGAGTTCGGCCGCGACGACGAGATCGATACCCGCATCGCCGAGGGCGCCGAGGTACCTGGGACGTGGTGGTTCAACCAACGCCACGGCAACCTCTTGTTGCAGTGCTCGATCGTGCGTCGTGGCCCCGACGACCGCCCCGTCTACGTGATGTACCTCTCCCGCCCGGAGACCGCGGCGTCGCCGGTGTCGACGCCGCGCGGCTGGATGCTCGTCGACGACGAACTGCAAATGGTGGCCGGTGGGGTCGAAGGAACGAGCTGGGACGCATCGATCCCGATCGGGGTCGGCAATCCCGTCTGGCTGTTCTTCCACCCCGAGACCCTCACCGCGAACCTCGCCGACGCGCACCGCGTGCTCCGCGGCGAGGTCGACGAACTCGACTTCGTCGGCGACGGGCTGCACATCAACGGTTGGGGCCTGTCGTACAACCGACTCCGCGGGCTGGTCGGGCCCGACGGGCCTGTGATCCACTGGGAGTTCGCGCGGTCGTTCGGCGAGACGACGTTGCGGGCCGACCCCGCCCGGTTGCCGCTCGCCGACACCGACCTCGCGATCGCCCTCCCGTTGCTCGACGGCGCCTCGATCGCCGACCTCGCCACGGAACTCGGGCTCGCCCGCGGAACGGTACGCAACCGGGTCTCGCGGATCTACCGCGCGCTCGGTGTCGCGAGCCGTGCCGAGCTGGTCGAGCGATACCGCTGAGGCCGATGGTGCCGCGGACCGCGCGGCGATAGGGTGACACGAACGTCAGGTTCGTGATCGATCGTCGGTCGGTCAGCGACGAGAGGAGCGATCGTGCGAGTCGAAGACATGGTCCTGGTATCGGTCGACGATCACGTTGTCGAGCCCCCCGATCTCTTCGAGGGTCGGCTCACCGCCGAGCATGCCGAACGGGCACCGAAGCTGATCCGCAAGGACAGCGGGATCGACGTCTGGGCGTTCATGGGCGCGGAACTGCCCAACATCGGACTGAACGCAGTCGCGGGCCGTCCGCCCGAGGAATACGCGATGGATCCGACGAGCTTCGACGACATGCGTTCGGGCTGCTACGACATCCACGATCGCGTCAAGGACATGAACGCGAACGGGATCGTCGGTTCGATGAACTTCCCGAGCTTCCCCCAGTTCTGCGGCCAGCTGTTCGCCCGCACCGCGGTCAAGGAACCCGAGCTCGGACTCGCGCTCTTGCAGGCCTACAACGACTGGCACATCGACAGTTGGTGCGGCGCATACCCCGGCCGCTTCATCCCGCTCGCTCTGCCGGTGATGTGGGACATCGACCTCATGGTCGCCGAGGTCGAGCGCGTCGCGGCCAAGGGCTGCCGATCGGTCACCTTCTCGGAGAACCCCGTGCACCTCGGCTTCCCGAGCATCCACTCGGGGCACTGGGACCGCTTCTTCGCCGTGTGCGAGGAGATCGGCACCGTCGTCAACGTGCACATCGGGTCGAGCTCCAAGATGGTCATCACCGCCGACGACGCGCCGATGGACGTGCTCATCACCCTGACGCCGCTCAACATCGTGCAGGCCGCGGCCGACTTCGTGTGGTCGCAGGTTCCGCAGAAGTTCCCGAAGCTGAAGTACGCGCTGAGCGAAGGCGGGATCGGCTGGATCCCCTACTTCCGCGAGCGCATCGATTACACGTACGACCGCCACCGCTTCTGGACCGGACAAGACATGGGCGCGCGTCGGCCCAGCCAGGTGTTCGACGAGCAGGTCATCTGCTGCTGGATCGACGACCCCGTCGGTATCGAGATGCGGCACAAGATGAACATCGACCAGATCTGCTGGGAGTGCGACTACCCGCACTCCGACAGCACCTGGCCGCAGTCGCCCGAGCAGTTCATGAAGCAGATGCAGTCGGCGAACTGCTCCGATGTCGACATCGACAAGATCAGCCATGCGAACGCGATGCGTCTGTTCGACTACGACCCGTTCACGACGCTCGGCGGGCGCCAGAACTGCACGGTCGGAGCACTCCGAGCGCAGGCCGAGGGTTGGGACGTCTCGGTCGTGTCACGCGGGATCAAGGCGAGCGCGACCGGCGCGATGGACCTGCTCCGGATCAGCCAGCAACGCAGCGACGACTGACGCGGAGCGTTCGGCGCCCGCTCGAGCGCGACGTCTCAGGATCCTGTCCGCTCGACGGGGCGGTGGCGCAGCGATGGGACCAGACCGCCGTCGGCGAGCGCACGGAGGCTGCGCGCCTCGTCGACGTCGATCACGAGCGCATCGCCCGGCTCGCGCCCGACGATGAACGACACGACGCAGTCGGTACACGCACTCGTCCGCTGCATCACACACGTGTCGCAGTCGATGGTCACGGTGGTCACGGTCTGCTCGGGCTTCATGACGTGAGCCTGCCCGCGCCCTACGACGACCACGCTCCGCGCGATCGCGGTCCGGTCAGTGCGATCGTGTCCGGCTGAGCGCTACGAGGGTCGGTGAGCCGACCGCGGTCGCTCCCGCTGCCTCGGAGTGCTCGACGACCCAGCGGTCCGAGGAGACGACCACGGCCGACCGCTCGGGCGGCAACTGCTGCACGATCCGGACGACCACCGTGTCGGCTTCTTCGTCGGCCGCGGAGAACAGGACCCGGAGCCCGTCGCGCCGCAGCGGCTTGACGCCCTCGGTCCCGTCGCCGTCGAACACGCAGATCACCTCGCAGCCGAACCGGCCGTGGACCTGATGCAACGCGCGGGCGAGGTGCTCGCGTTGGTCGGCGGCCGACGCGTCGGGCCAGCCCGAGTACGCGGCGTTGTAGCCGTCGACCACGAGGACGACCCCCGGTCCGGCCAGCATCGAGGCCAACCCTTTCGGCGGGTCGGCGCGCAGTCCGCCGCGCGGCGCCGGTCGCGGCCGCCGCGTCCGGGCGGCCGCCGGCTGGTTCGCCTTCGGGCCCGCGGTCGATGCGTCGCGACCCG
>SXGT01702157.1_pt1 | contig 11232 bp, 9 predicted proteins | sample 3176221 | NCBI WGS metagenome assembly SXGT01 (sample SAMN11356862, study PRJNA531348) | freshwater metagenome | isolation source: freshwater sample F1-120 | place: China: Fuxian Lake, Yuxi | collected 2017-12-25
CTTCGAGCCGATCTCCTCGATTCACCGGTACCTCAAGACGCTGGTCGACGTCGGGCTCGGTTATGTGCGGCTGGGACAGCCCGCGCCGACGCTGTCCGGTGGCGAAGCCCAACGGGTCAAGCTGGCCGCCGAACTGCAGAAGCGGTCCACCGGTCGCACCATCTACATTCTCGACGAACCGACCACCGGCCTGCATATCGAGGACATCCGCAAACTGCTCAAGGTCATCAACGGCCTTGTCGACAAGGGCAATACGGTGATAGTCATCGAGCACAACCTCGATGTCATCAAGACCTCGGACTGGATCGTGGACATGGGCCCCGAGGGCGGTGCGGGCGGTGGCACGGTCGTGTCGGCCGGTACCCCCGAGGATGTGGCGGCGACACCGGAGAGCTACACCGGGCAGTTCCTCGTCGACATGCTGGACGCGGCGGCCGAGCCCGTCGAGGTTGCGGTGCCCAAGACCCGCCGGCGGCGCAAGGTCAGTGCCTGACTCAGCTCTTCGACAAGGGGGACGGGAACCGCGGTTTGATCACCGCTCCGCCCAGCCAGTCTGTCAGCTCATCGGCCTTGCGCTGCAGCGCTTTCCGCGTCCCACGGTTGACATCGGTGATGATCTGCAGCTCGACCCGGCCATCGCCGGACTGCCGCCATCCGCCCACCACACGGCCATCCGCCCACGCCGTCGGCCCCGCGTTACCGCGGGTGTCGAACACCTCGGCGCGCAGACCCTCCAGGTACCAGTCCCGGTCGACCCAGCCCATGGTCGTGACATCGAGACCCGGCAGCAGTGCACACCACGGCTCGGCATCCGGTTCGGGTTCCAGGTCATCGGGCAGTGCCACCGCCGGTGTCCCGTGCATCTCCACCTCGACCGAGCCGATCTCGGCCAGGGCGCGTCGGGCCCAGGTCAGGGTGTGGCCGAACCACCACGTGATATCGGCGACGGTGGCCGGCCCGAACGCCCGCAGCCAGCCGGCCACCAACTCCGCGCTCGCGGCGTCGGGCTCGGCGGAATCGGACCTGTCGAGCCAGGAGGCCGCCGACACCCACAGCGGACGCGACGATGTCCAGCCGCCCTGATTCGGGCCGCGGACCACTTCGCCGCGGACAGCGAGCACGGTGATGACCCGAGGCGACAGGGGAGTGTCTCCGCCCCAGGGCTTTCCGGGTGCCGGATCGTAGGTCCCCGCCAGCTCCGGGAGCGCCACGCGCAACTGGGTCGCGCTGGTCGGGCCGTTGGCCTCCAGATACGCCAGCACCGCGGCGCACGCCGTGCGCAACCACTCGGCACCGTCGGCGGCCACCCCGGCCTTCTCGACGTCGGCTACGAGCTTGCGGCTCTCGCTGTCGGCCACCCGATCACTGGATGCCGCCTGCACCGTCGATAGGGCATCGGCGCGCACCACCCACAAGGTGCGGCGCATCGCGAGATGTTTGACCAGCGTCCGCTGTTGATAGAGCGTGGCGTCCAGATCGGCACGGTCGAAATCCGCAATCCTGGCCCACAGCGACAGATACGGGGTAGCCGGATCGGTGGCATGCAGACCCACCAGTGCCGATGTCACCGCCTGCGCGTCGGAGCCGTGATCGCCGAGAAAGTGCCGCCGGGCCAGCCGGGCGCGCCTTTCGGCGAGGGTGAACGAGCGCACTAGTCCCGGTTCATCGATTCGCGGATCTGCTTGAGCCGCTCGGCGGCTGCCTCCTGCCGCTTCTCGTACTGCTCGGCCACCGAACGACCCTCGGGCGTGTCCTCGGCGAGCTCCACCGATCCGATGGCGGTGCCGAAGCGGGTCTCGATCTTCTCGCGCACCGAGTCGAACGTCGGCACCCCGGCGGTGGTGTAGCCGGTATCTGCCGGGATCGGGGTGAGCTCCACCGGAGCCTGCCCGGCGGGCACGTCGTCGGCCGGAACGACCTCGGCGTCGATCGGCTCACCCGCAGAAGGCTGCTGGTCATCGGGCATGACGCCACCGTACCCGCTGGAGAAGTTGGGATCGGTAGCGATGGGTTACGGATGTACTTGCCCCACGACGGCGCCACAGGGGCGGCGGGCGAAGGAAAAGGACATACACATGACGAAGAATCGCGTTCTGGCCGCCGGGATCGGGATGCTCGCCACCGCGGCGGTATTGGTGGGTTGCTCGGACGACAAGGGCAGCGAACCCGCCGCGTCCAGCTCCGGCAACACCAGCAGCACCGCCGCTGCGGTCGCCAGCGGCGGCAGCACGCAGGTCAAGGTGGAGGGCCAGGACCTGGCCGGTCTCGACCTCAACTCGGTGACCTGCGTCAAGGCCGGGGGCAAGATCAACGTGGCCTCCGCCGCCGTCGGCGGCCAACAGGGCCTCGGCGTCGTGATGACCGACGATGCCGCCCCCAAGGTCGAGTCGGTCGGACTGGTGGTCGACGGAAATGCCCTCGCGGTCGCCTCGATGGCCGGCGCGAGCTCCGGAAAGGCCGACGTCACCGTCGACGGCAGCACGTACACCATCACCGGTGAGGCCGTCGGCGCCGACATGGCGAACCCGATGGCCGGGATGATCACCAAGAAGTTCGAGATCACGGTCGACTGCAGCTGACCACAGCCGGGCGGCGGGCGCGGAAACGCGTCCGCCGCCTTCGGCCGTCCTATGATGACGCGGTGTCGATCGCGGGTGACCTGGATCGAGCCCGGCGGCTGGCCTGGGCCGCCGACGAGTCCGGTGCCAAGGACCTGCTGCTGTCCCTGCTGCCCTCCATCGAGCGAGCCGACCGCGACGACCTCGCACTGGAGGTATTCGCCCAGCTCGGCGAGATCTACCTGGTGCGCACCGCCTACGACGGTGTCGACGAATGCATCCGGCGTATCCGGGACTGCATCGCGGCGTATGCCGCCCTGCCGGAGCGCAGCCCCGACACCCGGCACATGATGCAGCGCTACACGCGCCGCGCCGACTTCCTGCAGGCCGGCCTGCACGCCGCCCGCGGTGAGCACGACGAGGCCGCGGCGTCGGTGGCGGCGCTGCTGGCCGCCGAGGGCCCGCCGGATCTGGCCGATGAGCACCGCTACCTGGTGGGTTTCGCCAGGCTGCTCTGCGCGATCGCGCTCTCCGACGACGATCTGCACCACCTGGCGGTCCCGTTGTGGGAGCAGGTACTCGACGTCGTCGACGTCTCGGCGGCCGACGGCAGCCACGACGACCGCCTGCTGGTGCTCGCCGGGATCGGTTACGGCGGATTCTGCGTGCAGACCGGCAGGCTCGACGAAGCCGGACCCTGGCTGCAGCGCGCCGGCGCCCGCGCGCAGGCGCACGGCTGGGAGCTCGACACTGCCCGCACACAACTGGAACGCGCGATCGCCTGCTGGTCTGTCGGCGACCACAACGGCGTGGACCGCCTCATCGATCAGGCCTACCCCGTCATCGCCAGATATGCCCGCGCCCACGACGTGTCCCGCTGCTGGTTCTACCGCGGTTTCACCAAACTGGCCTCGGCGGCGCTGGAAGAGGCCGATCAGTGCTGGGAACACGCCGAACGGCACTGGCGCGAGCTCGGGAAGCCGCTTTATCTGCATCGTATTCTGTTGCAGCGCAGCTGGATCCCGATCTTCTTCGGTCGCTTCGACGAGGCGGTGGAACTCATCGCGCAGGCCCGTGGCCTGCTCGACGAATGGCCGCGCAGTAGCTGGTTGCAGTACGCCCGGCTCGATGATCAGCTGGGCACCGTCTGGCGGGCCGATGCCCTGGGAGATCTGGGATTCGACGGCTCCGGTGATCCCGAGGACACCTGGGATGAGGTCGAGGCCAAACACGAAGCCTCACTGGGCATCACCAGCGCCGAGACCGGCAGCCCGGCCTTCGCCCGTGCGATGGCCAAGCTCGAGCAGGCCGCCGATCTCAAGGTGCCTGCGGCGCTCGCGGTGGATTCGGTGCGCTACACGATCGTCGATGCCCATGCCCGCGCGCAGTGGGCGACCAGGGTGTCCGCACCCATGTTGGCCGGCGCCTTCGCGGTCTCCTGGGAATGGGAGAACACCGCGCTCACCGCCGAACTGATCGAATATCACAGCGCCCGAGGAAGTTTCAGCACCGATACCGGCGGCGATGGCGAAGCGCCGATCTGGGCGGGAGCGCAGGCGGTGCTCGTCGACACGGAGTCGGAACTGCCCGATTTCGAGCTCGCCGATGTCGCCGCCGGGTCGGTCGGCGGCGGGCCGTCGTTGACCAGACTCGGTCCGCTGCCCCCGCTGCAGATGGATCCCGGTGCCGATCCGATCCTGGGGCGCTACCGCGCCCTGGCCAAGCAGCGCTACGGCCGCACCATCACCACCGATGCCCCGGCCTGGCCGACATGGTCGTGATCGACCGGCCGACCCTGATCCTGCGCTTCGCCGATGTCGGTATCGCCACCTATGCCAGCCTGCGTGTCGTCGGGCAGCCCGAGCGCACCGTCACCTGGGTCGTCGAGGAGACGATTCTGCTTGCGGCCCTGGAGGAAATCGCTGCAGCGCTGCCGGATCCCAGGGACGCCGAAACGGCGGTCGACGCACTGCAGCGCGCGCTGTCCGGTGGCGCATTCACCACCCCCGGCGCCGAGTTGACCCTGGCGTACCGGCTGGGCGTGCTGCTGATCTCGGCTGCCGGCTGGGAACTGGTTTCCGAATGCGTGAACGACCCCCGCGCGGTGTTGTTCGTCGCGCCGAGTGCGCGTCTGGGCCGGGTGCCGTGGGGTTTGCTCGCGCTGCCCGCGGTGCGGCCCGAGGTGACCGCGATGCTGGCGGCGCGCCAGGAGGCCATCACCCCGGATGGCCCGCTACCGGCCACCATCCCGTGGCCGGCCGGGGAGATCGATGTCCTCACCGAAGGCTTCCGGCTGCTCGAATTCGTCGATGTACTGATGGCGGTACCGGCCAACATCGCGCACTCGCGGCGCGCCAACACGCCACGCCCGGCGGCGGATCCGCTGCTGATCCTCGATCCTCGGGTGCCCGGCCAGCGGCCTGATTCCGCCCTGGGGTCGGTGCTGGGCAGGCCGGCTCCGGATACCGTGCTGGCGCGGCATTACGCGGACCTGATGGACCGGCGCACGGTCTTGCCGAGGGTCGGCACCGCGCTCGAGCTGTTCCGGCGCACCGACACCGACCGGCACTGGCTGGCCGACGTGCTGTCCCGACGGCCGGGACGCCTGGTCTATGTCGGACACGCCAGCACCGGCGACGGGGTCGAACGTGCGGCGCTGCATCTGGCGTGCCGCGCCTCGGTCCAGGGGTACAGCGATCCGATCGGTGACCACCGACCGCTCACCGCGGCCGACCTGATGTCCGCGGAGCTGCCCCTTCCGACCCGTGTTGCGTTGCTGGCCTGTGCATCCGGCGGCGACTACCGATTCGACGAGGCCACCGGGATCGTCGCGGCGATGGTGCTCGGCGGAGCGGAACTGGTGACCGCCACGTTGTGGTCGCTACCGACCAGCGCGGGGTACCGGCGGTTCGTGTCCGGCGCGCCGGACGACCCGATGGGTGAGGTCGTCGCCGCGGTCGACACCGCCCATCAGGCGGGCACCGATTTCGAGGCGGCGTGCGCGGTGAACCGCTGGCAACGCGCGCAGCTGCGGCGCTGGCGAGACGGGGATGAGGCCGCGGCACCGGTGTATTGGGCGGCGCTGGTGAGCTTCGTGATCCCTCAGGCCGGCGGCACCGCCACCGCGACGGTGGATTCGTCCCCACGGCGGTAGTAGGCGTCGATGACGCTGCCCGGGGTTACCCGATCCAACGAGGTCGCCGGGATGAGTGTCGTCTCATGGGCCGGGAACTGCCCGCCTTCGGGCCTGCGCACCATCAGATCGAGCACCACCTCGCGGTAGTCCTCGCGTCCGGCGCCGGTGCTGCGCGCGGCCGTCACCACGCCGCTGGACCTGATGCCGTGCCGGATGAGATCCAGCTGCGCGGCGGTCACCAGGCCTTTGTCCATCAGCATCCGGTCGAAGGCGGCGCGGATGGCGACCATGTCGTCGGCCAGTGACAGCTGCTCGCGGGAGTCGGGATCGAAGGCGACCAGCAGCACCGCGCCGGGCCGGATCTCGGCGACCACCGGGTCATCCGGGGCGCCGCGCAGGCGACCGGTGAATTTCTGGCCTGACACGCTCACCACCTCGACGGTGATCCGGTCGGTGATCTCGCTGACGGTGCCGATACCGACGGCCGGTGCGGCCGTGGGCCCGGGAGCCGCGCGGCCGCGGGGGAGCACGGCGTCGGCGATGACCATCAGGATGGTGACGACGACGAAGGCCAGCAGGATCCACAGTGATTCGGGCATGCAGAACAGGGTCGCCCCGTGCCGCGGCTACCGAACCCAACTTTCTGCCGCAGGTGGCGAGCGGCGCGACCGGGAAGCTCCGGTGCTTATCCTGATCGGGTGAGTACCGTTCCGGAGGTCGCCCCGCGGAGGGCGGGCGCTGCGCCCACGCAGCCGCGCCGCGCGGTGATCGACCGCGCCTGGCGGGCGCTCGGTCCGGGTGTGCAGGTGCTCAGCAGCGATGACGGCGGACCGCTGAGCCGGACCGTCAAGCGCATCCTTGACCCGCTGGTGCTGCGATTGCGCTCCAATCCGCAGTATTCGACGCCGGTGGTGTCCGGCGAGGTGGCCGTCGAGATGCACGGGCTGATCGTGGCGCACCGCGATCAGCTGTGCGCCACCGCCTCCTGGTTCGCGGTGCTCAAGCTGGCGCGCCGCAAGCTGCGGCTCACTACGGGTAACGCCCAGGAGCTCTACTTCCCGGTGTGCTTCGAGCTTGCGGTCACCAAAGGTGAACCGGTACAGGGTGATTCAGAAACCGCCGAGCTCATTCTGCGGGGTGTCCACGGGGACCGGGACCGCACCGCCATCGAGGTGCTCAACCGCCACGTCGCCGACGCCAGGGTGGTCGACGCATTGACGCGGCAACTGCAGGCCAGTTGGTCCGATGTGCGGCCGACCGCGACGATCACCGACCCGTTCCTGGCGGGTCTGAGCACCGTGCTGGGCGACGCTGCCGGCCACACCGAGTCCGTGGCCCGCCAACGGGTCTGGACCGCCTTGGTGGCCGATGCGACGCCCTACAACCTGGGCGCCCGGGCCCGCGGCCCGGCGCCGGATCTGCCGTGGTCGTTCATCGACATCGGCCTCAGTGCCGTGTTGCCGCAGCCGCCACCGCCCGTACACGGCGGTGCCGATTCCGACCGTCCGCTGAACCGCAGCGTCGTCGACCGGGTGCGTGCCACGCTGCGCCGCGCCCTGGACCGCGACGAGCTCCCGGATGTTCCGCTGCTGTGCGCGGAGGAAGTGGACCGGGCGTGCGCACCATGGGGACTGTTGGCCGAGGACATCCAGGCCGCGATGGTGGCGGGGGTGGAGATCGCCGTCGAACTGGCACCGCTGAACGAGGCCGCGACCCCGCGGTACCGGCTGGCCGCCCAGATCCAGGCCAGGCTCCGCAAGGAGGCCTATGTGCTGCACGCGCGGCGCTACCTCGCCGACGGGGGCGCGCTGCATCCGCGCCAGCAGCAGGTGACCGACGAACTCGCGGTGTTCGCCCGCCCCTACCTGAGTCGGCTGTGGGCCCGGCTGCACGGCCGTGACGTCTGGCAGGAGTCGTGTGCCGATGTCGATGACGTGCGGGCCCTCCTGGAAGGGGTCGCCCGGTCGGTGAGCCTGGATCACCGGCAGCGGATCAAGGCCATGCTGGAACTGGAGGTGGCCCGATGAAACTGCTTGCCGAATCCGGTCTGTGGACCGTCGGCGCGCAGGTGGCGGCCCCGCCCGCGGTGGCGGTCCTCGAGGTCGCCGGAGCGGTGCTGGCGTGGACGGTCGACGATCCGGCCGCCGCTGTGCAGCTCACCTTCACCGATGTGGTTGCCGCCGACTGGTTGTGGCGGATCACCGGTGAGCGGGGGCATGTGGCGGTGGTCGAGGCGCTGCGAGGTCGCGCTGCCGATCCGCAGGCCAGTGTCGACATCGCGGATCTCGAACTCTCCCCGCAGGTGCTGGCGCCGCTGCGCCGGCTCGCGCTGGGGCACTGGTTGCGGCGGTGGTGGCCGGCCAGTGTGCGCGACGGTATCGCCGATCTCGACATCGCGGTGCTGGACGCCGAACTGGCGGTGCTGACGGGCGCGGCGCAGGAGTTCTTCGGCGAGGACACCCTGGACTCCGATATCGATGCGCTGCTGCGGCCGCACCGCGACGCCCTGTTCGCCCACCTGCGCGACGGCGACCCGCGGGTGGCCGCCCTGGTCGAGTCCTGCCTGGAACTTGCCGAATGGTCGGAATCGGCAGAACGCCAAGGGGTGTCGGCCGATAGCCGCCGAGATGACTACGCACTGGCAGCCGGCGGGCCGACCTCGCACGCCGAAGCCATCGGTGCCGGCAGCGTGTCGATCAGCTGGAGTGCGGTGCCGCCGGCGGTCTTCGACGCCGCCGAGGACACCGTGGACTGGTGGGTGCGCGGCGACGGTTCCGGGGGTGCGGTGGCGGAAGTGCGTGCCGCGGTCAGCGCATCGGCAGCCGGGGTGCCGGTACGGTTGCGCAGCGGTGACGTCGTCGCCGGCGGCGTACTCGACGATCGCGGTACCGCGACGCTCACCCTACCGATCTCGGAATCGACTGCCTGGAACCGTGATTGGGGTGCCACGGAGGTGGTCGTCGGCGATGCGGGATCGGACTCAGAGGACCGGGCGACCCGGGACCGGTTGCGCGCCTTCGTGCGGTCGCGGTTGGCGGTACCGGCGGCGGACGCGTTCCTGGCGGAGATCCTCGCCGCCGAATCCGATTACTGATTCGGCAGCCGGTCGCCCACCTGCACCGCCGACGGTGCCGGGATGGGTTGCGGTAATGCGGTGATCGGCACGCCCGGGGTGCCGATCCGGCCGGCCAGCCAGGGCAGTGCCTCGGCGAAAGCACTGGATGCGAACGGCCAGTCGTGCCGGCCGGGCCGGGTGACCACCGCGCAGTCGATGCCGTGGGATGCACCCAGTGCGCACAGCGACTGGGCCGCCGCAGCGGTCTGCGGTGGCGGTGAGGCGCCCGCCCCGTTCACCGCGAACCAACCCGACACCCCGCGGTACCGGCCGTGCCGGGTGATGACCGTGGTCGGATCGAACGCGGCGTACGCGGACGCGTCACCGCCGAACAAGCGCTCGATCGTCTGCGGCTTCGTGCCCGAGTTCGGGCTCAGATCGCCGGCGATATCCACGAACGCCGAGAAGCGGTCCGGGTGCATGACGGTCAGGTCGACCGCGCAGGTGCCGCCCATCGACCATCCGACGACACCCCAGTTGGCCGGGTCCGGGCTGACCCCGAACTTCGAGATCATCTGCGGGACGACATCATTGGTGAGGTGGTCGGCGACCCTGCCGCGGCGGCCGTTCACGCACTCGGTGTCGTTGTTGAAGGTGCCGCCGACGTCGGCGAACACCAGCACCGGAGCGTTGCCGCCGTGCGTTGCGGCGAAGGCGTCGGCGGTCTGCACGGCGTTGCCCGCCCGCGCCCAGTCCTCGGGCGTGTTCATCTCGCCGCCGATCATCATCACGGTCGGGAGCCGGGGCGGTGGATCCGAGGCGAACCAGGCCGGCGGCAGATAGACCAACTCGCCGCGGTGCCGGAAACCCGATCCGGCGTCGCCGGTGTCCACCGTCACCAGAGAACCGTTGCGCGGCACCGCATGCCGGACCTGGAATGCGGCGACGGTCGCCATATCGGTCTGATCGGGCAGCGGGCCCGCGGTCAGCTGGCCCCAGGCCGCCTGCATGGTGGGGAAGTACCCGGTCCACAGATTCAGGGCCAGCGCCGCGCACAGGGCGCACAGCGGGACGGCCGCGACGGCGGCGGTACGCCGCCACCAGCGCGTTCCGGGCCCGCCGGACACCAGTGCCGCGGCAGCGAACCCGGTCAACCCGATCCAGATCCACAGCGCGTGCGGTGCGGGTTCGCCGGCCAGCCCCTGGCTGGTCACATACCAGTGCACCGCCGCGGCCAGTGCGGCCCCGACGGCCGCGGCGGCGAGCAGTCGGCGTCGCCACCGCAGCGCAGCCAACAGGACCAGACCGGTGATCGCCTGGACGGTGAACGGCACCCAACCGTGCATCAAGGAATCGTGGTGCTGCAAGAGCCCGGACATCAGCGTCACGAGATCATCGTGACGCCGCTTCCTGGAAAGCAGCTGTGCGGAGAGTCAGCGCGGTTTGGCCAACGGGAACGGCAGCGTCTCGCGGATGCTGCGACCGGTGATCAGCATGACCACCCGGTCGACCCCGACGCCGAGACCGCCCGTCGGGGGCATGGCGTATTCGAGGGCCTGCAGGAAGTCCTCGTCGAGGTCCATCGCCTCCGGGTCACCGCCGGCGGCCAGCAGTGACTGCTCCTGCAGACGCTTGCGCTGCTCCACCGGGTCGGTGAGCTCGCTGTAGGCCGTGCCCAGTTCGACACCCCAGGCCACCAGGTCCCAGCGTTCGGCGACACCGTCGATGCTGCGGTGCGGACGGGTCAGCGGCGAGACCGAGGTGGGGAAGTCCTTGTAGAACGTCGGGCGTTCGGTCTGCCCTTCGACGAGCCGCTCGTAGAGTTCCAGGACCACCGCACCGGCGTCCCAGTGCATCAGGTAGGGCACCCCGGCTCCGTCGCAGAGGCTGCGCAACCGCTCCAGGCCGGTCTCCGGGCCGATCTGGTCACCGAGCGCCTCGGACACCGCGCCATGCACCGTCTTCACCGGCCAGTCCCCGGAGATGTCGACCGCAATCAGACCGCCGTCGGGACCGGGGCGCATCACCACCTGGGCACCGTTGGCGGCTTCGGCGGCATTCTGGATGAGCTCGCGGCAGCCGTGCATCCAGACGTTGTAGTCGGCGTGCGCCTGATAGGCCTCCAGCAGCGTGAACTCCGGGTTGTGGCTGAAATCCACGCCCTCGTTGCGGAATGCGCGGCCCAGCTCGAAGACCCGCTCGACGCCGCCCACACAGAGCCGCTTCAAATACAGTTCCGGCGCGATGCGCAGGTACAGGTCCAGGTCGTAGGCATTGATATGGGTGGTGAAGGGGCGCGCATTGGCGCCGCCGTGGATCTGCTGCAGGATCGGTGTCTCGACTTCGAGAAATCCCTTACCCACCAGCGTTTCCCGGATGGCGTGCAGGATCCGGCTGCGCGCGGTGATCAGGTCTCGGGCCTCGGTGTTGATGGCGAGGTCGACGTAGCGGGTCCGGACGCGGGCCTCCGGGTCGGTGAGGCC
>SXGT01709953.1_pt1 | contig 11232 bp, 8 predicted proteins | sample 3176221 | NCBI WGS metagenome assembly SXGT01 (sample SAMN11356862, study PRJNA531348) | freshwater metagenome | isolation source: freshwater sample F1-120 | place: China: Fuxian Lake, Yuxi | collected 2017-12-25
ACTCGGGTTTCGCCGAGGCCTGGGCCGGGTTGGGCGACACCTATAGTCTCCGGGCCGGATTCGGCTATCTCCCGGTGGCCGATGGGTTCGCGAGGGGCCGGGCCGCGGCCAACCGGGCAGCGGCTCTCGACAGTACCCTTGCCGACGCCCACACGGCTCTTGGGTTCATCAATTTGTTCTACGATTGGGACTGGGATGCGGCGCGCCGCCGCTTGGAGACGGCTCTCCGGCTCGATCCGACCTACGGCGAGGCCCGGTTGTTCTACGGGTGGTGGCTCGTGGCCGTCGGGAGGCCGGACGATGCCGTCGATTCACTGCGGGCCGCGGTTCGCGATGAGCCGGTGTCGCTCATCCTGAATGCCCGGCTCGGCTCGATGCTGATGCTGGCCGGGAGGTATCCAGAAGCCGAGCGGCAGGTGGCCCACACCACCGAGCTGGCCGCCACCTACTCACCGGCGCGCCTCGAACGAGCCCGGCTTCTCGCGGTGCGAGGTCAGTTCGATTCCGCCGTCGCGATCGGGGCGGCGCTGCCGGAGCGGGTCGGGGCGTATGGGAGCGGCGTCGTGGGGTATTCGCTGGCCCGCGCCGGCCGGCGGGCCGAGGCCTTGGCGGAGATCGCCCGGCTATCCGCGAGTCGGCTCACGGCCACCACTTCTTCCCTCGGCGTGGCCCAAACCTATGGTGCGTTAGGCGACCTCGATCGGGCGTTCCAGTGGCTCGATCGGGCCTACCAAGAGCGGGACTGGGCGCTGTTTTTCTGTCGCCACGATCCTCTGCTCGACCCGCTCCGTGGGGACCCCCGCTGGGCGCCGTTCGTCGCCCGAATGAACTATCCGCCGATCTGAAGTCCCCGCCAGGCTGATCCTCAAGGCGAGACCTTCGTGGCCCTGAAATCGCCGGATCGAGGCCCCGGGCGGAGCCGCCATCCGGTCTTGAGTTGAAGCCGCCAGCCGTCACCCTCGATCAACGTTGCGGCGGAATCGACCGTCGATGAAGCGGGAACTCGGACCTCGCGGTTGCCCGGTGCCACCAGGGCGCCTCCATGGTTCACCGAGAGGACTCCCCAAACGGCCTCGAATTCACCGGTTGGGTAGACCGTGCCGGCCCCGCCGAGTGGGAACAGGTTATTCGGATTGAAGCTCCGCGACATCCCGTCCGCCATGAGCACAATGACCGGTCCGTCGATCAGCCGGGCCCGGTAGTCCCCGGCGACTCGGGCCCGGGTGGTGGCCCGTTCAGTCTCGAACGCGGCCAGGCCCTCGCCGTCGTAGCGAACGGCGGCGGCGGCGACCGAGGCGGCGTGGTCAGGGGGCGGCGTGAAGCCCACGGCCGCGGCGAGGGGTCCCGACATCCCGGTGGTTCGGACGTCGCGTTTCCAGTGAGCGGCGTAGCGGTCGAGGAGGAGGCCGAGGAGCGGACCGGTTCCATAGCCGAGCGAGCGGACATAGGTGGCGCGGGTTTCGAAATCGGCCGCGGCCTTCACGGCGTCGCCGCCCGCCTGGCCGGTGGCCGCCATCGCCAGCTTAGTGCCGGTGTACTCCGCCAAACCCTCCTGAATCTCGAGCGATCGTTCCAGGCTGTCGGCTCCGGGGTAGATCTGGTACCGCCGGGCTCGGAAGAGCAGGGCATCCCCGATGGCCCGGCGAGCGCCGGCGTCCGCCGCCTGAAAGGCCGCCGCGAGCGCCCGGAGTTCGAGTCGAAGGAGATAGCGTCCGTCCCGCTCATCGAGATGGGCATTGATCGCGTCAGGGGCGTTGAGACCGAGCTCCGGCTGAATCCGGTGGAAGGCTTCGTGGATCAACAACTGGATCCGGGCAAACCGGTCGCCGGGGAGTGGAAGGCGAACGGTCGACCAGAATTGGCCGCCCCAATCGGTGGCGGTGTTGGCTACCTGCATTCCCTCGGGAACCCGCCCGATCCAGAGGGAACGGTCCCGTTTGAATTGCCCCGCTGGAGGAGCGGCGGTGGCTACCGCGAGGCCGGTCCGGCCGTCGACCGCGATGAGCCGGCCGCAGAGTGATTTGCTCCAGAGCCGGCCGGAGTCGAGGCGACAGGCCGAGAGAAACTCTCGGACCCCGGTCACCGCGGCCGCACGGTCGGCGGGGGTTTGGGACTCGCCGGTTGCGGGCAATCCCGCCGCCAGGAGGGGAAGCCCGATCAGGAGCTTGAGGCAATGGGCCGGCGCCATGGAAGTGTTTCTCATGAGGTTCTGGGCGAGTGTCGGTCTGGGGGAGCGGATGCGTGAGGCCGCCGGTTCGTCTCACCCGGGCACCTCATTGCTGGTTGGGGACCAGAGCCCCTCAGGTGCCCGCTTGCTGAAAGAGTAGCATGTCCCTTGCATACGAGGTAGCCGACAGAGGAGGGACAACCGGATGGTCGATCGGCGGTGGATCAGCTTCGCGGCGGCGTTGGCCCTCGGCTGCGGACCCATGGCGGATGTCCCGGAATCGCGACAAGACGGCCAATGGGTGTGGTCTTCCGCCGACTCGGTGGTGCTGGCCTCCCATCGGACGGCCCGATTCAGTCCGATGCCCGGAGTGTGGGTGGCGACGATTTGGGCCCCGCCCGGTGGCGACTCGCTCCGCCAAACCCTCGCCTTGCCGCCAACCACCGGCGGTCAGGGTCCCGTCGCGGCGGTCGTCCGATTCGAGTCCTCGCTCCACGCCTGGTGGGCCGGTCGCCGCGATGCCGACGTCGCCGACCAAATCGACCGCCGGCTCAAGGCCCTGATGGAGCTGCTCGACCGTTCCGGAGTGCCGATCGCCGAGATCCAACTCGACTACGATTGTCCGGTTCGACTGCTGCCGAACTGGGCCCGCGTCCTTCGCCACCTCCGCCGTTCGTCCCTCGCCGGCCGTTCGGTCTGGGTGACCAGCCTGGTGGCCCACCAACGCGATCCGGATTTCGGCCGCAGGATGCGAGGCGCGGTCGACGGCCAGATCGTGCAGCTCTTCGACACCGGGGAGGAACCCGGTGCCGACCGCTTGGCCGAGCTGGCCCGGCTCCTCCCGCGCCAGGCGCTGCCGTTTCGAATCGGATTGGGTGCGTTTAACCGGAGGAGCCGGGCTGGCATCACGACCCAACAGACCGATTGGTTCCGCTCGGTTGCCGAGTTTGAGCGGTGGCCGGGATTCGAGGGACTTTGGGTCTTTCCCGCCGGCTTTGAGTATCGGCGGCTGCTCGGAGGCGGGGGATGAGGCTCCACCGGATTGCCGGCATCGTCGTCGCCTTGATAGTCGGTAGCGAAGCCCTGTATCCGTGTGGCGGGGGGTTCTACTATCCGATCGGAACGCCCTTCGCCGGGTACGAGGGATTCTTCTCCCAAGTGCTTCGCCTCGACGCCTACTACGGGCCCGAGCGCCCCGCGGAGCTGGACTTCCTCTATCCGTTGCACCGCGCCATTCCGCCGAACGCCGTGGCCGCGAATCCCGATGGGGTCGATGACGCTATCGCGCCGTTTCAGGCGGCACTTGGCCGGGGTGATCTCGAGGCAGCGACCCGGGAGGCCCATCAGGTGGTCGAACGAGTGCTCGACATGGCGGCACCCTCCGCCGACGCCTATCAGGGGCCGTTCCGCCGCGCCGTCGAGTTCCTCGAGCTCGGCCCGCTCTGGCCCCGGATCCCGCGCCCGTTGATCGCGGCGTTCTATGCCGATACGGCGGCGTCCGAATCTGATCGCTGGCCGGAGCCACTCCGGGAGGCAGCCCGGATTCGAGCCATGAGTCGGTCGGCGATCGCCGCCTACGCCGACTCCGCCCCGGGCGTCGCTGCGGGCCCCCTCACTCCGGTTCGTGGCGCTGCAGGAATCCATGAAACATGACATCCCGAACGGATGGCTCGACGACATTCGGAAGGCCGCACCGCCGGCGCTCTGGGACCGGCTCCAGGCGGAACATGACCGGTGGCTCCACGACTTTCCGGCATCCCCGATCGCGGACCTGGTCCGCTTCAACCGGCTCCGGCTCTATCGCCTGTCCGGGCATCTGGCTCCGGCGTGGCCCCTGTTGCTGAGTTACTACCCCGACCGGCGCCGCGACCGGGTCATCCACGAGTTGCGATTCTTCACGCCGGACTCGGCGGCCTTGGCCACACCCCGGTTTGATGGTCCGCTCCGGGCCGCGTACTTCGTTCCCCCCGCCGACGATCCCGGCTGGTGCGCGGCGTGGCGGGACGCCGAGTCGAACCGGCCGTCCGAGTGGGCGGTGAACATCGAAGAACGACTCCTCTATCAGATGGCCTATCGGGCGGTCGAGCAGCCTTTGAAACGGCCGCTGGTACTGCCCCCGTGTTTCCCGGCGCGAGCCGATACCCTGAGTCCGGTGTGGGCCCGGCTTCGGAGTTTGGCGTTGCTCGCGGCGGACCAGAAGGCGGCGGCGCGGGCCCAACTGGCACTCCTGCCAGCCGGCCCGGACGTGGCTCCGCTGCGGGCCCGGTTTGCCCTCGAACGCCGCGATTGGGTGACGGCCGCGCTGACCCCGGCGCTCGACAGCTCGACGGTGCGGTACCTGGTGCGGGTCTTGGCGCCGGACTCCGCCCTGGTCCGGCTCAGCGTTCGTGGTCCCCGGTGGATTCGGCGGGAGGCAGCGTTGACCCGCGCGATCGGCCGGGCGGCGCGGAGCGACTGGGCCGGAGGGGCGGCGCTGCTGGCCCCGGTTGACTCGAGCCGGGCCGCGTTGTGGCGGGAGGCCGGTCGACTCCACGCCGACTCGACCTTCGACGGCACGGTGCGATGGGCCCGGTTCCTGGTTCGACAGCGCGGGCGGTTGATGTTCCCCGTCGATGGCGATTGGTATCGGACGGTGGCCTCGGAGCTCCCGCGCCCGGCCGATTCAACGCCGGCGCTTCAAGCCCGAGGGCAAAACCCGTTCGTGCCGGATCAAACCGACCGGATCCGGCGCCACTTGGTGCAGTCGACCGAGAGGTTTCTGGCCCTTGAAGCGTACGTTCGCGCTATCGATCGGGCGCCGGCGGGGGCCCCGGGCCTGGCGGCCGCGGTCCGCGAAGCCGATCGGGTCTATCGATCGCTGATCGACTGGCGACACGCCAGTACCACGTTTTGGTACGATCGCCTGTTCGTGAGCCCGGAAGCCTCGGTGATCCGCCGCGCCGGCCGACGGATCTGAGGCCGGGCCGCGGGCCATCATTATTTCGCTTTGAGTTGCCGCCGGAGGTTGGCGAGAATCGTCAACCCGGGCTCCTTGGCGGCCAGGGCCGGATGGCGGGCCGCCCACGCGTCGATCCGCCGGGCCGTTTCCCGGGGCCTGCGTTCGAGGTCCGCTGGGGTCGGAAGCACTTCGGTCAATGCGAGGTACTCGAGGGCCGACATCAAGTTGGTCCGATCGTGGGGCCATCGAGAATCCTGGTCAGTCCATCGGGGCTCGATACCTGCCATTTCCACGTCCAACGTCGCCACCCCGCCGATCCAGCCCGATCGGGGCCGAAGCCACGCTGTTACGACCGAGGGGACGGCGGGCCGAGCCCACCGGGCGCTCTGGCTGAACGGGAACGGCTCGCAGTCCGAACTGAATTCCCACGGCACGAGGACCGCGGCCGTGCCGCTCACTGGTCGCCACGCCGACCGGGCGTCGACGGCGGTGATCGTGGCGCGAAGCCCGAACGGACCCCGGCGCGCGAGATCGCGGTGCCGCTCGAAGGCGTCCGCGCGCGTGGGCGCGAATACCGGCCTTGCCACGTCGGCCACGGTATCCTCGGAGAACCGCACCACCAGGGTCGCGGTGGCCCGCAGGCGAATCGAAGGAAGCCAGATCGGATCGCACGCGGCCAAAGGCGCCGCTGTCAGGCCAACGACACCCGCGGCCGCCATGAGGAACGGCACCCACCGGTGGCTTCGCCTCACCGAGTCGGCGGGCGCGGAGATGATCGGCATGTCCACGGCCCTACGACGAGGCCGAGCGGGGTTCGCCGGACGCCGGTGCGCACCCATCCAGACCGCGAGAATTGGGTTACCTCCTTGGCCTCTGGTGGTACCGTCACCAAGGGTTCCGGCTGCTGGACAGCGCCGAAGGTCCGGCCGCGCCGAGGCTGTGGACGCCATAGATCGCGGCGGGCTCGATCCGCCGTTGTTCGAGCCAGCGGGCAAAAAACCCGTTCATGATGGCACGGCCGCGAGGCGGAAACGGGCCGTTCGGTTCGAAATAGAACAGGTCCCCTTGAAAGAGGATCCGCTCGGCGGGCAGCCACACGACCAGCCCGTCGGTGGTGTGGGGGCTGTTGCCGACTCGGATGACTTCGACTCGTCGAGTCGAATCGGCAATGGACGTCATCGACGCCACGGTCTCGATCGTGGCGGTGCCTCGTGATCCGGCTAGGGCTTTGGCGGCGGTTTGCCGGTGGCGCGGGGCGACCAAGACCGTGGTCCCGGGTTGGGCGAAGCTCCCGAGGCCCCCGAGATGATCGTCGTGATGATGGGTTGCGACGACGTACCGGATCGGCTTTGCCGGAGCGATCTCCTCGGCTCGACGGCGGAGTTCCCGTCCGACCCGGGCGTGGTCGGGGTTGCCGCTTGCTGGAATAGCCTCGAGTCCTGGGTGACTGGCCGGCGCCTCGATCAACATCGCGAAGTCGGCAAATTCGACCAGCAGGGAATTGAATCCGTCGACGCCGATCAGGTGGATCCCTGGCGCCGGGCCGCTTGGCGGGGCCACGGAAGGGAAGGCCGTGTCGGCCAGGGGGATCGCAAACCGGGCCGGGTCGGCCGGAACGCGAACCAGGCTGTCGGCCGCGGCAACGCCGGCTTGGTACCGGGAGTAGCGGACTTCTTGATAGGTCACTCCGCCGACGGCGATCCGATGACCGCGTGGGATCCACGCCAGCGCCGGATCCGGCCGCCAGTCAGGCCAGCTCCACCGGACCACGGTCGAGCCGAAGCCGGCGATCGCCACGGCATACTCGACCGCGACCAGGCGATGGCGGTGGTCGAGCTCAATGGTAAACGCGGCCTGGTCGGGAAGGGTTACGGCAATGACGTCGCGGCCCTTGGATGAGGGCAGGGACCGCAACGCGGCCGGCGCAGATGCGAGTTCACTGAGGAGCAGATGAGGGATTCTCCGCATCAGGCCTTGGCGGTCCGCCTCGGACGTCGGGGTCGCCCGCATTCGGGCCAGTCCCGCGGTCCAGTCGACCATGCCGGAGGAGTCCGCGCCGGAGATGAACCGCCGCCACCGGAGGCTCCCGTCATTGCGGGGCGTCTTCCGTTCCCAGGCAATGCGGCGGAGCGATCGCACCACCCCGACGGACTCACGGTGGTCGCGCCACGTGGGTGCCTCCGGTGATCGTCCCTGGAACTCCGCGGTTAGGTTCTCGCGCCCATGGCCCTCGACGATCCAGCGATCGAGCGCCGCGAGGCGGTCAGCGCCGCCAAGCACACCGATGGCTTGATCGAGAAGATGCTTGGGGTCCGGCGGAACCGGCGCGGTGAACGCCGGCTGAAAAAAGAGGATCGCGATCAGCACGGCTGGCGGCCTAGTCTAGGTTCCTCCCCTTACGGTTCCATCGGGCGGCTTGTTTCCGCGGTGCCCGTTCGGTAGCTCCGGCCTGGTCTAGCTGGCCATCACGTAGTGGCACCCGGCCTCCTGGGCCCGGAGCACTCCGAACACGCCGTTAGGCTGGAGGATCACACCCGGGATCATCAGTTCGAGTGCCCGGGTCCGGGCCGCGGCCCTTTCGATTTTTTCTCTGGAGCGGATCCGGTCCACTACCATGTTGAAGGCCCAGTCGCAGGCGAGGACCACGCCGCCCGATGCCAGGAAGGTCTCGACTTTGTACTTCGAGGCGGGCCCGGTGGCCGGAGCGCTTCCGGCGCTGATCGGGTTGGCCTTGGACCACTTCTTTCCCTTGGCATCCCGGAGTTTGAGCTCTTTGCCGATCTCGTAGCTCTCCCAGTAGGCGTGGTTCATGACCAGCGGAATCGCGGAGTGGCGGAAGACCACGACGGGAGACATCTCGGTGCGGTCGGCGCCGTAGACATCCTTGTACATGTCGCACCATGCTACCGCCCGGAACAAGGCCGCCCCCGCCGAGGCCTCGGGCGAGTCGAACACGGCGCGGTACTTTCCGCTCACGCGGTCGGTCCAGCTCACGTCCCATTTGTCGGCCACCGGCGCGGCGTGGTCGGCGGGGTCACGGACCAGGACCCTTCCCGAGAGGCTGGGAAAGCCGGCGGCGCCAAGCAGTGAGGTGCCGCCGATCCAGCCGAGGAAACTACGTCGCGGGTGTGGCATCGAGTTCATCCCTGCTCTCTGGTTGGTGAGCTACCGGTCGAGGTCGCTGATCAGGGCGGCGCTCGGCCGCCGCTCTGCCTTGAGGCGGGCCGAGACCCGCTCCACTTCCCGCATGACCCGAAGGAAGTTGCCGCCGATGACCTTCTTCACCTGCTCGTCGGTGTAGCCGCGGCGGAGCAGTTCGGCCGTAAGGTAAGGGTAGCGGGAGACGTCTTCGAGTCCCTTGGGGTGATTGGTCAGCGACCCGAAGTCCGCGCCGTACCCGACGTGGTCGATCCCGGCCACCTTCACGATGTGGTCGATGTGATCGGCCACCTCCGCCAGGGTTCCCGGCTCCATCTCCTTCATTGTTTTGGTAAGCCAGGCCAAGTACTCGGTCGACGCCCTCTTAGGGTCATCCGGGTACTTGGCGTTGAAGTCGCGTTCCCGGTCCAAGACCCCGGCCGCTTGCTCGGCCGCGATCGGATTGACGAAGCCGGGGAAAATGTTCACCATCACGATGCCCCCATTCTCCGGCATTCGTTTCAAGACGCTGTCCGGCACGTTCCGGGCGTGGTTGGCAAGGGCCCGGGCGGACGAGTGACTGAAGATCACCGGCGCCTCGGAAACCCGAAGCGCATCCGACATGGTGCCATCCGAGACATGGGAAATGTCGACCATCATCCCGACCCGGTTCATTTCCCGAACCACCTCTTCGCCGAACCGGGTCAGGCCGCCGTGCCGCGGCGCTTCGGTCGCCGCATCCGCCCAGGCCGTGTTGCCGCCGTGGGTCAGGGTCATGTACCGAACCCCGAGTTCGTAGAACATCCGAAGGTTGGCGAGCGAATTCTCAATCGCGTACCCGCCCTCGATCCCGATCAGCGACGCGACCTTGCCCCCGGCGTGGGCCCGCGCGATCCCGGTGGCAGTGGTGGCCCAGCGGAGCGATGGCGACTGGGCGATCATTCGGTGAATGATGTCGATCTGCTCCAGGGCGCGCTGGGCACCGCCGCGGTCGACGAAAGAGGCCGGCACATAAGCCGCCCAGAACTGTCCGCCCACCAGGCCCTGTTTCAATCGCGGGAGGTCGGTGTCGATGTTCTCGAGCCGGTCCTCCGGATTCATCTTCGTCAGATCATTGTGGGCCCGCTCGCGGAGCATCTCGGGGAGATCGTTGTGGCTGTCGATCATCGGGATCGCCCGGTGGAGCGCTTTGGCCCGAGCCAGGTACCGGTCGGCGGACTGAGCGGCAGCTGGTTGGCACAGGCCGAACAACAAAACGACCGTGAGGAAACGCATCGGGACCTCGTTGGTAATGTCGTTGGTCCCCGAATCGTACCTGAGACCGTGTCACGCCACAACTCGCGAGGATCACTGCGTCAACGTATGGGTGTACTTCATGACCAACGTCCGGCTCAAGGACAGCGGCCCTCGTGGCACGTTGAGCGCCGCCCGGTCGGCGTCGAGCAGGTCGTTGAACACGATCCAAAGGTCCCGGCCCTCGGAGAACCGATAGCGGACCCTCACATTGGCCGCGACCGATTCCCCGGCCCTGCTGTACTGCACGATGGCGGCGACCGAGAGACTCGCGTTATGGGCATATGATGCTCGAAGCTGGACCTGATCGGCGTTGAACCGCTGGCTCCTGGTGGCGAACCGGATCCGGCTGATTCGAAGGTCCGCGCTGGCCTGGAAGTGAGCCGAGCCGTTCCAACTGGGGCTCACCCCGACCGAGGTGATCGTCCCGTCGTAGAACTCGCCGACGGTCGCGTTGATGCCGGCGGCGAGACGGGATCGGCCGGAGGTGGACACAACGCCCCCGATTTGGTCGAATTGGTACCCGCCGCCGGGGATCGTGGCCGATCCGAGCGTGAGCACCCGGTCGAGCCGCTCATAGCCGCGGCTCCCGATCACGTAACCGCTGATACCCGACTTGAGAGCGAAGTTGAGGTACAAGTTGGCCGTTCGCGTCTCGTCCAGGCCGGTCGCGTTCCGGCGGGCGGCGAGGAGCACGAGACTCGGCGTGATGTTCTGGATCTTCGTCCTGGCGCCGGGGAACCAGCCATAGCGGACGTTGGCAAAACCGGTCGCGACGTCCCGCCGTTGCAGGTAGCCGAGGCCCGGCTCGAAGTCGGCCCCCTGCCAAGTAGCGCTCAGATTGTAGACCAGTCCGCGCTGGGAGCGGCGCGCCCAATTGAGGCGGGCCAAAGCCGCGGAGCCGCCGGACGGGCGCCCGTCGTCGAAAGACTGGGCCCAGACCCCGGTCAGGTAGTCGTTGCCGAACGGGCGGATCACGGCATCCGTCGCATAGGTCACGTTGTACCCGCCCGCGCTGGGCAGCCGGCTGGTCACCAGCGCTCCGAGGTACGAACCGGAACCGAGGATTTCGCGCCGGACCCGAACCACCGCGTCGTTCTCCGATCCGCGGCCGTCAGCCGTCGCGGTTTGCATCGAGAGGGCTCCGAAGTCGAGTGCACCCGCCCGCCCCGCCACCCGGGCTCCGCCGTAGATCCGCAGGGGACTGCCGTCCGGTGCGAGCCCGATCCGGCGACTGTGGAAGAGCCGGTTGGGCCCGAAGTCGCCGACCCCGATCTGAAACAGGTCGCCGCGTTCGAGGAAGAACTGGCGTTTTTCAGGAAAGAACAGCGAGAACCGGGTCAGGTTCACCTGCTGGTTGTCGGCTTCGACCTGAGCGAAATCAGTATTCGCGGTGAGGTCGAGAGTCACGTTGCTGGTGAGTCCAAGCTTGACGTCGACCCCGGCTTCTCGCTGCGTGTCGGTATTCCGGCCCCAGCTGGGCACGGCGGGATCGAAGGCGGCGGCGGAGTTCAAGCCACCCAATACGTAGGGCGTGACGTAGACCGGGGACCGCGCGGCGATGCCCGCCAGATGGACCTTGTGGGCGATCGACGGCCGGAACAGGGCGTTGGCATAGGCGCTCGAGAGTCGCGGAAAGGTCGCCATTTCATTCCGGGCCGCCGTCTGTCGATGGATGATGACGCCCATCACGGCG